>Ga0265293_10001386_pt1 | contig 52876 bp, 44 predicted proteins | sample Munlanlewell138R_FD_192505 | JGI IMG/M metagenome (GOLD analysis project Ga0265293, IMG submission 192505) | Leachate microbial communities from a municipal landfill in Southern Ontario, Canada - Leachate well 138R | ecosystem: Engineered > Solid waste > Landfill > Unclassified | place: Canada... | reverse complement strand
GAGGGTGTTTGCATGAGGGACTCGCTTTGCGCGAGTGCGAGTACAACCGAGGAACCGGATGCGGGAATACTGCACGTCCGGGTCTGGGCGGGGGGCGCCGGGTAACCGGCGTCCCTACCGCGGAGGCTCGTGGGGGACGTTGACGGGGTGTAGCCGGGCGGCTACAGTATGCCCATGATGGAGATTCGCAAGACGGATGTCTATGCCAGGTGGCTCGACGGCCTACGGGACATTCGGGCTCGTGCCCGTGTTCTCGCGAGAGTTGAACGTTTGGCGGCGGGACATGCGGGAGACGCCGAGCCCGTCGGAGAAGGCGTCTCTGAATTGCGAATCCACTATGGCCCCGGCTACCGGGTCTACTACAAACAGCAAGGAAGAGAGCTGGTGATCTTGTTGGCTGGTGGTGACAAAGGCAGCCAGTCAAGGGACATCAAGATCGCTCTACGGCTTGCTCGTAATCTGTAGGAACTCCCCCATGAAAAAGACAGCAACTTCCCGCTACGACGTAGCCGAGCATCTGCGTACTCCCGAAGAAATGGCAGCTTACCTAGAGGCATGCCTGGAAGAGGCGGACGGTGATGCCGCGTTTATAGCTAAAGCTCTTGGCGACATTGCGCGTGCCAAAGGTATGTCTCAAGTCGCACGTGATGCAGGCGTGTCACGGGAAAGTCTTTACAAAGCGCTTTCCGGTGAAAGGTCCCCCAGCTTCGACACGATCCTCAAGGTGGTGGCAGCGCTAGGTATTAGGCTCCATGCCGAACCATCGTATATCGCAAATCACGCCCAACAAGGCGCTCCAACCGACGCTCGTCCCTCGCGCGGTTGAGCGCTGGCGTTAGCCCGCGCGAGGTGATCGCATGGTGCCCCGAACATGAGTGGTAGTAGAATCGGAACGGTTCTCGTTGGCCGCGGTAAGGCGCTCTTTGCGTCTAAACCGGCTCACGTCGAGTTTACGAGTGAACCGGAAGCCGATGCGCTGCTCAACGACTTGGAGGGCCATCCGCACGCATTTGTATTGGCGTGCGTCATGGATCGTCAGATCAAAGCCGAGCGGGCATGGCTGATACCGCACAGAGTTTCCCAGAAGCTCGGCGGATTTTCATTTTCATTACTTGAAGCTCTGTCTTTGGACAACGTCCGTGACCTCCTTTCGAGGCCGGAGCCACTTCACCGCTTCCCCGAGGAGATGAGCCGAAACTTCCACGCGGCTGTCCAGCACATCGCCCTCGACTATGATGGCGATGCTGCTCGCATGTGGCGGCACAAGCCTGCCAGCGCTGAGGTGGTGCTCCGGTTTCTGAGGCTTCGTGGCGTCGGTCCGAAGATCGCCACGATGGCAGCAAACATTCTTGCGAGGGACTTCAAGATTCCACTCGCAGATCACTACTCGATCGACATTTCAGCCGATGTCCATGTGCGCCGGGTCTTTACCCGCCTCGGCCTGGTCCCAGAAGACGCTTCCTTAGAGGAGATCATTTACACCGCGCGGGCTCTCAACCCAGAGTTTCCGGGCATCTTGGATTTTCCGGCCTGGGAAGTTGGTCGTGCCTGGTGCCGACCGCGTAACCCACAATGCCGCGACTGCTACTTGCATTCCGTCTGTCCAGCTGGATCAGCTATGCCTGCGAGCGCGGGCTAACGAACGCGGTGAAGCTGACGCGCAGGTAGTTCAGGCGCCCAGCAGCTAGTGAGAACTCGTATAGCAGTTCAGATGTGAAGGCGCTGGCGTAGCGCGCAGCTTACCTTCAGGCGTTAGGGGTATCAAAGCATGCGGTGGTTCTTCCTTTTGTTCTGCATCGCTCCGGGGTTGAGCACGGCGGCGCCAGGGTGTATCCAGGCGTTTGATGGTTTTCTGGCTCGGTTCGAGGCCAATCGAGCATTTCAAGAAGAGAACATCATCTATCCGTTAAAGCGTTCTTTTGTGGATGCGGGAGCCGATCCAGAACCAAAAGTCGTCGATAAGCCGCTTTCGAAAAGCGATGTGAAAGAGGGAGCGGCGCCCGTATTCCCTTCGAAGGCAGATCAGACGAAGGTTCCGTTTGAAGAGGTGATCAAGACTCCAGCATTGGATCGAAGAACCGTCCAACTGCAGAAGCCGGACACAGGAAACCTGCTCATCTATCGGTTCCAGAAAATCGGGGAGTGTTGGAAGCTCGTGGAATTCGAGGACGCATCAATATGAATACCCCTAACTATTGCTTCCAGTTGACGCTCCAGTCGCTACGCTCCTTTCGCGCAACTGAAGGCGGGGGGTGGGTGTTCTTGTCATGGAATCGCAGCCTGAGGCCGCTCCTACTGGCAGAAATCCCAACGGTCGGCGCGAACGGTACCGCGGGGAGTAACACCTGTCAGGCCGGTAGGCTGGAGGCCAGGCGGCGGAATTCCAGGCCGTAGAACATCTCCAGGTAGCGGCGCAGTTCGGCGCGTTCCAGGTTGGTGACGTATTTCCAGAAGCCGTACACGCGCGACAAGGTCATGAGGCGTTCGGCGTACAGGGTCCAGGTGTAACGGCTCTGCACCCGGCGCACGGCGGCCTCCGATAGGCGTGTCCATTGCGACGGGTCTTGTTCGGAGCGGGTCAGGAATTCGGCGATGGCTGCGGCGCTTTTGGCGCCGTCGTTGGGATCCAGGTGAAAGCCGGAGCGGCCGTCTTCGATGATTTCCAGCGGGCCGCCGTACTGCGTGGCGAAGGTAGGCAGGCCGGAGGTCATGGCCTCGATGACGGTGAGGCCGAAGGCCTCGAACAGCGCAGGCTGCACGAATACGCCACGGCGATCCGCCACGCACCGGTACAGCTCACCCACCAGGGTCTTGTCCAGCTGTACGCCCAGCCAACGCACCTGCCCATCCAGGCCGTGCGCGTCCATCAGTTGGTGCATCTGAGCGATCTGCTCCTGCTCCTCCCGGTCCTGCGAGTGCGCGGCATCCACGTAGCCCGCCACGACCAGCAGGTCGGCCTTCGCACGCAACTCGGGGCACTCCGCGTACCACTGCACCAGCCCGGTGACGTTCTTGATGCGGTCGAGGCGTGCCATGGTGAACAGCAGGGGACGACCGCGTTCGGCAAGCTGGCCGCGCGCCGTGGGACCGGGCTCGCCGTAAATGAGTGCGGCGACTTCGTCTGCGAGCCCTGCGCTGCGCCGCGTGGATTCGTAATAGGGAAAATAGATGTCCGCATCGGCGCCGGGTGAAACGATGTTGAAGCGCGGGTCGAATACGTCGACGCCGTTCACCACGCGGTACAGGCTCGGCATGGTGAAGGCGCCGTAGCTTTCATATTGACCGACCGTGTCGTGACTGCCGGCAATCTCCTGGTAGGTGCTGGTGATGATGAAGTCCGCCGCATTCATGCTGATGAGGTCGGCGGTGAACTGGCAAGAGAAGTGGTACTGAGGCTCGTTGTCGCGCCAGTACAGATCGGAATACAGGTATTTGGTCTTTTCCAGCGCGTGGGCGATGTTGCATTGCGTGACACGCAGCCGGCCGGCCATGAGTGTCGCCACCAGATTGCCGTCGGAGTAATTGCCAATGATGAGATCCGGACGCATGCCGAGCTCGGCCAGCACCTCGGTCTCGGCATCCATGGCGAAGCGCTCCAGGAAGGGCCAGACCTCGAAGCGCGAGATCCACTGCGGCAGCACCTCGCCGCTCTCGGTGCGAAACGGCACGCGCAGGATGCGTGCGTGTTGCGTGCCGGCGATGGTTTCGATGCGCTGATCGCAGGTGGTGCCGCGCGCCTCGGGGATGAGACGCGTGACCACCAGGATCTGCGGTTCGATGTCGATGCCCTGATCGGCAAGGCGTGCACGCATCTCCCGTTCCAGGGCGCGGACCTGATCGAGGATGTAGACCACTTGGCCACCGGTGTCGGGCAGGCCCAGCACGTTGGACTGGCCGAAGAATCCGTGCGGCGAGAGGATCACCACGTTGAACATCATGGGAATGCGGCCGAGGAAGCGCTCCACGGCCGCGGGCTCCGGGGCTTCGAGGATGTCGGAGAGCAAGGCCAGCGTGTCGCGCATGCGCGCCACGGTGTTGCCCCAGCCAGGTTCGAAGCCCAGGTAACGCAGCGCTTTTTCCACTTCCGGCCAGCCCGCGTCTTCCGGCTGGCTTGCCAGGTATTCGTCGGCGCGGCGCAATGCCTGGCGTAGCGACGGCACATCGGTGAGCCGCTCGTTAAGCATGAGCTGCATGCCCTGCACCTTGTGCACGCGCAGGAAATCGAGCAACAGCCGATCGCCACTGCCGACAGAATGGAACAGGGTGTTGGATAGCCGGCGGTTCAGAAACTCCACACCGCGGCCGATGGAGCGCGCCTCCTGCAGACGGGGGAAATCGCGGTTGAAGGGGCCCACGTCCAGCTCCAGCATCCAGTCCGCGGACGCGCCGCGTTCACCCACGAGGCGCTCCTGGAAGGCGAGGAACTCCGAAACGGAGATCTCCTCGTGGGTCATGGTGTCTGCATTGAAACGCAGGTAGTTCCAGCGCGCCCGGGAAGGGCGCACGGCCAGCAATACCCAGGGGGCCTCCAGCACGGCTTCCTGCGTGCTGGTGATGAGGCGCACCAGTGCGCTGTGCTCGAGTCCTGTGCCTTCCGGCGTAGCGCAGAACTCGCGCAGGCCGTCGAGCAGTTCCGGGCGCAGCAGGAAAGGGCGCTCCAGACGCAGGAAGCGGCGCAGTAACAGGTGCACGGCATCACGGTGCTCGCGCAGTACGTCGGTCAATGCTTCGATCATGACAATCCTCGTCGGATACTTGTGGCGGTGGTGAGTCACGTGAAGCAGCGTGACATTCTTCAGGCCGCGGCTGTCACGTAGGCGCTGTGCGCCAACGTGACCTACGGCACTCACACCTGTCATCTCTGTTGCCGTTGCGTAGGCCACGTTGCGGCGCTACGTGACATTCATCGGGCCGTGTTGTCACGTAGGCGCTGCGCGCCAACGAGACCTACGGCACTCACACCTGTCATCTTTGTTGCCGGTTGCGCAGGTCACGTTGCGAAGCTACGTGACATTCTTCAGGCCACGGCTGTCACGTAGGCGCTGCGCGCCAACGTGACCTACGACGAGGGACGGCGCGGCTTAGAGGGCCTTCTTGCGCAATGATGCGGCGCATTCGGCATCGTCTTCGTCCTCTTCCGGGGCCCGGATGGCACCGAAAAAATCGTAGTGTTCGATGCCTTCGAGCACACCGCGGGCGCAGCGGCCGCGGGCGAAGTAGATACGCGGCCGGCCGCGCAGGCGCTCGAGCTCGCTGCTGTAATTGCCCACCACCACGCCGAGGGTGTTGCCGCACAGCATCTCGCCGTCGTTACCGGAGTCGCCCGCCACCAAAAAGCGCTCCGGCGACAGGCCCCACTTGCCGCCCATGTAGCGCATGGCGAGGCCCTTGGAGGCGCGCAGAGGCAGCAGGTCGAGATAGGCGCCGTGGGAGTAGATCAGATTGGCATGCAGGTCGTGGTGGCGCAGGTGGCGCCGGATCGCGCGTAGGGTCGGGGCTTCGTCAGGGTCGAGGAAATAGCTGAGCTTGTGGCGGCGCTGTTCCTCACGGGGTTGGATACGCAGACCCGGCAGTTCGCCCATGGCGGCACGCAGGCCCTCGGGGTTCCAGCGGTAGTCGATATGACGTCGCCAGCCCGTGTCTTCCACCAGACCGTTGCCGTAGTGGATTTCGGCGCCAACCCCGGTGATGAGCACGTCGGGCATGGGCACCTCCCACTCCTCGAGGGCTTCCAGAGCGCTCTCCAGGCGCCGGCCCGTGGCCACACCGAAGCCGACCCGTGGACCGGCGCTGTGCAGGCGATCGAGCAAGGCGGCGAGGCCGTCGGCGTCGCCGATGAGGGTGTTGTCGATGTCGCACAGGAGGAAGCGATCGACGGTGGGCAGACGGCTGCGGCCGCGCTGGTGCAGGCCGGAGGCGCTGCCGGACCACTGCATGGTGCCCGGGTCGGGGGTACGTGCGCCGGCGCTGTGCGGGCGCGCGGCGGGCCTGGGCTTGTCCAGCATTTTCTGCACCATCTGCACGTAGCGGTGCACGTGTCCGCTCCAGGAATAGTGGGCCTGCGCGCCGCGTTGGCCCTGGCGTGACCAGCGCGACCAACGTTCCCGATCGCCGAGGGCGGTAAGCAGCGCCTTGATCATGGCGTCGCGATCCAGCGGGTCGACCAGCAGGCCGTGGCGGCAATTTTGCAGGATTTCGCTCGGCCCGCCGTCGCAGGTGGCGACCACCGGCAGACCGCTGGCCGCCGCTTCGATGAGGGTCAGGCCGAAGGGTTCGGTGAGGGCCGGGTTGACGAACACGCCGCGGCTGCGCGCGGCGAGGCGGTAGAGGTCGGGCACGTCTTCGGGCTGATGGCGTTTTGGATAGGCCACGTGTCCGTAGAGATCGTAGCGGTCCACCAGCGTCAGCACTTGGGTGAGCACCTCGCGCGGGCCGCGTTCCAGATGGGCGAGGTCATCGCGGTTACCCGCAACCAGAACCAGGTTGGCACGGGCTCGCAGTTCCTCGCTCTCCCCGTAGGCACTGAGCAGTGTAGCTATGTTCTTGCGCGGGTCCGCACGCGACACCGCGAGGATCATGGGCTTGCGCGGTTCGCGCAGGAAGCGTTCCAGCTCACGTTGGATGGGCGGTTCGGGATCGTGGCGTGTCGGCGGGCGGAAGCGTCCGATGTCGGTGCCCGGCGGGATGACCACCATGCGCTTGGGCTGGTAATTCTCGTAGAGGCTGTATTGCTCGGCCACTTCCTGAGAGGTGGAAGCCACGACGCGCGCCGCACTGTCGAGGGCGATTTCCTCGGCCTCGATACGTTGGCTCAGGTTGTAGTGCGCCTCGATGGCCGTCTGTTTCTGGCCTTGATCGAGCAGGCGGCTGCGCTTCACGCGACCGAGGGAATGGCCGGTGTGAATGAGCGGCACGCCGAGCAGGGCGGAAAGGCGTGCGCCCACGTAGCCGGCGTCGGCGTAATGGCTGTGCACCCAATCGGGCACGCGGCCGACCCGGCGTACGTGTTGCAGCGCTGCATCGGTGAAGCTGTCCAGGTAGGGCCACAACACTTCCTTGCGCAGGTAGCGGCGCGGACCGCAGGCGAGGCGCACGATGCGCGCGCCGGGGGCGAGGATTTCCTCGGGCTCGGCGTAGTCGGGTGAAACCTTCGGGTCGAGAACGCGCCGGGTGAGCAGGTCTACGCGATCGATGGCCGGATGTGCCGCGAGGGCGCGCGCCAGCTCCACCACGTAGCGCGTTTGGCCGCCGGTGTCCGCATCGCGGCCCAGTTCCAGGTCACGGCCGCGGATCAGCCCGTGGATGCTGACCAGCACCACATACAGCCCGCCGCTCATGCCGCCCACCTCGTGAGCAGATCGGCGTACAGGCCGGGGTCCGCATGGGTGGCGCCCGGACGCATGCAGATCCGGGCCGCCAGCTCCGCGGCCCGGGCCACCGTATCGGTGATCGGCCAGCCCCGGATGATCCCGAGCAGGCAGACGGCGGAGAACGCATCGCCGGCGCCGATGGTGTCTGCGAGAGGTTCGGCAGGAACGGCGGCCTGGGTACATCGGCCGTGCGGTGTGAACACCTGCGCGCCGGCTTCGCCTTCGGTGACGACCAACAGGTCCAGGCCATAGCGCGCACGCATGACGTGTGCCTTGGTGGACAGGGCCTCGCGCTCGTCACCGAGCGCATCCAGCTCGTCACCGCTCAGCTTCAGCCAACGCGCGCCGCGCAGCAGGCCGAGTACCTGTTGGCGCTCCCACCAGGGCGAACGCAGGTTCACGTCAATAAAAGCGGGCAAGCCCAGGGCGCGCAGACCGGTCAAGGCGTCTTTGCTGGTTTTACTGCGCACGGCCAGGGTGCCGTGATAGAGGAGGTGCGGTGCGGGGGCGGCCAGACACACGCGGGTGGCTTCTGCAGGGTCGATGTGGTCGTAGGCCTGATCCGGCAGGATGTGAAAACCCGGAATGCCGTTTTCCAGGGTCACCTGCACCGCACCGGTGGGGCGCTGCGGGTCGCGCTGGACACCGACGGTATCCATGCCCCAGGCCTGCATCGTGGCCAGCACCTGTTCGCCTTGCGCATCGTCGCCGATGCGGCTCACCAGGAGCGGGCGGAGCCCGAGGCCCTGGAGGTGCCAGGCCACGTTGAAGGGCGCACCACCGAGCACGGCCCGTCCGTCCGGGAGATGGTCGAAAAGCACTTCGCCGAAGATGACCGGCCGTGCCGGTGCCGTTGGTTGTTGCTGGTCCTGCACGCGTGGCTCCTTGTCGGGCGCCGCGATGCGCGGCGTGGCGGCTCGCGTGACGCCGGTGAAACCTGTTTCGGTGTGTCTACGCGGCGCTGGCCGCTGCCTGCATGGCCTCGTATTCGTCCTCGAAAAAGAAACGCGCTTCACCGAACGCCGGGCGCAACTGGTCGAACCAAGTGGCTGTGGGATCGAAGCGCGCGTAGAACGGACGCTGCACCCAGTCGGGATTGCGGCCCTGCAGAAAGCGCAGCTGGAATACCTGTTCGCCGGCTACTTCCGAAATGCCCTGGATCTCCACCTTGCCGGGTCCGGCGCTCATGGACGGTCCACGCGCGGTACGGGCCAGGCCGGAGACACGCCGGATGGCGTCGCGGTAGATCCCGGCCGCGCGAGCCAGTGGCACTTCGAAGTAGTGCTGCGCGCCGGTGTCGCGTTCCACGAACATGTAGTAAGGCACCAGGCCGAGGCGCACCTGGGTGCGCCACAGACGCGCCCACACGTCGGCGCTGTCGTTGATGTGGGCGACGAGCGGCGACTGGGTGCGGATCACCACGCCCGTGTCGCGTACGCGCCGCAGTGCCTCGCGCGCGGTGGCTGTTTCCAGTTCCTGCCAGTGGTTGTAGTGGGCCATGATGGCCACGTGCTTACCCGCGGCAACGAGACGTTCGAACACGCGCAGCAGATCGTCGGCATCCGGATCGCTGACGAAACGGTGGGGCCAGAACGACAACGCCTTGGTGCCGATGCGCAGGTTCTGCACGTGTTCGAACTGCGGCTGGCGAAGCGGTAGCAGATAATCGGCGAGGGTGCGCGCCTTCATCACCAGCGGATCGCCACCGGTCACCAGCAGGTCCGATACCTGCGGGTGGCGTGCCAGATAGGCGTGCAACCGGTCCGCCTCGTGGGCCGAGAAACGCAGGGCCTTGTCGCCCACGAACTGCGCCCAGCGGAAGCAGAACGTGCAGTAGGAATGGCAGGTCTGGCCCTGGCTCGGGAAGAACAGCACGGTCTCGCGATACTTGTGCTGCATGCCCGCCAGCGGCTCGTTGTCGAGGCGCGGCACGTTGAGCGACTGCTGGCCCGCGGGATGGGGGTTCAGGCGCTCGCGCAGTTCGCGGGCGAGGGCGCTCACGGCCTCGGCATCGGCACCCCGACGGAGCAGGTCCGCCATGCGCACGAAGTCGTCCGGCCTGAGCATGCCCGGCTGCGGAAAGGTGAGCTGGAAGATGGGGTCGTCGGGCACTCGCGACCAGTCGATCAGTTCGTCGATGACATACCGGTTGACGCGGAACGGGAGCACCTGCGCCACCACGCGCATGGCGAAGCGCAGCTCGTCCGGCAGGCCGGCCAGCTGCGGGATCTGCTCCAGTGTGCGTGCGGTGAATACCCTGAAAACCCCCGGATTTTCCGCGCACGCTGCCGGCTCCCGGACGCGATAAGGCGAGAAGGACGGCACTTTCAGTTCCCCTCGGCGGCGGGCATGCGGCCGTCCAGGAACGCTGCGAGGGTGACCGTGGGGACCTTGCGGGCATCCACGCGGCTGGCGAGGGTGCATTGTTCGCACACCTGCGGGCGTGCATTCACACCGCCCGGCGTCTTGCCCATGGGGCGGCTGCGCAAGGTGCGGCAGGCGTCGGTGAGCATGTAGGCCTTTTGGGGCGTGCAGAAGAACATCATTGGACTGGGCATGGATCCTCCTTCTTGTGGGCAGGCGCAGGCGCGCGTGCCGGTGGCGCACTGGGCGCCGCCGAAACCGGCGGGCAGGCACGGACGCCGAGGATCGGCTCGACGCGCACAGCCGGGTTGGTGTGGGCGGATATCTCCGCCCCGCCGGTGGCCGGCCAGGGAAACGCTGATTTAATCGGCGTTTCCCGCAGCACATGGGTGTGCCGCATGAGAAAGCCAGGATGGCTTTGTTCAGAGCTTCCCTAGGGCTCCGACAAGGGATGCATGGCGGCCTTCTCGTCCTTCACCCGCATGACCGCCAGCAGGGCGGCCAGCCCGGCCTCGAGATCCCGGGTCGTCTGGTCCGGCAGTTGTTGCAGGGCGTCGGTCAAGGCGCCCTGTGCCGGCCGCGGTGCCTGGGCGAGCAAGGAGACCCCTTCCGGGGTGAGGAACAGGCGCACCACGCGCTGGTCGGGGCCGCTGCGCTCGCGGCGCACCAGTCCTTTTTTCTCCAGCTTGTCCAGCATGTTGCTGGCGGTGGACTGATGCACTGACAGGGCCCGAGACAGCCGGGAGACGGGCAGGCCCGGCTCGGCGAACAGCTCCCACATGGCCCACAGCTGCGCGGCGCTCACGCCGCACTGCTTTTCCACCCAGCGCGAGTGCTCCTGGATGGAACGGAAAATTACACGCAGGTACTGCACCACGGTGCGCAAGGTCTGCTCGCGCGACACCGGCGTCGGTGCTTCCGCCTCGGGCGGCGTGGCCGGATGCTGCACCATGCTCATGTTCCCTTTCCGGCCCCTGGCTGGCTCGAACAGTTTTGTACAATAACAATTCGCGCAAACATGATCAAACGCCGGGGTCCCGCTTCACTACGCTCAAGGCAGCCCGGCCGGGCGACGAATGAGGGGGAGCACATGGACGAAGACCTGGAGGCCATGACGCGGGAACAGTTGATTGCGGAGGTAAAGAAGCTGCGGGCCGGGGTCCGCGCCCACCGCGACAGCAGCAGGCATGAACTGTGCTGGCACCACCCGCAGCTCTGGGGTTTGTTGCCGGAGAAGACCGATCCTTTGCCCATCGTGCCTGATTGGCCTGAATTCCTGAGTGGCTGCCTGCGCTATCGCAAGTCCCTGGACGAGCAGGTTCCCCAGGCGCCCCGCAGCCATGAACCCTATGGCTGAGGACGGCAACGGTCCGGCGTATCTGCTGGTATGGCGCCGGCTGGACATGCCGGGTCACGATGCCTGCGGCTTGTGGCTGACTGCCAAGGGCTGGTGCCTCAAAGGTACGGCGGTCCTGGTGCTGGCCGGCATGCCGTGCTGGCTCAGCTACGAGGTGTCGGGCGAGGTCCCTTGGCTGACCCGCTGTGGCCGCGTGACCGGTTGCCTCGGGACGCGCACCCTGGACCTGCGCATGGTGGCCCTGGCGGACGGGCGCTGGCAGCTGAACGGCATCGAGCAGCCGGTCGGCGCCGGCTGCGTCGATCTGGATCTGAACTTTACCCCAGCCACCAACCTCATCCCGCTGCGTCGCCTCGATCTGGCCGTGGGGGAGGCGGCAGACGCACCGGCCGCCTGGCTGGACATCCCGGATGGCGGCTTGATGCGCCTGGAACAGCACTACCAGCGCGTCGGGCCCGACGCCTACGACTATCGCGCCCCGGGCATCGGTTATGCCGCGACGCTGCAGGTCGCGGAGACCGGCTTCGTCACCCGTTACCCCGGGCTCTGGGAAATGGAGGCGTTGCGCGGCGCGTGAAAACCGCCGCAGCCTGAGACCGCCCGCCACTGTGCCCCCCGGTTTGTGGGAGCGAGCTTCTGCTCGCCACAACCCCCAGGAGGCCGTCGCCCGGAAATCGCGAGCGGAAGCTCGCTCCCACGCACGAAAACACCCGGCCGCTGCGGCGTGCCCCGGTGCGCGTGTGCTGTTAGCATTCGCGCAGGCATCAATGAGGCACCCATGGCTGAGCGCGAAGCGGTTTTCCGCACCGAGGGACTGACCAAGATCTACCGTGTGGGCGAGGTGGCCATCCATGCCCTGCGCGGGGTGGACGTGACCTTCTATAGCGGCGAGTTCGTGGTGCTGCTGGGGGCCTCGGGCGGGGGCAAGTCCACCCTGCTGAACATCCTCGGCGGCCTGGATACGGCCACCGACGGCCGGGTGTTCTACGGCAAGCAGGAACTGACCCATGCCTCGGATGCCGAACTCACGGAGTACCGCCGCCACTTCGTAGGCTTCGTGTTCCAGTTCTACAACCTCATCCCCAGCCTCACCGCGCGCGAGAACGTGGCCATTGTCACCGAGATCGCCCGCACGCCCATGAGCCCCGAGGACGCCCTCGCGCTGGTGGGACTGAAGCAGCGCCTGGACCACTTCCCGGCCCAGCTCTCAGGCGGTGAGCAGCAGCGCGTGGCCATCGCCCGCGCCATCGCCAAGCGACCCGCGGTGCTGCTGTGCGACGAGCCCACCGGGGCACTGGACTCGAAGACCGGCATCGTGGTGCTGGAGGCCCTGGCGTGGGTGAACCAGGAACTGGGTACCACCACGGTGGTGATCACCCATAACGCTGCCATCGCCGCCATGGCCCATCGGGTCATCCACCTGTCCGACGGCCGCATCACCGGCGTGGAGGAGAACGAACACCGCGCGCCGCCCGCGGAGCTGTCCTGGTGACCCCGCGCGCCCTGACGCGCAAGCTGCTGCGCGACCTGTGGCATCTGCGCGGTCAGGCCCTCGCCATCGCCATGGTGATCGCGGGCGGCGTGGCCACCTGGATCATCTCCTACAGCACCATCGATTCCCTGGAGCTTACCCAGGCGTCGTTCTACCGGGAGTCGCGCTTCGCCGAGGTGTTCGCCACCCTGAAGCGTGCGCCCAAGCGCCTGGAGGAGCGCATCGCCGAGATCCCGGGGGTGGCCGTGGTGGAGACCCGCACCGTCGCCCTGGCCAACCTGGAGGTGGCGGGCTTCGACGACCCCATCCGCGGGCTCATGGTGTCCATCCCGGACCAAGGCGAGTCGCGGCTCAACCGCCTCTACGTGCGCAGCGGCCGCCTGCCCGAGCCGTGGGCCTCCGACGAGGTGGTGGTCAGCGAGCCCTTCGCCGAGGCGCACGGGTTCCAGCCCGGTGACCAGCTGAGCGCCATCATCAACGGCCGGCGCCGCACCCTCACCATGGTGGGCATCGGCCTGTCGGCGGAATACGTCTACCAGATCGGTCCCGGCGACCTGTTTCCGGACTATGCGCGCTACGCCATCCTGTGGATGCGCGAGGAGCCGCTGTCCGCTGCGCAGGACACCGAGGACGCCTTCAACGACGTGGCGCTCACCCTGGAGCAGGGCACCGAGGTGCAGGAGGTGATCGATCGGCTCGACGACCTGCTGCGCCCTTACGGCAGCACCGGTGCCATCGCCCGCGACGACCAGACCTCCCACGAATACCTGGAGCAGGAGATCGAAGGCCTGCGCTCCAGCGCCGGCGTGGTGCCGGTGATCTTCCTGGCCGTGGCCGCGTTCCTGATCAACGTGGTGATCGCGCGCACCGTGGACCAGCAGCGCGACCAGGTGGCCGTGCTCAAGGCCTTCGGCTACCACAACGGCGCCATCGGCGTGCACTACGTGGGGCTGGTGCTGCTCATCGTGGCGGTGGGCGCCTTGCCTGGCGTGGCGCTGGGGGCGTGGCTGGGCAGCGGTCTGGCCGAGCTGTACCGGCAGTTTTACCGCTTCCCTTACCTGCATTACGTGCTGGCGCCGGAGGTGGTGGTCACCGCCGTGGGCATCACCGCCGCCGCGGCCCTGGTGGGCGCCCTCGCCGCGGTGCGCAAGGCGAGCCGCCTGCCGCCCGCCGAGGCCATGCGTCCCGAGCCGCCGGCGGTGTACCGTGCCTCGGTGTTCGAGCGCGCGGGCCTGCGCCGCCTGTTCGACCAGCCTACCCGCATGGTGCTACGCCACCTGGAGCGCAAGCCCGGCAAGTCGCTGCTGTCGGTGCTGGGCATCGCCATGGCCGGGGCCATCCTCATGGTCGGCAATTTCCAGGAAGACGCCATCGACTACATGATCGGCGTGCAATTCGGCCTGGCCCAGCGCCAGGACCTCACGGTCACCTTCGTGGAGGCCACGGAGCGCTCGGCCGTGTTCGAGCTGGCGAGCCTGCCCGGGGTGCTGCGCGCCGAGCCGTTCCGTGCGGTGCCGGTGGAGCTGCACGCCGGCCATCGCACCCATCGCACCGGCATCCAGGGCTTCGAGAACGCGGGCGAGCTGCACCGTACCCTGGACGCGCGCCTGCAACCGGTGGAGTTTCCCGCCGAGGGCCTGCTGCTCACCGATTATTTGGGGGAAAAGCTGGGGGTGGGACCGGGCGACTGGATCACCGTGGCGGTGCAGGAGGGCGCACAGCCGGTGCGCCAGGTGCAGGTGGCCGGGCTGGTGTCGGAGTATATCGGCCTGTCGGCCTACATGCGCCTCGACGCCCTCAACCGGCTCATGCAGGAAGGCCCGGTGGTCTCGGGGGCCTTCCTGGCGGTGGACCCGGCCTACCAGACCCAGGTGTTCCGCGCCTTGCGCGAGCGCCCGCGGGTGATCGGCACCAGTCAGCGCGAGGTGGCCATCCAGAGCTTCAACGAGACCATGGCCGAGACCATCCTCATCTTCGCCCTGGTGAATACCCTGCTCGCGGGCAGCATCGCCTTCGGCGTGGTCTACAACGCCGCGCGCATCACCCTCTCCGAGACCAGCCGCGAGCTGGCCAGCCTGCGCGTGCTCGGCTTCACCCGCGGCGAGGTGGCCTACATCCTCATCGGCGAGCTCGCGGTGCTCACCGCCTTGGCGGTGCCGGTGGGCTTCGCCATCGGCTACGGCTTCTGCGCCCTGGTGGCACGGGCCTTCGCCTCGGAGCTGTTCCGCGTGCCGCTGGTGATCGAACCGAGCACCTACGGCTTTTCCGCGGTGGTGGTGCTGGTCGCGACGGTGATCTCCGCGCTGCTCATGGCGCGCAAGCTTTATCATCTGGACCTGGTCGCCGTCCTCAAAACCCGGGAGTAATGGATGTCCACGCGCAAGCGCATCGTCCTCATCTTCGTCGCCCTCGCCGTCGTTGCGCTGCTGTGGTGGAGTTTCCAACCGGAACCCGTGCCGGTGTCCCTGGCTGAGGTGGGCCGTGGGCCCCTGCAGGTCACCATCGAGCAGGAAGGCATGACCCGCGTGCGCGAGCGCTATGTGGTTGCGGCGCCGGTCACCGGCACCCTGGAGCGCATACGCCTGGACGTGGGCGATACGGTGCAGCGCGGCGAGGTGCTGGTGCACGTGAATCCGGCGCTGTCCCAGCCGCTCGACCCGCGTACCCGCGCCCAGGCCGAGGCGCAGGTGGCCGAGGCGGAGGCCGCCTACGAACTGGCTCGTGCCGAGTTGGGACGGGTGCGGCCGCTGTACGAGCGCGGTGATATCTCACGCAGCGATTTCGACCAGGCGCGCACCGCGGCCGACCGCGCACGCGCCTCCCTGGCGGCGGCGCGCGCCGTGCTCGCGGCGGCCGACGAGACGTCCAGCGACGGCCGCGTGCCGGTGGTCGCGCCGGTGGACGGCACCGTGCTCGCTTTGGAACGCGAGAGCGCGGGCCCGGTCACCGCGGGAGCGCCCCTGCTGGCCCTCGGCGATCCGGCCGACCTGGAGGTGGCGGTCGACGTGCTGTCCACCGATGCGGTGCGCCTGGCCCCGGGCATGCGCGTGCTGCTGGACCGCTGGGGCGGCGGCGACCTGCTGGAGGCGCGCGTGCGCCGCATCGAACCGGCGGCGTTCACCAAGGTCTCGGCACTGGGCGTGGAAGAACAACGGGTCTGGGTCATCGTCGAGATCACCGCGCCGCGCGCGCAGTGGCGTGACCTCGGTGACCGCTATCGGGTTGAGGCACGCTTCGTCGTCTGGGAGGCGAGTGATGTGCTACAGGTGCCCGCCAGCGCCGTGTTCCGCCAGGGCGGCGAGTGGACGGCGTTTGTGGTGAAGGAGGGCGTCGCCGAGCGCCGCGCGGTGACCCTCGGACAGCGCGGCGGCCTGAGCGTACAAGTCCTCGAAGGCCTCGCGCCCGGTGAGTACGTCGTCACCCATCCGGATGAAGCGGTGCAGGACGGGGTCCAGGTGGTACAGCGCAGCGGGTCCTGAGTCGATGTTGTGATCGATGTAGCCGGATGAAGCGCGGCGGAATCCGGGATCGGCTTTAACACAGGCCCAGGGAAGCTGGCTGGATTACCGGATTACGCTGCGCTTCATCGGGGCTACACATACTCATGTGGCCATGTTCTACAGTTCTCCTGATGGGCAGACCGCGCGAGCGGAGAGGCAGGGACGCTGTGGTCAGGCAGGCGGGACGCGCCGTACCGCGCGCGGAAAAATTCACTGATGGCGTGTGCGCGACCCTGACCGCGCTGCTGTTGCTCGTTTCCGCGCCCGGCGCCGCCGAGCCGCTGCTTTACCAGATCGACGCGGCAGCCACGCACTTCGCCGTGGTCACCCATGCGGTCGGGCCGGGTCACGACCACCTCATCACGGCGCAAAATTACGATGCCGAGTTGGTCGCCGAGGGTGACCGCCTCGACGGCGCCCGGTTCACGCTCGCGGTGCCTGTGGGGGCACTGGTGGTGAATGCGCCGGCCCAGGTGGAGCGGCTGTGGCCGCGCCTGCGCGCGCTCGGCATTGTGGAGAAGCCGTTTCCCTCGCTGTCGGAAGACGATCGGGAGGCCATCATCCAGCGCCTGCGCTCGGAGAGTCAGCTGGATGCGGTGGGCTATCCCACCCTCCGCGCCCGTGTGCTGCGTATCGTCGACGAGGCCGTCACCTGGAACGACCACAGCTTTCCCCAGCAGGTGGACATCGCCCTGACCCTCCGCGGCCGCACCCTGGAGCGGCGCGTGCCGGCGACTGTGCGCCTGTCCGGCCAACGGGTGCGCGCCACGGCGGCCGGGGCATTCCGCTTCAGCGACTTCGATATCAAACCCTACGGTACCCTGTTCGGCCTCATCCGCGTGGCCGACGAATTCCACGTCTACGTGGAGCTGGCCGCGGCGGTGCAGCAGGGCCGGAGTGATTCGCGGCAGCGCGCCCTGGCGGCCAACAGCCCGGGTTTGTGACGGACCTCGCTCCTCGCCAAGCTCCTCTCGGCAGCTGTTGGCCCCCCGTGGCGGCAGGCGTATCGTAGGGACATCCATCGAGGAGGAGACACGTCATGCGATTGCGCACCTGGTTGACCCTGATCCCCGCGGTGCTGCTGGTGGCCGCCTGTTCCGGCCGAACCGTGGTGGAAAGCGACCTCGGCGTGAGGGGCGCGCCGGACTGGGTGAACGAAGGCAGCCAGGCCCTGAACGACCGTGGCGGCCGCCTGTTCCACGGCGTCGGCCAAGCCCCGGCCATGGGCGACGCGTCGCTGCAGATCGCCACCGCCGACAACCGGGCACGCGCGGAGATCGCGCGTGTGCTGAGCTCCTACATGGACCTCGCCGCCGACGATTACGCCAACGCCTCCGTCGCCGGTGAATCCAGGACAAGCGTGCAGCAGACCTCCAGCCAGATCCGCAACAGCACACAGCTCCACCTGTCGGGCGCGCGCGTCATCGCCCGCTGGAAGGACAAGCGCACGGGCGCGGTGTATTCCCTGGCCGAACTGGACATGAACACCGTGAAGGCGACCCTCGCCACGGCCCGTGACATGAACCAGGACGCGCGCCAGTATCTCGATGCCAACGCCGACAATCTGTTCGACCGTTTCGTTCAGGAGAAGCAGTGATGAGTTTTCGCCTTCACGCCAAACAACTCGCCGTGGTCGCCCTGACCGCGTTCATCGCCCTGGCCGGCTGTTCCACCAAGGTGAGCCGCATCGACACCGGGGAAGTACGCGACCTCAGCGGCAACTGGAACGACACCGATTCGCGCCTGGTCTCGGAGGAGATGATCGGCCAGATGCTGGAGGGCGCCTGGGTCGACAATCACCTGCGCCGGCACCGCGCGACGCCCGCGGTGATCGTCGGCACGGTGCGCAACCTGAGCCACGAGCACGTGAACGTGAACACCTTCGTGGCGGACATCGAGCGCGCGGTGATCAACTCCGGGCGCGTGGAGTTCGTCGCCTCGCGCGACGAGCGCGGCGACATTCGCGAGGAGCGCAAGGACCAGGACGTGCACGCGACGGAGGCGAGCCGCAAGGCCATGGGTCAGGAGCTGGGTGCCGATTACATGCTCACCGGCGCCATCAATTCCATCATGGACATGGAAGGCAAGACCTCGGTGCGGTACTACCAGGTGGACATGAACCTCATCAGTCTCACCGACAACCGCAAGGTGTGGGTGGGGCAGAAGAAGATCAAGAAGGTTGTCCAGAAGCCGGGCATGCGGTTCTGAAGTCTCCGGCCTGACCATGGATTGTCGTGCACGCTTCGCCCGCGCGACCGGGGCGCTGCTCGTCACGCTCGCGCTGGCCGGTTGCAGCACCTGGTCGGCCACGCGCAGCGGCGTCGAGGCGGAACTGGCCTCCGGGCGTTACGACGAGGCGCTGCGTCTGCACGCCAGTCGCAGCGCACCGGCGCGTGATCGGGTGCTGCACCTGCTCGACCGGGCCATGCTCGAACGCCTGTCCGGTGATCACCGGGCGAGCAACGCCAGTTTCGAAGCGGCCAAGCAGCTCATCGATGAGCTCTCTGCCGTCTCGGTGACCGAGACCTCGGGCAGCTTTCTCATCAACGACGCCACCACCGCCTACGTGGGTGAGCCGTTCGAACGCGCCTTGCTGCACGCCTACGCGGCGCTCAACTATCTCGACCTCGGCGAGCACGAGGCCGCGCGCGTGGAGGCCCTGCAGGTCGACCTCACACTGCGCGCACTGGCCGAGGACGAGGACGGCGCGCTGGCAACGGATCCGTTTTCCCGCTACCTCGCCGGCATCATCTATGAGCTGCGCGGTGAGACGAGCGATGCGCTCATCAGCTACCGCAAGGCCTACCAAGCCTACCAGGCACACGGAAAACTCTACCCCATCGCCGTGCCGTCGGTGCTCAAGGACGATCTGCTGCGTCTTACCGCCCACGTCGGACTCCATGATGAACACCGCAGGTTCCGCGAGGCGTTCGCCCGCGACGATGGCGCGGCGCCGACGACACACGCCGGCGAGGTGATCGTCCTGTTGCACAACGGCCTTGCACCCATCAAGCGGGAAAGGCGCGCCGTGCTGGTGCCGCCGCAGGCCCCGCAGGTGGTGAGCATCGCCTTGCCGGAATATCAGCCGCGCCCGTCGCCGGTGGCGGCGGCGCGGGTCACGGTGGCAGGGCGCAAGGCGCGCACGGAAACCGTGGAAGACGTGAACGCCATCGCCGTGCACACCCTCGCCGGGCGCATGCCGGCCATCACCGCGCGCAGCATGGCCAGGGTCGTGGCCAAGTTCGCCGCCACGGAAGGCGCGCGCCGGGAGAATCAGACCGCGGGCACGCTGGTCAACCTGGCCGGGCTGCTCACCGAGCGCGCCGACACGCGCTCCTGGCTTACCCTCCCTGGCGAGATCCAGATGACGCGCGTGCCGGTTCCGGCGGGCACGCACACTTTGCTATTGGAGCTGCTCTCCGCGACCGGCGCGGTGATCGACAGCAGCACCCTGACCGTGAACGTGGCGGAGGGCGGCAAGGCCGTCGTGTCACGCCACTGGATTCCTTCCGTTCTGTCCACGAGGTCCCCATGAACAAGGCCGTCATGATCATCGCCCTGCTGCTTGCGGGCTGCGCCACGGGTACACGCGAGTCCGTACCGGATTGGCTGGATGGCCGCAGTGCCCAGTACCCCGAGGCACGTTACCTGCTTGGCCAGGGACAGGCGCCCAGCGCGGCGCAGGCGCGCGATCGCGCGCGCGCGGAGTTGGCCAAGGTGTTCACCACCGAGGTCAGCGAGCGCTCCGAGGATGTGGCGCGCGCCGAGTTGAGCAGCGAGGACGGCGTGGCGCGTCAGCGCTCCGAGAGCACGGCGGAAAGGCGGGTGCACACACAGACCCAGCGCGTGCTGGAGGGTGTGCGCATCGCCGAGGTCTGGCGCGACGAGGCGGGCGACTACCATGCCCTCGCGGTGCTCGACCGCGTGAGCGAAGGCCAGCGCCTGCGCAACGCGATCGCCGCCCTGGACCGGGCCATCGCGCGCGCCATCGCCCGCGCGCGCAGCGAAGAGCCGCTGCTGGTGCGCATCGGCGCGGCGGCCCGGGCGGTGGGCGCGCAGACGCAGCGCGATACTCTGCAACAGGACCTGCGCGTGCTGGACGTCACCGGCATCGGCGTGCCGGCGCAGCACGGGCGTGCGCGCTTGCAGGCAGACTTCGCTGAACTGGCCGGACGGCTGCGCATCGCGGCGCAGACGGAGGCCGATCCCTTCGGCAACCTCGTTACCGTAGTGCAGGGCGCCGTGCGCCATGCGGGCTTCGTCAACGCGTCGGTGGACCGGGCGGATTATCGGCTCGTGACCAATCTCGCGCTGGAGACTTCGGCGGCGGACGGTTGGCAGTGGGCGACCGGGACCCTGGAACTTCGCATGCTCGATGCTTCCGGCACCGTGGCCGGCAGCGCGCGTTTTCCGGTCAAGGCTTCGGCCCGCGATGCCGCGTTGGCGCGCCAGCGCCTGCTCGTCGAAGTGGATCGTTTGTTGCGTGCGCGCCTGCGCGATACGGTGATCGGCTTCGGCGAGGGCGGGGTGTAGTCCGACCAGCGGTGCGCATTCCAGCCGGCGCGGGCGCGCAGGCACGCGCTGGTCATTTTTCTCCCATCCGCGGTTAATCGGCGCCCAGCGCGGGCGTGCATTGTGCCTGTCTCCTTTGTCCTGCAAGGGCTTCGACGAGCGGCATCCTTCTTGCAAAACGTCTTCCGCCCTTCAGGGCCGGACGATGGAGGAGGCGATCGCGCTTATGTCGGTTCGAATGCACTGCACGGGGACGTTCCGGGCCCGTTCATTCCGGTCGGTCGCCATGCTCCTGGCCGCGCTGGGCGCGTGCGGGTGCATGCCCAACGACGATGCGGAACGGCGCAGTCCCGTTGTGGAACGCGTGCAGGGACCATCGAGCCGCTCGGGCCCGGACAATCCGGGCGCCCTGTTGCGCATCACGGCGGCGGAGGTGAATGCCGCCGGCCATCCCGTGGTAACTTTCGCGGTGAAGCGGCCCGACGGCACGCCCCATACCATGCTTGCCAACTGGGGCAACGTGTCGTTCACCTTTGCCAAGCTGGCACCGCGTACCCGTTACGAATCCGGTCACGACTGGCAGAACTATCTGCTGCGCGCGCGCAGCCCCGGCGCCGTGGGCGATCAGGTACTGGGCGCCGCGGCGCTCACGGTGCAAGGGGCCAATACCGAAACGGTCGGGCTGGGCGCCGCTGCGGAGGCCAACGCCCGCCTGGAACACCTGGGCGGCGGTATCTATCGCTACACCTTTGCGCTCGACGTGAACAACGCACGGGTCACCATCCCCGGCCTCGCGAAACAGATCACCTGCATGCGCAACGGCGCGGTCAACAACCTGGGCGACCTGTGCTGGCACGTGGACGGCACGGCGTTGCCCGCGGGCTCGCGCGTGGTGGCAAACGGTCCCGCGGATGCAGATGACGAATACGTCGTCGACTACGACCCGGGCCTCACCCACCGCGTGGCCGCGTTCATCGGCGGCTTCGAGGTGGATGCATTCAATCGCACCGTCGCCGCCAACGCCTGGTACGACTTCGTCCCGGACGGCAGTCCGCTCCGTGTGACCCGCGACATTGTCACCGTGGAGAGCTGCAACAACTGCCACGAGCGGCTCGCCATGCACGGTGGCAGCCGCGTCGAGACCCATCTGTGCGTCACCTGCCACAACCCGGGCACGCTGGACGCCAATTCGGGGCGCAGCAACGACTTCAAGCAGATGGTGCACAAGATCCACCGCGGCGCCACGCTGCCCAGCGTGGCGACGGCGAACATCCCCTATTTCCTGCGCAACAGCGACGGCTTCGACTGGAGCGGCGTGAAGTTCCCGCAGGCCGTGCACGAGGGGGGCGCCGGCAGCTTCGGCATCGACAACTGCCTGAAGTGTCACATGGGCGCCGACTCCAAGGCCGCCGTGCTGAAACTGGCGCAGAACGACGCCGCGGTGGTGGACAGGCTCAAGCTGGCCAAGGTCACCCGGGACGGCGATCTGTGGCGCCAGCGCAGCGTGGAGGCGTGCAGCTCCTGCCATGACGACGTGGTGTGGTGGAAGGGCGCGGCCGCGGAGAAACTGCCAGGCATGCTCGGCCAGCGTTACGGCGCCACGGCCACGTACACCGACGGCCTGCCTGCGGGCGATTGGCGCACCAAGGCCCATCCGGGCGGCACCACCACCACCGGACGCTGGGCGGGTTGCGCCAGCGGCAGCTGCCATGGCGACATCGGCATCCCGTTGGCGAGCGTGACCATGTCGCTGGGCGACAAGGGTAGCCGGGCGATCCACCGCATCCACCTCGGCTTCACGCGCGCCGCCATCCGTTCCGATCTGCTCGAAACCCAGATCGCCGAGGCGAGCCTGGGCGGCGACGACGGCAACGGCCATACGCCGCTGAGCATTCGCATGCGCGTGTGGGACAAGGCGCAGAACAAGGCCCTGGTCCATGGCGAGGATGCCAACTTCGCCTTCCAGTTCGTCATCGGCTGGAAGGCGCAGGGTGAGGCCGACTACAGCCAGTCCAGCCACGACCTCTGGCCGGGCCGCACCTTCGATGTCACGCCGAACTGGTCGGCGGCGGAGGGGCCCGACAGGGACGGCTATTACACCACCGTGGTCAAGCTGCCCAGTGCGAAACTGCCGGCCAGCGGCACGGGCACGGTGGCGACGCAGAACGGTTTCGCCGTGACACCCGGCAGCGATCCGAACCCCCTTAAGCGCGGCGTGGTCCAGCTCTTCGGCACCTGGGGCGCCGAGACCCATCACCGCAAGGGCCAGACGCAGCCCTATCCGCCCGCCAATCCGGACCTGCCCGCGGTGCGGCCGCTGCACGTGACCAAGGCCTTTTCCATCGGCGGTGCGCCGGTGGAGCCGCGCCGCGTGGTGGTGGACGCCATGGAGACCTGCCGCTCCTGTCACCTGCGTTTTGCCAAGCACGGTCCCAGCGGCAGGAACAATCCGCAGCTTTGCGTGATGTGCCACAACCCCAACAACACCGACGTGTCCAACGCGGCGCGCCAGGGTAGGCTGGGCGAGTATGACGGCAAGAAGGAGGAGTCGAAGGACTTCAAGCGCATGGTCCATGCCATCCACGCCTCGGCCAAGCGTGAGACCGGTTATCAGTTGCGCAGCACCGTGTTCGGCGTGAACACGCGCGCCGAGGAGAAGGCGCTGACCACGGACACGCTCATCGCGCGCAACAGCCACTTCCCCACAGGACGGAGCGTCGGCAACTGCGCCGCCTGTCACGTGAAGACGGGGCCGGCGGCGGATGCGCCATACACGTTCGAGCTGTCGGCGCTGCCGGATACGCTCATGGGCTCGAGCGTGCGTACGGGTCTCCATCCTGAGGGTGACGTGCCGTCCGCCGCCGGTGCCTACCCCGGTCTGGCGGCGGACATGAACCTGCTTGCGAACCACACCAAGTTCAGCCCGATCATGTCGACGTGCACCTCGTGCCACGACAGCGCGGCGGTGAGGACGCACACACAAAACATGGGCGCCTCAGAGCATGCGAGTTTTTCAAATCCAGATCCTGATGGCGAGATGTGCAGGTTTTGTCACGGGCCCGGCGGCGTTCGCGACATCCGGAGCGTGCATCCGGTCAAATAATTGGTGGCTCTTCCGCAGAATTTATGGGTACACGTTGGGGGCATACGTTCATAGCGGCATGATTGCGCTGTGGTTTCCGAACTCAACAAGGGCATCTTCTTTCTGAGGGCGAGAAATTATCGAAAGGTCTGACGATGGATAGATGGGGAACGAAGCGTCCCCTCTCCCTCCGGGAGAGGGCCAGGGAGAGGGGCTCGAAACTGTGCGATATTCGCACTCACAGGCTGCGCCGGGTAGGCACCGATGCTGGACATCGGCTTCTGTCGCAGATGGCTAGGAGTTAGAAGTCCAGGTGCCAGTGATGATGCAGGCAGTGTACTGATTGAACCCCCTCTCCCCAGCCCTCTCCCGGAGGGCTGTCTCTTGGTCACATTTCGCCGTTGTAGCCAGCTTCTCTTGCCCCCTCTCCCTCCGGGAGAGGGCTGGGGAGAGGGGATCAATTCAGGTGCGGCTATTGGTTATTGATCCCCTCATCCTGTCCTCCGGCAATTGCTCCATGCATTGCCCTCGACCGCCTGCTCCCGGCGCGGTCTACCTCCCCCATCCATGGGGTCGTACCTCCTGCATCCATGCAGTCGTCTCCCGGAGGGAGAAGGGACGCAAGCTTCTGTCTCTCCTGAAAATGATGTGACTAAGAGACAGCCCGGAGGGAGAGGGGGTAAGAAGGCTGGTGCCCACGGCAAAAAAGTGACAAGAGACAGCCCGGAGGGAAAGGGGCGCTCTGTGAGGGGGCATGTGGAAAAGTGACCAGTTTCTCCCGGAAGGAACGGGGCGCTCAGGGCCACCCACAAATTCTGCGGAGGGGCCTAATTGGTGACATTTGTCAACAAAGGGCGGCGCCTTTGGGCGCCGCTCCTTTTTTATGGTTTTCCTCCTTGAAGGTGGCGCCAGTCCCACTAACCTTAATTCACACTGAATTTATACTGACTCCCGGATTGATTTTCTGAGATCAGAAAAACGCCGCCGGAAGCATGCGTGCATGCCTTGTTTGAGCAAGGGGGAAAAGCGTGTCCATCGTTCGCGTAGTGCTTATCGGATGTCCCAAGGAACAAGCCATCTGGATGACCCGTATGCTGGGTGAGCGGGGCTTTCAATGTGTCGTCACGGACAAGAGTGACAAGCGTGAATGGGAGGAGGGCGGCGATATTGCCTTGGTGTGGGAACATGGCCAGGAGCATGAATGCCTGCCGTTGCTGGAAGATATCCGTCTCACCGGCAGCGCGATCCCCGCTGTGGTCGTACTGCCACGCATGGTCCCGGAACAGGTCATCACGGCGACGCGCCTCGGCGCCATCGAAGTGCTGTTCAATCCCATCGACAGGGACCGCCTGTTCGAGGCTATCGGACGCGCCGCAGCGATCTGTCAGGCCCATGAGGGGGGCGGCACGCCCTGCGACGAGATGCCCGCAGTGCTCGGTGAATCACCGAGCATGCTGGAGGTGTTCAAGCAACTGGGCGTCGCGGCGGCCAACCATCTCAACGTGCTCATCGGTGGTGAGACCGGTGTAGGCAAGGAAGTGGCCTCGTTTTGCATCCACAAGCACTCGGCACGCTCGGAGGGCCCTTTCGTGGCAATAAACTGTGCCGCCCTGTCGGAAAACCTCATCGAGGCGGAACTGTTTGGTCATGCGCGCGGCGCATTCACCGGCTCGGTGCGTGACGTGCCGGGAAAGGTGGAGGTCGCCAACGGCGGCACCCTGCTGCTGGACGAAGTGGGCGATCTGCCCCAGGGATGTCAGGCCAAGCTGTTGCGTTTTCTCGAAGACAGGACCTTCTACCGCCTCGGCGAATCAGTGCAACGCATGTCCGATGTGCGCATCGTCGCTGCCACCAACAGGAACCTGGTGGCCGATGTGCAGGCCGGCCGTTTTCGCGAGGACCTCTATTACCGGCTGGCACAGATCACCCTGGTGGTACCGCCGCTCCGGGAGCGGGTAGATGACATTCCGGCATTGGTCCGCGCCTTTGTGGGCAAGGCCAACGTCGTGCTGGACCTGCAGATCACGGGCGTGAGCAAGGCCGCCATGGATGCCGCGTGCCGCTATCACTGGTCGGGTAATGTCCGTCAGCTCAAGAATGTGGTGTTCCAGGCCGCCATTCGCCAGCGCGCGGGTACCATCACCGCATTCAATTTCTGTTCAGACGGGGTGGAACCCGCGGAAAACGCGGGCAATCTCGACGGCTTCGTGCGTTCGGCCGTGAGCCGTGGCCAGGTGCGCAGCCTGCTCGGCAACCTGGAAGCCATGGCGCTCAAGACACTGCTCAACGTGTACGAAGGTAATCGCAGCCGCATTTCGGCGGAACTCGGCATATCCCGCAACACGCTCCGCTCCAAATTGCGGGAGTACGGCATCGACGATGATGCCGCAGATCTGAGTGACAGGAGTATCACCGTGTGACCTGTGCGCGTGACCGCCAGGGCATGAAAGGACCGGGCCGCGACAGCGGCCCGGTGTGTTTCAGGGGTGTGCGGCAGCCGTCATGGTCGACGGTTTCGGCTTGGCGATGTGCTGGATGCGTGCGCTCCTGCGCAACGCGTCATAGAAGCGACGCTCCCGTTCCTTGAGCGCGCTGGTGCGCAGGGCCTCCTTGAGTTCCGCGCGCAGACTGGGGAAGTCCGCCTCGGCGATCTCACGCTTGTCGAACAGCTTCAGGACGATGTAGCCCGAACCGTCGTGCTGAATGGGCTCGCTTACGTCGCCTGCCTTCATGCCGGCGATGACTTCCATGATCGCGGGCGGAATCTGCCGCCAGCGCACGTAACTCATGTCCCACAGCTTGCGCAGGCTGTCCGGGTCGTCGCCGTCGAATCCGGGGATCTTGGCGGCGATGTCGTTGGCGACGGTTTCGAAAGACTCGCCCTTGCGGAGGCGTTTCACCACCTCGCGCGCCTTCCCTTGTTCGGGAAATTGCAGCGATCCGAGGTGGTATTCGTGGGTGATGTCCGTCTTGTGGGTCTCGTAATACTCCTTTGCCTGTTCATCGGTGATCTGGACCTTGGAGGCCACCTCGCGCTGATAGACACGCTCCTGCATCTCCTGGCGCTTCATCATGGCGAGTTTCGCCTCGGCCATGGCGACCGCGCGTTGGAATCCCGGGTCCTCGTCCAGGCCAAGGGCCAGACCTTTCTGGTACATGAGTTCGGCCTCGACAATCGCGTCGAGCACCTTCTGCTGGCTGGTCTCCGAAAAGTCCTTGGGGACGCCGCCGCTGACCTGGCGTACGTTGAAGTCGAAAACGGTGATCGGTTGGTCGTTGACACGCAGCAACACGCCTTGCGCGCTGTCGGTCTCGTTGCACGCCGTCAAGGCGAGCGTCAGACCTACGGCCATACCGCCATGGAGCAACGTCTGCATTCTCATCGGTCAATCCCTGTCGTTGTTGTCGTAGCCGCGCCCGCGGACGCCTGTCCGGGGCGAAAAGGGCGGCGGGCCCGGGGCCCGCCACAAGACCGCCGGGGGGGCGCCGGCCGCCCCCGGCGTTACATCAGTCATTGCATCCAGCTCGGCGCACGGGCGTACGGGAACTGGAACGGCCCGCTCACGTTCATTACGTGGGTCGAGATAGCGAAGTTCCGACCCGTGCCATGACACGTGGCGCACGACTCCTGCTCGTCCCCGCTGTACGGGTTTTCGGGCGTGGGGTCGTAGGTCTGCAAGGCCGTGTGGGCGATGGCCGCGTCGCTGTCGTGGCAACCGTTGCAGGCGATACGACCGGGGTTGGTGACATTCGAGCCGCTGGTGATCTCGAAGTCCGCCGTGCCGGCCTCCACCTGTGCCGCCGTACCCGCCTTGCCGGCCTGGAACGGGCCGTTGGCCCAACTCGCGAGGACGGTGGCGTTGGCGTCGCGCACACCCTTCTGGTTGCCCATGACGTTGTACTGGTTGCCGCTGGAGAACTTGCTGTCCCCCGTGGCATGGCACTTCTCGCAGTTACGCACGTCGACCGGGTAGATCACCTTCTCCACCTGATAACCGTTGTGCACCTCGTCAGGCTTGTCGAGGTAATTGCCGAAGTGCAGGCCGTGCAGGCGCTTGGAGTGCGGCTGCGCGCCGAAGCCCCAGTTCTGACCGGCAGACTCGCCCGCCACCGCCAGCCAGCCGTACGGCAGGTTGTTGGCGGGATTGATACCGCCACGCTGCTGCTTGTAGTCGTGGCAGCTGCCGCAGAAGTTGGTGGAGAACGGATAGCCCTGGTTCACGGCGGACGGCGCCGAGTTGTTGTTCTCATGCCAGCGCTTGTCGAAGTCGTGGCACGACTTGCAGTTGCTGGCGATGAGCTTCTCCTCGGTAGCCGTGCCGATCTGGACCAGGCTGCTTTCGTAGGTGATCGGCGTCGTACCATCGGACACAGTGAGGGCCAGCGTGTAGGTACCGGCCGGAATGCTGGCATCGATGGTGTCGAAGCGGTACTCCAGGTAGCCAGCGGTCTGCGTCAGCTTGGGATCCCTGACCCCGTTGGTGGCCGAACGCAGGTGGAGTTGGAACTCGGAGTAACTACCACTGCCGGAGCGCGTGGTGGGATTCGCCGAGGTAATGGACCCGGTGAACAGGTCGTACTGCTTGCCAACATCGTTGAAGACGTCGATGTCGCTGCCGTTGTCGAACAGCACCTGTGCCACGGCACCATCGAGCACCTTCAGACCCGAGTAGCCCTTGTGCGGCTTGCTGCGGATCTTCACCACGTCCGCATCGACCGCGTTGCCAGTGTCGGCATCGAGCGTGTAGGCCACTGCCTTGCTCGCAAAGGTCGCGTTTGTGTTCAACGCTGTGACGACCTCGGCCGCCGACATCGAACCCGCGAGCGCCACCGTGGCGGTCACCCCCTCGGATGAACCGACCCCGGCTGCGTCATTGCTGCCGCCGTCGATCTCGATCACCAAGTTGCCGCCGTCACCGAAGTCGTACGGACCTGCGACATCGGCGGTGATGTCCGCGCGCGCTGCCGAGGACAGCACCGGGAACTTCTTGGCGCGGGGACCGTTGAGCCACGCATTGACGAGCCAGCCACCAGCTTGTGTGATCTGGGTGTGGTCCACCGGCGTATCCGTGGCCGCATCCTTGATCACGACCTGGAGTACGGGAGCATCGCCTGCCGCGTAGAAACCCGTGCCCGGCAGGTTGGTCCAGTTCGCTTCGACGACGAACTTGCCGGACTTGTCGGGAATGGCGTGCACCGCCGGGATGGGGGCGGGCGCACTGTTGTCGGCGAGCTGTATGCCGGTGGCCGGATGGCAGCCTGCACAGGCATCGTCGGTCACCTGCTGACCACCGGGATGGGCGATCTCGCCTGCATAGGTGGCACCGATGCCGTCGCAGATCGGGCGACCGTCATTGCCCACGGTGAACCCGCCGCCGTCATCGCACTTGCCGTAGCGCGGCACGAAGTCCGCACGATCCAGGAAGCCGCCGGGTGCGGAGAAGTTCACGTTGTCATGACAGGTGCCGCAGGCCAGGCGGCTGGGCCTGGTCTTCCAGCTGTCGTCCGCATGGCACTTTTCGCAATTGCGCACATCCGAGGGAAAGCCCACGGCGGCGAAGTTGCGGAAATCACCCGTCGCATGAACGTTGCCATCGAGGTCGACGTTGTTGGCATCCCACAGGTTGCTGCCCGGGTAGGCCACGTTGCGCGGGTTCTGCAAACCGCGCTTCTGCGAGGTGTTGCGGGGCTTCCATTCGCCGTTCACGCTGGAGCCGTCCACCGCCACCTGGGCGCCGCGACGGTCCTGTCCCATGTGGATGCCGTGGACGCGGTTGACGATGTTGTCGGCACGGCGGGTCTGTACGTAGCCGGTTGGGCAACCTCCCGCACGGTTGCGCGCTGAGATGTCCGTGTCGCGCATGACGAAGTCGCCTTCCGTGCCTTCCACCGCACACACGTTGTAGCCTGCGACCGCGTCGTTGTTGTGGCAGTTCTTGCAGTTGCGCACCGGGTTGGAATCGCGCACCCAGGTGTTGTTGCCGGCCACGTTGCCGGTGTCGATGTGGTGCAGGTAGAACTTGCCGTTGTTGGCGCCCAGGTGGCACGCGGCACACTTGAAGCGCTCCACGGTGAGCGGTTCCGGATCCGGCGTCTTGATCTGTACGTCGTGCAGTTCGAAATCCTGGGCACGCAGTACGCCATCACCATCCAGCTGACCGCTTGCGATGACCGCCACTGTGTAGGTGCCGGGTGCTTCGCCGCCCACCGCCGCCGTGGTGTAGATCCACACGTTGCTGCCCGGCAGGTGGTTCAGGCCCTCAGGTGGCGTGCCCGCGAGAAAATTCACGTTGGCACCGGCCACGGTGCCGTTGAGGTTGTAAGACGCGCGTATCAGACCGACGGGAATGCGCGTCGCATTGACGTTGGTGCGCGGGCCGTTCATGCGCAGTTCCAGCGCCCGCAGATCGGCTTCGGACATGGGATTGCCGCTGTTGTCCACCACTTCCACCCGGATGGTAATGGGCTCACCCGCGACGTAATGGGTCCCGTTCGCGGGCGGGGTCGTTGTGATGTTTGCGTTGACGCCGGCGAGCGGCGGTGCACCCTCGGCGCCGTGGCACACGGGGGTACTGGCCGTGACCTCATCTGCATCGAGCAGTCCGTTGCGATTGGTATCGGGACCGACCTGCAATGCCACGCCGCCGGTCGGGCAATCGCCGGGATCCGCGGCCACCGTCGCGGTCAGGTAGGTGAGACCCGGCTCGCCTTTGTCACCTGTCGCACCAGCCGCACCCTGCCGCCCTGCGGGACCTTGCGTTGCATCGTCATCATCTGTGGGATCACAGCCGGTGAGGGTCGCCATGCCTAGGCACAGCGCTGCCAACAACCCCCAGTTGGCACGTCCCCTTGTCTTTCCGTTTCTCATTGCTTTCTCCCTTGTTGATCAACTTTTCACCACGTGGGTGTGGGTGTCCGGACCTTCACGTGGCGGGAGACGGCAAGGTTGATACCAACTTTGCAAAAGCCTGTGAAAACAGCATTTTCCGTAGTGCCGGCCGTGGGCTTTGGGCAAGCTTTTACCGGAGCTGCATCGGATTTAACCGCTGGGCGGCGGGACCATCGCGCATACGCGCAAGAAGGACGATCAGCGCGGGCGGTCCATATTCACGCGCTTGCGCGCTGCGCGCAGGTTCTCCGCCACCACTGCGGCGTCTTCCGTGGCGGGATCGAGAACACGGTACAGGTGTTCCCAGTGGGACAGCGCACGATCAAATGCGCCCTTGTCCTGCGCCGACGTGGCCGCCAGCCACAACGCATGGGCGTTGTCGGGTTCGAGCTTCAATGCCTTTTCCAGTAGCCGGTCCGGTTCGCCCGCGAAGCCCTGCTGCCGGCTCGCCAGCAGGTCGGCGTACTGCGCGTACAGCGAGGCATTTTCCACGCCCCGATCCAGGGCGCGGAGGTAGGTGCTCAGCGCCTGTTCCGCTTGGCCGATGGAGAAATATGAACGCGCCAGCAGCGTCCAGCCTGCGGGGTCGCTTGGATTGGCGTCGAGGCGTGCCTGCAATCCGGCGATCATCTCGCCGAAATCGGCATCCATGCCCTTGCCCATGGAGGACGCGTATTGATCGGTGCCGACCTCGTTGTAGATGGCGGAGGCGACGGCAGGCAGGAAGATGGCCACCGCCGTGGCCGTCGCGAGGGAACGGCCCACGCGCGGTGTCTTCTTGCCCGTGGCGCGCGCATCCGGGGCTTCACGCGCCAGTTCCGCCCGGGCCCGTTGGAACTGTTCCTCGTCGATGAGACCTTCGGCGAGGTCCTGTTCCAGTTCACGGCGCTGACTGTCGAGCACGGCGGCGTGGAGCATCGCCTGCTCCGGTCCGGCGTCGTCCGTGCGACGCCACAGCGGATAGGCCACCAGGGCGATGGCGGTGATGCAAAGGAGGGTGGCGACGACTGAAAACATTTCGAGCTCCAATGGTGGAAATGATCAAGGCAGAGGCACCGAGGACACGGAGAGCACAGGATTTCCTGGCGTCAGCACCTCCAGTGGGTGATCGAAAATTCACGGCTTGCGGCGCGCACGTTTCTTCCCAGTGGCGGGTGCCTCGATCTCTGTGCTCGCAAGGTCGCTGAGCGCGGCGCGGATGCGCTGCTGGCGCAGCACCAGCACCAGAATGAGCCCGCCAGCCACGAGGAACAGCAGCGGCCCGAACCAGAGCAGCGTGGTCTCCGTCTTCAGGGGTGGGCGGTAGAGCACGAAGTCGCCGTAGCGGCTCACCATGAAGTCGACCAACGATTCGCGCGAGGCGCCTTCGCGCACCTGGTCGTAGACCTTGCGACGAAGGTCCTGGGCCAGGCTGGAGTTGGAGTCGAGCAAGGTCTGGTTCTGGCAGACCGTGCAGCGCAGTTCGCGCACCAGTCCTTGGTAGAGCGCTTCCTGTTCGGGGGAATCGAATTGCAACAGTGCGGCGTTCTGCGCGCTCGCGCTGCCGGCCATGAGTAGGGCGACGACGGCGCCGAGCAGGGGCGTGACAATACGGCGCATCAGGTTCTCTCCAGTTCTGCGATGAGCGGCAGCAGGGTGTCGCGGATCACCACCTCGTTGAGCGGGCCCACGTGCTTGTAGCGCACCACCCCCTGGCGGTCGATGACGAAGGTCTCGGGTGTGCCGTAGACACCCCATTCGATGCCGGCGGCGCCGCTTTCGTCGAAGCCGATGGCTTCATAGGGATTGCCGCCGCTGTTCAGGTAGCCGAAGGCCGCTGCGCGCTCGTCCTTGTAATTGAGGCCGACCAGGCGCAGGCCCTGGCGGCGCAGGGTGAGGAGGTGGCGGTGTTCCGAACGGCAGGAGGAGCACCACGAGGCCCACACGTTCACCAGCGTGACTTTGTTCTTCAAGTCGGCCTGGCTGAGTTCGCGCGTGGCGTCGAACAGTTCCGGGACGCGGAATGCCGGCGCCGACTTGCCGATGAGCGGCGAGGGCAGCTCGCGCGGGTTCAGGCCCAGGCCGACCCAAAACAGCCCGATGAGCAATGTGAACACCACGCCGATGACAGCGAAACGCAGCATGTTAGGTCCTCCCCATTGCCAGCTTGCCCTTGGCTGGCGCTGCCTGCGCGATGCGCACGCGATAACGGCGATCGGAGGCGGCGAGCAGACCACCCAGCGCCATGAGAACGCAGCCGGCCCATAGCCAGCCGATGTAGGGCTTGTAGTAGACGCGGATCACCCACGCGCCCTTGTCCAGCGGGTCACCCAGCGACACGTACAGGTCGCGCAGCAGCCCGCGGTCCAGGCTGGCCTTGGTCATGGGCATCCCGCGCTTGCTGGCGTAGGTGCGTTTTTCCGGGTGCAGCGTGGCGATGGTTTCCTCGCCGCGGGTCACGTGCACGGTGCCGCGGTCGGCCATGTAGTTAGGCCCCGGCAGTGGATAGGTGCCGTCGAAGGTGAAGTTGTAGCCGGCGATGTCCACGGATTCGCCCGGCGCGAGGCGCACGTCCTTTTCCACTTCGTAGGACTTCACCATGCCCACGCCGATGACGACCAGCGCGAGGCCCAGGTGCGCGGCGTGCATGCCGAGATGGGACGGACGCAGACGCGCCAGGCCGGCGGGGCGCAGCCCGGTGCGCTGGTGCAGTTCCAGGCCGATGGCCAGCACAACCCACAGGCCCGTGAACAGCCCGAGGGCCAGGTACGGCGACCAGTGTGCATAGAACAGCGGCCACACCGCAGCCGCGGACAGGGCGGCGATTGCCGTCATGCGCATCTGCTGCCAGGTGCGCGTGGGCAGATCCTGTTTCCAGCGCACCAAGGGGCCGATGGCAACGAGCGCGGCGAGTGGCAGCATGAGCGGTGCGAATACCGTATCGAAGTACGGCGGGCCCACGGAGATCTTGCCTGCACCCAGCGCGTCCATGGCGAGCGGATACACCGTACCGAGCAGTACCACCGCGGCGGCCACCACCAACAGCACGTTGTTCACCAACAGGAGGGTTTCGCGCGACCAGGTGCCGAAGCCACCGCCCAGACCGACGCTTGGCGCACGCCAGGCATACAGTGCCAGCGAGAGGCCGATAGTGACGGCAAAGAAGGCGAGGATGAACACACCGCGTTCCGGATCGGTGGCGAAGGCGTGCACCGAGGTGATCACGCCCGAACGCACCAGGAAGGCGCCGAGCAGGGTGAGGCCGAAGGTGATGATGGCGAGCAGCACGGTCCAGCTGCGGAAGGTGCCACGCTTTTCCGTGACCGCGAGGGAATGGATCAGCGCCGTGCCCGTGAGCCAGGGCATGAACGAGGCGTTTTCCACCGGGTCCCAGAACCACCAGCCGCCCCAGCCCAGTTCGTAGTAAGCCCACCAGCTGCCGAGGCCGATGCCGCAGGTGAGCGACACCCAGGCCAGCGTGGTCCAGGGGCGCGACCAGCGCGCCCAGGTGGCGTCGAGGCAGCCGCTCAACAGCGCGGCGATGGCGAAGGCGAAGGCCACGGAGAAACCCACGTAGCCCATGTAGAGCAGGGGCGGGTGATAGATCATGCCCGGGTCCTGCAACATGGGATTGAGGTCGTGGCCTTCCATGGCGACCGGGAACAGCCGCATGAAAGGGTTGGAAGTGAAAATCATGAAGCCGAGAAAGCCCACCGCCACCAACCCAAGCACGCCCAGCACGCGCGCCGACATGTCCAGCGGCAGATGGCGGCTGAACACCGCCACGGCGACGCTCCAGCCCGCCAGCATCAGCACCCACAGCAACAGCGAGCCTTCATGCCCGCCCCATACCGCCGTGATGCGGTAATACAGCGGCAGCAGGCTGTTGGAGTTGCCGGCCACGTATTGCACGGAGAAGTCGTTGGTGATGAAGGCCGTGGTCAGGCAACCGTAGGCGACGGCCACCATCAGAAACTGCGCGAAGGCGCTGTAACGCGCGCTGCGCATCCAGGCCGCATTGCTGCGCGCGGCACCGGCCAGCGGCACCACGGCCTGCACCATGGCGACGGCGAGGGCGAGCGCGAGGGCGAATTGTCCGATTTCGGGTAACAAGGTGATCTCCTTCAGTTGGCCACGGCGGCGGCGTGCGGTGCAGCGCGTTCCAGCGCCTCGGTCACTTCCGCGGCCTTGTAGTTTTCATCGTGCTTGGCCAACACCTGGCGCGCCTGGAACACGCCGTTGTCATCCATGCGCCCCTCCGCCACCACGCCCTGGCCTTCACGGAACAGATCGGGAAGGATGCCTTCGTAGGTGACGGGCAGGGTCACAGCGGTGTCGGTGACGCGGAAACGAACCAGGGTGGAACCGGGGTCGCGCTGCACGGAACCCGCTTCCACCAGACCGCCGATACGCACGGAGCGGCTTGCCGGCGCCTTGCCCGAATGCAATTCCGAAGGGGTGTAATAGAAGACGAGATTGTCTTCGAAGGCGTTGAGGACCAGGGTGGTGGCGACGCCGAGTGCGGCGAGCGCCCCCGCCGCAAACACGAGGCGGCGTTTGCGCGGCGTCATGAGCGATCTCCGTAGCCGATGCTGCGCTGCAACGCCAGCGCCTTGCGCTTGCGCGCGATCACCTGGCGTGCCTCGATGATCATCAGCAGTGCCATCACGCCGTACGAGCCCCAGATGTAAGGGCCGTGGCCGCCCATGGAGAGAAATTCCATCACGCTCATGTCTTTCACCTCTGCTTGGCCGCGGCGGTCTGAAACCTGCGCGCGGAAAATTCTGTTTGCCCGGTAGGAACTGCTAGACCGGCACCTCGCCGGTCGTCTCCACATCCCCTTCCGGCTCCTTCGCCTGCGCGGCGGCCAGCGAACTGGCCCAGGTGGCGCCGCGCTCGCGATCCAGGGTCTCCGCCTGGGCGCGCGTGAGGCTGACGGCGATGGCGTACATCCAGCAGGCGAAGGAAAGCAGGAGCATGGCCGCGAGCATGCGGCTGTCCATGGAAGCGCCCTTGGAAACGGACACCGAGGCGCCCTGGTGCAGCGTGTTCCACCACTTCACGGAGAAATAGATGATGGGCAGGTTCACCACGCCCACCAGCGCCAGCAGGGAGGCGGCGCGGCTGGCGCGCTGGCGATCGGGAATGGCGGCGTGCAGCGCCATGTAGCCGAGATAGAGGAACAGCAACAGCAACTCGGAAGTGAGGCGCGCATCCCACACCCAGTAGGCGCCCCAGGTGGGACGGCCCCACAAGGCGCCGGTCCACAGCGCGGCGAAGGTGAACAGCGCGCCGGTGGGCGCCAGCGACACCGCCAGCACGTCCGCCATCTTGATGCGCCACACCAGAGTAATGAAGGCGTACACGGCCAGGATGAAATAGATGAACATGGACATCCATGCGGCGGGCACGTGGATGAACATGATGCGGTAGCTGTTGCCCTGCTGGTAATCCACCGGCGCCACGAAGAAGCCGATGTACAGGCCCGCCACCGTGCTGATGATCGCGGCGGCCCACAACCACGGCAGCAGCTTCTCCACCAGCGCAAAGAAGTTCCCGGGCGAGGCGAACTTGAACCACTGTACGCGTTTGTCGGACATCGTCGTTCCTCCTAATCCGTGGTGATGCGCAGCGCAGCGGCGGCGGTCCAGGGCGCCAGCACCAGCGCGGCGAGCAAGGCGGCACCCAGCAGGGACAGGTGCGCCTCGGGACTGGTCTGGGTCATGGTGGCGGAGACCGCGGCCGTGCCGAGCACCAGCACCGGCACGTAAAGCGGCAACAGCAGCAGTGTGACCAGGCCGCCGCTGCCATGCAGGCCGGCGGTGAGCGCCGCGCCGATGCCGCCAAGAAGCACCAGCACCGGCGTGCCGAGCAGCAGTGACAGCGCCAGCACCGCCACTTCCTCCCCATGCAGGCCGAACTGCAGGCCGATGACCGGCGACAACAGCACCAGCGGCAGACCGGTCACCAGCCAGTGCGCGGCGAGCCGCACCAGCACCATCACGTTTTGTGGCTGTGACGAAAGCAGTTGCTGTTCCAGGGTGCCGTCGGCCAGGTCGTCGCTGAACAGGCGCTCCAGGGCCAGCACCGTGGAGAACAACGCCGCGATCCACACCGCGCCCGGCGCGATGGTGCGCAGGATCTCGGGTTCCGGCGAAATCCCCAGCGGAAACAGCGCCACCGCCACCAGAAAGAAGCCGACGATGGCCATGGCATCCTGCCGGCGGCGCAGGAACAGGGCGAGGTCACGGCGGAACAGCACGTAAAGAGGGTGTCCCATCATGCTGCCCCCAGGTCCAGGCGTGACAGCGCACCGCCCAGCCGCACTTCGTAGTGGGACGTGAACACCGCCATCCCACCCTCGGCGAGATGATTTTCCAGGCGCGCGGTGAGCCAGCCCATGGCCTGCGCGTCCAGCGCGTTGAACGGCTCGTCCAGCACCCACAGCGTGGCGCGGGTGAGCATGAGCCGCGCCAACGACAGCCGCCGCTGCTGGCCCTGGGACAAATAGCGCGCTGGCAGGTGTTCGAGCCCGCGCAGGCCCACTTCGGCGAGCGCCGCGCAGCGTTCCTCGCGCCGGGCCTGCCGTCCGGCGAGACCGATGTTCACTTGCAGGTTCTCGTCGCAGCTCAGCTCGCCCTTGTTGCCGCTGCGGTGACCCACATACAGCACCTGCGCACGGAATTCCTCGCCCAGCTCGGCGATATTCCGCCCGCACCATTGGACGTGGCCTTCCGCCGGGAGGCTTAGCCCGCACAGGGTGCGCAGCAGCGTGGTCTTGCCTGTGCCGTTGGGGCCGGCCACGAACACGGCCTGACCCGCTTCGAGTGTCACGGAGAGATTGCGGAACAGCAGGCGTTCACCCCGCTGCACTGCCAGCGAACGGCTCTCCAGGCGTGGTGCAGGTTGAGTATTGAAGCGCGGTCTGATTTTTTTCATGCCTGGGACAAAGGCATTATCTGTGCCACCGTGCCCGTGATGCCCAACGGCCTTTCATGGCACGGCACCGGATGCAGACAAACGCCGTTGTCCCACGCCGGGCTGGTCAATTTCCGCCCCAAGTGATCAGAAGCGGACCATTTCATCTCACAAGTTATAGGCGCGCAGGCGGCTCTTGAGCGTGTTCCTCGACATGCCCAGCGCACGCGCAATGCGACTCTTGTTGCCAGAGTGGATTTCATTCAGCGCCTGGAGGAGCTCGCGCTCGAACTGCTGCATCAATGCCAGGGGCTCAGCACCTTTTGGCAGGGTGTGCCGGATGAGGCCGGCCAACGTGGGCGACAACTCCTTGCGCTCAAAAGGCAGTTTTTCAATCCAACCGTTGGACTGGCGCAGCACCGCACGGAACACGGTGTCGCGCAGTTCCTGCGCATTGCCGGGCCAATCGTGTCCCACCGCCTCACGTATGGCCGCGGGTGCCAGCCCTTCCGCCGAGGCAGCCAATTCGATGTTGGCCTCGGCCACGAACCATTCCGCCAAGAGTGGTATATCCGCGGGGTGGTCGCGTAGTGGCGGCAGCCGCACATGGGCGAGTTCCAGCTTGTCGACGAACGCCGGCAGCAGAGTGCCCTGGTCGATGAGCATGTCGATGGAGCGGCGGGAGGTGACCACGATGCGGGTGTTCGTCGAGTCGATGTCCGTGAGGATATCCAGCATGGCGCGCTGACATTCGGGGCCGAGGGCGCCCACCTCGTCGACGAGCAACAGTCCCGGGTTGCTACGCACCATCGCGTACAGGCGTTCCTCGATGCATTGGATGCAGCGGCCGTCCGCAGCCGCCCGATGCAGTGCCTGGCAATGAATCATGGGAAACCTCGCAGCACCGACCGAGTGTTCGCACACGGCGCGTGCCAGCACCGCCTTGCCGGTGCCGGTTTCGCCGCTGATGAGCACGGGGCGCCGGTGACTCAACGTTTCCTCCAGGGCGTGCTCGAAGCTGCGCGTGCGGCAATAACGTTGCTGCGAGTTCACTTCGCCAAGGGAAGCCTCGAGGCCATCGATGCGCCTGTGGGCTTCAAAGGTATCTCCCTGCGTGGGCAGCGCGCGTATGCGGTAACCAAGCGCATTGAGGTCCAGCAGCAGGCGCTGCCGATCACCCGAGCAGATCAGCAGGGTCCGTTCATCCATGGGGTGTCTCCGGGATGGATTCTGCGGGAAGCACGCAGCTTGCGTGCCAACTGCCATGAACGCGGACCCATGCGCGGCACAGGCTACCGATTCCTCGAAATACAGCCGGTCCAACCACGCACGCCCATGGGACTCTTCCCAGCGTGCGTGGCTCAGCACGCACGCGACCGCTCAAGTTTTGATCGACAAGCTCCAGAAACTGACCGGTGCTGCGTGGCCTGTTCGGTCGCCGGCCCCGTTGGCGCGTGAGTGTTTGGGGCTGGTCCGGATATTGCTCTACCCGGTTTCGAGCCCATCGTGCGGCATTCCGTGCGTGGCCGATCCTGCGGAGAGTGTCGAATGCATCTGGTGGTAAAGAACTTCATGGGATTCATGTTCGCGCTGCTTCTGTGCGCAACCGCTTCCTGGGCTGCGGACCCCGAGCGGGGCGCGCGCGTGCCGGACATGGTGCACTCGCCGCCGCCGGACCGGACGGAGTACATCGACGAACATATCCAGCGCATGTTCCGCACGCCCCATGCGGTGCTCGGCGACGGGCGTACGCCGTTTTCCAACGGCATGTGCGTGCGCTGCCATGGTCCCGACATGGACATGTTCTTCGACCCGGCCAGCACGCCGGTGGAGCGCATGAACCAGCCGTGCCTCAGCTGCCACGAGGAAGGCGCGCGCCGACACTGGCGCGGAAGCCGGCACGAGGCCTCAGGCCTCGCTTGCGTGAACTGCCATGAGTTGCACAACGAACGCAAACGCCTGCTCAAGGCCGATACCCAGATGGAGGTCTGCACCACCTGTCACAAGGAACGGCGCACGGATTTTCTCAAGCCCTCGCACCATCCGGTGCCGGAAGGCTTGATCAATTGCACCGATTGCCACAATCCCCATGGCACCACCGGGCCGCGCAAGTTGTTCGCCACCACGGTCAACGAGACCTGTTACACCTGCCATGCGGAAAAGCGCGGGCCTTTCCTATGGGAGCATCATCCTGCGCGCGACGAGTGCATCAACTGCCATGACCCGCACGGCTCTCTGCACCGGCCACTGCTGCTGGCGCGTCCCCCGCTGCTGTGCCAGCAGTGTCACCTGGGGTCCCATTCCCAACAGGCCCTGACCGGCGGCGTGACGGACTTCCGCATCCAGGGACAGAGCTGCGTCAACTGCCACTCCCAGGTCCACGGTTCCAACCACCCGCGCGGGAATTTCCTGCAGCGATAGCACGCGCACGAGGAAACAATGAACAAGCGCACCTCTATCTCACTGGCCGTGCTCGCGGCGCTCGACATGCTGACGCTCCCGGTCGTTGCAGGCGCCGCACCCACCACCACCGAGCTGGCGGACGAGGGCGGCACAGTCACGGAAATCGGCGTAGGCGCCGGGCTGCTCAGTGACGATTCCTTCCGCCTGGGCCACTTTACCGGCATCACCGAGGAGGGGCTCTTTCCTGAGCTGTCTTTCGACGTGCTGACGCGCTCCAGTTATTCCGACGAAGCGCCTTACCTATGGCGCATCGAAGGCGACAACCTAGGGCTGGACTCGCAAAGCCTCAGCATTACTGGCGGATCCCAAGGGCGCTACAGCGCATTCATCTACTACCGGGAGATGCCCAATCTCATCCAGCCGGAGGCCGGCACGCCTTACCGCGGCGTTGGCAGCAATACCCTCGTGCTGCCGCCCGAAGGCACTTTCGCAACCGTCGGTGATCACCTGCACGATGTGGACATCGAAACCAAGCGCCAGCGTGTCGGCCTCGGCGGTCGCCTGAACATCACGCCACGCTGGCGCACCAGTACGGCCTTGCATCACGAGCACAAGGAGGGCACGAAGATCCGCGGCATCGGCGACCACTGGGGACTACAGCGCGCCACCCTGGTGCCCGCGCCGGTGGATTACGACACCACGCGCTTCGAGGCCGACCTGAGCTATGACGGCGACGTTCTGCAAAGCCGCCTGGGGTACATGCTCTCGGTGTTTTCACAAAGCGACGACGACGTGCTTACCGTGGCCGACGCTCATGTGCCGGACTGGTCCGCGGCGCCACTGCGACGCGACGCCCTCGAGCCCGACAACGAGTTCCACCAGATCAGCGCCAACCTGGGGCTGTCGCTGGGGCAGTACACCCGCCTGGGCGCCGACGTGCAGGTGGGCGTCATGCAGCAGGACGCGGGCTTCGTCGCCGACGACGCCGTGGTGACGGACAGCGCGGGCAACGTCCGGGGTTCCCTGGATGGGCAGATCGATACCCGGGTGATCAACCTGCGTGCCAGCACACGCCTCTTCGAACGCCTGACGCTGCGCGCCGATTACCGCTTCGACGAACGTGACAACAAGACGCCGGAGCTGGTGGTGGATCTGGGCGCGCCGACCTTCGGGCCCAGGATCGGCTTCCAGTGCGGGATCGCCGCGGGCGTGGCGGCGAATCAGTGCGTGACGCGCCCCATCGGCTTTGAACAACGGCGCGCCAGCGGCGCCGCGGAGTTCCATCTCGCCGGTCGCAACTTCCTGACCTTGGCTTACACCAACGATGAGCGGGAACGCACCTACGAGGACCGGGAGAAGACCGAAGAAGAGACCTACGAGGCGCGGCTGCGCTCGCGCTGGTCCGGGGGCATGGTCATGCTCAATTACGCGGTGGCCGAGCAGCGAGGATCCAACTGGGAACGCGAGACCCTGCCGGTTGAATTGCGCAAATACTATCTCGCCGACCGCGACCGCACCCGCGCCGGCGTGCACGTCAGCTTCATGCCGTCCAGCCAGGTGCAGACGACACTGCGCAGCGAGATGGTGAACGACGACTACATCGCCTCGGAACTGGGGCTCACCGAGTCGGAACGCATGATCTACTCCTGGGACGTCGCCTGGTTCCCGAGCGATCGTCTGCAGACCTACGCGTTTTACAGCTTCGAGACCCGCGCCTACGACCAGGCGGGATTGGGCGATGGCCTGGCGTGGACGGCCGAGCGAGAGGACGAGGCCTTCACCGTCGGCCTGGGCGGTGAGTACGCGTTAGTTCCCAAGACTCTGTCCTTGGGCGTGGAGGGGATGATCGTGCAGACCGTGGGCAAGATGGACGTGATCCCGGCTGCGGGTATGAGCGACGCCTTCCGGAACCTGGAGAGCCGCCTCGGTTTGCTCAGCGTGTACGGCGACTGGCGAGTCTCGCGGGTCATGGATGTGCGTGTGCGTTACATGATGGAAAAGTACGATGAAAAAGACTGGGCCGTGGACGGCGTTGGGGTCACGGAGGTCCCTGACCTCATCCTGCTGGCGCGCGAGAGCCCGGACTACACGGCGCACCTGGTCGCTGTGACGGTGCGCTACCGCTTCTGAAAAAACGATTTGGAGCTAGCTACGTGAAGAGACTGCTCGCTGTGTTCGTTCTCATCGCCAACGGCGATATCGCCCATGCCGAGACGGCGTTCTACAAGGCCGGCCAAGCCAAGTCCGCAGTGTGCGCCGGGTGTCACGGTCCGGACGGCAACAGCATGATGCCCATGTTCCCGAAGATCGCAGAACTGGATGCCGGGTACATTTCCCGCCAACTCCAGGCGTTCCGGGAGGGCCAACGCCAGGACCCCGTCATGGCGCCCATGGCGGCCGCCCTCAGCGACGAGGATATCCGCGACATTGCCGCGTTTTTCTCCGCGCAGAAACGCACCCTCGATATACCGGCGGCACCGCCGGAGGTGGTCGCCAGGGGCGAGGTGCTGTTCCGCGGTGGCGAGGGCGTCTCCGTGCCTGCCTGCGCCGGCTGCCACGGCGCACGCGGCGACGGCATGCCCCAGGCCGGCTATCCCTATCTGCGCGGCCAGCACGCCGATTACGTCGCCAAGCAACTGCGTGACTTCAAGAGCGGAGCGCGCAACACCGATGCCGCGAAGATGATGCGCACCACCGCGGCGCAGATGACGGAAGAAGAGATCAATGCGGTGGCGCAATACATTTGCGGACTGGAATAAGCGTACAAACGGTCAATGGCGCACGAGACGAGCAGTGCGCGCATCCGCGCCGGGAGGAATAGGCATGTTGAAGCATCTGGTGCCCGTCGCGGGCGTAGTGGCGGCGATACTGTGCTCGCACACCGCCATGGCCGATCCCATGAAGACCTTCGAGGGTCGCAAGCTGTTTCAGTCCCTGTGCTCGGTGTGCCATGGCGCAGAAGGAAAGGGCGACGGTCCGCTCACCAAACGCATGGACGTGCATCCGGCCGACCTTACCTCCGCGCGTACCCGCGCGCGCAGTGATGAGGAACTCCTGGACATCATCGCCGGCGTAGACAATCACCAGCCGTCGCGGGTGATGCCGAGGTGGGGCAAGGTGATCCGTGACACCGATATCGAGGCCATACTGGCGTATGTACGCTTCCTGCAAAGGTCCAAACACCGTCTCGAGGGCGATCCGGTGGTGGGACGCAAGATCTATCAGGACTATTGCGTGGTGTGCCACGGTGAAGGTGGCCGCGGAGACGGCATCAAGGCGGATCTGCTTCCGCTCAAGCCGGCCGATCACACCAATGCGGCGCGCATGGACAAGCTGAGCAATCAGGAGCTCCGCAACGTGATCCTCAAGGGCGGTGCCTACATGCCCTCGTGGTCGAACACGCTCTCGCCCTCGGAGGTGAATGCGGTCATCGCCTACATCCGGTTGCTCGCGTTCAACTAGGCGCGGTAGCCGTGACCTATGGCCGGCGCGCCAAGGCAACCTACGGACCGTAGGTCACCTTGCGAAGCTGCGTGACGCCATGTTGCGAAGAAAGGCTCCCCACGGGATGTTTCCGACAGTGATGACCAAGTGCACGAGTTGCAGGGGAGTGCAAGGCCGGAGCAGATGCCCAGTTCGGTTTTGCTTCGCGAGGGTTTTGTGCGCCCGCCAAGGCGCCAGGTTGTCCACAGGCTGCTGGCACTTCGGAAGGAACGAAAAAAGCCCGCAACGCGGGCTTTTTTATCTGGCTCCCCGGGACGGACTCGAACCGCCGACCCAGTGATTAACAGTCACTTGCTCTACCGACTGAGCTACCGGGGAATCGTGAAGGCGCGTATGGTACAGAGGCACCCCCGGGTGGTCAAGCGTCAAAGCGCTTCAATCGACGACAAGACGATCGCCCCATCCGGCAGGTGCGGCTCAGCCCTTAATGGTGGAAGATTTCCCGCAACCCAACCGCTGTTCTCGGCAAAAAACGCACGCCCATTGGGGCGCAGTAGGGACCACTCGCGTGTAGGAGCCGCCTCGGGCCGCCTGGTTTTCTGATCGCGTTCCGAAGCGATGTGATTGGAAGCGAACCCCGCCTTTGGCCGGGGTAATTCCCACCGGTACGGTCTTTGTTAGGCCGTAACACGGCCCCGCCGGCTGCGTCATCCGGCGCAATGCAGGCGCTGAAGTTTGTCAGTCCCGAATCCACGAGCGAGAAAGTTCTACTGCGAAGATGCCAGGGCGTAGCGCCTGAGTGAAGGCAGCGTGGCGGTCGGTCACGCCGAAACGGTCTAAGGTTCGGAACACCTATCTGGAATTCACGAACAAGGGCGGAAGGGATCGAGCCCCTTGCGACCTTGGCGCCGATGGCTGAAATGTCAGGGAGAAGGATATGTACAAGATATTGACGCTGAACGAGATCTCGATGGCCGGACTGAAGCTCCTGCCCAGTGATCGCTATGAGGTCGCTGCCGGGATTCCGGACCCGGATGCCGTTCTGGTGCGCTCGGCCAGTCTGCACGACATGCCCATCACGCCCTCCCTCAAGGCCGTGGGGCGTGCCGGCGCCGGCGTCAACAACATCCCGGTCGAAAAACTGAGCACCCTCGGCATTCCGGTGTTCAACGCCCCGGGCGCCAACGCCAACGCGGTCAAGGAACTGGTGATTGCCGGCATGCTGCTGTCCTGCCGCCACATCTGTCAGGCCTGGGATTTCACACGCAACCTGAAAGGTGACGATGCGGAGATCGAGAAGCAGGCAGAGACCGGTAAAAAAAGGTTTGCAGGCTTCGAACTGCCGGGGCGCACCCTTGGGGTGGTGGGCCTCGGGGCGGTGGGCCGCGAGGTGGCCAACGCTGCTGTCAGCCTGGGCATGAAGGTGATCGGCTGTGACCCGAGCCTCACGGTGGAAGGTGCCTGGCGCCTGTCCTCACAGGTGCAAAGGGCCGGCAGCATCGACGAACTCCTGCCGGTCGTCGACTTCCTCAGCTTCCACGTCCCCCTGGTCGAGGGCACCTATCACCTCTTGAACGCGCAGCGCCTCACTCGCATGAAAAAACGGGCCATTGTCCTGAATTTTTCCCGCTGCGGCATCGTCGATGATGAAGCGGTGGTGGCCGCGCTCGATGCCGGCCGGATTCACGGCTATGTCTGCGACTTTCCCACCGGATTGCTGAAAAATCATCCGCGCGTCATCACCCTGCCGCACCTGGGCGCGTCCACGGCCGAGGCCGAGGAGAACTGTGCGGTGATGGTGGTCGAGCAAGTGCGCGATTACCTGGAAAATGGCAACGTGCGCAACTCGGTGAATTTTCCGGAGGTGGTGTTGGCGCGCAGCGAGGGCGCGCATCGACTTACCGTAGTGAATGCCAACGTGCCCAATATGCTGGGCCAGATCTCCTCGGCCCTGGCCAAGGCCGGGCTCAATATCGTGGACATGCTCAACAAGTCGCGCGGCGAGCTGGCCTACACCCTGGTGGATGTGGACCAGCCGGTACCCCAACCGACCATTGCAGAGATCGGCGCCATCGAAGGCGTGCTGGCCGTGCGCCTCGTCGAGTGACCTCCCCATTGCCCCGTGACGCTCGACGGTTACCGGAGCAGCTCCGCCGACGGCGTCGGCTCCTACAAGGTTTCGATAAACCCGTAGGAGCCCACCCCGTGGGCGAATTGGCTCCTGCAAGCGAAAACCGTGGGCGAGCCGCATGAACCTGCCCCTCAGGGCCCCAAAACGATTAATATCCCCCTCTTTACATGCTCCGGTTCCGACGGCTTGCCAATGAACGAAAGACTCCAGGCCATCCGCACACGCATCGATGCGCTGGATCAACAAATCCAGGATCTCATCAATGAGCGCGCCAGCCTTGCCCAGGAGGTTGCCGAGGTGAAACGCGCTGAAGGGGGCGACCCCACCTTCTATCGCCCCGAGCGCGAGGCGCAGGTGCTGACGGCGGTGATGCAGCGCAACCGCGGCCCCATCAGCAACGAGGAAATGGCGCGGCTGTTCCGCGAGATCATGTCCGCCTGCCTGGCGCTCGAACAGCCCATGCGCATCGCCTTCCTTGGCCCCGAGGGCACCTTCACCCAGGCCGCGGCCCTGAAGCACTTCGGCCATTCGGTCACCACCGTGCCGCTGGCCACCATCGACGAGGTGTTCCGCGAGGTGGAGGCGGGCGGCGCCGACTACGGCGTGGTGCCCGTGGAAAATTCCACCGAAGGCGTGGTGACCCACACCCTCGACCGCATGATGAATTCGCCGCTCAAGATCAGCGGCGAGGTGGCCATTCGCATCCACCAGCACCTCATGGGCCGTGTGAGCGGCATGGGCGACATCCGCCGCATCTATTCTCATCGCCAGTCCCTGGCCCAGTGCCGCAAATGGCTCGATACCCACCTGCCGGACGTCGAGCGTGTTGACGTGGCGAGCAATGCGGAGGCGGCGCGTCTCGCCGCGGCCGAGGAACAGGCCGCCGCCATCGGCCCGGAGGCGGCGGCGGCGTTGTACGGGCTGATCCTGCTGGCCAGCAAGATCGAAGACCAGCCCGACAACACCACCCGCTTTCTGGTGCTCGGCCGCGCCCAGGCAGCACCGAGCGGCAACGACAAGACCTCGCTGCTGGTCGCCTCGCGCAACAAGCCCGGCATGCTGTTCAAGCTGCTCGAACCGCTGGCGCGCAACGACGTGTCCATGACGCGTATCGAATCGCGCCCTTCGCGTCAGGCCATGTGGGAGTACGTGTTCTTCGTGGACGTGGAAGGCCACATGAACGACCCGCAGGTCGCCGCTGCGCTCAATGAGCTGGAGCAGCATGCACTGCTGTTCAAGGTGCTCGGCTCCTTTCCCAAGGGTGTGCTGTAGAAGACAGAAACTACGGAGAAATCCGGAAGTACGGCTTCCTTTGCTCTCTGACTTTCTCCGTGGCCTTCGTGGTTGAAGCTTTTTCCCTGGAATCAAAAAAAATGAACCGCTTCCTCGAACTGGCCGCGCCCGGCGTGCGCGGCCTCAAACCCTACCAGCCCGGCAAGCCCATCGAAGAACTGGAGCGCGAGCTGGGCATTCAGAACATCATCAAGCTGGCCTCCAACGAAAACCCGCTCGGTCCCAGTCCCAAGGCCCTGGCCGCTGCGCAGCAGGCGCTGGCGGACTGCTGGCTCTATCCGGATGGCGCGGGTTTCGCCCTGAAGAAGGTCCTCTCCGATCGCCTGGACGTGCCCATGGACTGCCTCACCCTGGGCAACGGCTCCAGCGATATCCTCGATTTCGCCGTGCGCGCCTTCGTCACACCGGCGGACGAGGTGATGTTCTCGGAGCACTCCTTCGCCGTGTACCCGATCCTCACTCAGGCCGCCGGCGCCAAGGCCACGGTGGTCCCGGCCAAGGACTGGGGGAATGACCTGGCGACCATGAAGGCGAGCCTCACCGACCACACGCGCCTCATTTTCATCGCCAATCCCAACAACCCCACCGGCACCTGGCTCGATGGTGAGGCGCTGGAAGGCTTCATCCGCGGGCTGCCGCGGCACATCCTGGTGGTGGTGGACGAGGCGTATTTTGAATACGCCAGCCACCCGGCCATGGGGGCGAAGGGGTATCCGGACGCGGTGCGCTGGGTGGCCAAATACCCCAACCTGATCGTCGCCCGTACCTTCTCGAAGGCCTACGGCATCGCCGGCCTGCGCGCGGGCTACGGCATCTCCCACCCGGATGTGGCCGACCTGATGAACCGGGTCCGCCCGCCCTTCAACGTGAGCAACGTGGCGCTGGCCGCGGCCACGGCCGCCCTGGCGGACGACCAGCATCTGACCCGCAGCCAGGAGCTCAACGCCGCCGGCATGCGCCAGCTGGAAGCAGGCTTCGGCGCGCAGGGCCTGCCGTACATCCCGTCGGTGGGCAATTTCTTGTGCGTGGACGTAGGCCGTCCCGCGGCCCCGGTGTATGATGCGCTGCTTCGCGAGGGTGTGATCGTGCGCCCCGTGGCCAATTACGGCATGCCCAATCACCTGCGCGTGACCGTGGGCCGGCCGGAGGAAAACGAGCGGTTCCTGGCCGCTTTGGAGCACGTCTTGGCGTAACGTCGCGACGTCCGACGGGAAGACCCACCCGTAGGTCAGGTTGCGCGTAGCGCTACCTGACAGGTGAGGGTGGAAGAAGTCACGTAGCTTCGCAACGTGACCTACGGAGGCCCCGCGGGAAACCTGAGTCCGGCGGGGAACCGGTATAGAGAGATTTTCGGGCGGGCCACCGCCTGTTTTTCGTTTACTGACCGAAGAAGAGCCTGACCATGATCATCATCATGAACAACGACGTCACCGACGAGCAGATCGCCCGGGTCGTCGACCGCCTCAAAGGCATGGGCGCGGGCGTCAACGTCTCGCGCGGCGTGGAACGCACCGTGATCGGTGCGCTGGGTGACGAATCCAAGATCGACAAGGAAGCGCTCGATGCACTGCCCGGCGTCGAAGACGTCATCCGGGTGATGAAACCGTACAAGATCGTGGCCCGCTCCTATCACAGCGCCGACACGGTTATCGACATCAAGGGCGTGAAGCTGGGCGGCAAGCAGATCCAGGTGATCAGCGGTCCGTGCTCGGTGGAAACCCAGGCGCAAATGGACCAGTCCGCCGCCGCTGTGGCCGCCGCCGGTTGCCGCCTCATGCGCGGCGGTGCCTTCAAGCCGCGCACCAGCCCCTATGCCTTCCAGGGCGCCGGCGTGGAAGGCCTGGAGATGTTCCGCAAGGCCGCCGACCGCCACAACCTGCCCATTGTCACCGAACTCATGGACGTGCGTCAGGTGGAGGCGTTCCAGGAATACGACGTGGACGTCATCCAGATCGGCACGCGCAACATGCAGAACTTCGACCTGCTCAAAGAGGTGGGCCGCATGCGCAAGCCGGTCATCCTCAAACGCGGCATGTCGGCCACTATCTCCGAATGGCTGATGGCCGCCGAGTACATCGCCGCCGGCGGCAACCACAACATCATCTTCTGCGAGCGCGGCATCCGCACCTTCGAGACCGCCTACCGCAATGTGCTGGACGTGACCGCCATCCCGGTGCTGAAGAAGGAAACCCACCTGCCGGTCATCGTCGACCCGAGCCATGCGGGCGGCAAGGCCTGGATGGTGCCGGCGCTGTCGCGCGCGGCCATCGCGGCGGGCGCCGACGGCCTGCTGGTGGAGGCGCATCCGCTCCCGTGCGAGGCCTGGTGCGACGCGGACCAGGCGCTCAGTCCCGAAGAGCTCGCCGAACTCATGGGTTCGCTGCGCGCCGTGGCACAGGCGATCGGACGCGATCTGTAAGGCGTGCCGGGCCGGATCTGCATCATCGGTGTCGGCCTCATCGGCGGCTCGTTCGCCCGCGCGCTGAAGGCGGCGAACGCCTGCCGGGAGATCGTCGGCGCCGGGCGCAATGAGGCCCAACTGGTGCGTGCGCAGGAACTCGGTGTCATCGACGCCTACGCGCTCGATGTCGCCGAGGCCGCGCGCGGGGCCGATGTGGTCGTGCTGGCGGTGCCCGTGGGCAGCACCGAAGGGGTGGTGCGCCAGCTGGCGCCGGTGCTCGGCCCGAACACCATCCTCACCGACGTGGGCAGCACCAAAGCCTCGGTGGTCGCCGCCGTGGAGCGCGCGCTCGGTACGTTGCCGCCGCGCTTCGTGCCGGGACATCCTATCGCCGGTACCGAAAAGAGCGGCGTGGAGGCCTCGTTCGCCGAGCTGTTCCAGCAACGCCGGGTCATCCTTACGCCGCTGTCCCACACCGATCCGGAGGCCACCGCCACCGTGCGTCGGCTCTGGGAACTGGCGGGCGCCGAGGTGGTAGAGATGGATGTGCAGCACCACGACGAAGTGCTGGCCGCCACCAGCCATCTGCCGCATCTGCTCGCCTTCGCGCTGGTGGATACCCTCGCGCGCATGGAAGAGCGGCGCGAGATCTTCCGCTTCGCCGCCGGCGGTTTCCGCGATTTTACCCGCGTGGCCTCCAGTGACCCGCAGATGTGGCATGACATCTGTCTCGCCAACCGCGATGCCTTGCTGGATCTGCTCGCCACCTACCAGGCCGATCTGGACCGCCTTGCCGCCGCCGTGCGCGAGGGCAGGGGCGAAGTGTTGCTCGAAACCTTCCGCCGCGCCAAAGCCGCGCGCGATCGTTTCACGGAGAGCGGCTGAAGACGTCACGTAGCTTCGACGTGACCTACGAAAACGAAAAACATTCCGTCGCTGCAATAACGGAATACGAACGCCGAACCACCGCCATGACTGACTCGCTCACCTACATCGTCCAACCCGGCGGCGCGCTGCGCGGGCGCATCCGCGTGCCGGGCGACAAATCCATTTCCCACCGTTCCATCATGCTCGGCTCCATTGCCGAAGGCACGACGGAGATCACCGGCTTTCTGGAAGGCGAGGACAACCTCGCCACCCTGAACGCCTTCCGCGCCATGGGGGTACAGATCGAAGGCCCGGTGGATGGCTCCGTCAGCGTGCATGGCGTGGGTCTGCATGGCCTGCACAAGCCCGCGGAGCCGCTCTATCTCGGCAACTCCGGCACCTCCATGCGCCTGCTCACCGGCCTGCTGTCGGGGCAAGCCTTCGACGTGGAGATGACCGGTGACGCATCCCTCTCCAAGCGTCCCATGCGCCGTGTCACCGTGCCGCTGGCGCAGATGGGTGCCGAGGTGGAGACCCAGGACAACGGCACGCCGCCGCTCAAGGTGAAGGGCGGCGCCAAGCTCAAGGGCATCGACTACACCATGCCCGTGGCCAGCGCCCAGGTGAAATCCTGTCTGCTGCTCGCCGGACTGTACGCGGAAGGCCGCACCTGCGTCACCGAACCGGCGCCGACCCGCGACCACACCGAACGCATGCTCACCGGCTTCGGCTATCCCGTGTACCGCACCGGCAGCACGGTGTGTGTGGAGCCGGGCGGCACCTTGCGCGGCATGCGCATCGACGTGCCCGCCGACATCTCCTCGGCCACCTTCTTCATGGTCGGTGCGAGCATCGCGCCCGGCTCGGACGTCGTGCTTGAGCACGTGGGCATCAATCCCACGCGCATCGGCGTCATCAACATCCTGCGCCTCATGGGTGCGGACATCACCCTGATGAATGAACGCGACGTGGGCGGTGAACCGGTGGCCGACATCCGCGTGCGCGCGGCGCAGCTCAAGGGTATCCGCATCCCGGAAGACCAGGTGCCGCTGGCCATCGACGAATTCCCCGCCATCTTCGTCGCCGCCGCCTGCGCCGAAGGCGAGACCGTGCTCACCGGTGCCGAGGAACTGCGCGTGAAGGAAAGCGATCGCATCCAGGTCATGGCCGACGGCCTCACCACCCTCGGCATCGACGCCCGCCCCACGCCGGACGGCATCGTCATCCGCGGCGGCCAACTCGGCAGCGGTGAGGTGCACAGTCACGACGACCACCGCATCGCCATGTCCTTCACCATGGCCGCACTGCGCGCCTCGGGGTCCATCACCATCCACAACTGTGCGACCGTGAACACCTCGTTCCCGGGGTTCGTCGACCTGTCGCGCACGGCGGGCATAAACCTGGAAACCCAAAGCCCGTAAACCTACGAGATAGAAAAGCTTTGTGACATGCACGACACCCCCGTCATCACCGTCGACGGCCCCAGCGGGGTCGGCAAGGGCACCATCAGCCAATTGCTGGCCGAACGGCTCGGCTGGCATTTTCTCGACAGCGGCGCGCTGTATCGCCTGGTCGGTCTGGCCGCGCGCCGGCGTGGCTTTGCCCTGGCGGCGGACGAGTCGGATCAGCTCGGTGCCGTGGCCCGCGGCCTGAAGGCGGAATTTCGCATTCAGGCCGGAGCGAGCCCGCGGGTTTTCCTTGACGGACAGGATGTTACCGACGCCATCCGTACCGAGGCGGCGGGCGGGGACGCCTCCCGTGTGGCCGCTATACTCCAGGTGCGCGAAGCCTTGCTGCAACGCCAGCGCGATTACCGGCAGACGCCCGGCCTGGTGGCCGATGGCCGCGACATGGGCACCACCGTGTTTCCCGATGCCCCGGTGAAGGTGTTTCTCACCGCGAGCGCCGAAGCCAGGGCCGAGAGGCGATATAAGCAGTTGAAGGAAAAGGGTTTGGATGTTACCGTATCCGCCCTTTTGAGCGAGATCGCCGCGCGCGACGAACGGGACCGAAGCCGCACCGCTTCCCCCCTCCGGCCCGCCGACGATGCGCAGGTCATCGATACTTCCGAGTTGGGTATTCAGGAAGTGTTCGAAAAAGTCATGGCGTTGGTCCGGGCGCGTCTGCCCGGTAGCGTCGATTAAATCGTCGGAAGGGCCATTGGGGCCCTTTTCGGCATGGTGCCCGGCCAAGGCCGGGCGGGTGTCAACATCAAACCCGGAGGAGGGGCTTGCCCCGAATTCGGCTTACCTACGTGGTTACGCAGCGATGAGCGAAAGCTTTGCAGAACTTTTTGAACAGAGCCTGACTACCATTCAGATGCGCCCCGGCGCCATCGTCCGGGGTACCGTCCTCGAGGTCGGTTCCGAGGTGGTGGTGGTCAATGCGGGCTTGAAGTCCGAAGGCGTCATTCCCCTCGAGCAGTTCCGTAACGAGGACGGCGAAATCGAAGTCAACGTCGGTGACGAAATCGACGTGGCCCTCGAATCCCTTGAGGACGGCTTCGGTGCCACGCGCCTGTCGCGTGAGAAGGCGAAGCGCGCCGAGGCCTGGACGCGCCTGGAGCGCGCACAGAACGCCGAAGAGACGGTCATCGGCCGTATCGTCGACAAGGTCAAGGGCGGTTTCACCGTCGACCTGAACAACATCCGCGCCTTCCTCCCCGGTTCCCTGGTGGACGTGCGCCCCGTGCGCGATCCGTCCTACCTGGAAGGCAAGGACCTCGAATTCAAGGTCATCAAGCTCGATCGCAAGCGTAACAACGTGGTGGTCTCCCGCCGCGCCGTGGTGGAGCAGGAGAGCAGCGGCGAGCGCGAAGCGTTGCTGGAGAACCTGCAGGAAGGCCAGCAGGTCAAGGGTATCGTCAAGAACCTC
>Ga0265293_10001385_pt1 | contig 52881 bp, 66 predicted proteins | sample Munlanlewell138R_FD_192505 | JGI IMG/M metagenome (GOLD analysis project Ga0265293, IMG submission 192505) | Leachate microbial communities from a municipal landfill in Southern Ontario, Canada - Leachate well 138R | ecosystem: Engineered > Solid waste > Landfill > Unclassified | place: Canada... | reverse complement strand
CATTATCTAAAACAAACCGAATAGATTCGTCGTAAATTCCTTTCCTATAATAATCAGATGCTAAATAAATCTCAGCTTCAATCCCCAATTTCTTAAACATACTACGCATAACTTGAGCATAATATTCTCCAAAAGTCCCTTCTCCACTTGGTGCAGGCGCGTTACAGATCGGAACCCCCATATACTCTCCTAACTTCTCCCGAAGGTTGACAGGTAAACCATCTATCGGATCAAAATCATCAAATCCGAAAGTATACTTTGTTTTTCTTCCCTGTTCACAAATTATCTTATTAAGCACATCATGGATAACTAACCCCTTCAGACTACCCATATGAATTATTCCAGAAGGAGTCCATGCATCATTGACCCATTCATCATTTTTTCTTTTTTGCAATATTTTATCTGCCCAGAACATAGAAGAATTATAATACTTTTCGGCTCAAAATAGAAATCTATTAGAGATTTAGTGGATTTTTACAATGTGGTATGCAATTTTTCCTGCTGGTGCTTCAACCTCTACCGTATCTCCTGGCTTTTTCCCGATCAATGCTTTCCCAAGCGGTGATTCATGAGAAATCTTTTTCTCCCGTGGATCAGCCTCCCATTCTCCCACCAAAAGGAATATTTCTTCTTTATCATTAACTTTTATAGTAACTTGAGACCCAAGATTAATCACTCCATTATTTTTTCCATCCTCAGAAATAATCTGAACCTTTTTTATAATCTCCCCCAACTCTTCAATTCTCCCATCTACTAGTGATAATTCTTCTTTGGCTGCATGATATTCAGAGTTTTCCGACAGATCACCCATAGAGCGCGCATTTGAAACTCGCTCAACCACCTCTGGCCTCTTCTTCTTCTGAAGATTCTCCAATTCTGCCTTTAATTCTTCAAGTCCTTGCTGTGTTACGAAAAATTGCTTCTTATCCATAAGTATAGGTTAAAAAAAATCCCCTCAAGATATATTCCGGGGGCTACTTTTCACTTACAACAGGTACTATACATAATCGCATATTAGGTGTCAATATCCTGGAGTTAATTATAGTGCTTTGTCGGCTTCACATTGCCCTTTTTAACCTCAAAGTGTAAAAGTTTATTACTGTTTTCATACATTAGCTGATAGTCATTTGATCTTTTCCTATATTCTCTCAAGATTATTCCGCTATATTCATTAGGATGAAAGAATGCTTTTCGAAGAGATACCTTTTCTCGAGTAATTTTACTACTCATATAAAGGTACTGAAAAATGAAAGCGAATAGGTTGAAAAATCGGACTAATCTATCAGAAAAGAACAGAAAATCAAACCATCTTTTCTTCCTCTTTTGATTCGATCGTTTTACTTCGATAGAAGGAAAAAACTCTTGAATCCAAGAATTCTTCTCTATAAACTCTCGGAACATCCTGTGTTCATCATAATACACTTTCATCTGCACAATCTCATGCGCAATGTATAGGCTCTTTTCTGAAAATTCCAAATCTCGCTCATCTAAAAACATATTCAAGCACAATCTGTCTTTCACCTTCTTATCCCCATAACTTCTCCTTCTCCCAATACATTTCGTAACGCATACCACCAGAAATCTCGTAATCCAAAGGGTATTTTTTCGAGTTATAATAAATAAGTCGATATCATCGTTCTCTGATGCATTCCCCATTGAAAGGCTCCCTGTTATCCCAATCATTTTAACTCCTGGTACATTGCTCAAAAGACTGATATACTTCTTTGCGATAGTGAGCTTTCGCTCATTCTCAGTTTCCTTCATCTTTCGACGCACAGCAACCTGCTCTCTTCCTGAAAAAAAATAATAACCATATTTTTTTTCAATAATAGGAATTTTGCTAAGGTAACTTTTGAGGTTTTTTTTATCAAGCTCTTGAAAATGAAGGAATAATTCAACTTGTTCAAGCGTTAGCGGATACGAAAATACATCAAAGTATGAAAGCGTATCGATAATATTAGTTTTGAGCTGATTCTTCATAACGCGATAAAACTTCATTTACTCCAGCACTGAGCGTCTCAACAGCACTCGTCGCAGACGTATTTTTAGTGGTAATGCTATTGATAGCGTTCCCAAGATAAATATTTAATGTCTGATTCATACCATTATTTCCATCGAATGTGTCTGAAGCAAAGTATACAGAAACAGCTTTATCTGCCCCAACGGTAAAGGGATAAACTTCATTATTTTCCTTTATCGATTCTGCAAGAGCCCTTTTCGGATATGGAGATCCCACACCACGAGCTTTCGTTTGATTTTCATAAATTTTTTGCAGCGTCTCATTTCTCCCCATAAATTTGAGGAGGTCAAAAGCAGCACGCTGATGCCTGGACGTACCTATAACTCCTTCAGCCCAGTAGCTTGCTATCGTATAGTCAGTAGTTATTGTCGACGGTGACTCCGGGAGTCTTGGTACTGGCACAATCTGGAAGTTAAGGTTTGGATTTGCCGCCTTTATTTCATATATATCCCATGCATACCCAAAATACATTGCAAGCCTTCCTCCCGCAAACGCAATTTTAGAATTATCCATGCTTTGATTCCATACAGCAGTACTCCCTCGCGAGAGAATTGTGTAATACTGGATTGCATTCACCGTACACTCTAAACAACTCCCAGCCAAATTTCTAAAATTAGCACCATTCTGAAGTAGTAATAATGAAATAATATCTGATGCATGAGAAATATTCTCATATGTTCCCATCGCAACTCCTGACTGAACTATATTCCCCGCATCTACAACGGTAAGCTCCCGGGCAAGATCATCAATCGCATTTTCTCCAGCCCAGGCCGTAGGCGGACTCGCACCAATATTTGAAAGCAAATCTGTATTTACATATAACGCCAAAGTATCAATGCTCAATGGTAAGCCATAATATGCCCCATCACTTCCCTTTAAATCATTCTCAACTACATGAAAATAATCTTTCTCTAATCCTGTTTCTGCCACTACATCTTGGGGGAATGGCGCTAAAATATTCTGCAGCTGTAACAACCAACTACTGTGAAACCTGACGATATCAGGTGCACCATCGCCTCGCTCGGAAGCACGAGTTTTTAAACGAGTGACATAATCTCCGAGAGTCTTTATGTCCTGTTTTTCATATTGAATTGTAATATTTGGATGTTGCTTTTGAAATTCATCAAATATTGGCTGCAAAACTGCGGCATCCTCCCAAACTCCCCAATATACAATTCTCACTTCTTCTTCTACTTTTGGACCACGACCAAATATGAACCAAAAAATAAAGCTTGCTACTATAAGAAAAAGAATGATTCCAAGCACTATAAAAAGAAGCTTTTTTTTATTGGCAAATATCCCTCCTCCGTCATTTTGAGCGTAGTAAGGATCTTGTTGGATTTGGGCAGGTGTAGAATTCGGATCCATAAATTGTTATCTTGTATAGTATAATAACATCACGTAGAAAAATCTAATATTATCCTCATGAAAGACAAATTTATTACCGTTGGTAAAAAATCTTTTCACATCAGCAAATCTTCATTTTGGTTTTTGGTTGGATTTCTGATAGCCGGCCTCACATTACTCTCTATTGCTGCTCTTGCCTTTCAGTATAACTATCAAGAAAAAACCATCCCCGGCATTTTTATCGACAATACATACGTAGGCGAAAAAACAAAAGAAGAAATTATGTATATATATGAAGAAAAAAATAAAACTATTGGCAATAGTAATTTTACTTTTACTTATGAAAACGAAACTGCAACTGCATCTGCAAAAGAACTCAATATCGGATACGATGCGAAACTCATGGCAGAACAAGCTTCAGAGCTAGGAAAATCTCCGAATATACTTTCGAATTTCTTTATCATTACTAACGCGTACCTTAATGGCATAACACTCAATTCATCATATACGATTGATGAGGCAAGACTTGCAGGACATCTTGCTCCTTTTAAAGAACTCGCCCATAAAGATGCAATTAATGCAGAGTTTGAAATAGTGAATAATCGCGTAGTAAAATTTTCTCAATCACAAAACGGGACTACTCTCGACATAAAAAGGATAAAATCTTTTGTAGCGGAACGCATACCTGATATTATACAGTCAGATAAAATGCAAGAGTTCCAACTTACTCTTCCTATTATCACTACAGAACCAGAAATAACTACTGAAGAAGCAAATGAATACGGCATAGTAGAGAAAATTGGAGAAGGAACCTCATATTTTGCTGGATCAATTCCAAACAGAGTCCATAACGTGGGACATGCTGCCGATAAAATAGATGGAACACTCGTAGCACCAGGAGAAGAGTTTTCATTCAACAAGCACGTTGGGGATATCTCTGCACTTGCAGGATATAAAGAGGCGTATGTTATCTCTGGTGGAAGAACAGTGCTTGGTGATGGTGGTGGAGTGTGCCAAGTGTCTACAACGCTTTTTCGAGCAATGCTCGATGCCGGCGTCCCAATAACAGAACGTCATGCCCACTCATATAGGGTAAGCTACTATGAACAGCAGTCACCTCCAGGAATCGATGCAACTATTTATGTGCCAACAGTAGATTTAAAATTTAAGAATGACACGGGGAATCATATCCTTATCGTATCTGACTTTAGCCCGCAAGAAGCGCGGCTCACCTTCACTATGTACGGAAAAAATGATGGAAGAGTAAGTCAAATCTCTAATCCCGTAATTCTTAGCCAAAGCCCTCCACCAGAACCACTCTATGAAGACGATCCGAATCTTCCCGTTGGCACCACCGAACAAGTTGATTTTGCTGCTACTGGTGCGCATATTCAATTTACCCGTACAGTTACTAAAAATGGAGAAATACTTATTGAGGAAACATTTTCCACGCGCTACTCTCCATGGCGCGCAATTTATAAAATCGGAACGAAGCAAGGATGAGGAGGAGAATAGCAATATTTTGCGGAGGACCCTCTTCAGAACACGAAGTTTCCCTCTCAAGTGCCCAAGCAATCCTTAAACACATAGACCACTCACAATTTGAACCCTATATATTTTATATACAAAAAAATTTGAGTAGTGCATTCTATAAACCATCAGATGGGATTATTCCTCCAAAAAATATTCTATTCCAGGACTTTGAAATAACATTGCAGAACAACAAAGATAATTTTGATATGGCGCTACTCTCTGCGCTACATGGAGAATTTGGTGAAGATGGGACTATCCAAAAAAAACTCTCCGATTCTCATATTCGATTCACTGGATCAAATGCAAAATCGAGTGCTCTCTGTATGAATAAAATGCGTACCATAAAGTACCTCCAAGACACTGATGATCTCTCCTTTCCTCAAACAAAACTAATCTCTATTACAGACCCAATACATTTTCCATTTCCATTTATCGTAAAGCCTAACTCTCTAGGTTCAAGCGTTTTAGTATCTATCGTATATTCTCAAGAAGAATATAAAACTGTTTTAAAAAAATTTAAAGAAGCACGCATCGATGAAATCCTCATACAGGAACTCATAACAGGAATAGAGCTCAGCTGCGGATGTTTAGAGAAAAAAGATAATACCTTCATAAAGCTTCCTCCTATAGAGATCCATCCAAATGCAGATTTTTTTGATTACTCTGCAAAATATAAAATAAATGGCTCTAAGGAAATTACTCCTCCGGTATCCATCTCACATGACGAATCAGAAAAGATCTCAAATCTTGCCAAAGAAATTCATAAAAAATTACGATGTAAAACATATAGTAGATCAGATTTTATTTATACAAAGAAAAAAATATATTTTCTAGAAACAAATACTCTCCCTGGATTTACGAATACTTCACTCTTCCCCCAAGAAGTAAATGCCATAGATATCTCATTTCAAGAACTTATTAGTTTTATAATTGAACAATCATGATAATCTCTCCAGACATAATAAATTCTATTCTTGAACCACTCAAAACTCGAGGGGGAAAAATTGTCTTAACAGGAGGATGTTTTGACGTAATACATAGTGCCCATATTGAATTTTTACAAAAAGCGAAACGCTCTGGCGATATCTTGATTGTGCTTATCGAATCAGATAAAAACATTCGAAGGATGAAAGGAAAAAATCGTCCTGTAAATACTATAAAAAAACGTACTCAAGCACTTGAAGCATTAGGATTTATAGATTTTATAGTTATTCTCCCTGATATAATTTCGGATGATTATTACTATAACCTGACAAAATTGATTCAGCCTGATATAATTGCCATAACAAAAAATGATCCGTTACTTCAAAAAAAGAAAGAGCAGGCAGAGTCAGTTGGAGGGAGGGTGCAAGAAATAATGGATCGGGATGAAAAATTTTCATCTACTAAAATAATAGAAGATTTATGAAAAAAGTTATTATCATATACGGAGCGCTTGTACTTTTGATACTAGTCATCGTTGTCTTACGCTTCCGAGGAATCAACTTGCTTCCGAATATAAATATCGGAGGAGGGAATGCAAGTGTTACTGTAGGAAATGATACATTTAATGTAGAAATAGCAGATGAAGCAAAAGAAAGAGAGCAAGGACTTTCAAATCGAGAAGAATTAAGTGAAGATACCGGGATGCTTTTTATATTCGAAGAGAAGGGTGAATATGAATTCTGGATGAGAGATGTAAACTTCCCTCTCGACATTATCTATATTTCTGATAACAAAATTGTTGATATTATGAAAAATGCAAAACCGCAAAATACAGAAATTATCTACAAACCACAAGCACCGGCAAATTATGTTTTAGAGATAAACGGAGGACTTTCTGATAAACTCGAAATAGAAATTGGTGACGAAATATCCATCGATGGACTATAACCCTCATGAAAATTCTTGCTATCGAATCATCATGCGATGAAACAGGCGCCTCTGTTATTGAGAGAAAAGATAGTATCATATCTGTGCTATCAAATAAACTTGCAACGTCATCTCAGATGCATGCAGAAACTGGAGGGATAATTCCAGAAAATGCAGCACGAGAACAAATAAAAGCAATTATCCCGATAATCACATCTGCACTTCTCAAGTCAAAAAATATTGAGAATAAAAATACTATTAAGGATTTCCAAAATGCAAAAAAAATCCTCAGCGAAGATATAGATGCTATTGCTGTCACGTATGGGCCTGGACTTATCGGATCACTTCTTGTTGGAGTAGAGACTGCAAAAACTCTTTCATATGCATTTCATAAGCCCTTGATTCCAGTAAACCACCTAACGGCACACATCTATGCAAATTTTATCAATAAAACTGGCAATGATATCAATCTTCCATTTATAGGGCTTATCGTATCTGGAGGACATACCGATCTTTTATATTTCAAATCTCACACTGATTTCACATGGCTTGGTGGAACAAGAGATGATGCTGCTGGCGAAGCAATAGATAAAATTGGGCGTATGATAGGTCTTCCATACCCTGCAGGACCCGAACTAGAAAAACGTGCACTGAACGTAACAAATCCTGAAATAAAATTCCAGAGTCCACTCCTCAACTCAAATGATTTTGACTTTTCGTTCTCAGGACTTAAAGCAGAAGTTATGCGGTTCGTAAAATCCCATACTCTAACTGAAGATTTAAAAAATCAAATTTGCTACGCAACACAAAAATCGATAATCACTGTACTTGTTAAAAAAACGATAAAAGCCGCAATGCAATACAACTGCGAAACTATTCTTATTGGGGGCGGTGTTTCCGCAAATCAAACACTTATGGGGCATTTTCAGCTTGCCATTCGAAAATCCCAACTTCTAATTCAGATTTTTGCACCGCAAAAAGAGTTTGCTACTGATAACGCTGCCATGATCGGCGCATATGCACTCATGAATGGAGAAGAAAAAAACTGGGAAGAAGTAAAATCAAATCCGGAATTATATTTTGCATAATATAAAAACTTGCGAAAACTTATTTTCATCCTTATAATCCCATGCTTAATGTAAAAAAGCAAAGTATGTTATACTTTTTTGAATCATTATGAAAAATCTAATACTTGTCGAGTCACCAACTAAAGCAAAAACACTTACAAAGTTTATTGGGAAGGATTATAAAATCATCGCTTCAATGGGGCATATTCGAGATCTCCCAAAAAGCAGAATTGGTGTTGATCTGGAAAACAACTTTACCCCCGATTACATAATCCCACGAGATAAAACAAAAAATGTAAAGGAGCTCAAAAAAATCGCAAAGGATGCACCGGAGATAATTCTGGCAACAGACCCTGATCGTGAAGGAGAAGCAATTGCGCATCATTTGAAAACAATTCTTCAAGAAGTAAATAAAAAATCCCAATTTAAAAGGATCGTCTTTCATGAGATTACAAAAAATGCGATCCTTGATGCACTCAAACATACGAGAGAGATTGATGAGAATTTAGTCAGCGCACAAACCGCCCGACGAGTTCTAGATCGCGTTGTAGGATATAAACTTTCCCCACTTCTCTGGAAAAAAGTAAAGCGAAATCTTTCTGCAGGACGAGTTCAATCTGTTGCCCTCAGACTCATCGTCGAACGAGAACGAGAGATAGGGAAATTTACAGGACAAACATTTTATCGCCTTACACTAATCCTCACGAAGCAAAATGATGATGCAAATATAATTTTCAATCTTGTTAAAAAGAATGGAGAAAGTATAGAGGAGAGTAAAAAACTCAACCTGTACGATGGAGTTTATTCCTATAAAATAACACATCTAACTCGTGAAGAACTCGAAGACATTGTAAAAGATATCGCTACAAAAGACTTTCCGATCTCAAACATTGAACAAAAAGAAAGTAAGCGGTCACCCTACCCTCCGTTTACAACCTCAAAGCTCCAGCAGGCAGCGTTTCGCCGTTTCTCCTATACCGGAAAACGTACGATGAGTATTGCACAAAAATTGTATGAAAATGGATATATTACCTACCATAGAACTGACTCGTTTAATCTCTCAAATGATTTCATTACTGCTTCACGAGAATATCTCACAAAAACATATGGAAAAGAATACACTCCTAATTCTCCAAAACTTTATAAAACGAAGTCTAAAGTTGCCCAAGAAGCACATGAGGCAATTCGTCCAACCAACGTTGCACTCGACAAGAAGGAAATTGAAGAAAAGCTCGGTGCAGATTTTGCAAAACTGTATGATCTTATTTGGAGACGTGCAGTCGCTTCTCAAATGACAGAAGCCATCTATGCACTGACAAAAATTCAGATTGAAACAAAAGCAAATAGTTCCGATTTATTATTTGAAGCAAATGGGAGAATCCTCAAGTTTGATGGTTTTTTAAAAGTATATAGTGTGAAAGAGGAAAATGAACAAATCCTTCCAGAGGTTACAGTTGGAGAAATTCTAAAATATAACAACAGTGATATTACAGAGCATAATTCTTCGCCACCTCCTCGCTATAACGAAGCATCCCTCATCTCATCTCTAGAAAAACATGGCATCGGTCGCCCATCAACCTATGCACCAACCATCTCAACACTTTACGATAGATTTTATGTTGAAAAAGAAGAAGGAAGGCTCAACCCTACTAAAATTGGGAATTCTGTAAATGATTTTCTGGTAAAAAACTTTTCGAATATTGACGATATTCCGTTTACTGCAAATCTCGAAGATAAACTTGACGAAATCGCGAACGGAAACATGGAGTGGATTCCTATGATGAGAGAGTTTTATACACCATTTGAAAAGGAGTTAGAAAAAGCAGAAAGTGCAGAAAGAATAGAAGTAGAACCTGAATATTCAGACAAGATGTGTCCAAAAGATAATGGAAGACTAATCATCAGACAAAGCAGATTCGGAAAGTTTTTAGCATGTGAGAATTTCCCAGAATGTGACTACAAAGAATCATTCACAGAAGATACAGATCTTGCATGCCCTGACGATGGAGGAAAAGTAATCGTACGACGGACACGAAAAGGGAGAATATTTTTTGGTTGCGCAAATTACCCAAATTGCAAATATGCAGCATGGAAAAAAGAAGATGTCATAAAAGCAAATGAAGCACAACAAAATGAACAAAAATGATAAACTTGGAGCAGAAGTCCTCAGAATAAAAGTCCCAACAGAAGAAGAACTCGAAGAGCTGAAAAAAACCCGCCAGGATATTTATATTATTCTTGATGATGTGTTAGACACTTATAATATTGGAAGTATTTTCCGACTTGCCGATGCGGTCGGTGCAAAAAAAATATTTTTGTGTAAAGGCTCAGAAACTCCACCAAATAGCAGGATCCAAAAAGCATCAGTTGGCACATGGCAATGGGTCGAATGGGAATACTTTTCTGAAACATTAGACGCAATAAAACATCTCAGAGAAACAGTGCCTAACATAAAAATAATTGGTGTAGAGCTAGATAACAGATCGATTGAATACACTCAGTCAAATTACGACCTTCCAATAGCACTCATCGTAGGTCATGAATCGGACGGAATCTCGAAGGATGTTCTTTCCTTGTGCGATAAAATTGTCGAGCTCCCTCAATTAGGAATAAACAAAAGTCTCAATGTCATGGTCTCTTTAGGAATAGTTCTTTATGAAGTTTTGGAAAAGAATAATATTAATGTAAAATAAATTTCATTCATGAATATTGATCTACTCATAATATCTTCAATCCTTATTATTGGCTTTGGAATAGTTATCTATCTTATTTCCAAAAAACAAAACACCAAAGACAACACTACGGTTGTCGAATGGCTTAAGTCTATGGATAAACGTCTTGATACAAATTCTACGGAGATGAATAATAGATTAAATTCTGCTGCTCAAGCTTTTGCGTCCGTCCAAAAATCACTCGGTGAGATGTCAGAAATCGGACGGAACATGAAAGAGCTCCAAGAATTTCTCAATTCCCCAAAGCTTCGCGGAAACATTGGCGAGCAAGTCCTGAAAGAACTTCTCGGGCAGTTTCTCCCCAAAAATACGTATAAATTACAACATAGATTTAAAAGTGGATCTATAGTGGATGCTGCAATCATCACAGAAGCCGGCATCATCCCGATTGATTCAAAATTCCCCATGGAGAGCTTCAAGAAATCTCATAGCACAGAAGATAGCAGAGAGAAAAAGCTTTACGAAAAAGAATTTCTCTCAGATATAAAAAAACATATTGACGCGATCTCTAGCAAATACATTCTCACAAACGAAGGGACGATAGACTTTGCGCTCATGTACGTCCCCTCAGAAAGTGTGTACTATGAAATCGTAAATGACTCTTCACTTTACGACCATGCCACAAAGAAACGAGTTCTTGCAGTCTCCCCCATGACGTTCTATGCATTTCTCAGATCCATCCTCATCGGATTTGAAGGACAAAAAATTTCCCAACAAGCGCATAAAATTTTGGCGAATTTAAGAAGTGTTCAGAAAGAATATGAAAAAGTAAGTGACAATCTAGACACCCTCTCCCGCCATGTGACAAACAGCTACAACATGATGACATCAGTAACAAGTGGATTTAACAAACTCGGCCAACAAATAGAGACAACAAATGAATTAGGGGAAGTTGAGGATAAAAAGATTAAGAAGCTTATAGAGTAAATTAGTTCTCTCAACAATTTTTTAATTCTTCTGCAATTTTTTTCAATAATATCGGGGTAAAATAACATGCTTTACCCCATAGTGACTTAGCTTCCATCCTCCTCAAATTCGAACTTTTAAAAGCTTAATATTATGTGAGTACCTTTTTTAAAGTTCGTCGAGGAGTTATCGCACTCTTCATCTTATTCCATTCACGAAGCTTCATTCCTATAAGCTCATCCAAATACTCAGCATAATTACCTAAACTATTATGCTTTATCTTTCTTATATTCAGTGGTATTACCTCTATTTTCATATATATCACCCCCTAAAGCTACACTATTTTCCTCAGAGATTGTAGATGTGCTTTTTTGAAAAAGGTTATTCTCATTCTATCTCTATACTAGTATTTTAAAATCTCTTTGTATGTATAAAATATTACAAGATACTTGTGACACAAATCACAAACTAGCTATAGAATAAGAGCCGAACCCATAATAATCTAAAATTAACAATTTTTTTGAACAATCTGCTAAGCTATATTAGTGATATGGATAATTTATTAGAAAGATACTATGTATACATAGCACTCTGCTCTGATGGCACGTACTACACTGGCTACACTACAAATATTTCAGTTCGAGAAAGTGAACATAATGGAACAGGGAAATTACCAGGTGCAAAATATACCAGATCAAGGCGCCCAGTAAGAATATTATATTCTGAAAAATTTGGAACAAAAAGTTTAGCAATGAGAAGAGAAACTGAAATCAAAAAATTAGATAAACAAAAAAAAGAACAACTAATATCTGCTAGTAACCCTCAAACTCCTCAGCGATAATATTGTCCTTTTTAACTTCTAGGCTTTTTACCAAATCCTTCATCGCTCTTACAAGCCCTTCGGGTCCTGCAATTCTATATCGAGAATCCTCTATTTCATTTACATATTTTCTTATCATTCCATCATCAATTCTCCCCACTTCTCCATCCCATGTATCTTCAGTTATTGTTGGGATATAGGTAAAATCAGAAAGAATCTTTTCTGCATTTTTAAAAAACTCATGAAATATCATATTATCCCTCTTCTTCCATGACACAAACAGCCTTGTTGGCATCTGCAGATTTTTATCTATCATATATTGCACAATGCTGTAAAATGGCGTTATCCCGATACCTCCCGCCAAAAAAACCTGTGGAGCTTTTTCATTCTCATCAAAGTTTAAATCATCCCATGGACCACTAAATCTCACGAGATCTCCCTCTTCAAGTTTTAATAGCTCTCTTTTAAATGAGCTCTCTATAATTCTGGTTGTAATCATGTAGTACTCTTTTTCTGTAGGACTAGAAGCACAGGTAAATACTCTATCGCGCCCCCGCTCATCAGGGTCTTTAATCTGAAGGTATATTTCAAAAAATTGTCCTGGTAAAAAATCACGGGACTCTTCTGTCCGTTTAAAATAAAAAGAATAAGTGTCGCTATTCAATTGTTCTTTTTTTATAAAGGGAATCTTAAAAGGCTTATCACTCTCTTCCATAGCTATATAATTATACGATATAGTCTCGCAATTTACAGTATTCACACTTCTTATCATCACATCGATCATCCCAAAATGCCAAATTAATAACATCTTCTGACATTTCTAAGGTTTTTTGAAGAAGATCTGCCGATTCTTCTTTCGTAATATCAAATATCTCACGCTTATAAGTACCGCTTTCATTAGGCTCCACAAATTCTATCGCCCCTTGCTTCATCTTAAAAAATCCATTTCGATATCGATCTAGTAATAATTTATAAAACACAAGCTGCCTCTTATAATTTCCTTTACTGTCTTTTGTTTTTCCTTCTATTTCATTTCTCGATTTCGTATTACCAGTTTTAAAATCATACACATTAACATTCATATTTTTATCGAGGGGCTCTACCATATCAATTTTCCCATTCAAAAATAAATTGTCGCTAATTCTAATCCCTTTAATTTCCATTTCTGTCTCTACATCTTTTTCCCAATACTGCATTCGCTCATCATAAAACCCACTCAGTGCCTTCAATCCTCGCTCTGTAAATCGTTCTTTTTCAGATGAGTTAATACTTTCCAGAAATCTTGATTCCTCAAATTTTTTTATAAGATAATTCTTATCTCCATCTCCCTTTTTAACCGTTATAATATATTTACTTATCGCTTCGTGGACTGCGTTTCCAAATAATCCAGAATCATCTATTTTTTCAGGAATTCGAAGTAAATTTATAAAAAAATATTTCCATGGACATTCGAGATAATTATTTAATGCACTAACTGATAATCCCTGACGCCTAAAAATTTCTGCTACAAATTCCTTTGAAAAATTTAACTTCTTATTTTTTATAATAGGCTTAAAAATTCTTTCTTGATTATTTACAAATTTTTTCTCAAACGCTCTTACATCAATTTCTTCAATCAGCTCTTCGGGAATTTCTGTGAGAAATTGAGAGGCAATCTGCTCACGACCATCTTCTGAAGAATTAGAAAATGTGATAAATACATTTTTCCGTGCACGGGTTAGCGCCACATAAAAAAGACGTCTCTCATCATTATTTTCATCTTCAATTTCTGCTTTTAATTTTCTACCTAAATACTCCCAAGGAATATCAAACCTTGCCCCACGTCTTCTCTTGTTTCCCCAATGCGTATCGTGCGTATTGATTAGAAATACATAATCAAACTCGAGCCCTTTTGATTTATGAACTGTCATAAGCCTTACGACTCCTTCAGGAATTATGTGAGTATTCTTTTTCAAAGATACTTTATGATCTTTCAATAAATCTATGTAGGAAATAAAATCAGAAAGCGAACTTGAACCGTCTTTCCCAACCATCTCTTTTACTTCATCATATAATCGTGCAAAACGCGCAAGAATCTCCTGCGCATATGGCTTCTCGAGAATTTTTTTAATAAGCCCCGATCTATTCAAAGCCTCAACAAATACTTCATCAAGCCTGCTGTTACTGGTAAGTTTAAGCAAACCCCCATTTTCAGCTGAATAGAGGTTTACGAATTTTTTAATTGCGTTTATATCAATCAAACTCAAACTCTTAAGAAGCGAAATGTTTGTTAATACTTCCCAGACGGGAATTTTTCTCTCATGCTGCTCTCGAGAAATTTTAAACACGTCTATTGGATTAATCTCAAAATTATCCATGAGCATTACCTTTAGCATATACTCATTCTCCATTGGCTTATTAATTGATCTAAGGAGCAGAATCATTTTTCCTATATCGATATCTTCTAAAACATCATTTTCTGACTCTACTTCGTATGGAATTTTTTCACTATCAAGCACTGGTGTAAGAGGATTTAAATCATTATTGTTTCTGACCAATACTGCAATATTATTCGCATCAGTCGTTTTTAAAAGCCCTTTTATTTTTTCAGCAAGCCAATAATATTCGTTATCAAATGATGAAAATTCTGCTTTTTTTAATTTTTCTTCTCTGTATTTAGATTTTTTTACAAGTCCAATACTTTCCGAAAAAACTTCCGTCGAAAGACGATTATGGGAAATAACCGAATAGGTTGCATCTAGAATTGTTTGCGTTGATCGATAATTTTCTGAAAGATTTATAAGCTTTGCTTCGGGATATTTTTTCTTAAAATATAAAAAGTTTTCTAGGCTTGCACCTTGGAATCTATAAATTGCCTGCTTCTCATCACCCACGACAAATAAGTTTGGGTTTTCGAAAAATGAAGCCATCATTTCCACTAAAATGTTTTGAGCAGAGTTTGTATCTTGATGTTCATCAACGAGAAAATATTGAAATCGCTCCTGTAAATACTGTAAAAGATATGCATGATTCTCAAGTTGCCTTAAAACTTCCAAAAGCATATCTGAGTAATCATATTTCTTTTGCTCACGTAATTTTTTCTGATACGCTTCATAGACTTGCACGAGCTCTTTATTTTTTTCTATATTTTTAAAAACTTTCTTGTACTTACTCTTAATCTCTCCTTTGTATTTTCCTTTCGTGTTAAGCAAATCTTCGTTATTTTGAATTTCTTGCTCCATTTGCAAAAGTCCACTCATAAATTCATCCGGCAAGACTTTTTCCATTTTCAAAGAATTTATTGCAGCAAGTGCTGGCTTTACATAATGCGTTAAGTCCCCTAGCGGCTTAATGTGTTCAAGTGAAAGTTTTTTTATAATATTTTCTAAAATCTGAATTTGCTCAATTTCATTAATACTATCTGAGGCGATAATTTCAGAAAATTCCTCTTGATGACTCCTAATGAAATTATTACAGAACGAATGAAATGTCGTAATCTCTACTCGATATGCATCCTGACCAATAATCCCTAAAAGTCGCTTTCTCATTTCATATGCAGCTGCCTCAGTAAATGTAAGCGCGAGAATGTTTTCAGGATTAATTTGCGTCTTTAAAAGAATATTTGCAATACGAATTGTAAGCGTTTTTGTTTTCCCTGTTCCTGGACCTGCAACAACCATTACCGCTCCTTCTACCGCGTCAACAGCCTCTTTCTGCGCAGGATTTAAAGAGTCATATTGTCTTTGGAATTCCGTAGTCACCATGCAAGTATTTTACCATTAAAAAACCCTAGGAAGAGAGTGAGCCAGATTCTGTTGAACACGTTACTAACGGTGTTTGATCGTCATCTATCTGATGCCCTCAAACTTCGATGTTGCCGCGAGTTACGCGACGCGGATAATGCGTCCTACATCGATCGGAGGTTGCAGCAGGTAGGATTGCCCGTTTCACTCCCACTCGTCTCTGTTGCTCTCAGGTGCAGTTAATTCTGCACCTGTTCTAGTTCCCATATGTGGGTGAAAGAACTAGACACTAGCTATTACTAGCCGGAACTTGCGTTCCATCCCTGGCATTAAACCTGTCTGGACTTTCCTCCCCAACCTACTACGGTCAAGGCGACGACCCTTCTTCCTAAGGCTATACTTATTATAGGCCAATTTATTCACTGAGTCAAGTACGCAGAAATGTATCTATGTTCTGTTCTATAGATTCAAAGACACTTTTATTTCCTACATCAAACCACACAACTCTCGCATCTTTTTGAAACCAGGTCATCTGATTTTTTGCATGTTTATATTCTGATAATTTCCATTTTTCTATTGCTTGATCATAGGCTATCTCCCCAAGAAAGTATTCAAATAATTGCCTATACCCATTTGCACTTGTTACCTGAGAGCTCAGATTTTTGTAATCTTTAAATAATTTCCGTGCCTCCTTCAATGCACCATTTCGTATTCGATCTTCAACTCGTTTGCTAATCCTTTTCTTAAGTTCTCCTCGAGATAGTTTTAAGCCAATAACAAGATATTCAAACTCACTCTTGCTTCTTTCTATACTTCTCTGCCCTGATTGAATAATTTCCATTTTTCGTACTAGTCGCCTCTTATTTTTTTTATCTGATTCATTCATAGACTCAAAGATGCTACTATCTAATTTTCGAAGCATGTTTTGTATTTCCTCTAACTCTAGACTGTGTAATTTTTCCCGCAGTTTGAAATCTGGCTGGACAGAGGCGGTCTCTATTCCATCCACAAGAGACTTTATATACAATCCTGTCCCACCCACAATAATGGGCAATTTATTTTCTCGAATAATGTGGTGAAGAGCTCGATTACCGAAATCTTGGAACTGAGAAACTGAAAATGAATTAGTCGGATCCACTAAATCCAGAAGATATACATCAATATCATCAATACTATAATACTCTAAATTATAAGAAGTCTTTTTCTGGGCTATTGAGATATCTATATCTTTCCCAGAAATAATATCAAGTGTCTTAAATACCTGCACAGCGTCAGCACTTACGAGGGCACCATTCTTCGCTTTTGCAATTTCAAAAGCGAAATCAGTCTTCCCAACTGCTGTAGGACCAACAATAACTACTACCTTTTTCATATAGGCAGATTTTCTCAATTTTTAATGTTGCAATCAACCCTTTACTGCCTTTTTTAAACTCTTACCAGCAGTGAATCCAGGGGCTTTCCGTGCGCCAATTTTTATTGCTTCTCCGGTTTTGGGATTTCTTCCTTTTCGCTCTCTTCTTGTTCTCACGCTAAATGTACCAAATCCTGTAATCACCACTTTCTCACCTCTTTTTAAACTATCTCGAATTCCATCCAAAAAAACTTTCACCGATTGCTTTGCAGCTTTATTAGTGAGATTTCCTTTCTTAGCGACAAGTTCTATGAGTTCTTTCTTTGTAACTGACAATGCACTTCACCTCCCTTTCAAACAATATTTATGTTGATTCAACAATACATTCTGCAAATTTTTTTGTCAATAGGAGTAAAATGTTCTGGGGGAAAAATTATTCTTTTGGCTCGGTTACCCTAAAATCTCGAATAGCTGTTACTCTGACCACTCCCGGAACGATAACCTTTCTATCTACCTCATCTTTAATGCGTTTTGCAAGAATTGTTGTTTCCACATCATCAAGCTTCCCGGGATTTACAATCACACGAATTTCGCGCCCAGCCTCAAATGCATATGCATCCTCTACACCTTTGAAGTTCTTTGCAATATCTTCCATATCTCGAATCCTTTTCATATACTCTTGAAGGTCTTCGTGTCGAGCGCCAGGGCGGGCGCCTGAAATAGCATCTGCCACATGCACAATAATAGATTCTATTGATGAAAATGGCTTATCCTCATGATGCTCTGCTACACAATTCACAATTTCTTTTGGAATTTTATAGCGATTCAAAAGATCAACTCCTAAATCTACATGAGAACCTTCTTTATCTGTCACGACTTTTCCAATATCATGGAATAAACACCCAAGCTTAACTGTCTCCACATCCGCTCCTAATTCATGCGCAATCTGAATACCTATCTTTGTAAGTTCAAGAGTGTGAACGAGCAGATTTTGCCCGAAAGAGGTCCTAAACTTAAATCTCCCGAGTGTAGTAAGAAGATCTGGGTGTACATTAAACGCATTAACCTCATGAGCAAGCCGCTCTCCCTCTTCAAATAAGGTTTTTTGCATCTCCTTTTTTTTCATCCCTACGACTTCCTCAATCCTAACTGGCTGAATTCTCGTATCCTTCATAAGAAGCTCCAAGGCCTGCTTTGCGATTTGACGTCTTACTGGATCAAAACTTGAAAGGCGAATAAGCCCTTTCTCTTCTAAGTCCACATCTACTCCTGTTACATCTTCGAATGCACGGATATTTCTTCCCTCTTTTCCAATAATCCTCCCCTTCATATCATCATCCTCAAGCTTAATTACAGAAACGGTATATTCAGGAAGGAAATCTAGTGCACCATGTCGAATTGCATCAGCAATTATCTCTTGAGCTTTTTTATGAGCAATTGCCTTCGCCTCATCCTCAGTTTCTTTAATGATCTTCGCAATATCTGCCTTCGTATCTTTCTCCACTTCTGCAATCAACAGCTTTTTTGCTTCTTCGCGTGAAAGACTCGCTATGCTCTCCAACTTTTTAATATAATCTTCTCTTTTATCTGTATCGCTCATAATATATTTTTTTGGGAAAAGGAAACCGAAAGTTATTAAAAACTAACAATACGTATATGTGCAGAAATTATTAAAATTTTGCATAATCCGGCTCTCTCTACCGTACAAAACCTATTATATCACAATTACTTTGCATATAAATGTTAAATATTCTAAACTAGATCTGTGGCAATTATTAATAACTATAACGAATTAAATATTTCTCCTGAAAGAAAGGTAATTATTGACCTTGTCGAAGCAGGACTTGAATCAATCCAACCACAAAATGTTTTTCAAAAAAATGTAAGGCTTGATGGAAATATTCTTTCAATACAAAATCAAACGTACAACCTAGACGAATATTCAAATATTTATATTCTCGGATTTGGGAAAGGATCTGCAGGAAACGCAAAGCTCCTTGAGAACCTTTTAGGTGAGAGGTTAACTGAAGGATATGTTATCGATACTTCAGAAGAAAAATTCTCTAAAATTCAATTTACCCTTGGAACTCACCCGGTTATATCACAAGAAAATGTTGACTTTACCTTGGAGGTTATGGATAAATTTTCAGGTTTAACTGAGAAAGATTTGGTTCTTGTTGTAGTTTGTGGAGGAGGGAGTGCGATGTTTGAACATCCACACAGTATCACTCTTGCTCAAAAAATAAATGCAGAGAAATTACTCCTAAAATCTGGTGCCGATATAACAGAAATGAATATCGTACGCCAACATCTTTCAGATGTGAAAGGCGGAGGTCTTGCTCAGATCCTGTACCCAGCAAAAGTTGCAACACTTATCTACTCCGATGTTATAGGAAACGACATGGTATTCATCGCATCTGGCCCAACTGTCAAAAATGAAAACACCATTGATGATGCAATAGCTATCCTTAATAAATACAACCTCACTGAAGAAATCGGCTTACCACGAGAGGCATTCAGGGAAAACCCCAAGGATGACAAATATTTCAAAAATGTAACTAATACTATAATCTTAAGCAATCTTACAGTCCTTGACGCTCTTGAAGAGAAAGCACAAAAGCTCAATATAGACTGCAAAAGATATTCAGACAGAATACAAGGATCCGCACATGAAGTCGCTCAAGAATTAGTAAATAATGCTACAGAAAAAGGCTTATTGATAGCAGCAGGAGAGGCAACAGTAGAAGTAAAAGGAGATGGAAAAGGAGGAAGAAATCAAGAAACAGCTTTAGAAGCCCTTAAAATTATCGACGATAATACATTTTTCGTATCCATCGGGAGCGATGGGTGGGACTTCACAGACGCAGCGGGAGCAATTGCTGACAAGGACGTAAGACAGAAAGCGCAAGAGCAAAATCTCGGCATCGATAAATACCTCCAAAATAATGATTCATATAATTTTTTCGCGAAAGTTGATTCTCAAATCATGACGGGTAGACTTCCTTCCAATGTTGCTGATTTCATGATAGTATTAAAAATATAATGCCCACGCTGACTGATCAAAAAATCTTCGAATTAGAAAAGGTTGCAAACGAAATTCGTATCCTTATCATCAAGTCACTCGTAAAAGCAGGCTCTGGCCATTCCGGTGGACCACTCGGAATGACAGACATTTTTACTGCACTCTATTTTCATATCCTAAATATAAAACCAGATGATCCAACTTGGGAAGACCGAGATCGTGTTCTTTTATCAAATGGGCATATCTGCCCAGTTTTGTACGCCACACTCGCACGGGCAGGATACTTTCCTATCGAGGAACTCGATACTCTTCGAAAGCTGGATTCTCGCCTCCAAGGTCATCCTCACAGAACAGCACTCCCCGGAATAGAAAATACTTCTGGCCCACTTGGTGAAGGATTATCGCAAGCAATCGGTATGGCTATCGCTGCAAAAATGGATAAAAAGGATTTCTATATCTACTGCCTAACCTCTGATGGCGAGCATCAAGAAGGAAATACTTGGGAAGCAGCAATGCTTGCACCCAAATACAAATTAAATAATCTTATCCAAATTGTTGACAGAAACTACATCCAAATCGATGGACGAACTACAGATGTGTTACCACTTGATCCTATGAAAGAAAAATATCTCAGCTTTGGATGGCAAGTGATAGAGATAAATGGAAATAATATGGAAGAAATTATTGCCGGAATTAAGAAAGCAAAAAAGTCTCCTGATAAACCGGTCTTTGTTCTCGCGAATACCACGCCAGGAAAAGGGGTAAGCTTTATGGAAAATGATTACACATGGCACGGAAAACCGCCAAATGAAGAAGAGGCAGAAAAAGCCCTTGAAGAATTAGAGAAAATTAAAGCAAGCATAGAAAGGAACTATCATGCTTAATCCAGATTTAAAATTAAATCCAAAAATTTTTGATACAGATGTTGAAAAAGACTCAACACGAGTAGGATATGGAGAAGGACTTGTAGAGCTTGGAAAGGAAGATCCGAATGTCGTAGCGATGTCTGCAGATCTTACTGAATCAACAAAAGCTGATAAATTTGCGAAGGCATACCCTGAAAGATTTATCCAAGTAGGCGTTGCTGAACAAAACATGGCAGCTGTAGCAGCAGGTCTTGGAGTATCTGGGAAAACAGTCTTCATATCTTCATATGCAACATTTTCTCCAGGAAAAAATTGGGAGACTATTAGAACTACTATCGTCTATAACAATTCAAATGTGAAGGTTGCAGGGCATCATGCAGGGATTATGACTGGCCCCGATGGCGCAACGCATCAAGCAACAGAAGATATTGCCTCAGTTCGCCCATGGCCCGAGATTAAAATCATAGTCCCCTGTGATAGTATTCAAGGAAAATCAGCTACTGTTGCAAGCGGGAAAGAATACGGACCATTTTACCTGAGATTCTCACGGGATAAATCTCCTATCATGACAACGCCTGAAACACCGTTCGAATTAGGCAAGGCACAAACATTTTGGATTACAGAAAATCCTCAAGCAGTTATTTTTTCTTTTGGCTATATGACGTATTATGCACTTGTTGCAGCGAAAAGACTTTCAGAAGAAGGAATAAACACTCTTGTCACAAATATCCACACCGTTAAGCCTCTCGATACAGAAACTATTATTAATCAAGTAAAAGAAACTGGTGCGGTTGTCACTGCTGAAGACCACCAGATTGCTGGAGGGCTTGGTGGCGCAATCGCTGAAGCTCTCGCCATGAATCACCCTGCCCCTATGGAATTTGTAGGAATGAGAGATGTATTTGGAGAATCTGGAAATCCAGAAGAACTGCTGAAAAAAAATTAAATGGATAGTGACGCAATTTATAATTCAGTTAAAAAAGTGATCAGTCGAAAATGAATTTATTTGAAGAACTAAATAAGATCCTTCCCGGGAAGGTTACAAACGATGGCAATGTTTTGGAAAAATACAAACACGACGCTAGTGTGTTTGAAATGAAACCAAAAATTGTAGTCTTTCCTGAAAATTCAACAGATATAGAAAAACTTGTCCAATTCGTTAAAGAATATAAGAAAAAGGATCCGAAGATTTCAATTTCGGTTAGAGCTGCAGGGACATGTATGAGCGGTGGGAGCCTAACTCAGGAAATTCTTATCGTATTAGATAAGATGGATAACATTAAATCACTTGGAAAGACTTCAGTTACCCTAGAGCCGGGGGTGTTCTACAGAGATCTTGAAAAGAAGGCCGGAAAGCTTGGCGTTCTCTACCCTCCCTACCCTTCCTCAAAACTGCTATGCAAAATTGGTGGAATAGTATCGAACAATGCTGGTGGAGAAAAATCTCTAAAACACGGAAAAGCAAAAGACTATGTACAAAAACTAAAAGTAATCCTCAAAGATGGAAATGAATATGAATTTGAAAAAATAAATAAAAATGAATTAGAGAAAAAAATGAAACGGAATAATGCAGAGGGAGATGTTTATAAAAAAGTATTCAAACTAATAACAGAAAATCAACAACTCATACACGACTCCCTTCCAACAGTTTCTAAAAACTCAACAGGGTACAATATTTGGGAAGTTTGGGATGGAGAGAGCTTTGATATGACAAAACTATTCACCGGCGCACAGGGGACTCTAGGAATCATTACAGAAGCAAAACTAAAACTCGTTCCAAAAACGAAACATACAGGCCTTCTCGCAATCTATCTTAACGACTATAATGCATTGCCGGACATCGTAAACAAAGTCCTTGCGTACAATCCGGATTCTTTCGAATCCTATGATGATCAAACACTCAAACTTGCTCTCAAATATTTTTATGGGTTAAAGAAAGCCTTGAAAAGCAATCTTCTAAACACATTTTTAGCATTTCTCCCCGAATTTATCTATATCTTGAAAAATGGAATGCCAAAATTAGTCTTAATTGTAGAATTTGAAGACGAATCACTAAAAACTATTCGGCAAAATTTGAGATCTTTAAAAAAAGACCTCAATATATACAAAGATGTTGTTCAGGTTAGGATTGCAAAGAATAAATTAACTAAAAATAAATACTGGGCAATTAGACGTGAGAGCTTTAATTTATTAAGACAAAGAGTCCAAGGAAAACATGCTGCTCCATTTATTGATGATACAATAGTTGATCCGAAACGATTAACTGAATTTTTTCCAAGAGTTTACAAAATACTAAACGAAGAGAATCTTCAATACACTATTGCAGGACACATAGGGAATGGGAACTTTCATATTATTCCCCTCATGAATATGAGCGATCCTTCTGAAAGAAATAAGATCTACAAATCATCAAAAAAAGTATTTGATTTGGTTTGGGAATATAGCGGTTCAATGTCTGGGGAGCACAATGATGGACTCATCAGAGCGCCATTTCTGAGAGAACAATATGGCGAAAAAGTTTACAAACTATTTACTGAAATAAAAAATATTTTTGACCCAGATGGAATTTTTAACCCAAAGAAAAAAATAGGGGTAACTCAAGAATACGCTTCACAATTTTTCATAACTGGAGATCAAAAAAAGCAGGTGTTAGATTATTCAGCAGCAAAATAAATGGATTTATCGAAAGAATTAAAAAAGGTTATTAAGGGCGATGTTTTCAATGATGAAGCAACTCTCTCAGAATATAGCCATGATGCTTCTTTATTTGAAATAAAACCTCAGGTTGTAGTTTTCCCAAAAGACGAAAGCGACGTAAAGGCTTTAGTGAAATTTGTAAATAATCACAAATTAGATAATCCCAATCTATCACTGACTGGACGCTCAGCGGGGACGGATATGAGCGGAGGGGCAATCAATGAATCGATAATTATATCTTTCACAAAATATTTTAATAAAGATCCTAAAATAACCGGAAACGTAGCAACCGTACAACCCGGCGTATTCTACCGTGACTTTGAGGAAAAAACCCTAGAAAAAAATCTCATCTTCCCCTCTTATCCAGCTTCAAAAGGATTGTGTGCTATGGGTGGAATTATTAATAATAATTCTGGTGGAGAAAAATCGCTGCAATATGGGAAAACAGAAAAATATATAAGACGGATAAAAGTAGTTCTTAGTGACGGGAATGCCTACGAATTAAAGAAATTAAGCGAAGAAGAACTTAAAAAGAAAATGGCACAGAAAAATTTTGAAGGTGAAATCTATAAAAAAATGTATAATCTTATAAATAATAATTATGAAACTATAATGAAGGCAAAGCCCAATGTATCGAAAAACTCTGCCGGGTATTCTCTTTGGAATGTATATGACAAAGAAAATAAAACTTTTGACCTTACTCAATTATGGGCAGGGGCACAAGGAACATTGGGAATGATGCTTGAAGGAGACTTAGAGCTGGTAGATGAAAAGAAGCATAGCGGAATGCTTATAATCTACCTCAGAAGTATGACTCATCTCGGAAAAATCATAGATGAAGTACTGGCCCTAAACCCTGAAAGTTTTGAATCATATGATAATAACACACTCAGACTTGCTCTAAAATATTTCCCAGAATTTCTCAAACAGCTTGGACCGATAGGGATGGTTCAAGCAGGACTAGCTTTCATGCCTGCTTTTATTTCTCTATTTACAGGCAAAAGGCTGCCAAGCCTTGTACTTCAGGTAGAATTTGCTGGAAACAATCCTGATGAAGTAAAGGATAAATTAAACCTACTGAGAGAAAGATTAAAACCTCTCCGTGTTCTAACTCAAACAGCAGAAGAAGAAGAGCAAAAAAAATATTGGCTTGTTAGACGTGAAAGCTTTAACCTCCTTAGAAAGAAGATTAGAAACAAACATACTGCTCCTTTTATAGACGATTTTGTAATAAATCCTCGTGATATAGCAGAAGTTATCCCTCAAGTAACCGACATCTTAAAAAAGCATCCTAAATTTATTTTTACCGTTGCAGGCCATGTGGGCGATGGTAATTTTCACATCATTCCTTTGGTGGATATCAGAAACCCAAAAGTAAGAACTGCAATCCCAGAAATCTCTGATCAAGTCTATAAAGTCATTGCAAAATACAAAGGATCTATAACTGGAGAACACAATGATGGATTGATAAGAACTCCTTATCTTGAAGAAATGTATGGGAAGAATGTTGTTAAATTATTTGAAGAAACAAAAAAGATTTTTGATCCAGAAAATATATTTAATCCCCGAAAAAAAGTCCATGGTGACCTGGACTATGCAATGAATCACCTGAAAAAAGACTGGTAGAAGAATTTATAAAATTTTAATTTCGAAGCAAGGGAAATTTCCTTACAATCAAGCTTTTATTCCATTTTTTTCCTACCCCTAAATGACTTGCTGCATCAGACTGACCTAAAAATAATAATACTAAAGCATAAATTACATGATTATCCACCAAGGGGTTTGTTGCTGGAGGAAAAGCTGATAGATAAAAAAGCCCCATCATCAGTGCTCCGGCATAAGAAGAAAATTTCAACGCAATACCTAAAATAAAAGCAACTCCTACACCAAGCATCCCAAGCATAAATAACCAATCGGTAACCGGATTACTCATAAGACTCTGAAATACTTCTGCAAATGGACCATATGTAGCGTTTGATAAATACCCTGCAGTGGGAGAAGAACCTGCAATCCATGATTTTGCTGGATCTGTCGAGAATCCTAAACCAAAAAGCTTATCTAAAAACGTCCAAATGAAAATGAATCCAATACTAATTCTGAGTAGTGCTATATAAATTTTAGCCATTGATTATATTGAAGCGTTATTTGAAAAAAAAGTCAAGAAGCTTGAAGAAGTTCAAACTTTGAAATATCATAGATTACATCTTTTCTTTCAATTATTATTTTCCACCCTCTTCTCTTTGCATGGTCAACAAGCCTTTTGTTTGGATTAAATGCGATCGGATTATCCACCATTTCTAGAAAAGCTATATCGGATTCTGTATCCCCAACACCAATTGAATCCTCAAGATTAATACCATCCCTATTTTTTTCAAGAAATTGAGTAAGGGTTTTTTTCTTATCATATGAAGGATTACCAAAAGGCTGCCTTCCCGTAAACTTCCCATCAACGATCTCATAATATCCGCCAAGATATTTATCAAAACCCATATCTTTTGCAAAACTCGTTAATATATGCCCTGGCGAACCCGAAATTGCAAAAAGAAAATAGTTTCTTGATTTTAATTCTTGAATCAAATTACGAGTGTACCTATATAGCTTTCTTTTTTCTTTCTCGAGAACATCTATGGCACATCTCTCTATGTCTCTTTCAAGACACCCCACAATATTATCCTCATAACTATTGATTACCTTCCTTATATAGCTCTCGTAATCTCCCTCTCTATTTACCCATGCTTTAAAATCTTTATCTATTTCTATTCTTGTAGATTTTGGAAATATTTTTCTTAAAATTAGCTCATTTGTTAGCTCTATCAGAAGACTTGAGCGGAATAGAGTCCCATCGATATCAAATACTGCAAGTTTCTTCATCGTAAATCTATCTCTACGCTCTCTTTTCCATATATATTAAGAAACTTAATATTATGATTTTTAAAGAAATTTTCGAGCCTCTCGTACATACTTTTTCTAACTTCATCCTTCCAATGCCAGTCATGAATAGGAATTATATATCTTGGCTTTGCTGATAATGCATATAATGCAGCTTCAGTCATGCTCCCCCAAGGAGCTTGAATTGGGAGCGCAAGAACATCAGCAGTTTTTTTAAACTGTAATGAATCTCCAACATGAGTCAGCGCATCCATAACAGTAATACTAAAATTCTCGGGCACTTTCATATCCAGCAAATACTCATGAGGAGCATTTTCTATAGACACTATTTCATCACCAGTGCTCTGAGTATTATAGCTTCCCAATGCTATTTTCTTCATAACAGACTTTGGTGCAATAATTTTCAGATTTTTATTGAACGATGCAATCTCTTCTATCAAAGAACTATTACAATGATCAAAATGTTCATGCGTTACCAAAAGATAATCCAATCCTTCTAGATTGTTTTTATTCTCTAACAATGTATTCCGAGAATAATCCCCAGGATCATATAAAAATTTCTTATTATCAATCTCTACTAATAAACAAGAATGTTCAAATTTTTTAATTTTAATTTTCATACTGCGATTCTATTTCTTCAGCGAGACTAAAATCTTTTTCTGTTACACCACCTTCATCGTGCGTAGAAAGAGAAAGAGTAACTTTACTATATTGAATTAAAATATCAGGATGATGATCATGCTTTTCCGCAATTTTCGAAATATCATTTATAAAATGTATAGACTCAAGGAAATCTTTAAACTGAAATGTTTTTACGAGATTATCATCAGAAAAATTCCACCCACTCAGAGATTTAAGCTTCCTGTTGATTTTATTAATATTCAGTTTCATAAAATATGATGTTAAATCTATAAAAAAGATAAGGCACAGTCTTGACGCTTATTAAGCCAGATATAATGTGTGTGCTCTTGGCTTTTCTTGTCGGGGTGCGGAGAATTGAACTCCAGCCGCACGACCCCCAGCCGCGCATTCTACCGTTAAACTACACCCCGAGTGTTCACTATTGTATCAGATACTGTCTATGATAAGAATTAAAAACTATATCTCTACAGTATTGTAATCGCCATGAAACTTGCTACAATGGAACTATATTATGGCTCGTGCATCAAGCAAAACTACAAAAGCAATCCCCAAAGGTCCAGTCCCCGAATCAGGACGAGAGCTCGCCATCAAAATGGCGATGGAGCAGATAGAAAAGCAGTATGGAAAAGGTTCCATTATGAAATTCGGCGACTCAAGTGGCAAAGTTGCAATTGATGTTATTCCAACAGGAGCATTTCCCCTTGATATTGCACTCGGCGTAGGCGGCCTCCCCAGAGGGCGTGTAGTAGAAATCTATGGTCCTGAAGCATCTGGAAAAACTACTGTTTCACTCTCCCTTATCGCAGAGGCACAGAAAAAAGGTGGCGTTGTAGCATTTATTGATGCAGAGCACGCTCTTGATCCAATGTGGGCGCAGACTATTGGGGTAAATCTTGATGAACTTCTGATTTCGCAACCCGACACCGGAGAACAAGCACTAGAGATTACTGAGCAACTTATTAGGAGCGGAGGAGTAGATGTCGTAGTAGTTGATTCTGTTGCTGCGCTCGTGCCTCGAGCTGAAATTGAAGGAGAGATGGGAGACGCGATGGTGGGAGTGCAAGCAAGACTAATGTCACAAGCACTCAGAAAATTAACAGGAATCATCTCAAAGAGTAAAACCGTTCTCGTATTCACCAATCAACTCCGGCAGAAAATTGGCATTATGTTTGGGAATCCAGAAACCACCCCGGGAGGACTCGCACTAAAATTTTATGCCTCAGTCAGGCTTGATATCAGACGCATTGAGACACTCAAGCAAGGAGATAAAGTCATCGGAACGCGCTCTCGAGTAAAGGTAGTAAAAAATAAAGTTGCACCACCTTTTCGGATTGCAGAATTTGATATTATGTCAGATGGAATTTCTAAAGAGGGAGGGGTGTTAGATGTTGGAATCGAGTTTGGTATTATCGAAAAGAATGGTGCATTCTTACGATACGAAGGAGAAATAATTGGCCAAGGACGAGAAGCAGCAAAACAGCACCTGAAAGAAAATCCTAATATAACTGAAAAAATTAAGAAGGAAGTATTGGAAAAAATAAAAACAAATGGATCAAAAATAGCCGTAGGAGTTGAAAATAATGAAGAGGAAGAGTGATACAAATCTTCAATCCCCATTTAATAAAGCATTAAAATATCTTTCATATAGGCAACGCAGTATTAAAGAGATTCGGGACTACTTGCAAAAAAAGGACTTTTCCGAACAAGAAATCTCAGAAACTATCCAAAAACTCCTGGATTATAAATTTTTAAATGATACAGAGTTCGCTCGAACTTTTGTAAATTCTAAGCAATTGCGTGGAAAGAGTAAAAGAAATATATCATTCGAATTAAAGTTAAAAGGAGTATCTCCAGACACTTCCGAAGAAGTACTCAATGAGGCAAAAGATGATTTAGAGATTGCAAAAGAATATATTCAAAAGCGCATTCATCAACTTGAAAAGCTCCCGAAAAATGATCGTGAAAAAAAAATTATCAATAGGCTCAAAATGCGAGGATACAATTGGGATATAATAAGCGAAGTTTTAAAAATTATCGAAACTACCTCTTAGGCGACTGCTTCTTCCTTCGCGCTTTTCCCCCAGTTCCCACCTTTCTTCGCTCTCTAACTCGTGCATCGCGTGTTAGATATCCACCTTCTTTTAGGATATCGTGATACGTATCAGAATCTTGTTTATCAAGCGCGCGTGCCATTCCATGAATCATCGCATCAAGCTGGCCATTAACTCCTCCACCAACAACTTTTATCGTAAATATAAACTTCCCCTCCACTCCCATATTTTTCAAAAATTTATTTAGCTTTGGGTAATACGCTTCGAATCTAAAGTAGTCCTTCATCAACATATGATTTACTGACACTTCGCCTTTTTGAAGCTCTAACTCTTTATCTTGAACCTTTCTCACAGAAGGATAAAGTCGAACGCGAGCAATTGCAGACCTTCGTCGTCCAACTGTTTGTATATAGTCTTTTGTTGTATTTTTCTTTACTCGTGCCATATATTACTAATTAGCAAATTTATCAGTAAATGTATGCTCAGCCTCATTGAAAACATGCAGTCTTTTTAACATTCCATCTCGCAATTTATTTTTTGGGAGCATTCCACGAACTGCATGACGCAGCACTTCTTCAGGACTATTCTCTTTTACTTCTTTATATCTTCTTACCTTCAATCCTCCTGGATATCCAGAAAATCTCGTATATTTTTTTTGTGTTTCCTTATTTCCAGAAACTTCAACACGCTTTGCATTAATTACTACTACACTATCTCCGCAATCTAAATTCGGAACGAAATATGGCTTTCTTTTTCCAATCAGATGCTGCGCAATCTCAGTCGCAATTCTTCCCAAAATCTTTCCTTTAGCATCAACAATATGCCAATTTCTCTGTATATTTTTTATTTTTGTTGGCGTTGTTTGTTTCATAATAATTTATCCTTTTTTCTGCCTTGTTACTGTCTTTTTTGGCGCTGATGCTTTTGTCTTTACGACAGCACTTTTCTTTTCAGTAGGTTTTTTTAATTCTTTCTTTTCAGTTTTCACTTCTTTCTTTTTATCATCTTTTTTCTTTACACTTTTCTCAATTACTCTTTCTCCCTTTTCGACAAATTCGAGAAGCACCATTGGTGCATTATCTTTTAATCTGCTCCCTAATTTTACAATTCTTGTGTATCCACCTGGTCGATCTTTAAATCGTGGCCCAATCTCCTGAACAAGCTTTCGCACTGCATCCTCATTGATATCTTTATTTAAATGATATGCTGCATCTTCGCCTCTCTTTGCAACTGTTACGAGTTTTTCAACTTGTCCTTTGATAGACTTTGCTTTTGCTTCAGTTGTCTTTATCTCCTCATTCAAAATAAGAGAGCGTATCAAATTTTTAAATAACGCCTTCCTCTGATTTATATCTTTTTTGAATCTTCTCCCAAATACTTTCTTTTTCATAATATATCATTCGTAAAAAAAATGCGTCCTCTTGACGCATATATGTATTCATTCCGAACCTATTTATTTATTTCGTATTGAACTCTATTCCTTTTTTATCGAGTGCCTCTTCAATAACTGAAAGCGACTTTGCGCCTAAGTTTCGATATGTCATGAGTTCTTTTCGAGGAGTATTAAGAATATCTGCAACTGTTTCCATGCCTGCATTTTTCAAGCTATTATAGATTCTTGTCGGAAGATCGAGCTCATCCACTGTTACGTCTTCTCCTATCTGTTTTACTCGTGCCTCAGAAGGTTCAGCATCCTCAGAGTCTTCATTTAAGTCTGCAGGAGAGAATACTTGTTTAAAATAGGACACTAGAATCATACTTGCAGTCTCTACTGCTTCTTTTGGATCAACAGACCCATCAGTTGTTACTTCAAGAACGAGTTTATCATAATTTGTTTGACCTCCTACACGAGTCTGTTCAACTTTGTAGTTAACTTTTGTTACTGGGGTAAAGATTGCATCAATCGGAATAACTCCTACTGTAGTTACTTCCCGCTCACCTGAGAGTGAATAACCAAAACCTTTCTCTACAGTCATCTCCATAGATATTTTTGCTTTCTTGTCTGCAAGATTTCCAAGGTAATGCTTTGCATCTACGACCTCTGCACCATCATGTGCTTCAATGTCTGCTCCAGTGATATCTCCTGGCCCTGTCTTTGTGAGAGTAAGTCGTGCAACTGATACTTCTTCAGGAAGCTTTACTCGGAGCGTCTTGATATTAAAAATTAATTCAATAATGTCTTCTTTTAATCCTGGAAGTGTAGAGAACATATGGGGAACACCATCTATCTTTACAGAAGTAACTGCTGCACCCTGAATATTTGTAAGAAGTACGCGGCGAATTGCTACTCCCATCGTATGTCCAAAACCTGGCTCAAGTGGCTCGACAACGAATTGAGTATATCCGTTTTCCTTTTTTTCTTCTTTTAATTGAAATACTGGTCTATTCATATTCAACAAGTGTTAATTTTACTACTATCTTGAGTAAAATTCAATAACCAACTGATATTCTACTGGATTTACAATTTCCTCACTTTTTGGCATCCTTTTGAGCTCACCACTCAGCTTGCCCTTTGCCAGAAACGGTAATGTCTCTATTTGGATATCTTCAAGAGTCTTTTTGTTAATCTCATTTTTAACATATTTTTCTGATACTTCAATCTTCTGTCCTACCTTTACTTTATAGGATGGAATATCTACTCTCTTCCCATCTACTAATATATGTCCGTGTGAAACCATCTGTCGAGCCTGCGGCCTACTCTGTGCGAATCCAAGGCGATATACGATATTATCAAGTCGTGATTCCAAAAGCTGCACAAGTGCCTCATCCGTATTTTCTTTCATTCTCTCAGCCTCCGCCACATATTTTCTAAACTGTTTCTCCATCATGCCATAAATCCTCTTCAATTTCTGCTTTTCTCTAAGCTGGAGACCATATTCAGTCGGTCGAGAGAATCTCCCACGGCGATTCAAGGCGCCAGGAAGCACATTTAAACGCCTCTCAAGAGACGGAGAAGACTTTCCGAGGATATTCACCCCTTCTCGTCGCGCTAGTTTGTGTTTTGGACCTATATATCGTGCCATAGATTAAACTCTCCTCCGTTTCTTCTGTCGTGGACCATTGTGTGGAATAGGCGTCACATCTGCAATCATCGAAATTCCCATACCGGAATTTCTGAGAGCTCGGAGTGATGCATCTCGCCCAACTCCTGGACCTTTAATATAGACGTCAAGGGTCTTTATTCCCACCTCTCGTGCTTTCCCCAACGCCGCCTCTACCGCAAGCGTTGCAGCATATGGAGTAGATTTTCTCGTTCCTTTAAATCCTGCTTTTCCACTACTACTCCACGAAACTACATCTCCCTTTTCATTCGTAATGGTTACGATTGTGTTATTAAATGTCGTCCCTACAAAGATTTTCCCCTTTCCAGTTGTCACAACTGTAGACTTCTTTGCCGGTTTTTTATTTTTTACTGCTTGTGCCATATATATTATTTTCCTGCAGCCATTCTCTCAGCTACATCTTTTCTCACTGCTCCAATTGTTACCCTCTTACCCCTCTTTGTTCGAGCATTTGATCGAGTTCTTTGCCCTCGAGCAGGAAGTCCGCGAGTATGCCTCATTCCTCGATATGAATTAATATCTCTCAGTCGTTTAACATTTGATACGATATCTGCTCGCAAATCTCCTTCTATCTTATACTTATCAAGCGTCTTCTGAATCTTAATAATCTGATCTTCACTCAAATCCTTTGTTCTCGTTGAAGGATCAACGTCTGCTATTTCCAAAATTTCGTACACAGTTTTTCTTCCAATACCATAAATATAAGTCAATGAAATATCGACTCTTTTATCATCTGGTATGTTTACTCCTGCTACTCTCATATTTTTATCTTAGTGGAACGGTACGAAGAGGTTAATAACGATAAATTATCCTACCTTTTTCAGTATCATAGGGAGTCATTTCTATTTTGACCCTATCTCCTGGCATTATCTTAATAAAATGAATTCTCATTTTTCCGGATAGATGACACAAGATAAGATTTCCTCCTTCTATTTCAACTCTGAAAAGAGTATTCGGTAAAACCTCTTTTACAATTCCGTCTATCTCTACTGATCCTTGATGAGCCATAAAAACTGCTCCAATTTAATCTGTTAATTTTAACAAATGACATTTGAATTAGCAAGCCTCATTTGAGCGTACTATTCTAATGGATCATCAAAAAGTTTTGTGATAAGTTTCGGCCCACTCTCAGAAATGTATAAGGTTCGCTCAAAAAGTCCTGAAAGAGAACCATCTTCGCTGACAATTGTCCAATCATCAGTTCCCTCAAAAACTACCTCAGGATTGCCCATATTATAGATTACTTCTATCGCAATCGTCATTCCCACGCGAAGCCTCGGAGTCTTCTCTATCTTTCCCTCAAGATATCCTGGAATCTCAGGCTCTTCATGAAGTTCTCTTCCCACTCCATGCCCTACCAAACTCCTCACAATACTGTATCCATGCGACTCAACACCCTCTTGCATTGCCTGAGAAATATGTCCTACATGATTTCCTGGCTTTGCTTCTGCAATTGCCTGAAATAGAGCTTTTTTACCAGCATCTAAAAATTTTCTTCGACCCACATCGTGTGTTTCACCCACAATTATACTTTCTGCCATGTCAGTATGGTACCCATCCAAATATACCCCACAATCAAAACCGAATATATCTCCTTGCACAAACTTCTTATCCTTTGGAATCCCATGCACCACTACATCATTAGTCGAAGCACAAATTGTATGTCTATACCCATCCACTTTCTTGAATCCAGGCTCTCCACCCAACTCTAAGATACGTCGTTCAGCAAGCTTATCTACATCAAGTTCACTTACTCCTTCCTTTACATAATCGATTATCTCTCTCATTACTTGACCCAATATCCCACCAGCACGCTGCATAGTCTCAATTTTTCGCTTTGTTCTATCATCCATATTATTGAACTTTTTCAAGTATTTTATCTATCTGCTCATACATTTTCGTGAGTTCTCCTTCATTCTCTACCATATAGTCCGCAATCGCAATCGGACCGCCTTTATTCAGATTTTCAAGCTCTGCAATATCACGTTCACGAGACTTTCCCGGAAGAACAGGACGAATAGGGCGCTCAGAAAGTCGTCTATAACGAACATTGGGCTCACTATATACTTGAATTAAAATTAAATTGGAGAATTTCTCCTTCAAATATACATACTCTTCCCAAGAATATAATCCATCAATACCAATTATGTCGTTCTTTTTAAGCATCTGAGATATTTTTTCTTCAGATTTTATTGCATATGCTGCCATTCCCAACTCTTCTCGAAATTTTTCTCGAACCACTCGCTCATTATCGGGAGTCAACTCAAGCCCCATCTCTTTAACTCCTTCGTCTGTAAAGCTCCCAAATCGAATAAATGGAACTCCCTTTCCCTGTAAATAAGAAGCAGCCTCACTTTTCCCAGCTCCGGGCATTCCAACAAAAGCAAGAATAATTTTTTGTGCCATAAGAAGATTAACGTTGCATTGTACCTAGTATTTCCCCACTTATTTCTTCAATCTTTTTTTCTCCATCTATCTCTGTCAAAAGCCCTTTTTTTCTATAATAGCCAAGGACCGGCTCTGTTATTTCGTGAAATAACTCTATCCGCTTCCGAAGCGCAAGAAGCGTATCATCTTCTCGCTCATCTTCTCGATACGACAATCTCCACAACGCCTCTCTGTCTGAGACATTCAAGTAAAACACATAATCGATTTCTTCCTGAAAATCATTTGCCTGCATTACTGTTCGCGGAAACCCATCAAGAATATATCCATTTTCATATTCATCACGACTAAGATAACCACTTACAATCTCAAGGGTTTTATCATCTGAAATAAGAACACCCGCATTAAGTGTCTCTTTAACATACCGTCCAAATGGAGTTTTTTCTTTCGCAATCTTCCGGAAAATATGTCCTGTTGAAAGATATGGAATTGAAAGTTTCTCAGAAAGTAAATTTCCTTGGGTTGATTTTCCTGAACCCTGAATACCAATAAGAATAATCCTCATAATTAATCTAAAAATCTATCGTAACTTCTATTCACCATTTGTGTTTCCAAAATTTTTATGGTTTCAATAACTACCGCAACAACAATCAAAATACTTGTCCCTCCTACTACCAATGTCTGGATACCGGTATATGCTTGTAAAATATTTGGGAGGACAGCAACAAGACCTAAAAATATCGCCCCGAAAAGAGTAATTCTCGTAATAATAAAATTCAGATATTTCTCTGTTTGCCTCCCTGGCCTAATCCCTGGAATAAACCCTCCACTCTGCTGAACGTTTTCTGCAATATCTTTTGGGTTAAAAATTATCGCTGTGTAGAAATAAGTAAATCCAAAAATAAGTGCAAAATATACTATGTTATACAAAAGACTTGCGACACCAAAATTCGCAACAAGCCAATTCCCAATTGCAGAAAGCTGGGGATTGGAAGATGCCACAAAATAGTTCGCAAACAACGAGGGAAGCAGCACGAGTGAAATTGCAAAAATGATCGGAATAACCCCTGCAGAATTCAGCTTAAGTGGTAAGTGTGTTGATTGTGAGGCTTGAGATCTTGCACCACGAATTCGTTTTGCATACATAATTGGCACTTTTCGAATCGCTTCATTTACAAACACAATTGCTCCAATCACCAACACTCCCATAGCGATAAGGAGAGCAATATTCAGAACTTGCTCTGCATTAATAGTCGTGAGAAGTTGAAATATGGCAATAGGGATCTGCCCAACAATTCCAGCAAAGATAATAAGAGAAATCCCATTCCCGATATTTTGCTCAGAAATAATTTCTCCAATCCACATAAGAAGCATAGTTCCAGCAACCATAGTCGCTACAAATGCAAGTAAATCGATCACTGTTAGATTACCAATAAGCCCCTGACTTCGAAGCAGTGTATACATTCCAACCGACTGAAGGATCGCAAGAGGAATAGTCGCATATCGCGTATATCGGTTTATTTTTTGCTTTCCATATTGGCCCTCTTTCTGAAGCTCCTCGAGCTTTGGATAAATTTTTGCGGAAAGCTGCATTACAATAGAAGCATAAATATATGGTCCAATTCCTACTGCAAGAATAGAAAAATTAGACAATGTCCCTCCGGAAAAGATGTCCAACAATCCCAAGAATTGATTCTGGTCAAAGAGGGATCTGAGCTGATTGATATTCACTCCTGCAACAGGAATGTGCGCAAGGAATCGGAATATTAAAAAGAGTCCTAAAACTATGAGAATTTTCTTTCTGAGTTCGGGGTCCTTAAAGATTTTTGTAATAACGTCAAATGCTTTCCCCATGGTATGATTTTATTCTACACTTCCACCTGCTGATTCAATCTTTTCCTTCGCTCCTTTTGATACTGAGAGCTTTACTGTTAATGCTTTTGAAAGATCACCGTCACCCAGAATCTTTACGCCAGCATTTCTTTTCATAAAATCTGCAGGAATAATATTGTACTTGACCAAACTCTCTACATCAACCACTGCCTTTGCAGGAAACGTATTCAGTTGAGAAACATTAATTCCAAGAAAATCTTTCTGAAGAGAATAATTTCTTCCTTTTCCACGAAGCAATGGCAGTCTTTTAATCAATGGTAGTGCTCCACCTTCAAAAGAAAGTGCAATCTTCGTTCGAGCTTTTTGCCCTTTCATTCCTCGTCCTGCAGTCTTTCCCCGTGCAGAGCCATGACCTTGACCGAGACGTCTCTTTGGCTTTTCTACAATTTTTTGTAAATTATCTAGTTTTTTCATATTATTCGTTTTTTAATTTCTCAAGCGCTGCAAATGTTGCATATACGTTGCTCGCTTTATTATTAGTCCCTAATATTTTCGAAGAGATATTTCGAATTCCAGCTGCCTCTACAACACTTCGCACCGCCCCTCCTGCAATAAGTCCCGATCCTTGAGGTGCAGGTTTTAAGAGAATCTTTGATGCTCCTAATTTTAATTGAATATCGTGAGGAATTGTTTCATTCACGATCGGCACATCGATAAAATGTTTTTTTGCATAGGAAACTGCTTTCTGAATCGCTGATGCGATATCTGCAGATTTTCCGAGTCCGACGCCTACTTTCCCCTTCTTGTCTCCAACCACTACCAAGACTGAAAATCTCATCGTATTTCCTCCTTTAGTTTTTTTCGAAACTCTATTAATCTGAACGATCTTTTCTTCAAATTTTTCTCTATCTTGATGTTTGTTGTACATACTAGAAATTCAATCCTCCTTCCCGCGCTGCATCAGCAAACGCTTTTACTCGCCCATGATATCTATAAGGGCCTTTATCAAACACGACATCTTTTATTTTTTTACCGATAACTTCTTTTGCAAACTCAAGTCCCAGCTTCTGTGCTGCATCAGTCTTATTAGCCTCCTCGTATTGCTTCGAGCTCGCTGCTACTATCACTCTCGAGGTTGTATTATCAAGAAGCTGCGCATATAAATACTTGTTTGAACGAAATACGCTCAATCGTGGTCGCAGGCTTCCTGAAATATTATACTTTGTTCTTAATGCTCGTTTTTTTCGAATATCTTTTATATTTTTCATATTAGTTATGCTGACTTTGCTGCCTTTCCAGCTTTTCGTCGAACTACCTCCCCTACGTATTTTATACCTTTCCCTTTATATGGTTCTGGCTTTCTTACCGATCTAATCTTACTTGCGGTGTCTCCGACAAGTTGTTTATTAATTCCACTTACCACTATTATTCCCCCCTCTTCTACCTGAAGGGTAATTCCCTCTGGGGGATCTATTTTAACAGGATGAGAATATCCAACATTTAAAACTAAAGATCTCCCATCAATCCGTGCTCTATATCCTACACCTTTCATTTCAAGTTTTTTATCAAATCCCTTACTAACCCCATGCACCATATTAAAAACGAGTGAACGTGAGAGTCCATAGAATTTCATTAAATTTTTGTTGTCCTTTTTCAAAACAATTGTTGCAACACCATCTGCAAGCTCTATCCCGATTCCTTTCGGAAGAGTCCAAGAAAGTTCCCCTTTCGGACCCTTCACTACAACATCTCGCTCGTCAATGATGAGTTCTACTCCATTTTCAATTGTTATTGGTTGTTTTCCTATATGTGACATATTAACTAAGTATACAAATTACCTCTCCGCCGATATTTTTTGCGCCTGCATCTTTTGCTGTCATAATTCCCTGATTCGTTGACAAAATATTTGTCTTAAATCGACTCACACTCTTTTTTACCTCATCTTGCTTTGCATATCGGTGAATCGAAGGTTTAGAAATAATCCTTACTTCATTTAATGCCGGTTCGTGACTATGGTAAAGAAGTGCTACTTCAATATTCTTCTTATTATTATCTTCTATTACTTTCAAGGATTTCACATATCCTTCCTTTACCATAATATTTCCGATAGCCTCAATAATTTTTGAATGCTGAAACACTACAGACTTTTTTCGAGCCATATATGCGTTTTTTACTTGTGTTAAAAATGATGCTATTGGATAATTCATAATATTTCTACCAGCTTGATTTCTTTACTCCTGGAAACTCTCCTTTCAATGCGCGCTCTCGAAAACAAATTCTACATACTCCAAACAATCTCATATACGCTCTCGTTCTTCCACACAAAGAACATAGATTCACATTACGAGTCATATATTTTTGCTTCTTTCCTAATTTTACTACTGTCGATTTTTTAGACATATTAATTTTTTCCTATATTTTCGTCTGGATTTACCTTTCTAAATGGCATTCCAAATCCTTCTAAAAGTGCTTTTCCTTCAGTATCATCTTTTGCTGAAGTAACAATTGTCACTTGTAGCGATCTGACTGCCTCAGTCTGTCCCGGATCAATTTCAGGGAAAACTATCTGTTCAGAAAACCCGACGCTTATATTACCTCGTCCATCGAATGCTTTCAAGTCCACTCCTGAAAAATCCTTCACTCGTGGAAATACCACAGAGATAAGTTTTTCCAAAAAATCATACATTCTCTTTCCACGAAGCGTCACAGAAAGCCCAATCTTATCTCCTTCTCGCAACTTAAATGTCGCAATAGAAGCTCGCGCTGCCCCTACTTTCGGTTTTTGACCAGTAATAATAGTCAGCTCCTGTGCTGCACGCTCAAGATTTCTCTTATCTTGTAAGAATGATTTCATACTCGTATTCACCACTATCTTCTCAACTCTTGGTACCGCCATCGCAGATTTATACCCGAGCTTTTCCTTCAATTCTTGTCGTATTTTTGTTTCGTATTCTTTCTTAAAATTACTCATAGTTCTATCTACCCTTGTCGCTGTTTGTGGCGAGGGTTCTCGCAAATTACTAAAACGTTCCCTTTCCTGCGGATAATTTTACATTTTAGACATCTTTTTTTTACTGACGCTCTTACTTTCATATTCTAAATTATTGCTTGCGATTTTTTCGCAATCCTCACCTTTGTATCATTTTCGTTTTTATACCCTACTCGTGTTGGTTTCTTACTCTTCGGATCAATTAATGACACCTTCGACACACTTAGCGGCTTTGTAATCGTCACAATTTCAGACTTTTGACCCTGAGCTTGCCCCTTCATATGACGCTTAAATTGATTAACGCCTTCCACAAGCACCATATTTTTTGACGGGATTGCTCTCAAGACCTTTCCAGTCTTACCTTTATCTTTCCCCATCATTATCTGTACTGTGTCGTCTTTTCTTATTTTCATATCTTTATACTACGTTTTTTGCAAGAGATGCTATCTTCCCGAAGCCCGCATCCTTCACTTCTCGTGCTACAGGACCAAAGATTCGAGTCCCGGTAGGATTTTTCGTCTTTTCATTTTCAATAATAACTCCGGCGTTTTCTGAAAATCTGATATATGTCCCATCGCTCCTCTTGTATTCTTTTCTCGCTCTTACCAATACAACCTTTACCTTATCTCCTTTTTTATACTGTGTATGCGGAAGTGCTTTTTTCACCACGCATCCTAAAATCTCTCCCAAACGGCCATACCGCTTCCCCGATCCACCATAAACTTGAATCACCTGCAAAATTCTTGCACCCGAATTATCAGCACTAGTCAACATTGTTCTGTGTTGTACCATATTCTAAACTCAAAATAAAATTACTTTGAGTCCTCCTTTCCAATTATCTTAAAATGCTTTGTCTTACTCATTTTCTTCACTTCTTCAATTCGCACAACATCTCCAACTGCTAACTCTATATTATTCGTATCTGCGCTCAGCCTTGTCGTTCTTCGCATTTTTTTCCCATACAATGGGTGCGCAACAATTCTGTACACAGCAACAACTGCTGTATTTTGCATTTTATTTGATACTACTGTACCGGTTAATATTTTTTTCATATTTTATTTTTCAATTTCACTATTTTTCTGACTAAGTAATGTCAAGATCCTCGTTATTTCCTTCTTCTTTGTTTTAAGGAGTGCTGTATTTTTCTCTTTTTGTGTCGAAATGTCAAGAGAAAGCCGTGAAACCTCTAGTCTCTTATCAGAGAGCTCCTTCACTAATTCTTCCCGTGTTCTTGTTTTTAATTCTTCTCTTACTTGCTTTTTCATATTATCGTTTTACAAATGTATTCTTCACCGGCAATTTGTGCCCTGCACGTCGTAATGCCTCCTTTGCTACATCTTCTGCAACTCCGCTCATCTCAAATACAATTTGCCCAGATTTGGTTACCGCAACATATCGATCAATATCTCCTTTTCCTCCACCCATTCTCGTTTCCGGTGGTTTTTTTGTCATAGGAAGATCCGGAAAAATTCGAATCCATACACGTCCACCTCTTTTTATATAATGCACAATAGCTCGTCTTGCCGCCTCAATTTGTCGACTTGAAATATGACCCGGCTCAGTAACCTGAAGACCAAAGTCTCCAAATGCTACTTTATTCCCTCTATGTGATACATGAGGAAGCTTTCGTGGCTTAAACTGTTTTCTATATTTTTGTTTTTTTGGTTGTAACATATTATTTATTTATCCAAACTTTTACTCCGATATATCCGCTTTTCGTAAGTGCAGGAATCTGCGCATAATCAATATCTTCTCGAATTGTCGAAAGTGACAATTTTCCAGCCTGATTTCTCTCAACTCGAGAAATTTCTGCTCCTGCAATTCTTCCAGACAGAACAATTCGCACTCCTTTTGCACCGCTTGTCATAACCCGCTCAACTGTCTGCTTCATAACACGTCTATGAGGCATTCGACGAATTAACTGGTCCGCAATATTTGACGCAACAATTCGTGCATTCAAATTCGGCTCTTTAATAGGCTCTACTTTAATCTCAATCTTAAGCTCTCCTGAACCATCATTACTGCTTCCCTTAAGAAGCCGTACAATGTCTTTTTTCACAATCTCAAGACCTGAACCCCCTCGGCCAATAACAATTCCTGGTTTTGTTACATAAATTGTCAACTTTATCTGGTTCTGTGATCGTTCAATAATTACATCTCCAACTCCAGCGTGCTTTAGTTTATTTAAAAGTGCATCACGAATCTGAATATCCTTCAAGACATTTTTCGCATAAGTTTTCCTTGGATAAAATCCAACACTCTTAAATTCATGATGTATTCCAAGTCGTAATGCTATTGGATTAACTTTTTGTCCCATCGTTTGCTCCTTTCATATCCGTTTTATTTTTTCCGGAAACGGTAACCACTATATGGCTGGTTCGTCGTACATATGGTCGTATACGTCCTCGCCCTGCATAATGATATCTCTTATAACGAACACCTTCTGTCACATTTATCTCCTTGATATTTAGGTCTGTTTTATTTTCATTCCCATTATGCACAGCATTCGCAATCGCACTATTCATAGTCTTCAAAAGTGGTAGCGCTGCACGGTTATTCAAACTTTCAAGTGATCTCTTCGCATCATCGATTGAAAGCTCGCGTACTGCGTCTGCCACAAGTCGCACTTTTCGTGGACTAATTTTTATATATTTTGCAATTGCTTGATATTCCATAATTTCTTAAGTTTTACTAATGTCTCGAGCAACAATTCTTCCGTGCCCCTTAAAGTGTCTCGTTGGACTAAATTCCCCAAGCCTGTGCCCTACCATCGATTCATTTACTTTCACCGTTATAAAGTTTTTTCCGTTATGTACACCAAATATGTGCCCCACAAACTCCGGCGGAACCTGACATGACCTCGACCATGTCTTTATTTGATCACGTTTCCCATTCTCCTTCTGAGCCATAACTTTTTTCATAAGCCTCTCATCAATCAATGGTCCTTTTTTTAAACTTCTACTCATAATTTATTTCCTTCTTTTAATAATAAACTTATCAGAATATTTTTTCTTCGTTCGTGTTTTTCCAACAGCTTTTTTACCAGCATACGTTTTCGGGTACTTCAATCCAATTCCAGTCCTTCCTTCTCCTCCTCCATGAGGATGAGATCCCGGATCCTGTGCAACCCCTCTAACAGTAGGCCTTCTCCCAATCCTCCGTGCCGCACCTGCTTTTCCCAATACTCTGTCTTTCCACTCGATAAGTGAAAGTTGGCCAATTGTAGCATAATTTTCACCAAAAACGCGCCTCATCTCTCCTGATGGCATTTTTATATGCACATAACGCTCTTCTCGAGCAGCCACAAATGCCTGATTTCCAGCAGATCTCACGATCTGACCACCTTTTCCTTTTGTAAGCTCAATATTATGAACTGCAGACCCAATCGGGATAAGCTTGAGCGGAAGTGCATTCCCAAGTTTTATATCCGACTTCTCTCCAGACACGACTTTATCTCCAATATTAAGCCCTAAAGGCCTCAAAATATATCGCTTATCCCCATCCGCATACTGAATCAACACAATCTCTGCAGATCTATTTGGATCATATTCAATCCCTGTAACTTGCCCCTCAACACCATATTTATCCCGTCGAAAATCTATAGTTCGATAAAACCTCTTATGGCGTCCACCCTGATGTCTAACAGAGATTTTTCCACTTGTATCTCTCCCTGAATGTTTTTTAAGTATTGTTCTTAGTTTTCCCATATTTATTCTACATGTTCATCAAATATAGTAAGCTTTTCTCCTTTTTTCAGCGTTACACGTGCTTTTTTATACGCTGCATTTGAAACAATCTTTCTCTTTTTTGTAAGTCGAGTTCTATTCCCTTTTACAATATTTGTCATAACCTTTGTAACTGAAACGCCAAACGTAGTCTCAATTGCTTTTTTTATCTCATCCTTTGAAGATGCAATATCCACGATAAAACTGTATCTGCCTATTTCTGCCTCCTTAAAAGACTGCTCAGAGATCACTGGTTTTTTAATTATTTCGTATGCTTGTTTCATAATTTTATACTTTTATAAATGTCTCTTTCATCTCATCAATTGCCTGTTTTGAAAGGACAATCGTGCTATTTTTTATCACTCCATACGTATTTACTGTTGCACCTGTTACCACATCTACTCGTTCTACATTCCTAGACGCAAACTTTGCCTTCTCATCACCTTTTGCCCTTACAAAAAGTACTGACGGCGCCTTTTTATTCTGACTTTCCACAATCGCCTTCAGAGCTTGCGCAAACTCTTTCGTCTTCCCACTCATCTCCCCATCAATCACAAAAATTTTATTGGCCTGTACCTTTTCTGTTAATGCACTTACAAGTGCCTGATACTTCATCTTCTTTGGCATCCTGAGATCATAACTTCGTGGTTTTGGTCCATGCACGATTCCTCCACCCACAAAAATAGGGCCAGTGATAGATCCATGACGTGCACGCCCTGTTCCTTTTTGCCTCCATACTTTTCTTCGTGATCCCGTCACTTCACTTCTCGTTTTAGTGCTTGCTGTCCCCTGACGCTGATTCGCAAGATACACTCGGACAGCTTGTGCCATAAGTTGCGCATTTATTTTTCCATTAAAAAGCTCCTCTGGAAGACTTACCGTCCCTATATTTTTTCCTGTCAAATCAAAGCTCTGCACAGAAACTTTCGCGTCTTTCTTTGATACTTTCACGCTCACCTCTGCAGTCTTCTTTGCCGCTACTTTTTCCGCTTTTTTTGTTGGTTTTATAACTTTTTCTGCCATACTATTTCTCCTCTTTTATTCCTTCAGCATTATCTGGCATCACTTCTTTCGTATCTGCTGCAACAGCTTTTTCTGTTTCAACTGATGCCTTAGCTGCCTGATTTGTTTCAATAGATGTTTCTATTGGCACTTCCGCTACTTCCTCAGATGACACTTCAACTGTCTCTTCGACAACTGTAAATAATGGCTTAAAGTTTTTATTCTCCCCAATTTTTGTGATTACAATTACGCCACCTTTTGGTCCAGGAACAAGCCCTTTTATAATAACCTCTCCATCTTTTATATCGATAACCTCAAGGTTTTTGATAGTAACCTGCTCATTCCCCATGCGACCTGCCATCTTCTTTCCTTTATAAACTCTCCCTGGCGTAGTCCCTTGTCCAATAGAACCAGGAGCTCTGTGACGGTCTGATTGTCCGTGAGTTTTTGGCCCTCCTCGAAATCCCCACCGCTTAACTCCTCCAGCAAATCCTTTTCCTTTTGAAATTCCTACTACATCGATCTTATCCCCTGGCTTCAAAACTTCTTCTGGTAAAATTGCTGCCCCTATTCCTATGCCTTCTACTTCACCAACTCGTATTTCACGCAAAAAGCGAGGTGATTTTTTTAGCCCCGCTTTTTTGAGATGACCAGCGAGTGGTTTTGCAATCTTATTTCTTTCTCCGAATGCTACTTGAACTGCTGAATATCCGTCTTTCTCCACAGTCTTTATCTGACTCACAGAATTTTCTCCTACATACACATGAGTCAACGGAACCCGTGTTCCGTTTTCTAAAAACGCTTGTGTTTGTTCAATCTTTTGTCCGATTACTGTTGGTATATTCATAATATCCCTTATAACAAAAAAAACGACTGCTATACAGTCGTTTCAGCAAAAAGCTCAAAAAAGCTTTTACTTAACGCTTATGCAGCAATATTCACCTCCAAAGTATAGGTCATAATCACCGAACATTATTATATCGTGCCTGAGCTTCAAATACAAGACGTTCTGAGGATTAAAATAGGGTAAATTTTTAGAGGATCTAGTGAAAAAAAGCAACTACGTGAAATCAGAGAATAATTTACGAAAGGAGAGCGATCTCTACATCTTAATCTCTACGTTCACTCCGGTTGGAAGATCAAGATGAATAAGATTTTCAATAGTTGATTCAGTAGGTGATTCTATATCAATAAGCCGTTTATGCGTTTTGAGTTCAAAATGATCCCGCGCATCTTTATCAACAAACGGAGATTTATTTACTGTAAACAATGATCTATTTGTGGGGAGCGGTACTGGACCAATTACCTTTGCACCAGTACGAAGCGCGGTGTCAATGATTTGTTGACATGTATTATCTATGATCCGAGAATCATAACTCTTTAATTTTACGCGAATTCTTCCTTTTGACATATTGTTTTCTTTCTAATTATAACAAAAAAACCTGCTCATTGATAAGCAGGCCATACATCCTATTCCTTTAAATAAATTGTACAAAGTGCAAATAACCTGCTCGTTATTTTGTTATTTTCGTGACAACTCCAGCTCCTACTGTCCTTCCGCCTTCTCGAATAGCGAATCTCATTCCCTCTTCCATAGCAACAGGAACGATCAGTGAAACATTCATTTTTGCGTTATCTCCAGGCATAACCATCTCAACACCTTCTTGAAGTTTAATCTCTCCAGTTACATCAGTAGTTCGTACATAGAATTGTGGTCGATATCCTGAGAAAAATGGTGTATGTCGTCCACCCTCTTCTTTTGTCAAAATATACACTTCAGCTTCAAAATCAGTATGAGGAGTAATGGATCCTGGCTTTGCTATAACCTGTCCACGCTCTACATCATCTTTTTCTACTCCTCTAAGTAGTAATCCAGCGTTATCTCCTGCTTGTCCCTCATCAAGCTGCTTTCGAAACATCTCGATTCCAGTAACAATTGTCTTTGTTGATTTTGGTGTAATCCCAACAATTTCTACTTCTTCATTTACTTTAACCATTCCTCGTTCAATTCTTCCCGTTACCACAGTTCCTCGTCCTTTGATCGAGAAAACATCTTCTACAGGCATAAGAAGAGGTTTGTCGACTGGCCGCTCTGGGGTAGGAATATACTCATCAACCTTATCCATAAGATCCATAATTGCTTTTTCAGCATCTGCGTCACCCTCAAGCGCTTTCAAAGCTGATCCTCTGATAATCGGAGTATCATCTCCTGGATATTGATATTTTGTAAGAAGTTCTCGGATCTCCATCTCAACGAGCTCAATAAGTTCTGGGTCATCAACCATGTCTGTTTTATTTAGGAATACTATAATTCTTGGTACTCCAACTTGTCGTGCAAGAAGAATGTGTTCTCGAGTCTGAGGCATAGGTCCATCTGGAGCTGATACTACAAGGATCGCACCGTCCATCTGGGCTGCACCAGTAATCATGTTTTTGATATAGTCAGCGTGCCCAGGAGCATCAATGTGCGCATAGTGTCTTTTATCAGTCTCGTATTCCTGGTGGGAAATGTTAATAGTAACTCCTCGTTCTTTTTCTTCAGGAGCATTATCAATATCTTCGTACTTCTTTGCCTCTGCAAAACCTTTCTTTGCAAGAACACTAGTTATTGCAGCAGTTGTTGTCGTCTTACCATGGTCGACGTGACCAATGGTCCCGATATTTACGTGTGGTTTTGATCTATCAAATTTTGCTGTTGCCATATTTTTTCAAAAATAAAACACCCGATTTGTTTTAGGTGTATGAAGAATAATACAATATCTTTTTCACTTCGTCAAGAGGTAAATGAAGGTAAATTGAGAAGGAGAAAATATATTCAATATTGACCTATAATAGTATACTTACCATAATATTTTTCAAGTTTTCATAACCTATAGAAAATAGGTTGAGTGAAATCTAAGCAAATTTCAAGAGAAGTATCTTCTGTACATTAATATATCCTGAGTGCGTCTTATAACAAGCATGGTGAATCCCTACCTATATATATAAACCTTCCCTGCTATACTAAAATCCACATGGAATTTTTATATCTTTTACTTCTTATCTTAGGAGTCTTTTTCCTCGTATTTTTCTACCAAAAACTTTTCCGCTCTCAAGCGCATATTCTCATAAAACTTTTTTTTCTCTTGCTACTCATCAGCTTCCCTGTGTCTCTATTTTTTAACCGTTCAGAATCAAATACCATTCTGAAACCACTTGGCGATCTGATCGAAGAGACTGTCGAGAGTGGATCTGAATCATCAGAACTGGAAGAAATCATTCAAGAAGAGCTTCAGAATGCTGAGGGAAAATATGCCATCTCAATAAAAAATCTAAAGACTAATGAGTCCTATTTTTATAATGAGCATGAAATTTTTGAAACCGCGAGCCTTTACAAGCTCTGGGTCATGGGAGCGATATTTGAAGAAATCGAAAAAGGAAATCTCACTCTACAACAGAATATAGGATTTGAAGCAGATATTATCAATAAACGATTAGGTATCGCAACAGAATCAGCAGAAATTACCGAAGGATTCATAGGCAATACAGTAGAAGGCGCACTCGATCGCATGATAACTGTATCTGATAACTATTCTGCACATATTCTCTATCTTACGATTGGCTGGAATAAGGTTGGAGAATTTTTAAGTAAATACAGTTTAGATAACTCATCAATTGACTCTGTCACCAGTACAGCAAATGACGTCCTTAAATATTATGAACTCCTATATAAAGGTGAAATTGTTAGCAAAAACGCTTCGAGAGAAATGCTTATGATCCTAAAGCGTCAGCAGCTTAATGACAGGATTCCGAAATACCTTCCTAAAAATATAGAGATCGCACATAAAACTGGAGAATTGGGAACGATAAAACATGATGCAGGAATTATCTATTCACCGTATGGAGACTATGTATTAGTACTACTCTCTCAAACAAACAACCAAACAACTGCCGCAGAAATTGAGGCAAAAATTTCTGAGAAAGTCTACGAATATTTTTCCAGTCAATAAATTGCACTACTTTGTCATATTGACAGGTGAACAATCGTTCACTATAGTATTATTCCTATCGGAAAATTATGAATACGAAATATCTCGAACAAATTAGACAATTTTATAAAAAAAATAAACGCATACCCTCATATTCTGAAATGCTTGTACTTTTTGAACTCTCTTCTAAAAACGCGATTCATAAAATTATTAAAGGCTTGATTGAAGAAAACTATCTCCAGAAAGTAAACAATAAACTCTCTCCCACGAATTTTTTCTTTCAGGTACCGATTCTCGGAAATATTAAAGCAGGATTTCCAACTGGTGCTGAAGAGGAATTAAATTTCCTCTCTCTTGATGAGTATCTCATAGACAAACCCACAAGCTCGTTTCTCCTAAAAGTATCTGGAGATTCTATGGAGGGTGTGGGGATTTTTGAAGGAGATCTCATAGTAATAGAAAAAACGACCAACGCCCGCTCTGGAGATATTGTGCTGGCACTTATTGATAATGAATGGACTCTCAAACTCCTCGATAAGAAGAATGGCATCAGCATTCTCAGAGCTGCAAATCCAAATTATCCTGAATTTATTCCCGTTACGGAGCTTAGAGTATTTGGCATTGTAAAAAGTGTCATGCGAAAGTACTAATTATGAAATCCCAATCTAAAAAAATTTTACAATTATTTAAACAGTTCTTCAGAATGTATTATGTCCACTTCATGGCCTAACGCAATATTACACTTGGATGCTGATGCATTTTTTGCATCAGTAACTCAGGCAATCCGACCAGAGCTCCAGGGGAAACCAATCGTCTCCGGTCTTGAGCGAGGAATCGCAACAGCTGTATCATATGAAGCAAAAAAACTGGGAGTCATTCGTGGCATGCCTTGCTGGGAGATTAAAAAACAATTCCCTCAGGTAATTATTACAGCCTCTGACTACAGACTGTACCATTTATTCTCAGACAACATGTTTTCTGTCATGAAAAAATATTCACCAAGCGTAGAGATATATTCTATAGATGAAGGATTTATGGATCTACGCGGACTTGAAAAACCATTTAATATGTCTTATGAACAAATCGGAAAAGCTCTGAAAAATGAGATTGAGAATTCGCTTGGCATCACTGTCTCGATAGGCATCTCTATTACAAAATCTCTTGCAAAAATTGCAGCAAACCTTAATAAGCCATCTGGACTTACTATCGCTCCAAAAGACCAAGCAAAAGATCTTCTCAAGCAAACTGGTATTGAGAAAGTTTGGGGAATCGGCTACCGAAGCGCTCCAAAGCTTCGCGCACTCAACATAAAAACTGCGTACGACTTCACCATTCGCCCGGAAGGATTTATTAAGTCAGCATTCCCAAAACCATTTTATGAAATCTGGCAAGAATTAAACGGCATATTACTTTTCTCCGTAGACCCTCAACCTAAAGCAAATTATAAGTCTATTACCAAATCTCAAACAATTACTCCTGCAATCACTAATAAAAGTATTCTCTGGGCGCGAATCCTTACGCATGTTGAAAGCTCATTTCTGAAGGCAAGAAAATTTAATTATTCTGTAGGGAAAATTTTCCTCTATTTAAAAACGCAGAAATTTACCTACCATGAAATTGAACTAAAAATTCCCCAGAAAACATCTTTCCCCATCCTTATTCGCAAAGAGCTCCGTGCGGGATTTAAAAAGATATATCATTCCAACACACTTTATCGCGCAACAGGTGTCACTATTTCTGATTTTTCTGAAGATAATTCTTATCAAGGCTTACTTTTCCCTGAAAGCCCAATCCAAAAAAATAAAGCAAGGCGCATCTACGCACTCTATGATAAAAAACAGATTAATTTTGCAACAACTCTTCTCAGTATTGATAGAAAAACTTCTCCAAACACTAACTTCCATATCCCATTATTTCCGAAATTACCATAAAACTTTTTTTGCCATCTTAAGAGTGCTTTGATATACTCACGAATTGCCAAACTATGAACCTATTGTTCCAGCAAACAATTAGGCACGCAGTATGGGCAAGCGCACATTACCATAGAGGAGATCGGAAGTGACAACACCAACCATCAAGCTCAAGCCTCAGAAGGCTGCGCCATCTCTCACTATAGAACGTGAAGCACAACCTCAACAGGATAACAATATACCGCAACAAACTCAGGCGGTACTCATCACAGGAGGTGCAGGATTTCTTGGAATTAACCTCACACGCTATCTTCTGAAGCGAGGATATGCCGTCTGTTCTTTCGATAAAGAACCATTCAGCTACCCTGAGTCAAAGCAAATAAAGATAATTCGTGGAGACATCCGCAATCAAAAACTACTCAATGAAGCTATGGAAGGAGTCGATATAGTCATCCATGCAGCCGCTGCCTTGCCACTCTATTCCAAACGAGACATCTATACTACCGATGTTCAAGGAACTCAGAATGTCTTAGCAGCAGCTCATCTCAACAACGTCGAGCGAGTAATTCACATCTCGTCGACCGCAGTCTACGGAATCCCTGACCACCATCCACTCATTGAAACTGATCAACTTATTGGTGTCGGCCCGTATGGCAAAGCAAAAATCAAAGCAGAAAAAATCTGTGAAGATTATCGAAGAAACGGCATGTGCGTGTCTATCATTCGCCCCAAGTCATTCATTGGGCCCGAACGGTTAGGGATTTTTGCCCTGCTATATGATTGGGCAAACACTGGACATCATTTCCCAATGTTGGGAAATGGCAAGAATCGTTATCAGCTTCTGGATGTCGAAGATCTTTGTCAAGCAATCCACCTGACAATGACTCTTTCCATAGAAACAGTTAACGACACATTTAATATTGGTGCAAAAAACTACACCACCATGAGAAAGGATTACCAAGTAGTGCTTGACGAAGCTGGATTTGGAAAGCGAATGGTCTCATTTCCTGAAATGCCAGGAATCTGGGCGCTTCGCGTATTGGAAAAACTTAAAATCTCACCCATTTATAAATGGGTATATGAGACAGCCGGCAAAGACAGCTTTGTCTCGATTGAGAAGGCAGAGAAAAGTCTAGGATTCAATCCTCAATTTTCAAATCAAGACGCGCTCCTTCGAAACTACCACTGGTATCTGAAGAGCCGAAACAGGCTCTCAGCTCAATCCGGTGTAAGTCACCGTGTTCCTTGGAAACAAGGAATCATCAGCCTCCTCAAGGTAATTTTTTAATCAACAGGGAGGGCTTTATGCCCTCCCACCTACTCATGCTATACAACTCTGTTGACTTACCACATATCCTAACCTAAAATTGTGCCATTGGAGAATAGCTCTAGGTTTAGCGTAGACTAGCACTAGCTGCAATAATCTACAACTCCAGGCTATCCACCAATCTAAACAGCTCTTTAACAACCACACAACTAAGGAAAAGGACATTGCCAAGCAATTTAACAACAAGAATCCTTACCTTATTTCTCCCTACACCTGGTAGGAGAATAGCTCAATTCATTATTCTTCTCCAGGAAAAAATCTGGAGAAGATGGCCGAATCTTACACTCAAACTATCGGATTTCATTCCAATTGGCGGAGTAACGAACATTCTGCAAGGCACACTATTCATACTTCTTCTCTCTATCGAAGTAGAAGTATTTGTCGCAATCAGTATATCTGTTCTTTTGTCGGCATTATTCAATTTTGTCGCAAATAGAAAATTTACCTGGCGCCATGAATTCATCAGCCTAACGCGAAAACATAATGCATTGTGGTTCATACCACTTTTCATCATATTCTGCGTCTTCACGCCAACCGTTCCATTAAAAATCGCTGGGATTAGTTCCTTTGATTTTTTCTATCATATCTCACCGGAAATTTCGTGGTTTATATTCAGCGGAATAGGACTCATCGCCAATTTCTTTGGAGCAGAACTTATCTCCTTTGGAATAATTACTCGTATCATTCGACGGATCACACTCGGACAGGAAATACAATCTCACTCAAAACCTATCGAACCTACTGAGGAGAGGTTAACGTGAATGCGAAAAAATCAATCCAAGAGGTTTTGTCTACTATACGAATAAAACAGTGGGCAAAAAACGTCTTCACTCTCATACCAGCTCCATTTCTTCTCCATGAAGGAATGCTCAATGAAGTCGCTGTGCTTGCATTCTTCTGTGCAGGATTTTGCATAGCAGCAAGCAGCGCGTACCTTATAAATGACACGATGGATCGTCAACGAGACAGACTCCATCCTAGAAAACGCTACCGTGCTATCGCATCAGGGCGTCTATCAGTAAGGGCTGCAATTATTGCGGCTATCCTCTTCACAATCTTCTCTCTTGAGATAGGATTTGTGATTAGTATACAAGCAGGCATCTTACTTGCCGGCTATCTTATTCTTTCACATATCTACACCTTCCAACTGAAACATCACTCGCT
>Ga0265293_10001383_pt1 | contig 52930 bp, 58 predicted proteins | sample Munlanlewell138R_FD_192505 | JGI IMG/M metagenome (GOLD analysis project Ga0265293, IMG submission 192505) | Leachate microbial communities from a municipal landfill in Southern Ontario, Canada - Leachate well 138R | ecosystem: Engineered > Solid waste > Landfill > Unclassified | place: Canada... | reverse complement strand
CACTTTTGCTTTAAATTCAGATCTGAATTCTCTTCTTCCTTTTTTACTCATAATCTTTTCCTCCATATATTTTATTATACATGGATTTATAAATTAAGACTATGGTCCTATTTCTTCAGCCATTATATACTTTGCTTTTATACTTAGTGTTAATTTTACCAAAATTTCCATATTTTTTCAATTTTGTTTTTGGCAAATTTTTTTACAATTTCCAAAATATATTGTTATTATGAATAAATTCATTAATTAAAAATATAATCCTATTTATTCAACCATTATCACAGTGAATTTGTTTGTTCTTAAATTGGGAAACTTATTTTCCGAACAAATTGGATTTTTACTTGCCATTTACACTTGTTTACAATTTTATTACTATATGATATATTAATAATTATATTCTATGAAAAAATTTATTAACCCGGAGAATAAAATGAATTGTAATAAAAATCATGATGATATAAAAAAAATTTTAGATTCTTTAAAAGATGATCAAGGTGGAGTCGGAAGACACAAATGTGCTGGATGTGCTTACGAGAAAGGATTTGATTATGGAAAAACTAAAAATGATAATTTTAATCTTAAAGATGAATTACACAAACTTCCAGAAAGTCAAGCTTCTACACAAAGACACAAATGTGCTTCTAGTGCTTTTTGTCAAGGGTATATTGAAGGAAGAAAGTAAACTAATTAAGGATTTATACTCCATTTAATTCTTTTCATATCTTCTTCAGGTGTTGGTTTTCTAAATATGAATAAATGTTCATGCATTATCATATAAAACCCCATATGTTTTGAACGCCATTTCCAATAATTTGTCATTTTGCAATTATGCTGGGCTTTTATTATATCTTCTTTTAAAACAAAACCTGCTTTTAAAAATCTATCCATAACTCTGTAAGCTAACGGAACAAAATGGCATCCTCTTCTAGTATCTCCCATTAATATCGCACAGTATTTGTCAGGTTTAAGAATTCTAAACATTTCATTAGCAACTAATTCTATTTCATTGCAGAATTTTTCAACATTGCCAGTATTTGAAAGGTCTCCTTCTATTTTTCCTTCAGAATACTTAACAATATTTAAGTATGGTGGATGAGTAATAATTAAATCAACTGATTTATTTTTTATTGATTTTATTTTTCTTGCATTACCTTTTTTTACTTTTTGTTCTGTTTCTGAATTATATTCAAATTTTAAATTTTTTTTTGCAATTTTTACTGTTTCGGGGTTTATATCAAATCCTATTGCATTTCTATGCAATAATTTCGCTTCAACTAATGTGGTTCCACTGCCACACATTGGATCTATTATTAAATCTCCCGGTTTGCTAAAGAATTCAATAATATTTCTTGGGATTTGTGGAGCAAAATTTCCTCTGTATTCAGGATTATGCGTAGCCCAATCGCCTCTTTTTGGGAAACTCCACACTGTAGAAAATTCCAATTCAAAATTAGTTGGATTAACTTCCTTTTTTTTCAATGATTTCCCCTTATTATGCTTTCTAATAAACCTAGTCTAACCATTTCCAAGTTTAAAATAAAATCAGTGTATTCAAAAGTTTCTCTTAATGGTCTTTGTGTAGTTTTCCATCCAACCCCATCTGTAATCCATATAAATTTTTTATTATCATTTTTCCACCAATCATACATTGATTTATATTCGCCAGCAGTGGATTTTAGTTTTGAACCTCCACCGCCATAAAAATTTGTTTCAATTAAATAAAGATTTTCTCCATTGTTAATAGCAAAATCAATTCTTCTGGAAGATTTATCTGATTTTAATTCAATATTCCACTCATTTTTTATTTTAGTAGAACTTACTTGAGATAAATAACTGAACCCTGTTTTTTTGCATAAATCTTCTATAAAATATTCAGTTATTTCTTCCATCATTGCTCCGCCTCGATTTTTTCTACCATTCGAATCTAAACCAACTTCAACTCCGATAAAGTAATCAACTACATTTTTTATATTTTTGCTTTTTAGCAATTCTAAAAATCCTGTATTCTTGATAAATTCGAGAAAAAATTCAGCTTCTTCCAAAGTAACACTTTTTTTATTAGAAAATGTTATTTTTTTATAATTAAATCCACTGTGCGAATAAGAATTTAAAATATAAAGTTTCTTCTGTCTACAAGCAATTAATCCAGGTAAAATTATAACAATTTCCGGATATTGCATTATTAAATCAATAAATTCCTTTTCTATATTTTCTTTTCCAATAAGATAGTTTAATAGATTGAGGGATATTTCAACATTTTTTTTATTTTCAAAAACTTTTTCCCAATTAACAAAATAATTCCATTTAGTATTTGTTATTTTCAATGTATCAATAAAAACTTTAAAAACTTCATCTGAATTATTGCAATTGAAAGTTTTTTTGTAATCTTCAATATATTTCATTTTACCCCCTTAAAAATTTGAAATCAGTATTTCTGTAATTTTCCCTCTAAGATTTCCTTTTGAATTAACATTACGAAGTGCATAAACTCTTTCTATAGAGAAATCAGAATATAATGAATCAAAAAAATCCTGTTCTTTATCTGACAATTTTGAGTCTGAATTTGATAATAACATTTTAGCACTTGAATAATGGTTATTTTTAAAATATTTTGCAAGATTCCGTTGCATTTCATCATCAAAATCACATTTGCTATATGCTGTAAATGATGAGTTTTCTTTTAATGGTCTGTAAGGTGGATCAAAATAAATAAAAGTTTTTTCATTTATTTCATACTTAATATCGCTAAAATTATGACAATTTATCTCAACATTCTGCAAAATATTATTAACATTTATTAAATTATTAAAATTTAAAATTTGAGGGTTTTTATATTTTCCCATTGGAACATTGAATTCACCTTTCGCATTAACTCTATAAAGACCATTAAAACAAGTTTTATTCAAAAAAACAATATAAGCTGCTCTTTTAATACTACTTTCATCAAAAAGATCATAATTGATATCATTTAATATTGCATTAAATTGAGCTCTTGTATCATAATAAAACGTTTTCCTATCATTATCATTTAATTTTAGATATTTTGAAGATATTATATCTAGTTCTTTTATTAGAGCATAAACTTCATATTTAACAACCCTGTATAAAAGTACTAAATCTTTATTAAAGTCCGAAATATACCATTTTTTAATTGTATTGTATAAATATTCATTACTTTTTAAATGAAAAAATAAAGCTCCAGCACCAATAAAAGGTTCAATATATGTATCACATTCGTTTATTACTTTATTTAATCTTTTTGTAAGTTCAGGCAAAAGCTGTGTTTTTCCACCAACCCACTTTAAAACAGGTTTTGCTTTTATTGTTTTTTTTTCAATCTGGCTTTCGTATTCCAACATATAACCTCTCTTCATTTTAACTCTTAATTATATATTTATTGAGGATGCTTAATTATAATACATTTTTTTCCAAAAATCGAATTACAAATAACACTTTTGTTCTTTTAGTTTTTTATATTTATTTCAAAATACATTTGCAATATACATGCCAAAGAAAAATCTTGTAATAGTTTTGGGGTTTTCATAAAAAAATTTTAATTATTTATTTGTAAATAGCCGTCTTCGTTAAAAGCTTTATTATGAGATTTTTTCTTCTTGTGTAATTGTAATGTGCTACAGCGAATTGAATTACCGTAATTATATTCCCGAAAATTATAAATCCGATAATAATCCATATTTTATCAGATAAAAATATATTATATGTATAAATGCTAACAAAAATCACTACCAAAAGAAATATTAGCCAGCAAGTTGATTTTATTCCAATTTTTAGCATTATCTTTCTAGCAAATAAATTTTTTTCCTGATAAGGTGAAGATACAACTTTTATTGTTGATAAAACATCAAATAACTTTGATATTATTATTAATATTCCAGTGGTTATTATTAGATAATTCATTTTAAATATTTTGCAAAATCATAAGATATAAATTCATTGTTGTTTGTTTTCTTATAAGCTTCTTCTTTATGTGATATATCCGACAATTCATTTGCTTTTAAATCAGATAATTTATTTTTGATATGAAAGACTAATTTTAATTCTTCATCTTTGAATAAATTTAAATCTACTTTTTCATTTGAAAAATATTTTTCTCCAATATTTCCTTCAGGAAATTTTATCTCTTTTACTTTTAAAATTTCATCATCAATTAATGCACCAAATATTGTCTCAAATTTGTCCGGAACTGGACCATAAGGTAAGTGAACATATCTTATACCAGTTATTGATTTATTATATTCTTTAAAAGATGAAAAATCACAATAAAAAAGAAGTTTATTTAATGCAGTCTTATATAATCCATCTTTACAAAGAATCAGTATTAGATTCTTTAAATTTTCAATATCAAAAGTTCTATTTCCATTATTAATACCATTTCCATAATTAAATAAATTTTTTAACAATTTATATGATTTCTTGGAATTTCTAATCTCGGTTTCAATTAAATTTATTATTTCATTTTTTCTTTCATAACTTAATTTTGTGTTATTTTCTTTTATAAAAGATATGAATGATAAAGGATTTGCGACCATCTGTAAAAGATTCTCATAAGGTTTATCTTGCAAAGCTCCGTTTTCGTATCTACTTAATGTGACTTCTCCAAAACCTAAAATCTCAGCTAATTCTTTTTGCTTTAATCTATATTTTTTTCTAAGTTCTTTAATTTCTTCAGGTTGCAACCAATTGTTTATTTCTCTATATTTCCTATAAGCAATATCAAGTTTGTCATATCCATCAGGTTCATATCTTTCTTCACAATTATCACATACGATATAAACACCATTAACTTCTATTTCTTCATTTCTAACAATCAATGTTTCCTTTACTTCTATTCTCTTTAAATTTGATGTTTCTTCACATAAAGGACACACAGTTTTTGCATTCATTAATACCTCCTAAATACATTATCATCAATACAATCTATAAGTCTTTGGAGAATTGCTTCAACTATCTTTTCAATCATAAAGAACTCCGTTTATTCATTATAATAATTATATTTTTTTATAACTTTTTTGTCAATATTTATCAATTGATAAATATTCGAAAGCAAATCATACATTATTAGAAGTTTGTAAAGCTCTTGGGATCTATAATCAAAAATCTGGTTTTAGGTGTTTGTTGTGACTTTTTTTAGATATAATTTTTGTTTGAATTTTCCTCGTTTTGAATTTTTTTCATTTCTGATTTTTTCAAATTCTTTGAGTGTTATTTTTCTGCTTTCAATTATTGCATATATTACTTCGACTATATCAGCTAATTCTTCGATATTTTTGCTTTCTTTGTATTCTATATATTCTTCTTCTAATTTTTTGTCTAGTTCTTTTATATATTCGTTATCTGTTAGTATTTCAATGTCGCATTCTTTGCCGGATTTTTTGATTATTTGAGGTATGTTATCTCTTATTAGTTTGTTATATACTATATTTTTCATATTTTTTTATTTTTAATTTAATAAATCAAGCTTCCCATCTTTCACAACCTCTTTGTATAGCTGTGTATTCAATGGATTTGACTAGATTTTTAAAAGTTATATTCTCCCAGTTTTTTATCATATATTCATCTTTAAAATTACCATTAAATTTATTAACTTCCTGTAAAAATCTTATTGGAAGATCTTTTTCTAAAATCTGCCAATAGTGTATTATTAAATCTTTTGAGCTGATTAGTAGTTTATTTGTTGGTAATTTATCTCGTTTTCGATTGTTAACATCTGGCCTTGTTGGTAATAGATTCCAAAGATCATTGTTTTTCCATAATGAAAATGGTATTATATGATCAACTTCAAACTTTTTTATGCTTCCATGTGTCCATACACATTTTATATCGTCAAGTTTCATAAATACATCTCTTGCATTACTGACATCTCGCTCATGAACTGGGTTGATTATTAGTTTTTCAAGTATGGTTCCAGCTCCTATAGTTAATTCTGAGATTTCTCTGACAAATTCTACCCATTTGAGAATGACAGATTCTCTTATTAAATAATTAAATGCTGTTATTTCATACCATAATTCACTATCCATCCATATTTGATTATTGGAATAATTGAATGGATTTTCTCCATTGTAATTGCCTGAGTAAAAAACTGGTCCTTTTATAATTGTGTTTTTGAGTTTGTCTTTTAGTTTATTGTAAAGTTTTGGAAATTGGACTTTGTTGTTTATATAATCATTATAAAAACCTGATAATCCTCCTGAATCTCTATATTTTTCAACAAAATCAGTGAGTTCATTTCTAAATGCTATTTTTCTGAAAGATTCAGGACTTTCACCTCTTCTTTGTGGAAAGAATTTATCTGAATTTATGAATTCCCAATAATATAAAATCCATAAATCTGCTACAAAATCAATTGGTATACCAGCTTTGTCTTTATGCGAAAGGTCAATACAATTAAAAAATTTCTCCGATATATCACAGAATGCTCTTAATAAGGCAAGTTTGTAAGAAGTGTTTTTCATATCCTTACTTATAATGCTAGAAATATTTCTAATACCTTTATATTTGTCCATATCAATGAGTTTTAGAAGATTTTCTGAATTAAGAGTAAAATTGGAATTATTCATTTTAGTTTTTTCTCCTATCACTCATATTTAAAACAAGGTTATTTCATTAACAATTTTTATTTTTTACATTTTAACATATTTTAATTAAATATTTAAAATATCTTAATTTATAGCAATCAATTTTTGATAGTCATTTTTTGATTATTTATAAAGTATCTTAAAGTTTTATACGCTCTTATACGCTTTTGTACTCTCATACCGCTCTTGTACTCTTTTATACCGCTCCTATACTGCTCTCATACCGCTCTTATACTCTTCTTATGTGATTTCATCCATTGGCACATTAATTGCATAATAACATTATTGAGGTTTTTTAAAAGTGATTAAATCTTTTTAAAAGGAGTTTATTATGAATATTACTTTTTCAGAACATGCAAGAGAAAGATGTTTTCAGAGAGATATTTCTGATGTTGAGATTGAAAGAATTCTTGAAAGAAAACAAATTTATAAGATTTTAGATGTTTTGGGTAAAACTGTTATTAAAGAAAAGTATAAAGGTAAAATACTTAATATTGTTGTTGCTGGCACTATCGCTTCTGCTATTGTTATTACTGCTTATTGATAATCAGAGTCAAATCTTATTAATTTAAATATCTGATTAAAATAAAAAATATGTAAATTAAATCTTTTTAATCGTTATTTTTTAGTTCTTAATTCTTAATAACTATTATATTCTTTTTTTAATAACTACTTGATTTTTACATCTTATTTATGATAAAGTTTTTCGTTATGAATAGATTTGGTTTATTAATTTTAATATTTTTACTTTTATTCTCTTTTTCTTGTAAAGAAAATATCTCATATAAACCTATTACTAATAATGGTAAAAAATGGCAAATCGCATATTATCAAGGCGGGGATTATACTTCTTATCCTGCATATACAAAGCAAGTTGTTAAAAATCTTTCAAAACTTGGTTGGATTCAACCTTTTGTTTATCCTGATTGGAAAAAAGAAGTTAGTATGGAAATTATATGGGAATGGCTTTCTTCTAATATTAAAAGTGATTATATTGAATTTAAAAAAGATGGTTTTTATTGTAGTAACTGGGATAGAACATCTCGAGCTGAAAATAAGAATAATTTTTTAAAAAGACTTAAACAAAATAATGATATTGACCTTGTATTTGCTCTTGGAACTTGGGCGGGTCAAGATCTTGCAACTGACGAACATTCAACGCCTGTTATTGTTATGAGTGTTACTTCTCCTGTTGATTCTAAAATAATACCTTCAATTAAAGATTCTGGGCGAGATCATGTTACAACTGGTATTGCTGCTAATAGATTTTTAAATCAAATAAGACTTTTTCATGATATTGTGGATTTTAAAAACTTAGGTGTAGTTTTTGAAAATACAGCAAATGGTAAAGTATTTACAAATTATGCTGAACTTCAAATAGTTTCAAAAGAAAGAGATTTTAAACTTATTGAAGCTTATGCTCCTGAAGAAAAAACGAGCGAAGATATGTGTGGTGAAAAATATTATAATGCTTTAGAATCAATTATTGATAAAGTTGATGCAGTTTGGATTGGTCCTCACACTGGATCTCAAGCAAAATTTATGAATAAAATTGCAAATTTATTAATTGAAATGAAAATTCCTTCATGGTCTCAAATGGATAATGGTCATGTTGAAAAGGGAATTTTATTTTCAATATCTCCTGAGGATTTTGATACTGTAGGTTTGTTTGAGGCTCAAAAGATTGCAAGAATACTTAGAAGAGAAAAACCTCGTGATCTTCCAATTGAATTTTCTTCTAGATTAGGATTATCAATAAATATAGACACAGCAACAAAAATAGGTTTTAATATACCTAAAGGAGTTATTTCAGTTGCGGATAAAATTTACGAACGATAATCTTAAATACCGAGTTTTAAAAATAATTTTTAATTCATTATTTACTGGATTTATTACTTGGATAATACTTGGAATAACAAATTTTTACTTTTTTAAAGATTATTTAAGATTTATGATGTTTGAAAGACCTGAGCGTCTTTCAGAATCGTTGCTTACAAATATACCTAATCATGATTTGTTTATTAGAATATCTTTTATCATAGCTTATCTTATTACAGGAATTATCTGGAGTATTCATATTGTCAAAACTGAAAAATATAAACAGGAACTCAAAAAACAAAAAGAACAGGCTGAAAAAGCAAATAATTTAAAAACTGAGTTTTTGGCTAATATGTCTCATGAAATTAGAACTCCTATTACTGCAATTATTGGTTTTTCTGAACTTCTTATCAATAAAGAAGACAATGAAGAAAAACTTAAATTTCTTAATATAATTGAAAAATCTTCTAAAACTTTACTTGATATTATTAATGATATACTTGATATAGCTAAAATAGAAGCTGATGAACTTTCTATAAATATTATTGAATTTTCGATAAAAAAATTAGCTGATGATATTGAGAAACTTTCAGCGAATTTACTTAGAAAAAATAAAAATATAAAATTTCAAGTTATTCAAAAAATTACCTCTAATGAAGATTGCTTTGTAGTTGGAGATTTTTCTCGCATTAAACAAATAGCATTAAATCTTATTTCAAATGCAATTAAATTTACAGAAAATGGTTCGGTAGAAGTAATTATTGAGATAAAGAATAATTTCCTTTATCTTACTGTAAAAGATACTGGAATCGGTATAGCTGAAGATAAAATCAAGGATTTATTTAATAAATTCGCACAATTAAATTCAGGTGATAATAGAAAATATGGTGGAACTGGTCTTGGACTTGCAATAAGCAGAAAACTCGCTTTACTTATGAACGGTGAATTATCTGTAGTTTCTAAATATAAAATTGGTTCTTCTTTTCTATTAAAAATTCCTATTAATGTTGAGATTAAAACAAAACCTGAAAATTTAGCTTCAATTAAAAATGATATTAATCCTGATTATTTAGATGAAAATAACTGTAATCCTATTAATATTCTTTTGGTAGATGATTATTATGATAATTTATTGCTAATGCAAACAATGCTAGAAAAAAACAATCATATAATCTATACAGCTAACAACGGTAACGAAGCTTACGACATAGTTCAAAATAAAAATATTGATATTATATTAATGGATATTCAAATGCCTGAAATGGACGGTTTTAAATGTCTTGAAATAATCCGCAAATCAAAACCTAATATTCCAATAGTAGCAATTTCAGCTCATTCGCTTTCTCATCAAGTTGAAAAAGCTTTAAAAGCTGGTTTTGACGATTTTATAACTAAACCTTTTCATTTTATTGATTTACTATCTGTAATATCAAAATTTGTTGATAAATCAAATAAATAAATTTTGTAAATCTTTGGGGTCGGTCCGCTAAGGTTTTCAAAAAGAATAATTTTAACATATACTTATTAAAGTTTGAAGATGTTTTTTATTAAAAACATAAAAATCTTTCTCTTAAATTTATGGTATAATCATGAAATTCAATTAATATTAAATTTAAAATCAATAAAAAAATTAAACTAATATTACATAAAATAAAGTAAAATTAGTTTTATATTAAAATGTTTAAAAATTTATCTTTTTAAGACCGCAAAACTCTTTTATAATCTGGGGTTCAAGGTTTTTTGTAAACTTTTTAAGGACCGACCCCAAAGCTTTACATTTTCGTTTTGCTATTGACTTTTACAACATATTATGTTATATTGATTATATATAGACGTGATTTGTAAACCATATTGCTGCGTCTTTAAATAATTGCTAAAAAGGAGGCTATATGTCTGATTTATTTGTTCCTTTATTAATTTCTCGTTCTGAATCTGAAGGATTTTTTATTAATCCTAATGGTCTGATTTTTTGTAATAATGGAAGAAAACATATTGATTTTATATTTAATCATTATGAAATTTTTAATTTAACTAAAAAATATTTGCAAAATATTTACTTGGAATATAAAGAACCTATGGGTTTTGAGGGTAAGGCTAGGGTTGAAATTATTCGAAATCTTATTTATTTAAATTGGGTTCATATTAGATTTCATCATAAATCTGGCAAATGGGTTTTTAATTGCTTTAGTTTTAATAAAGCTGATGGAAATATTATTAATTTTATTAAAATTTTCTTGAAGTATGGATATGCTTGTTATAACGATGTTTTTGAAATTAATATTATTTTTGATAACAATGTTGAGGTTAAAAGATTTTATCTTGATTTAAAAAAATATTTGTAAAATATGTTTGGAGTATGGTTTTTACGCCATACTCCTTTTTGTTAATTTTTATTCATAAAATTCAATTTTATCTGGTTCTTCTATTTCTTTTGTTATTTTTTCCTTTTTTATGTTCTTACATTCTATTATTGTTAGGGTTTTTAGATTTTTAAGACTGTTTATATCTTCTTCACAATTTTTCACCTTGAGTTTTTCAAGTTCTAGTATTTTTAAATTTTGCAAATCTCCTAATCCTTTTAAATTTGTTAATTTACTGCAATTTGATAATTTTAGAAATTCAAGTTGCGGAAAATTTTCAAGAAAATTAATGTTTTTTATTTCACAATCTGCTATTTTGATTTTTTTTAGATTTTTCATTTTTGCTATAAATGATAAATTTTTATTTGCGATATTTTTTATATCGAATGTTTCTATTGTTTGATTTTCTGTTTCTTCTTTGCATTTTATTGTTGGCTTTATTTCAATATTATTTTTATCGAATATATACTCATATACTCTAAATAATTCTTTGTTTATGCTTAATATTTTTATTGAATTGTTAAGTAAAATACTATCTAAATCAATTTCTTTTTCAGTTATATGAAATGTTTTTAAATTCTTAAAAAAAATTAAATGGCTTAAATCTTTTATTCCTGTATTGTTTAATTCCATTATATCTAAATTAAATGAATTTCTAAAACTTGATAAATCTTTTAATCCTGTTGTTTTTGTTAATACTAAAGTTTTTAGTTTGTATAAATTCATATCTTTTTTACTTGTTAAATTGCAATTTGTTAATATGATTTCTATTAGAAATACGAGTTCTGATAAATCTTCGGTTGATATATTCATAAAATTTTTGAGTTTAAGCGTTTTTAGCAATTTCATTGATCTGATAAATTCTGTTGATAAAAATGTTTTTTCAGGATAACTAAGATCAATATCTTCTAAATTATGAAATTTTCCGAGTTTATCAATATTTTTTATTTTAATATTGCATTCAAAACCTCTCATTCTCATATTTCTTCTTAATTGAGTTTTTGCATCAATTTCTATATTTTTATTTTCTTCATCGAGTAAAAACCAACATCGCTCAGCTAATATTACTTTTTCTATATATGATAATCTTTTTATAGAACTTACATTAAATATATTTGGTATGAATGGAGCATATTTTATATTGTCTTTTACTTTATAATCTCTTATATATTTAAATTCATTATTAAGACATTCTAAATCTTCGTAAAAATAATCATTGTCAATTCCTATGGTTCTTACATATATTGCTGGCTCAAATGATAATTCTTTATTAAAATCTACTATATTTCTTAATTCTTCTTTTGTAATTTTATTATTTGTTTCTTGAAATGCTATTGCTTTAAATACTGACCTAAAAATAAGATCGTATTTTGCTTTAGTGAATAATGAAAATCCAGTATTTATATCTGTTGTACTTACATAAGTAAAATAACTATTAGAATAGTTTTTTATTCCTTTTGACATTAAACAATCACATAATACATAATTATATTCTTTGTTGACATCTTCGATTATAATCATTTCTGTTTTATAAGATTCATTCTTATTAGAATATAAAATAGAATTTTTATTTTCATTATTTTCAAACTCTTCTATGTTGTTTTCTGATAAAACTGTTACATCAAAATTATGTAGTTTTTCTTCTTCTATTTCTTTTGAAATTGTTTCGTAAAATTTATTTACTCTATCATTGTGAAGTTTTTCTATATATTTAATAAGATTTATTAGTAAATCTGAAGTTTCATCAATGTTTTTTACAAAAAATTTAAAATAACATATATCTTTCATTTCTTTATTAAACATATTTGGAGAATATTCTTGTGGAAATATATTATCAATTGTATTGTATTCAAATACTATGTAATCATTATCAAGTTTTTTTATTTGAGCAAATTTTTCTGTTTCATCTTTTAGTTTTTTATAATCTCAATTTCTATCATAGGTATAATATCCTTTTCCTGATAGTTCTGCTTGTTCTAAACATCCTCCGCCGATAAAATTCATTCCATGATATTTTTTCATATCGACCGGAAAACAATCTCTAAACTTACCTGGAATATAAGAAATCATTTCTTGAGTAACATCATTGTAATATTGCTCTATTTCTTTTTGGTAATTTTTAACGAATTCTTTAAAATTTTCTAATTGGTCATAGTGATAACTCTCAATATATTTAAATCTGTTATATATTTTATTTGTATTAATCAATTTAGATTCTAATATTTCGATTGGAAATGCTAATAAAAGTTCTTTAAAATAAAATCTGTATTTAAATGTGTATTGTAAACATTCTACTGCTCTTTTAATCTTGTTTTTTACTTTTTTTCTTCCAAATTCAGTAAGTTCCATTTTATCAATAAGTTTTTTACCATTTATTTTTATAGGAAATGCTAATGTATATGTATTTATATGACTTTCAATTGCACTATACAAAAAATGTAATCTAAAAAAACTATTATCTTGTTCAAAAACACTATATTGTATAAAAATATGGTCTAATTCAACAAATTCAATTCTTATATTTTACTCCCTGCTCTATTTTTAAATAGATTATAAGATCCTGTTATATATTCAGTTCTGTAATCATTAATATGCCATTGAGCATTATGTATATTTATAGCTTGTTTTGGTGAAAAAATTCCTTTTAAATGAAGGGTTTGAAATATATTGTATAAATTACCAAAACTGCGATAAACTATATTTGTGAAAACTTCCCATTCATTATTTATTGAATTAAAATATCCAATAATCCATCCATGTGATGCTTTATGCTCTGCAAATTCATTTGCTAAGTCAAAATAATCTTTTCTTTTATTAATATTATTATCGATTATTTTATCAATAACATTATCTTTAATACAAAGTAAATTTGAATTTACGATAAATGTATTTGCTGCATCAGTTTGTTTTGTATATAATTTACCATTTGGTCTGTGTGCAAAAAAATATTCTTTATTATTGATTTCTTCAGTTTCTAATTCAATGAATTGTAATTCTTTGAGTTGGGATTCTTTGAATTGTAAAGATGTTTGAGAAGAAGAAATACTAATATCAATTTTTTTAAAAGACTGAGGTGGTCTTTCAAGCAAGTTTAAAACCCTACTAATAAAGTGTTTTCTGAATACTCCGTCCTTGTAATATCTCATCTTTGGAATTCCAAAAAGCGGAACTGTTGGAAATTGATAAAAACATCCTTTGTATTCATAAGGTTCAAGAATTACAAATTCAGCTTCTCTGGTTGAAATACATAAAAAATATACTTTAAAACTTTTTGAATTAATACGGAAAGATAATATCATGACTTCCTCCTTTTAGCTGTTTTTTTAAGACGCCGCAATTTGGTTGACAAATCACGTCTTTTAATACTATACAATATAATATAACATATTCTAATGTGTCTTGTCAAGACTTTGATGTTTTTTTTACACTAAAACCCAAGATCCCATCTCTTCTTTTATATATATACAATCTTTTGCCATTCTTCTTTTGACAAAATTTTTCATTAAAATATTATTCCCAGCTACAACCCATAATCCATGTTTTATATTTGTTTTACTTTGTAGTTTTATAGAATGATTTAAAAGTTGAATTCCTCGTGCAAGAGAACGGAATTTTTGAAGTACATATAAATTTCTGTATAAAATCACATCCTCACTTAATCTCTGACAAATTATCCAACCTGCAATTTTATTTTTATAAAGTAATCCTACGGAATTTGTATATTCAATATTTTCTATTTTTTCAAGTGGATTTAACATTAATTCTATCCATTTTTCTTTTTCTTCATGGTTTTTTATTTGATTTTTTATATTTAAAGTAATATCTTTCCACATAAAAAATTTGAATTCTTTGGGAATTTTGTCTTCTATTAGCCATTTTTTATTTATTACTCTTGCATCTGAATAACAGCTTAGATTTATCATTTGTGGTTTTGAAAATTTTAATTTTTTCAATACATATTCAATTTCGTGGGTTTTTCCTAATATTCTGTAGTATTTAATATTGATTTTATTTATTGAATTTTCTTTTGCATAATCTAATATATGTTGAATTAATATACTTCCCAATCCTTTTTTTCGAAATTTTTTAATTACAAAAATATATTCTATTGTTATTATATTATCTTTATTATTTTTAAATGCTTTGATTATTCCAGCTTTTTTACCAAATAATAATGATGCAAAATAAATATATTCATGAGAATTTTGCTGTTTTATACTATTTTTGTTTTGATTAAGTAATATTGAATAATCTATTATTTCTTTATTATTTAATTTTTTTATTTCAAACATATTAATTTCACCTTTATATATACAGTTTGACTATTCCAATTAATAATAACAAAAAAATTGGAATAATAATGCATTTACAGTATAATCTAATTAATATTTTTTTTAAATGGAGTTTTTATGAAATGGTCAAAATATAATTATGTTTTTAAATCAGATAAATTCGGATTTCTTCTTTTTAACAGCTTTACAAACACTTTTGCCGAGCTTGATGAATCCACTTATAATGAAGTGATTAAAATAAAAGAAAATCCTAATAATTATGATTTTGCTAAAGCTCCACAGCTTTTATTACAGTTTTTATCTGGCAAAATACTACTTGAAGATAATGAAGAGCCTGTAATGGAATTACATCTAAAAAATACAATTAATAGGTTCTCAACTCCTTTTCTTTCATTAACAATTGCACCAACAAGAGATTGTAATTTTGAATGTCCTTATTGCTATGAAGAAGATAGACCTGCAACATATATGACTGAAGAAATGGAAGATAAAGTTATTAATTTTACTGAAAAATTCAAAAAAGTTAATGCTATACATATTAGCTGGTATGGTGGCGAACCTCTTCTTTGCTGGGATCAAATTTATAGAATGTCAAAAAAGATGAAAGATAAAAAAATCAAATTTTTCTCAGGTATTATTACAAATGGATATTTACTTAATAAAGAAGTTGCAGATCAATTTACCGGAGCAAGAATACATTCTGCACAAATTACAATTGATGGTTTGGAGAATACTCATAATAGTAGAAGAAAGCATAAAACAAAAAAAGATACTTTCAATGTTATATTAAAAAATATTGATTATCTGCTTACTGTTTGGAAAGGATCTCTATCAATTCGAGTTAATGTCGATAAAACTAATCACAAAGAATACAATGAAGTTCATCAAATGATAAACTCCAGATATAAGGAATATAAGGATAAAATAAGTGTTTATCCAGGTATTGTTACAGATTATTCTGCAACTTGTATTACTGCGGATTCTTGCGGAATGGACCAAGATGCTGTAACTACATTTATGTTTGAATGTTATGAAAAATTTAAAATTAAAGATCTTGATTTTTATCCAAAATCTATGTATCAAGCATGCTCTGCAAATGCTCTACACTCTTATGTTATAGGACCAGAAGGCGAATTATATAAATGCTGGAGAGACTTAGGCAAAGCTGAAATGATAGTAGGTTCTGTAACTGGGGATATTCCTGTTAATAACACTTTACTTGCAAAATATCTTGTTGATATAACACCATATACAAGTGAAAAATGTAAAGATTGTTTTTTCTTACCTCTTTGTAATGGCGGATGCCCTAATTTAAGATTTTCTAATAAATATCTTGGGACTAATTTTGATACTTGCCTTGTTCAAAAGAATAATATTAAAAAATATTTAGAAACTCATTATGAAATAAAGATGGTGTCGGACCATAAAACTTGACAAAAAACAAAAGATTGTCAAGTTTTATGGTCCGACACCCATTCTTTTTATTTTGGTAAATCTCCTCTTGAATAATCATGATAATCACCACAATCTCTTGAGCATCCACCTCTTCCGCCTGCAACATTGTCAAGTTGTTCATCTGTAAGTTCTTCGCCTATAAAATCCGGCAATACATAAGTTTGATCTATACCTTTTTTATTTTCTATTATACTTATTTTAAAATTAGATGGTATTTGTTTTCCTGATATATCTTTGATTACTATTTCAGGTTCTAAAAGCACTTTTTTTCTGAATTCTTTATCTGTAGCTGCTTTTGATTTAATTTGATTCAGTACTTTTTTAACTTCTGCATTAGTCCAATTCATTTTCCCCACCATGATTATTTTTTTAAAAATAAAAATACAACCCTTAAAATCTTATTAATTTCATTAATAATAAAAAAAGCTGTCAAATTATCTGACAGCCCTTATATATTAAATGTTTATCATAAAAATCCATTACCAAAGCCGATTAAATCATCACAATTTCCTCGTGAACTTCCACCAGCTATATTGTCAAGCTGTTCGTCAAACAGTTCTTCTCCTGTAAATGCGGGAAGTACATAAGTCTGATCTACTCCAGGATTGTTTTCTATTATCCTTATCTTGAATCCTTCAGGTAAATTTTGTCTGTAGAAGCTCTTTCTTTTATCAAAGAAATAATATTTTCTACCTCTGCTGTTGTCCAATTCATCAAAACTCCCTTACAATTTCAATTATTAAAAATATCAACTGATAAATTTAGTTTGCTTGTCCTTGACAATGGCATCTTCCATAACCCTGACACTGTGAACCACATTTTCTTCCCATTCCACCTGCTACATTATCAAGATCTTCGTCTGTAAGTTCTTCACCTATAAAATCTGGTAATACATAAGTCTGATCGATTCCTTTAGCATTTTCTACTATTTTGATTTTGAAATCTTCTGGAATATCTTTTCCTGATATTTCCTTAATTGCCTGTTCTGGATTTGATAAAACTTTTTCTCTAAACTTCTTATCTGTTGAAGCTTTTGCCTGAATTTTTTCAATTGTTGCTTTTACTTCTTGTTCTGTCCAATTCATTTAATTCTCCTTGTATATGTTGTTAATTAAAATTTATTGACATTTAAAACTATGTATCGGTTTTGTCAAATGTCAAGAACCGACACCCTAATTAGCTTGTCCTTGGCAATGACATCTACCATAACCTTGACATTGATCTCCACAGCTTCTTCCTGCTCCGCCTGCTACATTATCTAAATCTTGGTCTGTAAGTTCTTCACCTATGAAATCTGGTAATACAAAAGTCTGATCGATTCCTTTGGCATTTTCTATTATTTTGATTTTGAAACCTTCTGGAATATCTTTTCCAGATATTTCTTTAATTGCCTGTTCTGGATTTGATAAAACTTTTTCTCTAAATTTTTTATCTGTTGATGCTTTTACCTGAATCTTTTCAATTGTTGCTTTTACTTCTTTTTCTGTCCAATTCATTTAATGCCCCTTTATAATGTTATTTGTTGCAATTCTACATATCTAAAAATTTTGTGCAAGTACTTTTTGTATCACATCCTCTACCACCTGCTACATTATCAAGCTGTTCATCTGTAAGTTCTTCACCGATAAAATCTGGTAATACATAAGTCTGATCAATTCCTTTGGCGTTTTCTATAATTTTCATCTTAAAGCCATTAGGTAAATCTTTTCCGACGATTTCTTTAACTGCTTTTTCAGGATTTAAAAGTACTTTTTTTCTAAATTCCTTGTCTGTTGAGGCTTTGCTTTGAATTTTTGCTATTGTTTCTTTTACTTCCTGTTGTGTCCAAACCATGCAACCTCCTAATTATTTTTATTAAAACATGATATTTGTTTTGAAACAATTAAGCTACAACATTGCAATAACAATTTGTATATTTTCCACAATCTCTTGTGCATCTGCCTCTGCCACCTGCCACATTATCAAGTTCTTCCTCTGTTAATTCTTCGCTTAAAAAATCATTTAATACAAAGGTCTCATCATAACCTGGAATATTTTCAATAACTTTTATCTTGAAATCTTCAGGAACTTTTTCACCTGTAATATCAAATATTGCTTTTTCAGGTTCTAAAATAACAGATTTTCTAAATTTTAAATCTGTTGAAGCTTTTTTCATTAAAAAATCAATTGTTTTATCAACTTTTTCTTTAGTCCACATAATTTACCTACCTTCTTTGCTCTACACAATAACATTTTGTATAAGTATCACACTTGTCTCCACAACCTCTTCCACCAGCTACATTATCAAGTTCTTCATCTGTAAGTTCTTCGCCTAAAAAATCATTTAACACAAAAGTCTGATTGTAATTTGTTTTATTTTCAATTACTTTTATTTTGAAATTTGTAGGAATATCCTTTCCTGAAATGTCTTTTATAACAGTTTCTGGTTTTTCAAGTACTTTTTTTCTAAAACCTTTATCAATAGAGGATTTTTTCATAATAATATCAATTGTTTTATCGATTTCTTCTTTTGTCCAATTCATAAATTCCTCCTTTTTTTAAAATTATACCATATTTTTTTAAAAATATATATCGTTAATATAGTATCATATAAACAAAAACTAGCATATTTTAAGGATTACCATTTTTTTATTATTTTTTTTTAAACCCTAACTTATATTTTTTATTATTAAAATTATTTTTATATTGAAAACAACTTATAAATCTATAAAAAATTGGGCTCCGTTATTAAATTACAACAAAATTTATAAAAGGAAGGATTTCACTCAGATTACTCAATTTGAATTTTATTTGTTTTAGTGTTATAAATATAAAATGATTAAAAACATTGATACACTACTTATAATACCATTATCAGATGATATATATTTCAATAATGTAAAAAAAGATAGAGAAACCGTCAAATTAAGTATATTGTTTAAAAAAAGATATAGGATTTACGAATATTTCTTCTCAAAATTATCAAATGATAATATTAACTCAAGTGCGAATTATACAAGTTTTTCACCCTCAGAATTTATAAGTTTTCAAATCCCACCTGTTTTAAGTATGTTTAAAAAAAACAATCTTTCCTATCATATAGCAGATAGATTATTTTTAAATGAAAATATAGAAGATTTTATTCAAAAATTAAGTTTAAAATTAAATCCTGTAACTGTAGGAATTTCAACAAGTCTTATTGGAAATGTTTTTGAATTATCAGAATTTATAAATTTAGTTAATAAAATTTTTCCTTATAGTAAAATAATACTTGGTGGCTCTAAAACCCAAATTCTTGTTGAACATTTAAAAAAAGAAGATTTAAAAAAAATATATGCTTGCGTTTATGGTGATGGTGAAATAATTTTTGCAGATATTGTAAAAAATATTGTTTGTAAAAATAATATAGATTCAATAAAACACAAGTGTATTATTTCAGACTCAACCTATATATTTAAATTCAATACAAACAATGAATCTCTTGATAATTATCCATTTCCAAAATTGAAAAATATATCTAATAATATAAAAAGAATTTTTATAGAAGGAAGTCGTGGTTGTCCATTTAATTGTGCATATTGCAGATTTCCAACACTTTCACCAAATTATCGTATAAAAAGTGCTAAAAAGCTTTTTAATACTATTAATCAAGCTTATAATGAAGGAGTTAATGAATTTTTCTTTTTTGACACAACATTTTCAACACCTTTATCAAGATTTAATGAAATTCTTGATAAAATAATAGAATCAAAAATCAATATAAGTTGGTATGCTTTTGTAAGAGCTTCTGATATAAACGAAGAAATTGCTATTAAAATGGCAAAATCAGGCTGCAAAGTTACCTATATGGGGATAGAAAGCACTAAAAACAGCACATTACAAAAAATCAATAAAAAAGTTGATATATCTCAAATAAAAACTTCAATTGAGCTTTTAAGAAAAAATAAAATAATTGTTTATGGTTCTTTTATAATCGGACTTCCTGATAATACAACACAAACTCCACAAGATATATATAAATTCATAAAAGATAATAAAATTGATGTATGCGATATATATCCTCTGGCAATAGAACCTGACACACCAATATATAAAAATCCTACAAAATATGGATATAAACTAATTCACAATAAAAAATATTCAACACCTGACTGGGAATCTGATAATCTTAATGCTAAAAAATCAGATTTATTAGTTAACAAACTTGTATATGAACTTGAAAAAAACCAAATATGCCTAACTTACAACTTTATATTATCACTAGGTATAAACACAACAATACCAAACACAAATTACTCAGAACATCAACTGTTATTCAAAGTACTCAAAGAAATAAATGCTGAAATATTCTCACATCATGTAGTATCATCAAAAAACACTCTAATGATTAAAAACATACGCAAAATAATTAATAAAAACACTCTTATATTAGAAAAATTCTTTATTATAAATCAACCTTCACAGGCTGAAATCTGGCATTCTGGCAGTGTAAATAGTGTATAAAAACAAAAGCAAAAAAAATCTACTTGGTAACTTGAGTGAACATTGCGAAGCATTTAATTTTTTTTATATGTCATTCTGTATTCATATTTTATATAATCTACATAAGGAAACATTCTTCTTGTAATAAAATTAACCATCTGTCTATTCTCAGCCGAGGCACACCATAAACCACAATCCATATCAGGTCTATATTTTTGCTGAATTTTAATAGCTTGCCCAAGCAAAGCAATTGAATAACCTAGTTTTTTATACTTACTCCTAACATAAAGATTTGAATATCTAATAGTTTTTTCATTAATCTTTGTAGTAATATTCCATCCAATTATATTATTTTCATAAATAATACATAAACTATTCAAATCAAAATAATCCTTACAATCATCTGAAAACGGAGAAAGTCTCAACCTTTCCCAATCATCTTTTTGAGAATCATTACATAGATTTTCTTTTAAATCATCCTCAACTTCACTCCATTTAACAACTTTGAACTTCTCAGGAATACTAACTTTATCAAACCATTTTGCATCAAGAATTCTAAAATCAGTCCTGCAAACAACTGAAATAAGTTTTTTATCACAAAAACCATTGTTTTCAAGAAAAATCTCAATAGCACTATGTTTATTTTTTTCTTTTCTATACTCAACCAAAAACTTGTTTACAAATTTTATAGAATTATTTTGCAAAATTTCATGTAATATTTGAGTAGCAAGTCCTCGTCTTCTATATTTTGCAACAACAAAAAGATAAGAAATAACCGCTGTATCCGAATTTCTAAAAGATATTCTACTATAAGCTACTGGAATTCCAAAAATCCTTGCACCAACATAAATATCATTATTTTTTAAAGCTATATCAAACTCATTATCAGTCATAAGAACTGAAAATTCGGTCAAGTTTCTTTTATCAATATAAAAAATTTCAAAATCACTCAATTTAAGAATCCTTTGAAGATAATATAGTAATTCCTGAATTTGTCATTACATTTAGCATTGTTCTTATAGGATCAGTTATTGAATTAACAGCAAGTAGCAAAATTGTTGTAACTTCCATAGGTAATCCAAGAAATGGGAAAAATATAGAAAGCATTGAAATTTCAATAGCTCCAGGAGCTCCTGATGCTGCAAATCCAGAAACTATAACCCCTAATATAACTCCAAGCCATCTAAAATTAATAAAGAGTGATACATCAAAAAGCTGTGCAATAAAAACAGTTCCTAAAGCAAGATTTATTATTGTTCCAGGCCTACATATTGTTAAACCAAGAGGCATTATGAGTTTTACTTTTGAAGATTCAACGTTGAAATTCTTTTCAAGACTCTCCATTGCAACTGGCATAGCTGCATATCCAGAAGAAGTACCAAAAGCAATTATAAGTGCATTTTTGAGATTTTTAACAATTTTTTTCATAGATGTTTTTGTGTTTTTTGATATAACAAATATAACTATAATTAAAAAAATAATACATAAAATGTGATATATAAACACAAATCTTCCCATGGCAATTATAATTTCTGGTCCAAATCCTGATATCTGCTTAGCCATTAATGCAAAAAGTGCAATTGGTAAAATATATATTGACCAGTTAATTATCTGAATTAATGAGTTGAAAAGTGAATCGAGTACACAAAATATTTCTTCACCTGTATTATTATCTAAAAATCCTAAAGAAAGTCCAAGTAATATTGAAAAAACAAGTATTCCAAGCACATCTCCTGAGGATAATGCTGAAAATATATTGGAAGGAATTATTCTTTTTATCAAACTTTCAGAATTTAAAATGTTTGACTCAGCTTTTCTAGTTGTATTAACAGTTTCACCAAGGATTTTTTTAGCGTTTTCATCAAGCGATGAACCAGGATTTCCAATAATACCACCAAATACTCCGGTAATACTTGCTAAAATTAAAACAATTGTAATTAACAAAATAAGCTTTTTAATATAAGAAGATGAATCTCTTGTTCTAAATAATTTACCAAGAGATGTTATTATCGCAGTTATCATTATAGGTAATGAACACATCTGTAATAAAGTTAGATAAAAATCACCAAAACCAAAACAAATGCTTTGCTCACCTTTAAGATAAATTCCGTAAAAAACTCCAGCAATCATACTTATTATTATCGTCCAAGGACTAGTTAGAAATTTTGATATATTGACAAGTTTGTTTTTACTTTTCGTTTTCCAAAAGAAAAACACACCAATAAAAATAATTATTCCAGGCATGGTATATTTCATATCGATATTATATGTTTTAACCCTTACATATTTGACTTTTTCAATATTTCTCAAATCCAAATCATAAATATATTCATTTATATATTCGTCAATATTCTTATCAATTTTATTAATATCAAGATAATGTTTCAACCATTCAAAAAGTTGAATTTTATCATTTGGTACAGCAATTGAAATTGGATCAACTGTATTATTAAAAGAAATCATTTTTAATTTAAGACCTATTGAAGGATTTTTTTTTAAAGTTCTTCCAATTGCAACTTCATCATAAAAAGCAGCATCAATATTTTTTTTTAAGACATTATCAAGAATAACTTCCCATTCAGCAAAAGTTACTATATCTGCAAGAGGAAACAATGATTTTGAAAAATCCTCATAAGATGAACCTGCAAGAACACCGATTTTAACATTGTTTCTATTAAGCTCAAGATTATCTCCGTTTTTAAGCTTATCAACGCTTAACTGATTAACAAAAGCACTCATTTTAAGATTAATATAAGATTGCGTAAAAAGAACTTTTTGAGCTCTTTCAAGGGTTATACTAAGATTTGATACAGCAATATCTGTTTTACCCAAATAAACATCATCAATAACCTTATCAAAACTCGGTGCATTGATAAATCTGTATGAAACACCAAGTTTTTTTGAAATATCCTTAACAAGGTCAATATCAATACCTTTTAAAGTATTATTTTTATCCTTATAAAAAAATGGAGCAGTTTCAATATCACAAATACCAACAAGAAGCTCACCTCTTTTTTTTATAATAGCAATATCCTCTAAAACTTGAGAAAAAACATTTACAGAAAATATCATAAAAACAATCAAAAACAACAAAGCTTTTAACTTCATTTTTACTCCTAAATTGTTAATAATATAAAGAAATCAAAGAATTAAGAATTATTCTATTGCAATTTTCATGTCAAGCACTTTATATTAAATATATAACAATAAAATTTATTATATCATTATTTTTATTTTTTTAATATGATAATGTTAAAATATATTGAAATTTAGCGATTATTCTTTGTTTTAATTGTATTTTTTTATTTCATTTTTAATTTTGGGTTTAGGGAATTTAGCAAAAAAACCAGCTATATAAACAATAATTCCAATAATAGCAAGAATATTCTGTGAAAAAGTAATACTAGTTGTCATAGTAATAAATCCGAAATTCAAAATAGCAAAATTTTTATCTTCTTCAACATTTTTATAAAAACCATTATTAATTCTTTTTTTAACAATAAAAGAACTAATAATAAGAATAATGCCAATTATTGGATATAAAATATTTTGTAAATTAACATTATTTTGGTATAAAAGAAAAATACTAATTAATACAAACAAAATACCAATAGAAGCATAGCAAATCAGAGCAATTTTAACAGTTTTTTCAAGATTGTTTTCATTTTTTTTCATATTAAATAGATTAACATAAATCATTTTAAAAAAACAGAATAAGGTTTAACTTCTGTTTATCAAGTTCGCTCTGAAATATTCGACTTCTAGTATTCCCTCGACTCATAACAAGATATAAAGCACCTTTATATTCAATTCTAAGTTCTCTGCCCATGCCTTAATTATAATAATCTTACTTATAAATGTCAAATATTAAGGTCCGACACCAATATTACCCTTTCTTCAATTCTTTAATATCTTTTCTTATTTCCTGGATCTCAGACCAGAAGAACTGTTGAATTAAAAATATAAACATAAATACAAACATATTTGATGTTAATTGAATAATTCCCATATGCATAAACATAATCCTGAATGTTTTCGGATCTTCTGAAAGAATGACATTATTATAGCATGATGCTATGATCCAAAGTAAAGAACATTGAACAATTCCAACTACTATGAAAATAACAAATATCGAAAATGGTTTGCTGAATTTAATATTTTTCAATTTAATCTCCTTACATATGTTCATTCAAAATAATATCATAAGAAACAATCATAGTAATTGAGTCCCAGAATGATGTAAAAGCTCCAATCCCTATCCACCCATATGCACCAGATACACCTGCTGTTAATGTTCCATAATAAGCTGCACTGCCTATAGCAACAACTCCGCCAGTAATACAAGTTGCACCGATAACAGTAATCCCAAAACCAAGCCAAAAGAGTTTTTCACTATCCAATCCTAAAAATCGATTTTGGCTAATTAAAAAGTCATTAAATTCTCTTTCATTAAGATTACTGATTTTATCAAATATAAATACTGAGCAAAGCATTCTTTTACCAAATTCTGAGGCTTTTATTGTATTATATTCTTCCTGCATGTAATATTCTTTAAAATTTTCATATTTTAAAGCTTTTTTTTCTAATTCTTTCATTTTTTCCTGCATTTCTTTTTCACTAAAAGTTTCTCGATTTGTTATTCCACCAATAGTAGGAAATGGTGTCGGATTTGTTGGAATACTCGGTCCAGGTATATTATTTATTGGATAAGATTGCTGATCATTTATTCCATTATTGATTAAAGCTGAAAAGTTTTTCTGTATATCTGCCATATTATTAAAAAAAAGTCTATTGTCATCTATTTTATTAATATAATAATCACAGACAGCATCAAGTACTCCAACTTTCTCTGCTGTGGAATTATTCCATGAACTCTGCATCTGAAAAGTGTTTACTGTATCTGATAAATCAATTAAAGGAGTTCTATTATAAACAAATAATTTATCTTTTATTTCCTCTCTTCTTTCTTTCATTTTTTCAAATATTTCAGGACTTTTCTTTAATGCAAATATTTTTGACATATCGACGGTTATTTCTTTTAATTCTTTAATATCATCTGCCTTTATCTCACCTTTTTTTATTTTGGAAAATATCGTATTTAATTTTTCTTTTTTATTATCAAATTCTTTTATTACAGTGCTATTTCTATCTGTTTTGAGAAATTCAGAAAATAAATCTTTCATTTGCTCTATTTCATCTTTTTTTACAAAATCAAAAAGTAATTTATCATCTTTTTCTTCTAATAGACTCAATAAATTATCAATAAAAATCTGATTTTTAGTTTTATCATTAAACAAATTCAGACTAATTAACAAATCAGCATCTTTAACATTAATAACTATAAAATTATTATTAAGTAGAAATCTTTCTGATATGTTTTCATTTAAATATTCAATATTCTGCTTTGATGTCTTATTAGTAAAATCTGGTTCATGAATATAAGCACAATACTTTCTTACTGATCTTTTATTGTTTTCGTAATATTTTCCTAACTTCAAATCAGATATGGAAAGATTAAATATTTTTATATCTGAGTTCTGATTTAAGAATGAATTAATATCGGTTTTATAATTTCCCAGAGTCTTGAATTTAATATCTTTAGTATTCTCGACAATATATTGTTTTACAAAATTAATTGCTTCCTGTTTTTTTATCAGGATAACTTCAGAATCTACATTCTTTTTTACCAAATTAAAATTTAACATAACTGGTCCATTTGAAGGTAATTGTACACCCGACTTATTTTCTCCGCATTGTCTGACCTCAAAATGATCCTCATCAATATATGAAGTTTTTTCAATATATACATCAGAAAAAGAAGTTAAAAACACCAGAAATCCTCCAATATGTTTTTTTAATTATAATTATTTATTAAATAAAAATCAAGAAAAAAGCTTTGGTGTCGGACCTATTTTTTTGACAAATTCAGCTTTTCCTCAATAATAACAAGTATTTCAGAGAATTTTTGTGTTTTTATAATTTCTTTATTTGTTAATTCTAAAATTATTTTAACATAAATTCTCTGATTATTTTATACAGAACCTTATTTTATATAAAAAAACAAAGCTAAACCATGATTAGCTCTGCTTTGTTTGTGTCAAAATAAATATAGAATGCAATGTTTTGTTTAAAAATCATGACCACCCGCTAAGCGGGTGGTCATGATTTATTTTTCGGTTAAAATATCTTTAGAATTTAATTGATTTGTCTAATTTAATCTTAGAATTTTATGTGATTTATGATAAAATAAAAAGAGAACTAACAATAGTATTAAATCCGAAATTCAAAACAGCAAAGTTTTTATCTTCTTCAACACCTTTATAAAAACCATTATTAATTCTTTTTTTAACAACAAAAGAACTAACAATAAGAATAATACCAATTATTGGATATAAAATGTTTTGTAAATTAACATTATTTTGATATAAAAGAAAAATACTAATTAATACAAACAAAATACCAATAGAAGCATTGCAAATCAGAGCAATTTTAACAGTTTTTTCAAGATTGGTTTCATTTTTTTCCATATTAAATAGATTACATAAATAATTTTAAAAAAACAGAATAAGGTTTAACTTCTGTCATTTTCTTTTAATCTAAACTTTTGTTTCTCGAATAATATATACTAATAATTTTTTTTTGTTAATGTCAAGAACCGATACTGTTTTTTCCTATTTTTTCTAGTTCTTTAATCTTAATAAATATATTAATAAGTAATAATATAAAAGCCAAATTCATAACAAAACTATATATAAAAAAAACAGAAATAAAAAAAGATAAATCATTAAAAACTACTTTGTTACTTATACTATTTTGCAAAAAATCATTTAAGATTGAAATTAACATAATCTGAAAAAAAACAAAAAATATTAATATAATTATAAGAATAATTTTTTTCATTTTATTTCTCCTTTACTCATTTATTATAGCAGTTAATCCTCCAGCCATAGCTTCAATTCCAAAGAAAATACTGGCTCCCCCAAATAAAGAATATGAACAGCCCTCAACAAAAACTGCAGTTGTAATAGTAGTCGCTGCAGAAAAAGTAGCTATTCCAATTATGAGAGCCCCACCTCCAACAGCTGTTATACCAACTCCTAACCAAAAAAGTTTTTCTCCTTTTGACATTCTAGACTCATATAGCAAGGTAGAAAATTCTATTTCGTTAAGATTACTGATTTTATCAAATATAAATACTGAGCAAAGCATTCTTTTACCAAATTCTGAGGCTTTTATTGTATTATATTCTTCCTGCATGTAATATTCTTTAAAATTTTCATATTTTAAAGCTTTTTTTTCTAATTCTTTCATTTTTTCCTGCATTTCTTTTTCACTAAAAGTTTCTCGATTTGTTATTCCACCAATAGTAGGAAATGGTGTCGGATTTGTTGGAATACTCGGTCCAGGTATATTATTTATTGGATAAGATTGCTGATCATTTATTCCATTATTGATTAAAGCTGAAAAGTTTTTCTGTATATCTGCCATATTATTAAAAAAAAGTCTATTGTCATCTATTTTATTAATATAATAATCACAGACAGCATCAAGTACTCCAACTTTCTCTGCTGTGGAATTATTCCATGAACTCTGCATCTGAAAAGTGTTTACTGTATCTGATAAATCAATTAAAGGAGTTCTATTATAAACAAATAATTTATCTTTTATTTCCTCTCTTCTTTCTTTCATTTTTTCAAATATTTCAGGACTTTTCTTTAATGCAAATATTTTTGACATATCGACGGTTATTTCTTTTAATTCTTTAATATCATCTGCCTTTATCTCACCTTTTTTTATTTTGGAAAATATCGTATTTAATTTTTCTTTTTTATTATCAAATTCTTTTATTACAGTGCTATTTCTATCTGTTTTGAGAAATTCAGAAAATAAATCTTTCATTTGCTCTATTTCATCTTTTTTTACAAAATCAAAAAGTAATTTATCATCTTTTTCTTCTAATAGACTCAATAAATTATCAATAAAAATCTGATTTTTAGTTTTATCATTAAACAAATTCAGACTAATTAACAAATCAGCATCTTTAACATTAATAACTATAAAATTATTATTAAGTAGAAATCTTTCTGATATGTTTTCATTTAAATATTCAATATTCTGCTTTGATGTCTTATTAGTAAAATCTGGTTCATGAATATAAGCACAATACTTTCTTACTGATCTTTTATTGTTTTCGTAATATTTTCCTAACTTCAAATCAGATATGGAAAGATTAAATATTTTTATATCTGAGTTCTGATTTAAGAATGAATTAATATCGGTTTTATAATTTCCCAGAGTCTTGAATTTAATATCTTTAGTATTCTCGACAATATATTGTTTTACAAAATTAATTGCTTCCTGTTTTTTTATCAGGATAACTTCAGAATCTACATTCTTTTTTACCAAATTAAAATTTAACATAACTGGTCCATTTGAAGGTAATTGTACACCCGACTTATTTTCTCCGCATTGTCTGACCTCAAAATGATCCTCATCAATATATGAAGTTTTTTCAATATATACATCAGAAAAAGAAGTTAAAAACACCAGAAATCCTCCAATATGTTTTTTTAATTATAATTATTTATTAAATAAAAATCAAGAAAAAAGCTTTGGTGTCGGACCTATTTTTTTGACAAATTCAGCTTTTCCTCAATAATAACAAGTATTTCAGAGAATTTTTGTGTTTTTATAATTTCTTTATTAAATCTCTTAGCAGCAACACTCACTGCCGAATAACTTATGCCATATTTTTCACCAATATTTGCTAAAGTTAAATGTGTATGTTTCTTCAATAAATATATAATAAATTTTTTTATTGTATTCGCATTCAAATTAAAATCATCATTTTTAAAAATATTTATAATTTTTGCTTCTAATTCTTTAGTATCATAAAGCTTTTTAATCGCATATTTATCTTTGCTTTTAAACCATTCTATTTGTAATGAACTTTCTTTTACCCATTCAAAAAAATTCTCGCTCCCTAAAACCATATCACCCTTTAATTCCTTTTCAGGTTCAAACTTTTTTTTGATTTGAGATCTCACATATCTATTGTAATCCTTACTATCCCCATTATTTAAGCTTAATATCATTTTAGTTTCCAAAAAATCTGGTTTTTCTTTATTCAAAACATAATATTTATAACTGCTCCAAGGGTAATCAATAGAATCTGTTACAATTTTATCTCGCACCGGAGTTAAATGAATATATGAAGACAAAACAAGAGCATAATTTTGCTTATCAACCAAAATAGACTCGTACCTACGAGAAAATAAATGACCAATTCGTGAATAATGATAATTGTAATAATTTGTATAGCTTGTATTTAATTTGTGCATAACTTTTTTTAAATTTCCATTTGGAGTTTCAATAAGTAGATGATAATAATTCCCCATAAGACAATAGGAATGAATTATTACACTGTGTTTTTTGTGAATTTGTGCTAAATAATAAACAAACTTCTGTTTATCAAGTTCGCTCTGAAATATTCGACTTCTAGTATTACCTCGACTCGTAACAAGATATAAAGCACCTTTATATTCAATTCTAAGTTCTCTGCCCATACATTAATAATAATAATTTTACTTATAAATGTCAAATATTAAGGTCCGACACCGATATTAATAAACTATTGTTGATCTGTAAAAATTCTGCATAAGTGGATCATTTAAATCAATTTTTCTTTCAGGGATTTTTGCATTTCCTATATTTATAAGTACCTGAGCAATTGCTTTGTCAATGTCAACACCTTTATTCACAAGTCTTGCTGCTGCTTCTGCTCTCAAAGGATTTACTACTCCACCACAAACAACTTTTTCTTTTAACCAATCTTTTTTATCTGCTGTTCCCATTAGTATTTTTTTTACTTCAACAGGTGTTAATGCTGGTCTTATATGAAATAGTTTTGCTGCGATTTTTGATACATAAGGAGTTGCCTGTGAAGTTCCTGACATGAGTCCGTATTTCCCGCTTGGATATGAAGATTTTATAAGTACTCCTGGTGCTGCTATATCAACTTTTTTTATTCCATAACATGAAAAATCAGCTATTAATTTGTCATCAAAAGTTGCTGCTATTACTATTTTGTTTTGAGTGCTCATATCGATTGGAGATGATATATATTTATCAACATCTTCTGCTGAATTTCCTGCTGCTATTAAAAGTAAAGCGTTTGTTGCTTTTTCATACATTTTATCTGTTCGTCGAATACTTACATTTTTTGCGTATATATCCATTACTTTAAAAACTTCATCTGTATCTGGATTTGTATATCCGAATACATCTAACATGTGTTTTTTTACATTTGGAAATATAGCATCTCTATTATCTCCATAAGAACAATTTATTACCCTTGGATTACAAAATGCAACATAATCAGTTATAGGTTGCATGCTTGCTATTGCCGAATCTCCAAGTTGTTTATATATAGCTTCTATTTCTCCATAAGTTTTTTGTCTTGTTTGTCTTTTTAAAAAACCATTTCTTGCAATTATCATTTCTCTAAGCGAAGAAGTCGATGGTGGAGTTCCAGTCCCAATAAATTTTATTGCTTTAAATGATGTGTGATTATTGTTTTTTGAAATAATTCCAGCTACATGAGTTCCATGAGCATATCCACCGATAAAACCCATCCACATTCTTTTTGTAAGATCTTTTTGAAATTCTATTGCAAAATTATAATCTTCCTGAGTTATTTCACCTTTTCTGCCATATTTTTCTAATACATCATTATATCTTAAAACTTCATCATAAAATGGGGGTAGAATTGTAGTATCAACTTGAACATTTGTATTTTCAACAAAATTCCAACCAGCTAAATCATCAATATATCCGTTATTATCATCATCCTTTCCTGCTACTCCATTAAGTTCTGCAAGTTCATAAAGAATTTTGCCATTAAATTCAGGATGAGCAAAATCTGTACCTGAATCTACTACAAGCACTCTTGTTCCGCCATTGTTAACAACAATCATTGACTCAGAAAAAGATATTATTGAACATATAAAAATACTAAGAATTATTAAATTTTTCATATTAACCGCCATTTTTATTATTAAGAACATAAAGTATTATATTAATTATATACAATAATAGAGAAAATTAACAGTAATTCCTAAAAAAGATGATTTTAATTCTGGTTTTCAAATATTTTTTTAATATCATTGTTAATCGAAAACTCATATTTACTTATTTTAACAAGTTCATGATCTCTTAACCACAAAAATTCATTACAATACTTAAAAGAAGATAATCTATGCGAAATTATTCAGAGGAATTAATTATTCTTTATCGTCTTTCTTATAAGCATTACTACTATATATTTCTTCAAGTTTTTTTATCCTTTCATATAGTGAATTATAATACATAAAAAGACTTACGGAAAAGAAAAAAAATATAAAAGATAACATAAGTAAAATATCCGGGAATCTTCTAATTATTTCATCATTTACAGTAAAATTAAAACTTTTACTTATATCAAATAAAAAAAACAAATTAAGGCAACATGAAGCAATTCCGACAACACTAGCATTAAAATGTGTTAAAATACTACTTCTTTTTTTTACCATGGTTGATAAGTTCCTTTTTTGATTAAAATATATCCTCCAATATCTAAAAACATTCCGCTAACAATAGAAGCCAAATAACTTCCACCTGCTGTCGATCCAATTGTAGCACCTGCCACCAAAACAGACCACGCAGAACAAACAGTTGCCACAATTATTATAGTGCCTACACATATTGCACCCAAACCTGCATATACATATTTTTCATTATCAGTTATTCTACTAAAGATAAAATTATTATATTGCAATTCGCTTTTTTCTAAAAAATCAATAATAAAAATAGCTTCCAGCATATGCTTAGCCAATTTATTATTTTTCATTGAATTAAATTCTTCTTCAGTATAATGATCTTCGAAATTCTTGAATTTTAATATGTCTTTTTCAATTTCTTTTTTTTTAATAAATTTTTTTTCATTTGAATACAAAGTATCAAAAGTAAGATTTTCCATTAATGTTTTTGTATCTTTCGTCTCAATTATGTCTTTTATTATTATATTTGAAACATCATCCCCTTTCTCAATATCAAATAATAAATCTTCAATAGAAGAAAAAAAATTATTTGTTGTGAAAGTAAAAATTAACTCTTTATCTTTTGAATAAGGAATTTTTTGTGTTATACATATTTTATCTTTAATTTTATCATATTTAGAATAGCTTTTGTCAATTATTTTATTGCTATTATCTAAAATAAAAATTTTACTTATATAGACTAAACTGTCTTTTAAGACAGTTAAATCTTTTTTAGTGACATCATTTTTAGAAATATTATCTAATGACTTTACCAAATTCTTCTTATGAAATTCATATGTTTTTAGAAAATCTCGTCTATTAGTTTTTTCAGTTTTTGCAATAAATTTTTTCATTAAATTTTCAATTTCTTTGTATTCTGTTTCATAAAAAAAATCTTTTAATATTGCATCATCTTTTTTTTCAAATTCTAATTCTAATCTTTTTATAATATTATCTCCATCCTGAAAATTAAAAAGATAATCTTTCTCTCCATTACTAATGACAAACCACTCTTTATTTGCATCATTTAACAAATCTTTATTACTAATTTTGAGTTTAACTATTTCATATATCTTTACTTTTCTTTTACTATTTAAATAATATTTTTTTAAATTTTGTTCTGATATAAACAATGGGAAAATCTCTATACTATTCCAAGTTTTAAAGTTAATTATAAAATTCTCAATAATTTTGAAATATTCAGTTTTTATAAACCTTTCTCTTAATAAATTAAGAAAAAAATTTTTAGTAACATTCATTCCATTTTCCGAATTGCTGTAAATTACCATATAATTCATAGCTTTCGTATAAATATTATATGTAATAAATTTATCTTGAGCTTTTTTGCTAAAATGTGAATCTGTTTTTTTAACCGAAAGATCTTCGATGTTTCCTTTGTATTGTTCAAAAATCTCATTGATATTGTAAAATGAATTAAAATTTAAACTGTCTATATATTTTTTTAAAATGTAATAATTTTTTTGCGAATTTATACTTTCACTTAATCTTTTATTCCCTGCATCAATAAAACATATATATATGTTAATGTTATTTTTCTTTCCAAAATCAATTAGTTCAATAATGGATTTTTTAGTATTTTGCCATCCAATAAACTCATCTGAAAATGCAATATTATGAAAAGTAACAAAATCTCCATTGTTAGCCTTATTTTTAAACATATCTAAAATTCTATATATTCTAGCAGCAAAATAATTGTAACAGTATTAAAATCTAAAACTATCTTTAACTTTTTTAATATGAATTTAAGCAATTTTATGAATATATTTGATAAAACAAATTATCTTCCTTACTCAAACTTTCTCTTACCTGTCGGAATTTCATTCTACACATTTCAAACTCTAAGTTATACAATTGATATTTACAATAATAAGATAAAAGCTGAGAAAAATTTTATTATATTCGCTTTATATGTTTCATTCTTTCCACAACTTGTTGCCGGACCTATTGAAAGGTCAGCTCACTTGATTCCACAGTTAAAAAAAAGTTTTTTATATTCAAAAGTTAAATTTCACGATAGTTTTTCACTTATTCTATTCGGATTTTTTAAAAAAGTTGTAATTGCAGATAATTTATCAATTTTTGTTAATAGCATATACAATAAACCATATGAAGCTGACTCAATTTCTTTGATTATTGCAACGATTTTATTTTCTTTTCAAATTTTTTCTGATTTTTCCGGTTATTCAGATATTGCAATCGGAGTTGCTAAGCTTTTTGGAATTGATCTTATGCAGAATTTTGATATTCCATACTCAGCAGAATCATTTCAGGAATTCTGGAAAAAATGGCACATTTCCCTTTCAAGATGGTTTAGAGATTATGTATATATTCCTCTTGGAGGAAGTAAAAAAGGACTTAAAAAACATATTATCAATCTAATTATAACAATTATAGTAAGTGGAATTTGGCATGGTGCTAATTGGACATTTTTTGTATGGGGACTTTTACACGGAATTTATCTAATTACTGAACTTTTTTTACAATAAATTACAATTAAAATATAATTTCAAAAACATTTTCCCAAGCTTTATAAAAAAAACATTCACATATTTATGCGTAACTTTTGCATGGATATTTTTTAGATCTTCAAATTTAACAGAAAGCATATATATAATTAAAAAGATTTTTACATTAGATATAAATACCAATAACTTAATTGCATTTGGAAAAGACAATATATTATTGAATTTCATACTAATTTTTATGTTGATTTCCTTTCAGAAAATTAAAAAAACAGATTTTTACATATCTTTAAAAAAAATTCCCATAATTAAATGGACAATATTCTTTACAACTTTATTTATCATAATATTTCTTGGAAACTTTAAAGAACAGAAATTCATATATTTTGAATTTTAAAATTTATAAAAATCAAACCTTTGCATAAATATAAAACCCTTTTAAATCTTACAAGACCGGAAAGTAAAAATACTTCCCGGCTTATATAAATTTATCCCTCAAATTGAAATTTCGAATCCAAATGAGAACTCTCTGCAAGCTTTTTCGTAATCATCTTGTATTGTATATTCTTTATCAAATAAATTTACAATGCTTATAAATGATTTATCAAAGTTTAATTTTAAGTTTATAACTGTTGTTTGTGGAAATTCTTTTCCATTATTATATCTTTTACCTATATGATTAACATAAAGATTACAATTATCTTTTTTATAAGATATTCCAGCTTTATTCAGCTGTCTATAATTGAGTTTTGATTTATTTGTTTTATTTTGTGGATTTTGATGTTTGTAAAATAATTCAATTTCATCGTTAATCTTGTATTTTGTTTCAAATCCTTTTATTTCAGCTTTTGCAATGTTTAAAGTCTTAAAAAGTAAAGGATCATATTGCATTAAATCATTATATTTATTATTAAATACAAAAAAAGATAAATCTTTATTTTCATAATTTAAAGAATAAACTTCAGAGTATTCTGCTTTTAATGCTGGATTTGAAAAACCTGGCCAATAAAGCTGATTGAATGTTGGTAATGAATATCCTTCTCCATAACCTGCTTTTAAATTATCTGATAATTTATAAGTTATATTAAAACTATCTTCATCTTTAAAATCATTGTATTTATCCTGTCTTAAATTAAAATAAACGGATTTTCCAATTATATATTCTAAAAATATTGAATCAATATCTCTTTTTTCATCGTATTTTCCACCCCATGGACTTTCAATATATGCTTTTTGACTTTCCTTTGAAATTCCAAATGCCAAATTTTCATTTCTATATGAAATTTCATAAATTGAATTTTCATTATCGACAGGATTTGTTTTATTAGCAGCAAGATTAAAGTTATCTGTATTGTTTTTAGTATTTCCTGCTTTGAAATAAATATTATCAGTTATTTTTGAATTAAACGATATAACCGAGAGTTTGGAATCTGTATATTCACCTGGAGCTGGAAAACTTATAGAACCTGGCGTATATTGTCTTCTGTCTGCAAAAAGCATTGATATTGAATTTTTTTCATTTTGATTTTTTACATAAAATGTTGATTGTCTTCCCGATGAATCTGGAATATTGCCATTAAATTCTTTATTAGATATGAAAAATGAAGTTTTTTCATCAAGCATTTTTTTGTAAAATACTTTTTTGTAATTATGACTGCCAAAATTAAATCCAATTTTATCTTGTGAAAAATTAATTCCTTTCAATTCTAAAACTCCGCCAGAAGCATTAGCACCATACATTGGAGAAGCATTATTCCTAATACCAGTAACAGAAGATAAAAGTTCAGGCTCGATTATAGAAAGATCAAATTCACCATTTGCAACATCATTAAGCTTGATTCCATCAATTGTAACAAGAGTTTGTCTTGAAGATACTCCATCAACATTAACATTCAAAAGACTTCCTGTACTTCCGTGATTAACAAAATCAAAAACATTTGAATTGAAAAATACATCAGCAAATTCAGAAGATGTTTCAAGAATATCAGCAGGAATTATTTCTTTTTCATGAAAACTTTCTCCAGCAATAACTTTTGTACCACTAATAACAAATGGAGCTACAACAAAAGTATCAGAAAATCCAATAACTGAAATAGCAAAAATCACAAAAACCAAAATAAATTTTTTCATATTAATCCTCTTTTTTTAAAATTTTAATAAACTAAAATAAAAAAAGAATTAATACAGAATTTTGATAATAATAAAATACATTCAAATCCTCCTTTCACCCGAAGGTTAAAAAGTTGATAAACAACTTAAAAGGACGGTCTCCTGACTTAGAGGCAAAAACCTACTCACAGCCTTCTCAAAGCCAAAGCTTCAATGGTTGTCTGCTTTCGTTCCTCATTACAGTAGCGGGGACTGTGCCGGATTCTAACCGGACTTCCCGTTTCCTTTCTGAATGGAATATATAATAATTAAAATTTTATGTCAAGAAAAATTTGACACAATACTATCAATAGGTTTTCTAATCCACACGATTTTTTCATCATAAACAACATCAGGCACATCTTCAAAATCATCACTTGTACCAATTATACAATCACAATCTTCGCAATAAAAAATCTCATGATCAATACCAGGAGTGCTTAAAACAATTACTGAAAGATGGTCACATTTCTTCTCCATAGGCCCCCCAACTGTTATTATTTTACATAAAAACATCTAAACCATGAATTTAAATGATCTGTGACTAAATACTACTTATAATAAATATATCGACATAACAAAATTCAAACTAAAGTATGCTTTTGAGTCCCTTTTGGGATCAGGACCTTGATTTTTTTTGATTTTCAAAGAAATATCCACATGGAACATCTGGTAAAACTGTGTTTCTATCACATATATCTTTTTCGTTTATTGGGAATATTACACAGTTTATCGGTCTTATTTTGCCATATATTTTGCAGGAAAATCCTTTTGGATGTTCTATTAGAAATGGGCATTTATAAAGGAGTTTACAGCATGCTCCGCATTGTTTGCATTCTCCTTTTCTGTGGGAAACCATGTTCTGTACATATTTTTTTTTGAATGTATATAAATAGAGTCTTCTGAATTTGCCACAACTGTGTATAAATGTCTTTTTTAAATTTTTAACCATTATTATTAGTATAACTTTTGATTTATACTTTTTCAAAATTTTTTTTGTTACCGATTGCCTTACTTAAAATTATTTTTTAATTTTATGCTAAAAAACCTATAAATTGTTACTTTATTAGACTATTTGGTTTGCGGTATTGATTTTACTTATAATTATTTGGATTGTAAACATATAGTGGACCGACCCTATCACCCACATATTATATTTTAAACTTCATTATGAGTTTTTTTAGTAATTCTATATTATTATCCAATTTGCTAGATACTATTTTAAGTTTATCTGCAACATCCTGATTGACCGTATATGATTCATTTATATGCGTCATTGATTTGGATAATTCTTCTGTTCCTTTTTCCTGTTCTTTTATTGAATTGTTTATCTGCTCTGATACATTGGATATATTTTCCATTGCAAGTACTATTTCATGATTTGCTTTTGTTTCTTCTTTTACTGCTTGGCTTATCTGACTTATTACATGAGATACTTCTAAAATATCTTTTTTTAGTTTTTCTGTACTTTCTTCTGCAAGACCACTTATTTCAACTGCTCCTTCTATATTATGTACTGTTTTAATAATCAACTCAGTAATCTCTTTTGATGATTCTCCTGTTCTTTCGGAAAGTTTTCTTACTTCATCTGCTACTACGGCAAACCCTTTACCATGTTCACCTGCTCTTGCAGCTTCTATTGCTGCATTAAGTGCTAGAAGATTTGTTTGTTCAGCAATGTCAGTTATTACTTTAATTATCTGATTAATCTGTTCTGAATTCTTCTTTATCAAATCCATAGCTTCTGCATTTTTTCTCATATTAGCTGAATTATTATCTGCTTCATCATATGCTGTTGATGCAAGTTTTGCTACTGACTCTGCATTTGATGCAATTTCCATACTTGATGCAGAAAGTTCTTCTATTGCGGCAGTTGTTTGATTTATAGAAGCAACTTGACTATTAAGAATATCACTAACAGCTTTAGTATTTACAGATAATTCTTGAGATACTGCTGTTATTTCAGATACACTTTCAGCTTGAGTGTTTATACTGTCGGTAAGTTGAGAAATTTCCAAATTAACTGTACTGTTCACATCAATAAGAACAAGCATATTTTCATGTACAGATGATATTACATTATGAACATTTGAAATAAAATCATTTATTTTAATAGCAAGTGTTTTTGTTTCATCTTCTGTATCTATTTCTATTCTTTTTGTAAGATCTCCATCTCCTTCTGATATTTCTCCAACTCGCTCATTTAGTTTTTTTATATTCTCAACTATTTTTGATGCGACAAATAATATCAATGCAATTAAAACGCCAAGCATGATAATTGAAAACACAACAATATTTTGGCTTAATGTATTTAAATTTGTAAAAAATTCTTTTTCAGGTATTACAAGGCATATTTTAAAATCAGCAAGTGGAACAGTATTGTATGTAGCAAGCATATTTTTTCCATTATCATTAAACTCTAATAATCCTTTGTTTGAAGTAAATATTTTATTTGATATGCTGTTATATCTTCCTGATTTATTATTTATTATATTTTCTTTCATTATATAATCTTTGTTTGGATGTGCTATTATAATTCCACTTCTATCAACAAGAAAAGCATATCCAGTCTTTCCTATTTTTAACATATTCACAAAATCGGTAAGACTATCAAGTGACAGAGAAGCAGCAGCCATTCCAACTATAATATTATTCTTTTTAACAGAATGTGCCACAAGTATTTGACTTTTACCTGTAGAAAGTGATACAGCCGGTTCTGAAATGTAAATTCCCTCATGACCATTCATTATCTTTTGAAAATAATCTCTCAAACTAACATTTCCAGGTTGAATGCCAAGCTGGCTTACATAATTTCCATCAGTATCCGCAATATATGTAATCAGACAATCTGTATGTTGTATCTGTTCTTTAAAATAAATGTATGCTTTGTTAAAGTCATTATTTTTTGCGAAATCCATTTCTGAAGTTGCAAGTACAAATGCAGTTAATTTATTAAGTTTTGCCGTAATCTTTTCTACTGCAAGTTCAGTTTTTGTATTCATATTATCTTTTTCTATATCAGATATCATTTTTTTTGACTTTGAAAATATATAAGAATTTGAAAACAACATTATTATAACTACTGATATGCCTATGATAGATACTATTTTCCTTAATATACTTTTTTTTATATAATTCATAAATTCTCCTGTTTTCATTGCTTATATTAATAAATATAACATCTGTTTTTTTATTTTTCAATAATTATTTATTATAACTTGCTATTAAATTATTTTTATAAACCATGATAAAAGGAAAATTTAAACTTATTAATTGAATGTCTACAACTTTTAAATATTTTGAAAATATACTATATTTATACATATTGCAGAAAGCAATAGAATTGCAAATAATTCTAAATTCAGATCTTCAGAAAAGTTTGCTATTAATTTTTCGATTCTTCTTTTGTCAAGGCTAATAAGCCATTTTGATAGGGTTAATGCTGCAATGAGTACAATTACATCTATTAAAAAATATTGGTGTATATCAAATAATTTTGAATTGAAATATGTTAATAATGCTATTATTGCTTTTGATAAGAATCCTTTTATTCCTCCTAATTTTATAAAAAATCCTATTTTTACTATTAATAATTTTAATAATAACAATTTTTTTAATATTATTCCGATTATAGGTATTGATAATGCTGTTGACATGAAAAATATTTTCTTTTTTTGTGTTGGTCTTCCTTTTTCTACTATGAAATTGAATTTAAAAAATCCTGCGAATATGAAAAACATTGATATATACCATATTATCTTTATTCCTGGAAAATATTGAGAAAATGCCATTTTTGCAAAATATGTAAATGATGGGAAAAATCCTCCTGCAAATAATACTGCGAGTATAAAGAGTATTTTACCTGATTTATTTGTCTTTATACAGAGATTGTCGTTTTTGTCTGAATAATCTATGTCATAAAGAAGCATAAACATAAACATTTTATAAAAACAATGTATTATTAAATAAATAAATACTAATTCTTTTTCTCCTCCTCCAAGCAACATTCCACATACTCCCATTACGTAAACTGTTGAATGTGTTACTGCTTTTTTGAGATTATGCTCGAAAAATAAAAATAATGATGATAATATTATTGTTATTACTGAAACGTATTTTATTATTTCTGGATATATTAAAAATCCATTTATTTCTGATGGTGCTATTACAAATCTATATAATCCTAAAACTCCTGTTGATATTGCAAATGATGAAAGACAACCTGAAAAAATATTTCTTGCTCCTGAATGACAGGTTGGAACCCATGAGGATGCTGGGAAAAATCCTCCTTTTATTAAAAAAGCAATCAAAAATAATGTTATTGCTTGTGTATCTTTTATTGTTTCTCCCGATATTATTAAATTTCCCTGTGAATAATAATGTATTCCAATTCCCCCTAAAAAAAACATTGAACTTACAGAGTTAAATATCATATATTTCAATGCTGCATAGTATTTTTCATCTCCTGTTATTAATACATAAGAACAAAGTATCATAAGTTCGTAATATACATAATAAGTGAACATATCAGATGAAAATACTAGTCCTGAGCATCCTGAAAGAAAAAACATAAAAATAAGTGTTGGATTTATTGTATCAAATGTTATTTTTCTTTTTCTTGATATCCACACAAAAAAAATCATTAATAAATATAATGTTAAAAAAATTATTCTTATTTTACTTATTTCAAAAAATGGTGCTATTATTTTAAATGATGTAAGCTGTATTTTCATTGGAATTCCATCAAATTTCCATATTATAAAACAACCTGTTATAAATTGTATTAATAATGAAAATTCAAATATATATCCGAATTTTTTCCCTTTTAATATTTTTGTCAAAAAAAGAAAAACTGCTCCAATTAATGGTATTACTGCAAAAATAAGTATAATTATCTTTAATGATTCAGAATTGTTCATTAATCTTTTTCCTAAGTTCTCTAACAGAAATAGTTTTATTTTTTCTATAAATTTCTATTAATATTGAAAGTGCAATTGAATTAAAACATACTCCTACTACTATTGCAGTAAGCATTAATGCTTGAGGCAATGGATTAACATATATTTTGTCAAAACCTTCAAATACCGGAGCAATTCCATTTGTTAAACAACCAGCTTTTATAAATGAAAATATTATAATACTTTCAATTATATTAAGGCACATTATTTTTTTAATTATATTATCTGATGTTATAAGCCCATAAATTGCAATAAATATCATTATATAAATCATCTTCTTTTCCTGAGATATTCCATTGATAATGCAGTAACAATAACAATTAAAGTTTCAAAAACAGTATCTGTAACTCTTTCACCTAAATAAACAAATGTAACTGTATTACCAATATTATATTTTTGAGCTTGTCTGATTATCGCTTTTGTCTGACTTGTTAAATCTATTAAATTATAATCTTTCATCATAAAAAACATTGGAAACATTGAACAACATAATAATATTATTACTGCAAATCTTAATTTATCATTCATCTTGATATCCTTTTATTATATTTCTAAAAATAAGTATTATAGAGGAATTTACCTCAAAAAATATTAGAAAATTCATAAAAAAGAAAAATACATTTGAAAATATCAAACTGTCTTTTTGAATTACTGTTATCCATAAAAACAAATTGCTATAAAAAACAATTCCAAAAATCACAAGTAATAAAAAACATATAAGAGTTATAAATTCAATTATTTTATAAAATTTATCATTAAAATGTTCTCTATCAAAAATCACTCCATATATCACAACAAGAGTTCCAGCAACAACTCCTGCTTGAAATCCTCCACCCGGATAACTTGTTCCATAACTTACAATATAAAATGAAAACATTATTATAAATGGAAATAATTTCCTTAAAGAAATTTTTAATATCTCTGAATTTCCAAGTTTCATTTAAAACCCCTTAAAATAACAACATTTATTAGCCATAACCCAGCCAATTCCTTCCTTTTCAAAATCAATTCCTTCTTCAAAACAAATTTTTACAAATTTTTCAATTGTCTTAATATCTGGAACATGACATATTATTGTTTTATTATAAACTGATTCTTCTTCGATTATTCCGGCAAGTTCTTTAAAAATCGGTAAAGCTTCAACTGCAAAAGTTTCTGGAGCTTCCCCATCTAATATTGTTGAATTAAAAAGTTCCAGCTCAATTAGTATATTTACAATCTTTTTTAAAAGAGTTTCCTCAATAATAACAACGGTCATTATATACATATTAATCCTCAGCCTCGATTTTGGATATAAATGATATTATATTCTGACTATTATTACAGCTAAATATATCCTGAGCCTCTTTATGTAAAAAAAGTCTTGAAATATGTGCAAGCAAACTTAAATATATCCTATGTTTTTCAGGCGGAACTAATATACAAAAAATTGCTCTAATATTTTTGTTTTTTTCAAAAGAAATACTGTCAGAAATTACTGCCACACCAATTCTAATTTTTTTAAGACCTTTTATTCTCCCATGCGATATTGCAAATCCATTTCCTAAATCAAGTGTTATTATTACATCTTTATTTTTTAAATGATTTTTTGCTTGTTCCACAAGATCTTTATCATCTTTTAATGTAATTTCTACAAGTGAATTAAGTATTTCTTCAGGGTCTTTTGAAATTGTACATACTATTTTATCTTTTTTTACATAATCTGATAATTTAGCCATTATAATCCCCCTCCTGTTTTTTTTATTGTTATAATATAGACAAGAACTGACAATCCTGAACCTAATGCAGCTTCTGCAAGGGCAAGATCTGGTGCTTTCATTACAAAATACGAAAGTGATAAAATCAAACTAAATACTCCCATATAAATAAGGCTATTTACTATTTTTTTAGAAAAAACAACCATTGCAACGCATATTGTAAGTAAAATTGTTATTATAGTTTCTATCATTTTATTTCCTTATAAAAAATTCTGTTTTATTTCTCACAGCACCAACAGATATAACATGTGATATGACTGGGGATGTTGCAAATAAAAAAACTAAAATAATAAATAATTTTATATTCATTTCATGTTTATTAGATATTAACATAAGACCTGAAAGTATCGTTGCAGCTCCTGATGAACCACATTTTGAAAGTGCATGGAGTTTTAAAAAAAGATCTGGAAATTTATATAATCCTGCAATTCCAAAACACATTATAATAATGCCGAATATAATTAAAAAATGTCCAATATAAAGCAATAAACCTCCACTATTTGTTTCTTTTAAAAAACCAAGCAAGAGAAATCATTCCAGTAAAAGATAGTATTGAATACATAAGTGCAATGTCAAGGTAAAATTCCTTATTGTAATAAACTGATAATAAACACATAAGAATTACAACAAATGTTGATATTGCTCCTAAAAAAACAATTCTTTCAAAAAAGAAATCTATAAAAGGTATTCTAATAAGACATAAAAAAATTGCAATTAAAAAAAAGTAAATATAATAAATCATTGAAATATCCTTAAAATAATCTTTTCAAGTCTGCTTTTTATAAGTTTACCTGCATATATTGAATTATTAGTTTTTCTTGTATACCAATGAACATAAATATAAGGTCCTTCCATCCATAATGCAATAGTTCCAGGAAGCAATGATATAGAATTAGCAAGAAAAGTTCTGCCAATTTCAGAGCGGATTTTTGTTTTTATTCTAACAACACCAGGATTAAGTTTTTTTGAAAAAACCATTTTAGCTAATTGAAAAGTTGCAAAATAACTTTCAAACCATAGCCATAAAAAATATATGAAAAGCAAATCTATTCTAAAAAAAATAGCACTTTTATGAAATTCATCATCTCTTATAAAAATCTCATAAGAATATAATGCACATATAAATGATAGTATTAATCCAGCAACCATGGATAATACAGAAAATTCCTCCGATATAACAAACCAGAATAAAAAACAAAGAATTGTTATAACACTTATTCTAACTAATTTAAAATATAAAAATTTATTTTTCATTAAGGTATTTTTTTGCTGTTTCAGTGTAAATACTTAAATCATCAAGTTTTTTAAGTTCTTTGTAGGAATTATAAGCAATCTGATGCTGTCCTGTCAATTCATAACATATAACCTGAGCAAGAAGTTTTTCACGAATTAATTTATCAGAATTCGGTTTGAAATCCTGAAGCATTACACTAGCTTGATGAAGTTCGCCTGATTCAATATATGTTTTTATCTTTTCAAGAGTAATATTTTGACTGTTTTTAATAATTCCAGAAGCAATATTTAATATAGAATGACTTTCTTTGAAATTTCCAGTTTTTCTATATAATCTTGCAAGCGATACATATGCATCTGGAAAAGTCGGATGCGAATTAATTGTATTTATAAGTGCAAGCTCAGCTTGTTTATACATTCCTCTTCTATCATATCTTTGAGATAATTCATAAGAAAAAAAGTAATTATCTGGGTATTTTCCAACCTTTCTCTTTAAATTTATAAAATTCTGCGGATTTTTTGATAATTCAAATATATAATCAACTAATTCCTTTGGGTTTTTAGGCGAATATGTAATTCTAATTCTATCTATTTCAACACCTTTTGGATTTAGCATAACAATAGTATTTCCCGAAGGAACTGAAAGATAATTTCTAAGATTAAGATATTTATTAGAAGAAAGAAAACATAAATTAAATTTTTCACCTAATTTTGAAATATTCTCACCTGTAAAAAAATCAACTGAAAAATCAAGCCAAACATTATCTTCCTGATAAAAAAACACAATTACATTTTTATTATAAATATTAGAATGCTTCATAATATAATTGAAATCTAAACAATAAATATTAAACGCAAATATCAAGGTAAATACTGAAATTAAAATTTTTTTCATATATCCTCCAAATCGATAATAAAAAAAGTTAAATAATAGAAGTTAGAATTCGAAAAGAATTTATAAAAACTTCTATATTAAATTCTATTATTTTAAGCATATATTGTCAAATAAAGATAAGAAAGTATAATAGGCGAAAAAGTTGAGATTGGCTCGGAGGCAGAAGGCTTCCAAATCGCTTAATAGCTTTTAATGAAATTTTCGGGTCTGTGCTGAGCCTTCCTTTACTCCCGCAGAGTTCAGCCTGACCCATCGCTCTTCATCTTCGTAATCTGGTCCTTGCCATACTGGAAAATGTAATCTTTCTTTTTCCTGTATTTCTCCATCATCATCAAGATCATTTATTATCTCACCATTTTTTTTCACATACTCAATTTCACAGCTATCAGCTAAAATTCTCCTTCTACTTTCTCCAACTTTCTCTATAATCTGTGGATATGGCTTATGATAAATCATAATGAATAATTAAAAATTAACAATGAACAATTCAAAGCAAAATCTTTTATTTTTTCCAATTTTTCATTTTTCATTATTAATTTTTAATTTCTCCTTGGAAGGCTTTCTCCCATTCCAACACCTTCAAGATTATGTGGATTTATCATTGGTATGTTTTTTATCCTTCTGTCGTTTTCATTGACTATCATTATTGGTACCTGATTATCTCCTTCAACTTAGAATTTAAATTAAAAATAATTATTTCTCCAGGTCCTTCCACCAATTATCTCGCCTGTTTCTGCATCAACATATAATTCACTTAATCCAAAATCCTCTGCATTATCTCTCAAATCTGCATTAATATAAAAAATATAAGCTAATTTTTTGAATTTAGAGTCACCCAAGCTAGTGAAATAAGGATTTTTATTTCCAAAATATCTATTCCATCTTTCTTTAATCTTCATTATGTCATTTCCACCAAATATTCCATGCGCTCCCTCTTTCAAATATTTTCCTATTTCTGTATTTGCATTCAGAAAAATCGGTTTCTTATCTAAGTAATAAAATTTATTAAATGGGTACATATAATATTTTTCTTTTTGTATTTTCTTTAATTCTTCATCAGTTAATACTTTTATATCCGCAAAAGATTCTATATTATAATATTTTTTTGGATTACTGTTTATCTCATTATTTAATTTTTTTAATGCTTCTTCCCAAGTTAATATTTTTTCAGGTATTTTATAGTTGTAGTCTTTTGAAAGCGAATAATATCTTATTTTCCCGTCCAGATAAAAATCAAGTAACAAAACATCTGTTGTCTTATAACCCTTATAATAAATGTAAAAATAAAATCCACCCCCTAATTCAGAAGTTCCAAAATCATGTAGTTTATCAACCCATATTTTCAAAAAATAATCATTATCCAATTCAGGTACAAATCTGGAAAGAAAATTTCTTCCTGATTTTATTATCTTCTCTTCATTGATTATTTTCTCTATCTTCTCCCCATTTTTTTTTTTTAATTTCTCATAGCAATTATTTTCTGAAAAAAATATCAGTTTTCTATCAGCAAATCTAAATTCAAAATTTGCATTGTACTCTTTTTTTTCTTTGTCATAATCAGATAAACTGCATTTAATAAGATTCTTTCCCTTTTCAACTTCATAGCTTTTCCCCAATCTTATATGCACTTTCAAATTTCCTAGAAACTCTGGATTATCATGATAATAATACGCCACTATATCTATCATTCTATCAATATAATATTTTTTTTCCTCTTCTGAGAGTATTCTTTTTTCCTCTGCATTTATGGATAAACTTAATATAAAAGAGAAAAATACAAATAAAATTATTGTTTTATTTTTCATATTCTTCCTCTATTTCAAAAAGATCCGGGAATCTGAAATCTGGATTTATTATATACAATTGACATTTAGACTCTTTAATTTCCGGTGTATAATATTGTTCCCCTAAATTAAATGTATCTATTGTAATCTGTTTTAAAATTTCCTTAACTGTTCTATATTTTCCATATTTATCTGGTTTGTTGAATTCTCTAAAAAACACTTCTGATATTGATTTTGATTGTTTTTCATTTACTGTTGTTTTATACCCTATTGAACATTTTGAATTGAAATATGCATGCATAAATTCAAGATTTCTTCCAATAAGACATGCTTCAAAGAAAATCAGACTCACTTCCTTTTCATAAAAACCCTGATTTGGTGATTCATAATCAATATATCCGAATTTTCCAAGCTGATTTGGCGATACATACATAGATAATCCAGGTACAATCTCATCAAAATTTTCTTTGATCATATTTTCATCTATATCTTTAAACATCTGTATTGTGGGTAATTCATAAGTATCTTTACTCCAGTTCATATTAATTTTATTTTTTAAATACGAAGGTATTACACTGCTTTTAACTTCCACAGTTCCACCATGTCCATTATAATATAAAATTCCTATTTCCTGTGTAGAGGTTCTTATATATTCAAATTCCCTGTCCGAAAGACTTAAATCCATTGCAGATTGAAATCCCCAACTTGCTATATTAACCATATATTTTAAAAATTCTTCTGAATTTTTTTGAATGGCTGATGTATCATGTGCTTTACCACTCTCATAAAATCCAAAAATTCCTAATGCGATTTTATTATTTATAATCTTTTTATAAATTTTATTATCTGAAACAAGTTTAATATCCAAACTTTCAAGTTTTTTATCCTTTAAATCCAAAATATCTAGGACTTCAAATTTCCCTTTATGTAATTCATAAAATTTATTTCCTTCATCATCTATAATAATATCCTTTTCATCAACATTTTTCATCATAATAAATCCTTCTGTCATAAAAATACCTGGTCGTATTTCTTTTGCTGTGAAATTTTTATTAAAATGTTCTACAAGACCTTCTATTTCATCCATATCTGTCCTTTTATCATCAATTATTTTTATATAAAACAAAGAGTCTTCCGATATTAACATTTCCTGTCTATAATCATTTATTACCTTATCCCTCAAATTAATATTCATTAGCAAAAAATCGCCTTCTATATCATTTGAATTAATACAAGACAACTCCAACCCATCTCCAGCTAAAATATCTTTATCTAATTTCTTTAAATAATTTATATATCCTTTATTATTTAAATCTTTTCTCGCTGATATAATAGCTGGAATTGTATCTACCGGCAAAGGATATAATAATGACAGTTCATAAATACCATCTTTAAAAATCCTTGTATCTTCACCTGTTTCCGTTAAATACACTTTTTTATTCACTTTATCTTCCGGATCAATAAATTCTAATTCAATTCTATCAATTGTATTTTTTCTATACCCATTACTTGATTTTATAAGAGCAAATAAAGGATAATTCATATCCTCAATCAAACCTGCTTTTACTCCTTTGATCTTACTTCCATCCACCAAGGGTATTCTTTTTATCCTTCTATCGTTTTCATTGACTATCATTATTGGTACCTGATTATCTCCTTCAATTGAGAACTCTCTTGATACTACCCGGGTCTGAGCTGAGCTTTCTTTTACTCCCGCAGAGTTCAGCCTGACCCATCGCTTTTCAGCGACTGAGAAGTCCACTTTTGATGAGATTATTATATCCATGAAATTGCCTTTGTATAATGTGAAATCTGCCTGTGTGGAATTTGTTCTTAAAGGTTCTATTTTATAAGAATCATCTTCATTTCCTGTTATACTCCAATTCCATTGAATATTCTCAAGTCCTGTCATATCTACAAGAGTTCCATCTTTATATACAAGACTTGCAGTAAGCCTTTTCTTCACACCTTCTTTCATTTCTTCAATAACTGGTTCAATTTTCACTTTTATTGTATTTATATAAATCTCTTTTGCTTTCTTTACAAAATCATCATTATAGTAATATCCTGAATCGTAATATGCTCCTAATACTTTTTTGAGCATTTCATCTGCTTTACTGTAATTATCTGTCTTTTTATATATTTCAACAAGTTCCTGATATGCTCTTATTTTTTCCTGATGATGTATTTTTCCAAAGTTATTATAGAATGGGTCTTCTATTACTTTTATATAATATTTTTCTGCTTCTTCATAGTTTTCTTCATCTTTATAACTGTCTGCGATTCCTATATCGGATTTTGAGTTTACTCCTGAGTTTGGATAATATGTATTTACATTTGTGAATATCTCTCTTGCTTTTAATGATTCACCTTTTAATAGATACATTGTTCCCATCTGAACATATATTCCAGCCTGAGTATAATAATCTGTCTGATAATCTGTTATTCCTATTGTCTGATTACAAGCCCATAATGCTTTATCGTATTCTTCAAGAAATCTGTATGTATTCACTATATCTGAATATGCTCTGACTTTTTCTGCCTTATCTGTAGCTGAATTATTTATTACTAATAAATGCTGTTCTTCTGAAAGTTTCAGAAATTTTTGAGCTTTTTCTTTATCTTTTTCAAAATAAAGATATGTTGTTCCAATTATAAAATTACATTCTCCTAAGCTGTTATCTATATGCTCTTTTGTCATATAATTATATGGTATTATACCTGAAAACATTTCTTTTGCTTTTTCATAATTTGCTATTATTTTTTCATATTCATTCTCATCATCATAAAGATATGTATTTCCTGTTCTTATATATGTTCCAGCCATTGCATAAAGTATAGTTCTTCTAATATACTCATTTGCATTAACCGAAAAAGTAGTCAGATACATCTGAGTATATTTTTCGCAATCTTTTCCATAAGCTCTTGTCTTTTCTCTGTCTGTTATGCCATATAAAAAATTATTAGCAGCATATCCATTAACAATTCCTAAATAACATGATTCCAACAGTCTGCTGTCATCTGAAACAAGATTTTCTTTATATCTTGCTATTGATTTATTATATACTTCTTCTCTTTTTTCTAAATCACTTTCATAAAAACTTGCGATAACATAATATATGAATCCTAACTGATTATATACTTCTCCTTTTTCCGGTTGATATTCTCCAGTGTTAATATATTTCTCAATATAAATTTCAAGAGCTTCTGCTTCTTTCATGTAATATTCTTTTTTTAGTTCGGGATCTTCTGTCATATTATACAAAGAATTATAAACTTTGCTTTTATCATATCTTGCATTTTGCCTTATATTTTCATCAGGAGAGTATTCTATACACCAATCAAAAAAACTTATTGATTCAAGTAAATCTTCTTCACTTCCACTATAAATATGATATATGGTGATTATCTTAGAATACGAATATCTTTTGTATGGTGATGTCTTATCATACAATATACTTTTTTTAAACCATTCAATTGCATTAATATTGTCTGCCATCTTTTCATAACAGTAACCTATCTCATAATATGCTCCATTAGAGTAGGCGTAAGCAGGATATTCACCTATAAGTCTCTGCAATAGATTGATAGCAGTCATATAATTTCCTTCACCTATTTCTTTCATTGCCTGATCGTATAATTCTTCTTCCGGTGTATTTTCTCTTGACTTTTCTAAGCAAAATTTATGATTAAGTATTTTATACAAAGAAAATGCTTTTTCTATATATTTATATTTTTTTAAGAATTTTTCTTTATCTTTATCCTTTAAAAAAACATCTATCTGTTCTCTGTAATAATCTGTTATTTTAAGTCCAAATTTTTGTATGTATTTTTTGTGATCTATAGCAAATATCCTTTGTTTATTCTCATCATTTAGTATTATATCCTGAATGTCAGATATTATATTAATATGAGATTTTTTCATTCTCATATTACTCATTTTTTCAAGAAGTTTCGAGTTTAAAGTATAAAAAACACCCATATCTTTATTTGATTTAAATTCAGATTTCATCTTCTCAACATATTCTTTAATATTTTCTTGGTAATTTTCATCAACAATATTTTTACATAAAAATTCAGAATCTTTTTCTATTTCAGATACAGTAAAATCATATACTGCTTCAATACTCTCTATAATACTTTTATTATTTGCAAAATTCTGCGAAAGATTACCAAGATAATCAAGGATTTCTGCCTGACTTCCTATATTATCAATTTTATCTGAAATATCTTTATTAATCACCTGAATACTCAAAATTTTGTTTTCTGTTAGTAAATTAACACCAGAAACAGCTTCAATATATTCAAGATTCATACTCCATGAAATAACAGAAAATAATAGAATTGTTAAAATATACAATGTTTTTTTCATAATTTTACACCAGTTTGCTTATATTTTTATAGATTATATCTTGATTTTTTTTATGATATTATTCTTTGACTGTTTCATGATATATTTTTAGTTTATTAATATACTATTATATTGTCAAGATGTTTTTTAACAAAAAGATTTTGATTAACCATTTTTTGTCTAACCTTTTTTATTTTTCCTTTACTAAAAAGAAGAGGAAGATCATCAATTCCTGCAAGAATACTTAGTTTACTTCTGGTATTTCAGTTGCAAATATTCGTGTATCATCTCCTGTTTCTTTTAATACAACATGATGAGATAAACTGTAATGAGGGTCTAATATCAATGCTTCTATCTCATCTTGTTTATTGTCTGTATATTCAGATAAGAATTTCAATGAAAGATGTAAAGGATCTCCTGCATAAGGACTTTCTCCCATTCCAACACCTTCCAGATTATATAGGTTTATCATTGGTATGTTTTTTATTCTTTTATCTTCTTCACTGACTATAGTTATTGGTACTTGATTATCTCCTTCAATTGAGAATTCTCTTGATACGGTCCTGAATCTTCTTAAAAAATTTGATTAGAATTTGTCAGGAAAATTGTCCACCTATAACTTCTCCTGTTTTTGTGTCAATATATATTATAAAATTACCTGTTGGTATACCATGTTTTTTCTGCTTTACACCTAAAACCCAGGCTAAAGCAATATTTTCCCTATCTCCCCATATCTCTGAAGGACTTTTTACAGTATAGT
>Ga0265293_10001382_pt1 | contig 52942 bp, 50 predicted proteins | sample Munlanlewell138R_FD_192505 | JGI IMG/M metagenome (GOLD analysis project Ga0265293, IMG submission 192505) | Leachate microbial communities from a municipal landfill in Southern Ontario, Canada - Leachate well 138R | ecosystem: Engineered > Solid waste > Landfill > Unclassified | place: Canada... | reverse complement strand
CAAAACAACCGCTAAAGTGTAAAAACCTCCTCGTCAGGAGTCACTTTAGCGGTCATATCTGGAAACGGGTATGGGTTCAGCCGAAAGGTTGGATCGCAACTGGCGGGGAGATTTTTGCATCTCTCCAAACGTACGTAGTTAAATCCGCTAAAGTCTATGTATAAACGAATTCCTGTGAGCAAACTCACAGGCTCTGAACAATTTAAAAATGTAGGTCAAAAGAAATTCTCCGTACTGGAGTTCTGGCAGTACGGCTTTTCAAGTCTGAACTCGAACGTGCTTCGAGGTGCACTTGCCGAGTTCATCGTTGAAAACGCACTCAAGGACAATATGGAGATTGAAGTTCGTAGTCCGTGGGGAGACTACGATGTTTTGTATGATGGAAAGAAGATAGAGGTGAAATGTTGCTCGTATATTCAGGATTGGGATCAGAACAAACTCAGCACCATCCAGTGGTCGGGATTAAAAGCTAAGGAACTGTACTACTCAGAAGCCGTCACCAAGCTTTCTGATTTAAATAAAACCGCTGATTACAAGTCAGATATTTATATACTCGCTCTCTTCAAGCACCAAGAACACGCCACGCTCGACATCCTCGATATGGATCAGTGGTGCTTCTATGTTCTAAACAAAGAACAACTTTCAACAATCACTAAAAATAGAAGTTCTGTATCACTTGCACTTTTAAAGAAGTGCAATATTGAACCAATTTATTTTAGTGATATCCAGAACGCAATCGAGACAAAATAAAACCCTCTCTTTCGAGAGGGTTTTATCGCTACTTAATCAGATTACCATCTTCATCATACGAGGAACCGCTTGGGCGAAAGAGATCATCAGGAGGCGGATCATAATCGCCATCCTGCTCATCTTCATATTCTTTCGCTGAATCATCCCACGCTTTCATCGCACGATAGATCTGTTCCTTTCGCTCTTCAGTTAGAGGGTTATCCTCAAACTCATGTCTGTGGAAGTGCTGATATCTTCTGATCTCCATATACTTCGGACTGTGGTGCTTGAGCCAGAAGATCATTGGTGTAATCTTTCCGGCTTTTGCTTCTCTGATGAGGAGTGATTCCATCATGTCACTGATGAAGTATTCTCCGGACTTCAATGCCTTGTCGGCTCGATCCTTGAAGTCAGGATCCTCCTCGTACCACCTGTAATAGGTAGAGCGATGGATTCCAATTTGTGATGCGACGACTTGGATGATCGGCATGTCCTCAAGCTTCTCGAGGAACTCTTCTTTCTTCGCATCACGTTTCTCCAGCACCTTCTTAGGTGCCTTTTTTCTAACACTCGTTTTCTTACTAGATTCTCGTTTATTTGCCCGAGGCATTTACTACCCGCGTGAGCGGATAAGTTTGGGAGTCTTGCCTGTCTTCATCGACCACCTGCGAAGTATTACCTCCGCATAGACAGGAGACTTTTCCATCAGATAGCATCGTCTGCCGATCATGAGCGATGCTATCAATGTTGAACCACTTCCACCGAACGGTTCCAATACCAAGTCGTCACGCTTGGTGAGTACTTTGATGTACGGGATTAATAACTCAACAGGTTTTGTTCCGAAGATAATGTCCTGACCTGATGACTTCTTGTCCGCCGCAATGTGCGATATGAAATCTGTCGGACAAATTTTCTTGCCTTTTTCATAGGATTCCCAATGAGGCGATCCTGCCGTGGCAAAGAGAGCATTCTCATACTCATTCTGAAAGAGTTCCTCTTCGGGATTGAGATTGAGTGGTGTGTCACCAACACTACCCACCAGAGCAATATCAGTTTTGTTAAAGAACTTGTACTTCCCAGAAAAACCCTGCATGCGGTTTGGCACATGCCACGTGATGGTGTTCCTATATTTCCAGTGAACTTCCAAGGCGTTCCAGATGGTGCGAAGATTTTTAGGATTCTCGAATATGATGATCGAGAAGTCAGGCTTCTGCACCTTAGCGACGTTTGCCATCCAAAGGTCACTGAAGTTGTCTGGTAACACATCTGTCTCAAGGTATCTGCGATTTTTCTTGGCACCGAAGCCGACAGTCACGCCGTCCTTTTGCTTAGTCTTACCCTTCAGGTAGTCCAAAAGATAGGGTGGGTCTGTCATGACCATGTTCGCTTGATCCTTATCCATCAGAAAGAGCATGTCTTCCTCGATGGTCGAGTCACCGCACATAAGTCTCGACCCATCTATTTCATACACATCACCTTTCTTCACTTTTATCTGCTTGATGTCGAGCTTCTCTAACTCTTTCTTGAGATTGAACTGTTCGGTATTCGTCTCTACAGCGAATATTTCATCCATCTCTTCCGAGGAGAATCCGACATCCGTCAGGAATGCTTTGTCGAACTCAGCAAGGAGCTTGAAGTCAAACGATCCCGTATTTTTGTTAAGACGAAGGTTCAATTCCTTCTCTCGTTCGATCTCGGGAATGTTCACATACACCACCGGTACTTCGGTATATCCAAGCTCTTTCGCTATGTGAAGCCGAAAGTGCCCTCCGATTACGACATTTTTTCGTTTGTCGTCACCGTTTGCGATGATGGGGTCGACAAGACCGAATCTAGTAATACTCTCTTTTAATCCTTCCTCCTGATCTGTGTTCCACGTTCGTGGATTATATGTTGCCGGCTTTAAGGAGGATACAGGCACGGCAACAATAGCTATGTTTTGTTTAGACATAGTAGTTATATTTGTTAACCAATAAGAAACAGAGCGTGACTAACGCTATGTTGTGTTTCTCATATACTCCTGTTCACTCCTAGGGAAAGCGGTGCACTCGCTTTCTAAATATTCACCATTTCTGGTGCTCGTATTCTCGTTACATCTAATGATACAAAACCTGTAATTTTTAACAAGGTCAAATAGTGCAAATGGATTGTTTGGATATATAAAAGAGTTTTGGTCAATGCATTTGCACCATTTGCACTAAATTTCTTCAAAAAAGATATAATACAAATACAGATGAAAGAACCAGACCACGATTCAGTTTTTAGAAAGCTTTCTAACACCATTGACCAAAATGGGGTTGTTTCTGCTCGCGAAACAACCACGATGGAATTTAAAGAAAATTTTAATTGGGGTAGTCGAGATAAATATGCGAAAAGCTTTTCCGCTTTTTCAAATAACAAAGGTGGTTATGTAGTTTTTGGTATTTCAGACAACCCTCGAACACTTGTTGGTCTGACATCAAATAATTTTAGCAACCTTGATGAAGCAACTATTACTGCATATTTGAACGGGTTGTTTTCACCAGAAATCCAATATGAAAAATTCACTGTGGATGTAGGGGGTCAGACCTTGGGAGTGATTTATGTACATCAGTCTGAAGACAGACCGGTAATTGCAATCAAAAATGATGGCGATGTACAAGAAGCAGTGATCTACTATCGTTACAATGCTCGTAACGACAAGATCAAATATCCTGAATTAAAATCCTTGTTTTTAAAGACCAAGGAAGATGAAAGAAAGCACTGGATGAACTTATTTGAAAAAGTATCAAAAATTGGTCCATCAAATAGTGCAATCCTTGATGTAGTAAATGGAACCATCGAAGGTAGCGGTAACTCAGTATTAATCGATCAGAAACTTGTTAAAAAACTCAAATTCATTAAAGAAGGTAATTTTTCTCCTAAAGGTAAACCTACACTCAAATTGATTGGTGATGTTCGTCCGATTGCTGTCACAGGATACAAGCCGGGAAAATCAGGATTAAGAATTACCACAGATCCTACTGCACCAGCTGTAAGAGAAGAAACTATTTTGAAAAATTATCCATTTGGATACAAGGATTTGGTGAAGAAACTAACTGAACGCTATTCGAACTTTAAGACAAATCCTAGATTTCATAGTATTCGAAAAGGTCTTGTAAAAGATGAAAAATTCTGTAAACCTAGATATCTTGATCCAAATAACACAAAAGGTACCAAGAAAGATTTTTACAGCGAAGCCATTATCACAGAGTTCGATAAACACTACACCAAGAAGAAAACTAAAAAATAGTGAGCTTTTTAGGAGTGTCGCATTGTCGCATTTACCACACTCAAAGTGACCTGTCCGCATCCCGGTCCCACTTCAAAAGTAGCTCAAAAACGCTTACAAGGTCTTGAGTCACAATGTTCTGAACCTGTGTCGGGAGCATATAAAAGTTTAGCCACACGTAAGTGTGGTTTTACTTTTAATGCCCCGACGGAGAAAGTGCTGGGAGCACTTTCGTCAGGATTCGAAAAGCGGTTTGAGATATTTCTGGAAGAATGAACAGAAATATCCAAACGCTGCACCGTTCATGTAATGAAAGAATCCTGCCGTCGGAGCATCTAATAAAAAGACCTTCGTGAGAGGGTCTTTTTATTGTCGATGTTCCAAGCGGAGTGAGTGACTAATGTCACTCACGTCAGGATTCGAAAAGCTTTTGTCACAGATTATGAGCTTGTAAAATAATCAGTCACAAAGGTACACCGTTCATGTAAACAAGTTTCCTTTCGGTATTCACCCAAGAATAAAAGTTAACTTTTACTCTATTTTAATCACTGAAGGTAGCGGGAGAAATTCTCGTCATTGAAGCATCGTGAGACTAGTATCATATCCGCAATTAATATGGTTGTGTACGTCTCTACACAGTGCTACTCTCGATAGTGGAGATCTTTGACGTTATAGAAGAGATCAGAAAATAGAATCACACTCTAAGGAGAAAACCATGTTGATGAATTTCAACTTGCCCGACATACCCGCCTCGTGCTCCGAGTACTCCACCTATGAATGGCTGCGTCAATGTGGCCAATTGTCTCGGCAAATGTCCAGAGCGTCCTCGTCTGCTTTGCTGGGAAGCTCATCGAAAGCATTTCGCTTAGCCGGTGGAGTGTTCGATACTTACGGAAGAGCTCGATTCACTCACACTGACCCGGGGTTCAATATTACCGAGATTACGCGCAAAAGACGTTCCCTTGGTATCGCTGAAAAGGTAGTCTGTCCGGACACTTTTGGTGACCTGATTCACTTCAGCAAGGATGGTGGTGGTAATGAACCAAGAGTTCTTATCGTGCCACCGATGTCCGGTCACTTCCCATCGCTTGTTCGAGGGACGGTGCTTGCTCTCCTGAACAACAATGATGTCTACGTGGTAAACTGGAAAAATCCACGTGACATCTCAATCTACAAGGGGGACTTCGGTATTAGTGAGTATATCCAGTACATCATGACCTTCATTCGAAAAGTTGGTCGTGGAGTACACGTGATTGCTGTCTGCCAACCATGCCCCCTGGTGTTGTCGGCGGTGGCATTGATGTCTGAGGCCGGCGAAACAGAGTTGCCAGGTTCGATGACGCTCATTGCGGGTCCAGTTGATACACGTGTTAGCCCTACTGCACCGTGTGAGTTTGCCCAGAGACACAGCTTGAACTGGTTTAAGGACAATCTAAGCTATGTTCCGCTTCCCTTTGGGGGTATGGGTCGGCTGGTTTTACCGGGATTCCGCCAAGTTGGTGGATTCATGGCAATGAATCTAGAAACACATACCAGAAAACACCAGGAACAATTCGAAAACCTGGTTAGTGGTGAAGGCGGGTTGTCTGAGAAACACGCTAGTTTCTACAGAGACTTCCGCGCTGTTTCTGACTTACCAAGCAAGTTCTTCCTCGAGACAATTGACGCTATCTTCTTGCGTCACTTGCTCCCGAAAGGTGAACTTCGTTGGTATGACCAGGCAGTAAACCTAGGTGCGGTGACTAAGGTACCCACCTTGGTCATTGAGGGTGCAAATGATGACATCACCGGCCGTGGCCAAACAAAAGCAGCTCTTGATCTGCTCACTGGCCTCGACCTGAGTAAGGTGGCGTTGCACATAGCGTCAGGGGTAGGACACTATGGCACCTTTACGGGGAGTCGGTTCAATCAATCGATTGCACCGTGCATTGAGAAGTTCATCCGCTCACACGATCACGGCTAATTCCTCACTCGAGAGGTAAGAGTCTTGTCCCGCCAGCATGCAAGTTGGCGGGACTTTTTATTTGTAATGAAAAGTGCCCCAATGTTTAAAAGGTTAAACTATCCTCCAGACAGTTGTTTAGTATTCAATTATATAAGTCAGGCTCTGATTTCTGATATAATCTCTATATGAGCGTTAGAAATATATTTGTGTTTGTGGTTTTTCTCTCCATAATTTTGGTGAGTTTTTTGTTTATAGGTTTTTATGGCTTTGATAGATTGAGTGACAATGATAGTGGTCTAGTTAATGATAATGCAAATGATACGGACCTAATACCTGCGCCTGATTCAATAGCTCAAACTAATTTAGTGTTAAATAATTATTTGACTGAGTATTCAGTGGAGGATTTTAGTTATACATACTCAGGGCTGACCGAGGAAGAATTGACGCAAGTAAATAATATTATCTCTCTGTCTAGACAAAATATATTTTACAAGGAGGAACAAAAAAAGCTTGCCACTGACATTTACCATAGACTTTTTGAGCTGGAGGCTAGTGATCGAATCCAAGACGCCCCTAGTTCTCGAGCTAACTATCTTATGGCTAGTAAATTATGTGTTGCCAGAGCTATTATTTTAAGCGAAGAGCCAGATACTGTAAAAAAATGTCTTGGAAAAGATGATTATCCTTCTGATATAAGTTGGACTACCGACGACATTACGGCTGAAGCACAAATCTCACCTTATTATTTAGTAGGGTCTTACTATAATGATAATACTGAGGATGTTGCTCGGGCTCGATATTATCTTAATCAAGTATTAACTCATTATGAAACAGGATTAGAACAATGGGGAAAGGAATATTATGAAGGAATAGTCAGTGAAGATTATTTTAATATGGTAAATGACACTCGTCAGAAGCTCAAAATTCTGAACTAGTCTTAAGAAAGTTTATAAATTCATAACTTTTTCTCGGGTGGTTATAGGATTTGTGTCAAAAGAATCTATGTGTCTAGATTGAGCTGTAAACTATAAAAAGCAAAAGAGGCTAGACAGTTAGCTATCGGTAGCAGTATACTCAGTGGGCAGAGAGAACTCATTAAGAAAGCTCTGTTTAGTCTTATGAATATTAAAAAACTTTTTGATTATTCGCAGCCACTAGTGTCTGCAGCCACCGTACTTGTTATTGGGGGAATTATCATCACTCTTATTGGTACTTATACTGTTTATAATATCAAGTTAGCGCGAGATACGGTTGAAGTAACAGGCTCAGCTAAAGAGGCGGTAGTAGCTGATACTGCTCGTTGGATTATTAATCTTGAAACTAAAACTGGAACTAATAACCAACAATCTGGTTTTACCAGGTTAGAGTCAGCGACTGAAAAAATCACTAACTATTTGGAAACGGAAGGCTTTACAGACTTTGAAACGCCAGCGATGAATAGTTATCCGAATTATTCATATCCCCAAAACGGATCTCCGATATTTACCGGTTATAATGTCAGCCGACAAATTATAGTGCGTAGTAATGATGTGGAGTCAATTAATACTTTGGCAAATAATATAGAACCTTTTACTGGTTTTGATTACAATGTTTCTACTCAGTCACTGGAACTAACTTACAGTAAACTTGATGAGTTAAGAGTATCGCTTCTTAGCGAAGCTATTAAGGATGCTACTGCTCGAGCCGAGGCTATTGCCAGTGAATCAGGTCGCAAGGTTGGTCTTCTGCGTAACGCCTCAAGCGGGGTGGTGCAAGTATTGCCAGCTGGTGGTATCGAAGTTAGTGACTATGGAACTTATGATACTCAAAGTATGAACAAAGAGGTTATGGTGACAGTACGGGCTACGTTCGGACTTTAACTATTTCTTCAAAGAAGAGAAAATCCCTTAGGGGATTTTCTTGTTTATAAAGGATTAGCAGGTTTTAATTCGAGATATATGTTATGAAATAGATTATGTACGTAAAAGTAAAAGTAATGGCTGGAGCGAAAAGGGAAAGAGTAAAGAAAGTAAATGAAGATACTTTTGAAATGACGGTCCGTGAACCAGCCGAGAGAAACCTCGCTAATAAAAGAATCAGGGAATTGTTAGCTGAGCACTATGAACTACCGCTAGGACAGGTGCGGATTGTGACTGGACACCATAGTCAGGGAAAAATTTTTGATATAAAACTTTGATAAAAGGTGGACTTTGTATGCTGCTCCATTAAAATGTTCATAAGCTAAAAACTTACCATGCCAGAGTTACCAGAAGTAGAAACAGTTAGAATACAACTGAAATATAAATTAATTGGCCAGACCATTCAAACCGTGGAAGTTTTTCATGATAAGTCAGCTAAATCCAACAGTAGCTTCGAAGATAACTTAATAGGTAAGACTATTTCCGACATTGACCGAGTAGGGAAGTTAATGATCTTTGCTTTTGCCGAGGATGATAATTTATTTCTTTTGGCCCATCTTAAGATGACTGGGCAGTTTTTCTTTGTTGAAGATGATGATATTAGTGGTGGGGGACACTCTGTGACAAAACAAGATTTTTCAGAATTACCAAACAAGCACACCCGAATAGCTTATTACTTTTCGGATGGGTCGGCTCTTTATTTCAATGATATGCGTATTTTTGGTTATAATCAGTTAGTTAATAGAGACGAGAAGGAGTTGGCTAAACAGCGTTTTGGACCAGAGCCAATCACTGATGATTTTGACGTTTTGTCATTTGCAGCCAAACTAAAGAAACGTAAAACTCCAATTAAAGCAGCTTTGCTAGATCAAACCTTGGTAGCTGGGTTAGGTAATATCTACGTAGACGAAGCGTTGTATCGAGCTGGAGTAAGGCCAACTAGACGAGCGGATAAAGTAACTAAAAAGGAAGCAATTGCGATAGCTAAAGCAGCCGGGGATGTTATGAAAGAATCCATAAAAGTAGGCGGTACTACTTTCCAGAGTTTTAAAGACACGGGTGGTTATCGTGGAAATTTTGTTAAACATTTGGAAGTGTTTGGTCGCCAAGGTCAAGAGTGTCCACGGTGTGGGACGATAATAAAGAAAATTCGTTGTGCTGGTCGTGGTACTCACTACTGTCCACAGTGCCAGAAATGATTTTGCTAATAATTTTATTAAATTTTAGAGTTTCTCCTGACTGTACTATAATTGGCAAGTTACAAACTAAACTATAATTATGTTGATTCTTTATTACAATCCCAATTGTCCCTTTTGTCATAAGGTTTTAGAGGAGGCTAAGACGCTAGATATCGAATTCGATTTGAAAGACATTACTGGTAATGGGGATTTAGTTAATGAATTAGTAGCTAAAGGAGGCAAGAAACAAGTTCCTTTTATGGTTGATAGTGATAAAGAAGTTTCAATCTATGAGTCAGATGATATTATAGACTACATAAGGAATCTGTAATTCAGACTGGTAAAAGAAAGAATAGGATTGTTAGTGAGTCAGATATATGCAAAATGAATTTCTTATATTTATAAAACTAAAAATAAATTATGCCACTACCAATGATTCAATTTAAATTTACCAACACTGAAGAGGGAAGGGAGATGCAGGATTTAATGGAGCATAAGCTCCATACGCTGGAAAAATATTTAGGAGAAGAGACAGACATAAATTGTGAAGTAGAGTTTGAAAGAGTAACTGCTCATAAATCTGGCAACGTGCATCGAGTTGAAACAAATCTCTACAAAGGTGGAAAGATGTACCGAGCTGAAGCTACTGAGGACAGCTTTGAGAAAGCAATAGATGAAGTTCGTAATGAATTAGATAAACGCCTGAGAAGAGATAATAAAAAAAGAGGTGCTCTTATGAGAAAGGGAGGGCAGATTCTAAAACGAATGATGCGCAGAGAATAGATTGGTAACCATAAATAATACAAAAAGACGACCCCAGGTCGTCTTTTTGTATTAAAGATTTTGTACAAAATCAAAAAAAGTTTGCGCTTTTTTACCCTCAGGCGTAACTGATAATATTTCTAATTTATCATCTTCAATAATAGCGTCATTTATTTTTATTCTCTTTCCTTTAAAAATAAAATAACAACCAGGAGAATTCATAAGCCCATATATTTGTAGTAAATATTGGTAAGCTCGGTCACCGGTAGGAAGGTCTGTTGGGTCTATCTTCAGCTCCCCGTCACTCTTAGAAAAGCGTCCACAGTAGGTAGCATATTCGTGTTCTTGTTCTGTTGGTTGCAGCTGTCCTTCTAGGTAAGGTTTGATAGTGGCGGCTAGTAAACGACCACCCATTTGGGCTAAAATACCATCTAATACAGGACCTTTTATCGGCCAGTTGTCTGAGTCTATCTCAAAACGTTTTTGAGCTACGATTGGACCATGATCCATCTCTTTATCTAACACCATTATACTGACTCCGATTTTTTCTCGCATATCACGCAAAATAGCACTGCGAATAGGGCTGGCTCCCCGCAGTAGTGGTAAGAGAGACGGATGAACATTCAGGGTTTTGTGTTTTGGTAAATTAATCAACCACTCAGGCAAAATTTTGTTATAGGCAACTACAATAAATAAATCAAAATTCTGTAATTTCTCTTCGCAACTAGTTTGATCGGAAAAATCATTTGGTTGCCAAGCTGAGATATCATTTTCTTCTGCCCAAATTTTTACAGCTGGAGACTCCATTTTTTGACCGCGGCCACTTTTGCGATCAGGGCTAGCTACAATAAGACTAGGTAAAAAACCAGCCGCCTTTAATTCTTCTAATACAGGAACCCCTAACGGCTCACCGCCAAAATAAGCAAAATTTATCTTATTCATATTTCGTTAACTTCGTCTATTACTTCTTCAGTTTCAGATTTATCGTATATTTTTTCTGCGATATCTGTAAATAATATCCCGTCCAAGTGATTGTGTTCGTGTTGGATGATTTGGGCCAATAATCCTCCAGCGCCACGTTCGTAAGCTATTCCATTTTCATCTAAAGCCTGCATTTTGACATTGGTGTAGCGACGTACCTCTCCGTATTTATCGGGAACTGATAAACAACCCTCGCCTACAATATGGGTTTTTTTAGAAGTTTTAATAATTCTCGGATTGATAGCTATCAGAGGAGGAAGTGATTCGCGGTCTTTATTCTGGTCATCAATTAAAAATAAACGCTTACTAACACCAATCTGGGGAGCTGCGATAGCGACCGCCACAAAACCATCAACCGAGTATTCCCGCAAGGCTGCTTTCATATTTTTTATCAGCTTAGCTACCAAACCACTATCGAAATCCTCTTGCGTAATTTCTTCGGCAATGGTGTGTAGAGCAGGATGATTTTCTGGGACTAATTTTGCCATATATCTTTTTACTTTTTCGTACTATAACTTAAATGTTAATAAAAATATACAACTGAAACTATTTCTAGACAATTCGCAGCGGATCCACCTCCATCTTTATTTGTGGTGGTAAAGTACGTAGCATATCCATCAGTAGAGGATCGGGCCAGTTTTCTTCAGCTACTCTAATTAGTGTGTGCTTAGTGTAGTGATTATTTTTTGGTAATGGTGTCCCGTAATTATGTATCTTGTAGTCAGCTAGTAGAGTTTGTATGTTTTCAGTGAGATTTTCGACTTGATCTAAGCTCCCAGTATAAGTAAGTAAGATGAAATGTGAGAAGGGAGGGTATTTAACAGCCTTTCTTATTTCGATTTCTTCTTCGTAGAATTGGTTAATATTAGCGTTCTTAGCAAGACTTAGCAGATGATCCTCCTCGGTTCGTAATTGTATTAAGAAATCTTTAGCGGTCTTTTCCCTCAACTTCAGAATTGTAGAAAAGGTTTGTTCCTCGGCTTGCCAGGTTGGTATAGAACGCAGGGCTTCGTAAGAGGTAACAGCTATCATATCTACAGGCTTATTTAAATAAGGCAAAGTCATCATCGTACCAATAAGAATGCTCTGTTTTTGGTTATAAAAATCATTCATAATGCTCTGAGCCTTTTTGTGTGTAGTAGCAGTTTCGTGATCGAGTTTCAAAATATTTACCTTAGGAAACAGTTTCCTCACAGTATCTTCAACCCGTTGAATTCCAACTCCTTGTTCTCGTAATCGCCAGGAACCGCAATCAGGACATGTATCAGCAGCGCGGACTCTTTTTCCTGAAGTACTGCAAACGAACCAGCGTTTTTCTTCGTCCCCGTGCCCTGTTCTCAGAAGAGAGTAAGGAGCTCCAGAATCTACGCAGCGAAAAATATGTCCACAGTCAAAACACAAAACTAAAGGAGATAAACCTTTGCGGGGTGCAAAAAGAAATACCCGACCCTTGTTACTCAGGGTTAATTTAATATTTTCCGCAAGAGCTGGAGTGATGATCGTAAATTCTGAACCCGGTTCATCGTTGTGTTTTACTAATTCGAAATTTGAAGAAAAGTGCAATCTTTGTTGATGCTCACCTACAGTTTCAAATAATTCATCACGCCTTTTACTTTCGTATTTAGTCGGAGGCAAGGTGTCTCCAAAAATTATGGCTTTGTTAGATATTTTTGCATAAGTTTTTAAGATCGTACGATAGTCTAAGTATGGACGGGTCCTAGCTTTATAATGAGTAGAACCACACTCTTCGACAATGATGGTGGTTATGTCGTGTCGATCCAAAAAAGCAAAATTGGGAGTCGCAATAATGAGCTTTGCGTTGGTAAGATCATTGAAAGATAAGTAAGAGCTTTCAAATTGTTTTTTAGTATGAATACTACTAAAAGTAATAACTCGCTTTTCGATCCCATCTCTTAAATAATCAGCCGCTATTTTTACTGAGGTTGAGTTAGGAACTATCAGTAGCACTGAAGCCCGGTGAGCAAAGGCTTCTCTGATTCGGCTTTTGTAATAAAGGAACCGGTCGGAAGTCAGCCCAGTATAAATACTAGGCGTAGGATTTTCTTCACCTATCTGACTGGTAGTTTGAGGATAAGTGCGGCTACCATTTCTGATATCTGGTGGTAAAAGAGCATACAAAATAGATCCTATGGAAGCCGGGTATAATTTACTCAGTTCTTTGGCTGTTTTAACAATATTCTCTGGCAGTGGAGCTGAGACATTTTGTTCATTGTTTAATTTACGCAGTGAGAAAGTTGCCGCCTTAAGAGCTGTTTTAGCCCTAGATACTGGTCTGGAATCGGTGACAATCGCTTGTACTTGTTTGCTGCGCAGAGGCACAGTGATGATAGAGCCGGGTTCGTGATTGAGACTTGAATAGTACGATAATTTTTCAACTACCGTACCTCGAATTAGAGGAGTTACTTCAATTACAAACATATGATGACCATTATAACAGACTAAAAAATTGACAGTTAAAACACAGAATACAAGTATCGATAGGAAAAAATTTGGTTAAGGTTAAGAACAGGATTAAAATTCTTCTAGATAATCAATATCGGCTCCGAGCATGGTTAATCTTTCTACTAGATTTTCATAACCACGGTTGATACTGTAAATATTTCGTAAAATCGAATGACCTTCAGCCCCGAGCATAGCAATTAACAAAATTGTCGCTGGACGTAGGGCTGGAGGGCAAACTAATTCGTTGGCATGTAATTTAGTCGGTCCATTTATATAAATCCGGTGCGGGTCAGCTAAAACAGCGTCAGCTCCAAATTTTTCTAGTTCCGTGAAGTAGATTGCTCGTTTTTCGTACATCCAGTCATGGATAAGGGTTTGACCTTTAGCTTGGGTGGCGATAACAGCAAAGAATGGTAGGTTATCAGCATTAAGTCCTGGGTACGGTCGGGAATGGATTTTTTCTTCAGGAGCTTTGAGGTGGCTAGGTTTGACTGTTATGTCTACCAGTCTGGTAAAGCCATTAACGGAGAAGTATGGTTTAGAGAGTTGAAAATTAAGCCCCATTTTTTCTAAAGTAAGTAGTTCTAGTTCTAGAAAATCAATCGGACAACGAGTGATTTTAAGTTTTGAGTTAGTTACGATAGCAGCCGTCAGAAAAAACATACTATCCGTCGGATCTTCTGACAAGGTGTAATCAATTGGGGTGTTAATCTCGGTTACTCCCGTAACGGTCAGGGTGGTACTGCCGATACCTTCTATTTTTACTCCACAAACTTTTAAAAAATAACAAAGTTCCTGCACCATATAGTTGGCGCTGGCGTATTTGATTGTGGTAGTACCAACAGAAAGGGCGGCGGCTAATAAAGCATTTTCGGTAACTGTATCTCCCGATTCGTAAAGAATAATTTCTTTAGGTTGTTTTGATTTAACTTTAATTTTATAAGCGTCTTCAGTAGTGTCTATCATCACGCCAAAATTTTCTAGAGCATAGAAATGCGGGCGTACGGTTCGGCTACCCAGTTTGCAACCTCCAGACTGTGGTAATGAAAACTGATTCAATCGGTGTATTAAAGGACCTATGAACATAACAATGCTGCGAGTACGACGAGCTGCTTCGATGTTGATATTTTTTAAATCAAACTTTGCAGGAGGAGTAATCGTTAAATCATTATTTTGCCAGGCTACTTTTACGCCAATACTTTCCAGGACTTCTAGAAGTCGATAAACTTCCTCAATTTTAGGGACATGTCGAAGAGTTGTGGTGCCCTTGTTAAGTAAAGAAGCACAAAGGAGACCCACTGCTCCATTTTTACTAGTATTAGTTTCTATGACACCGGATAGTTTCTTGCCCCCAGTAATTTGCAGATTAACTGAACCAGGATTGCTACTGATAAGGTTTCTGTTTAAGGCTTTATTTAGTTTTCGTAAGGTGGCAGTGGAGACATTTTGTTTTCCACTTTCGATCCGGGCTATGGCACTTTGTGTAGTGCCAGTTTTCTTAGCTAATTCGGCTTGTGTCAGATGGGCTTCCTCTCTGATACTGGCAATTCTCTCTCCTATATTTTGCATATAAGCATTAATATATCAAACCTATAGCATACTCGCTATGAACATATTGTGGGTTTTTAATTTGCCGACTTGGTTTTTTCCGAAAACAAGCTAGTATTGTGTGACATGTTGGGTCGTTTTACTACAAAAATAGGGATTGATTTGGGCACTACCAGTGTTCTGGTGTTCGTACCTGGCAAAGGTGTGGTACTTAATGAGCCATCAGTAGTGGCAGTATCCGATGATAATCGAGTATTAGCTGTGGGGATTGAAGCAAAACGCATGATTGGTCGCACTCCAGACAATATCCGAGCTTATCGACCGATGAAGGATGGAGTGATTGCGGATTATCGAGTAACTGAAGCTATGTTACGGTATTTTATACAGAAAGCTTTAGGACGCTATAATATTTTCCGACCTGAAGTAATGATATCTGTGCCGGCGGGTGTTTCTTCTACTGAGAAGCGGGCAGTAGTGGAAGCGGCTGCTAAAGCGGGAGCTAAGAACGCCTATGTGGTTAAAGAACCTATCTTGGCCGCTATTGGAGCTGGAATTCCTATTTATGAACCACAGGGACATATGATTGTCGATATTGGTGGCGGTACTATCGATGTGGCAGTTATTTCTCTTGGCGGTATCGTAGCTGCTAACTCTGTAAAATGTGCTGGTAACAGAATAGATGCGGCCATTATCGACTACATAAAAAAATCACGAAACTTATCGATAGGGGAGAAGACAGCTGAAGAAGTAAAGATCAATATTGGCTCTGCTCTACCATTGGAGGAGGAACTGGTGATGGATATAAAAGGTCTTGATCTAATAAGTGGTTTACCGCGTACCACTGAAGTAAGAACTAACGAAATTGTCCGAGCAATTTCGCGCGAATTACGTGAAATGATGCAGGCTATTAAGGATGTCTTTCAAGTTACTCCTCCCGAATTGGCGGCAGACATCATAGATCACGGCATTATTATGACCGGTGGCACGTCACAATTGCGTAACTTTACCGAACTTATCAAACGTCGTACTGGAGTGAAAGCTGCCTTAGCTGACCAAGCTCTTTTCTGTGTGGTGAAAGGAACGGGAGAAGCTTTGGAGCACCTAGATTCTTATAAACGGGCAATAGTCACAAAGCGATAATTTTAGATAAGCTCCTTCTACGCCTCGAATTTATTATAAAATTTAGCGTTTGGTAGAACTAAAATAGTAGGGGATGATGTAAAAAAGAATCACCGCATTAATGCATGCATTAATGCGGTGATTCTTTTTTACGAATACTATTTAGTCTCTCTACCAATACGCGATTAATCGCAGTATTGGTGGTAGGAATATGTATTAGTGACAATTGATAAGCTTGTCCACTTAGGTAGACAGTGGCTAGAGGAGGGCAACGTATAATAAAGATGTGGTAGAAAAATTCCAACAACGGTTTAATTCTCCAGAAGAGGAGATTCATTTTTTACGTCAACAAATCGCCGAACAAGAACGGGTGCTTTTAGAGCGTTCTCCAGAAACTAAATATGAAGAATTAGAACAGGTAGCCAAAGAAAAAATTCATGAGTACGGTACCTTTACGCCTAGTTCAGTTTTGACTAAAGAGCAACAAATGAATGAAGCCGAAGCCTTAGGTACAGCTATGCGAGTTGAAGAAGCCTCTAATCCGGTTGAGGAAATCCTCGAACTGGCGAAAGAGAAAGGTATACGAAACGCCCTTAGTGTAATGGAGAAGATGAACAATGCTCATACAACTGATGAAGTACATCGTCGTCTAATTGAAATGATAAAGCAGGGCGTGCAAATACAAGATCTTAAAGAAGGAATACCACCGTGGCGTATTTTGCATATGACCTTATATGCTGTCTCCTTGCCAGAGTTTAAAAACAAAGATGGTAACGAACCCCGGCTTTCAGAATTGATAAGTTTAATGGAGCAATTTTATGCTGGCATGCAAAGCGTTGGGTATAGTAATCATAAAGAACATTACGGCATAGAAATAGCTGTGGCTGATAAAAGCGATGATATCGTTTTTTATGTAGCGGTACCCAATAATTATATTGATTTATTTCATAAACAAATACTGTCACTTTATCCAGATGCTGAAATCACTGAACAGAAGCATGATTACAATATCTTTACTGATAATGGCTCCGCGCTAGTTTCGGTTGGAAGTTTAGTAAAATCACCAATTTATCCAATAAAATCTAAAGAAGATTTCGAATCAGATCCACTAGCTGTTCTTTTAAATGCCTTTTCAAAGATAGAGCGTGAGGGAGGAGGTGCTTCGATTCAGATTCTTTTTAAAAATGCTCCTGGTAAATACTTATCAGACTATGAAGGGGTTATTAAAAAAGTGCGAGGAGGGATGAGTCCTAAAGAAGCAATTTCAAGAATGCATATTAGGGGAGAGCTTTTTGCCTTTGCTAAGGAGTTGGTTTCTACAGTTAAAACAGAAAAAGAATCTGCGGAGTCTAAAAATATAGACCAAGAAGCTATAGATTTATTTAATGAAAAATTAACTACACCAATGATTGAGGTTAACCTCAGGATAGCTGTTTCAGCGAAGACAGAAAGTCGCGCTGAAGCTATCTTGGGTGAAATAGAAGCCACCTTTAATCAATATGAAAAAGCACGGTCTAATAAGTTTAGTTTTAATAGATTAAAGGGAACAGCAGCTACACGAGAGATTAGGGCGTTTTCTTTTCGAGAATACTCAAATAAATTAGCTATTCCTTTGTCGATGCGGGAAGCCGCAACGGTAATACATTTTCCGGGTTCTGGTGTAGTCAGTTCACCACAGTTTAAACAGTCGCATGCAAAAACCGCGGCCGCTCCTAATGAGATGCCAAGTGAAGGTACTTTACTCGGTATCAATAGTCATCGTGGTTCAGAAAAAGAAATCTACACTACTTCAGAAGACCGATTGCGTCATTTTTACATAATAGGTCAGACTGGTACTGGTAAGACTACACTGATGAAAAATATGATTGCTCAGGATATATTGGCCGGTCACGGAGTTTGTATGATAGATCCTCATGGTACTGATATCGAGGATATTCTCGGTATTATTCCACCGGAGCGAGCTGACGACGTTATTTACTTTGATCCTTCTAGAATGGACAGGGTGGTTGGTCTTAATATGCTTGAGTATGATCCAGCTAAACCAGAGCAAAAAACATTTGTCGTTAACGAACTATTTTCTATTTTTCAAAAACTTTATGGAGCTAATCCAGAAAGTATGGGGCCGATGTTTGAACAGTACTTTAGGAATGCCACCTTATTAGTAATGGAACATCCAGAGAGCGGTAATACTTTAATGGATATTTCTAGGGTGATGAGTGATAGTAAATATCGCCGAATGAAACTTGAGCACGCAAAAAATCCCGTGGTAGTGCAGTTTTGGCGTGAGATAGCTAACAAGGCAGGCGGTGAAGCTAGTTTGGAAAATATTGTGCCGTATATCGTTTCTAAATTCGATATATTCACAGCCAATGATTATATGCGACCGATTATTGGGCAACAAAAATCTGCCTTCAATTTCCGAGAGATTATGGACGAGCGAAAAATTTTATTAGTAAACCTATCTAAAGGTCGGTTAGGAGAAATTAACTCTAACCTAATCGGTATGATTATGGTTGGTAAGATTCTAATGGCGGCACTATCACGAGTCGACGATTCATCGAAAAGTTTTCCTGATTTTTATCTACATATGGATGAGTTTCAAAATGTCTCTACCGATTCAATCTCCGCTATTTTATCGGAAGCCCGTAAATATAAACTAGGTTTGACGGTGGCACACCAATTCATTGCTCAGCTTGATGAATCTATTAGAGATGCTGTCTTTGGCAACGTTGGTTCGATAGCTGCCTTTCGAGTGGGACCAGAAGATGCCCGGTTCTTAGAACACCAATTTTATCCAGTCTTTGATGCTAATGATCTGATGAATGTACCAAACCGAGTAGCTTATATGCGAGTGCTAGCCAACGGCACACCAACTAAGCCCTTCTCTATGAACACCTTAGCTCCGCAAGCAGTAGACCCATTACGAGTAAAAGAACTTATAGAAAAAAGTTACTCTATCTATGGTCGTCCTCGCGAGGAAGTAGAGAATGAAATTATAGAGCGTTATCGTAAAGAAGAAATTTCACCTGACAAGACACAGTTCGATGACCCTTTCTTAAAATAAGAAATCCATGAAATATTTTTTAAAAAATACACCACTAAAACAGCCTTCTGATGTGTTGAGTAGTAATGTAGTTTTTATTTAGTAATGTCTATACAATTACAATATGAATGAGAGATTCAAAACTAATCGAGAAGACTGGCGCCCGGCTTTTAATAATAGAGAAACAAGAACTCGATCGGAATTAAGAGCTTATGCAGAAAGACTTTTAGCGTGGTCTAACGATCAACCCAAAGAGATACAGAATGAATATGTACCGTTTGGTAGAGAGATTGCAAGCTTAATCAAGGGAAAGGAAGAACCAACAGAAGAACAGCTAGAAAGTCTGCAAGAAAAGTTTCCTATTATTTCTGAAAAAAGAGACAGGTTAAGTCCGGAGGTTTTAGGCCGGTACCATAACAAGATAAAAGCCCATTTGGCTAAATTAAGGGAAGAAGGAAATTTAACTCACAGCGAGCTTTATGATAAAGCGAGTGATAAACGTAACGATAATTACGCTGCTTTGTATGGTCGTCTAAATATTTTAGGTTCAAAGATTGAGAAGCTAGAGAAGGGTGAGGTTAATCAAGAAGAGTTGCAAAGTGTCTACGAAGACCTCACCAGTCTGCTAGAAACAGTGAGAAATGATCTCGTAGATGGAGAGAAGAATGACGATTATGAAAATGAAGTCGGTAACTTACAAGATGAGGATAGTCCAAGAGGGGAAGGGATGAGGGAACTCGAGATGGATATTCCTGCAGTCGATGAAAAGAAGAAACAGTATGGCGAAGTTTCGCCAGAAAATCTCCAGGCTTTAGCTGAGGCTTATGAACAAGTAGATAATTTAAATGAAAAGATCCAAGCTGCTGTCGAGCTTGTGCAAGCAGAAGTATATGATCTGCAAGATACCTTTAGTAAGTTTGAAACAGAAAGTGAAATAGGGCAGAAGCAGGCTGAGATAGCGATTAGGAATCTTTCAGATCGTTTAAACTCTTTTATTTCGACTTTAAATTCGGAGATAGAACCGACTGAGGAAAGTATTGAGAATCAGACCGCAATAACACGTCATTATTTAAACGGTTTGAATGAACTCATTACTCTTCAGAACCAAAGATATAAAGAATCTAATGGCGAACTCAGTGAGTTTATTCCCGAATTAAAACAATACTTAGGATTGATGCGGGAATCAGAGACTGAAATTGATGCTGAGTCTTATAACCAATTATCTAAATTAGTAACTGAGGGTAAAAAAGATCTTATTCAAGAGATTGATATTAATGAAGAATTATCAGATGAAGGTCGGGAACAGTTGAGACAAAGAGTGGAGGAGTCCAATAATAATTTCTTTAATTCTACTGGTGGCATAGACGAGGATGGTCAAGAAACATCTGTTTCTGATAAAAAAGTATCTATCTCTTATGAAAAGTGGTTGCGTACTCATAGTGAAATAATGCGTATTTTATCACCAGAGTACAAACGGTGGCAGGATGAACGTCATAATTACCTTGATGCCAGAAATGAATTACATAAAGAATTAGCTACAATTCAAGAAAAAAATCGTAGTCTTTGGAGTATTTTTAGGAAAGCAGACACCAGTAGAGCTGACGAGTTGGGTAGTGAATTAGAGGTTAAAGAGCAGCGTTATGTGGCGGCTGCTGAAACTTATTACACAACTAAGTTAAGAAGTATAAGGAACAGTCTACTTGCGTCTGGCCGGTCTCCCGAAGAAGTAGAGGCTTACATAAAAAGTAAGACTGAGTTGTTGAATTTTGCAAAAGTAAGACGAGGAGCATACGAAGGTAGACAATTGGCAGCTATGGAAGGTCTTGAAGGTTCCAAAGTCATGGAGAGGGTGGCTGAATTACATGCCAAGTTTCAAGAAGCACCTCGTTGGAAAAAATATGCTATTGGTACAGCTGTTATCGTTGGTACGCCAGCTGCTTTATCAGGAGCTATGGCAGCCGGGTCTGCCCTTGCAGGGGGAGCGGCTTTGACCTGGGCTGGTGTTGGTTTACCTGCAGCTTGGGCTGCCGGTCGTTCAGGAATGAGATACGGTATTGGTAGAACAGTCGGTGCTTTGACAGGCTTTAGTTTTGCTAGATATGTTGCAGAAAAAGTATCCCGAAAACACAACTCTAAAATAGAGAGTAGTAAACTCGATTTATCCCAATACGAATCAACGCTCAAAAGTCCTGAATCTAAAACTATGACTGCGGCAGAGATTAGAGAGGCTATTAGAGTAAAGAATATTGCTATCGCTCAAGCTTTGCGCGATCAAAAAGTTAAAGCTCAAAAAGCTGGTATCCTGGCCGGAGCTGGTGTGGGTGCCGCACTGGGCTTTGGAACAAATGCAGTTCTTCATAACGTGGTCTCTGATTTTGGTAATCTTTCTGGAGTCCCTGTAGCAGAGGGAGCAATATCTGCTACAGAAGCTACACCTGTCTTACCGAGTATCTCTAAAGATATAAGTGGTTACGAATTACCTAAGATAACTGATTTATCAGATCCAGTTGTTGAAGGAAGAATACCTCCTAATCTTTCAGAAACTATTCCTCAGACTGAATTCGCAGACGCAGCTACCTTGTCAGAACAACCTGCTGTGGTTGAAGTAGAAACTAACGTCGGTTCTTCTTTGCCAAAAGTAGAAATTATTGAAACTGAAGTACTACCAGACATCGATGATTCAGTACTAGATTCAAAACTTGATATTAAAACAAATCTTGAACCATCTAGTTCGACAGAGCCAGCTGGCTTTGAAAATAATATTTTCCAACCACAAAATTATATAATAGAAAGAGGAGATACAATTTGGGATTGGGCTGAGGGTCAGATTGAGGGTTTGGAGCAACCGCCAGTTTTTGCTGAGGTTCAGCCAGATCGGTTACAAGCTTTTATTTTGGATGTTGTTAAAGAATTAAATAATAATCCAGATTTAGCTAAAGAGGTTGGAATAAGAATTAATAATAACCCCAATCTTTGGTTGTTTGAAAACGATACTTTGTCATCACAACAACAATCATTATTTGCTCAGGTGGCTAGAGATATTGCAACTTCTAAGGGTTATATAAATTAATTTAATTATGAATGCAAAAGAAACAAAAGATATTATAGGTTTGCTGGGCTTAGAATTAATGTCTGAATCTGAGCAGACAGAAATTATTACTGATATAGGGGATCTCGTTATGGAATCCGTATTATTGCGTTTGGTAGCAGAGATGTCAAAAGAGCAACAAGAGGCTCTGGATCAGTTTATGGAATCAGATCCTACTTCGGAGACACTAATGAATCACTTAGCATCGCATTACAGTAGCTTCACTACTATTTGGGATGAAGAAGTTAAGGCTTTTAGGAGAGATGCTTTATCAGTTTTGAAAAACACAGAAGGGAGAGAAGATTCGTAGAGTAATGCACAGTTAGAGTCAGTGATAAGTTCGGCGGAGCAAGCTCTTGTAATGTATAATACTTGTAAGCAATGAGTAATGTAGTTCCTAAAAAGGCGGTAAGTTCTTTTTTGAGTGCCGCAGATATTGATCTTTCAACTAACGCCGGGGTGCTAAGCCTCTTGTCTTTTATCCGTAATATACCGATGGTCCGTAACGATTATAATGAGTTACGAGATCTTATTTTTGCATACAAACATACAACAGATAGCGCTGCTGCAAAAGAAAAAATATTTCATTTACTACATTCAGCTGGAGTTATTGAAACATTACCTTCTGACCAATTAATTTCAGATAAGACACAAACCTTGGTTGAAGATAAGGGCGATGTCATTGAGCAAGCGACAGATACTAAGAAGGACGGTCGACCTGTATTGGGAGCAGTCAGATTGAAACCAAGTTTTGCAAATACTCAATCTGTTGTAGTGCCTAAAGAAGAGGTTGATATTTCGGCCGATCTAACCGAATCGTCACTAAAAATAAAAAACGACGATAAAGATATCGCACCACAGCCAAAGGAGGAGGAAAATACAAATACTGCCACAGAGATAGAAGTTAAAGCTAAAGAACCTGAAACCATAGCTACAGTTAAAGAAGTAGCTGCTACTCCTAATACTCCATCAGAACAGTTTAATGCCGACGAATCTTCCCGTGAACATTCTGATCCACTAAAAAGAATCCAAGAAATTAAAAAGGATGTTAATAGTAAGATTGGTAATCCAATAAACCTTATTAGTTTAGATAAAGATTTGGGTCGCGCCTATATGAATAGTCTTTTGGCTGCGATGAAAAAACTAAACGGAGGAACTGCAGCGGAAGTGACGCAAGCGATGTCGGATTTAGAAAAGTCATATAGTGCAGTTTTAGAATTAGCTGCTGATAAGCCGTCCAATAAGAAAGAAGAGGGCGAAGGTGTTATAGTAAAATCTACTATAGTAAATCAGACAAAAGTTTCTTTAGACGAAAAAGCACAGACATCACCTGAGCCGACTGCAGTACCAAATTCTGCCACTATTAAACTGACAGTCAACGACCAATCAAAAATACAAGATAGTCCTGGAGACGAGAAGTCGGATCAAGCTAATGAGGAGGATATTAAATCTACCGAATCTGAAGAAAACCAAACAGAGATAAATCGTTGGTCTTCTGCCGCTGAAGTAGGTAAAACTATTGATGAGGAAGTTACTCAGTCCTTAGTCGAACCAGAGCCCGTACAAAAACCTGTCACTGCGGATACTGGACTAGATAAGAAGCCAAAAGTATCAGCTACTCTACCTTCATATAATGAGACATCTGAGTCTAGGAAACCTTTGCAATCAGTAGCTAAAGAAAGACAAGCAGAGAATAGTATAAGCACCCTTAAGCGGGAGGAGATTATAGCTGCCAATGCCAAAGAGGAAGCTGCAATTGCCGCTCTAGACCCTTTGGAGAGACCTGATGTGACAGATGGTCTAAAGCAATTGTTATTAGAATGGCCTCTTTTTAAAAGTAGCGGAATGTTCGGTACTGGTCCGCGAGGGATTGAGCACCCACTTTATAAGAAATTATCTACTTTACAAATGACTGCCTTAGTCGCTGGACGTTTTGAAGATTCTACTCCAGAAATTCATCAAAGTATTACTGACTATATGAATGGTTGGCGCTATGAAGAGGGTATTTTACACCAACAGTCTGAAACCTTTGAGCATTATTTACGAAGGGTCATTAGACATATTCTGGATAAACAAAAGAAACAATCCTAAGATATACATTTTCTAATAAGGTTCAGGTAGCTTAAATTGTTGAAAATGGGTTATTATAAGATGGTATGAAAATTGACGATAATCATCATGCTTATTTCCTTCAAGCTAATAATATCGAAGAAAGTTCCTTACCGACAGCTCTCTTAAAAACCAGTATCGATGTTTACCATCTTTCTTGTGATAGTTTCGGCATTGATGATGCGAGGGATCTATTAAATAAATCTGGTCAGAAAGCTGTCTCAGGAACTAAACGTGCGTTTGTGGTCTGTGCAAAGAAAATAACATTAGAGGCTCAGAATGCTTTATTGAAATTACTGGAAGAGCCACCGGTGGGGGCAAAGTTCTATATTTTGATGTCGGATTATGAGTTTCTGATACCTACCTTACAATCACGTTTGCTAGTTCTCAAAGGAGAAGATGTCACGGAGGAATCAGAAGTTTTTACTAATTTTATACAGTTGTCTTGTAAAGACAGATTGGCTAGCATAGCCGAAAAAATGAAAGAAAAAGATTTAGAATGGACTAACAAAATAGTTACGGGGGCTGTCAATCATATAAAAGGTTCAAAAGATTTAAAAAAAATGAACAGTGTGGTTTTTGTAGCCAGTCATATCAATGGCCCAGGAGCCGCTAAAAAAATGCTATTAGAGGAAATGGCCTTGACTCTATAGTGGTTCTAACTTTATGCTATTAAAAATATAATAAAAATATGAATATTTCTTCAAGATTAAACAAAGTTATAGAATGGTTGCAACAAGAATATGTCGGGATTAGAACTGGTCAGGCGACCCCAGCCTTATTGGATATTGTAAAAGTAGAGAGTTATGGTTCAAAGATGCCTCTTAACCAAGTAGGTTCAGTTGGTATAGAGGACGCTAGAACGTTACGGATTACACCATGGGATGCTGGTAATGTGAAAGCTATCGAAACTGCTATAAAAGATGCAAACCTCGGTGTGTCTATTGCCACAGATTCTGCTGGTTTGCGAGTGGTTTTTCCAGAGTTAACAAGTGAGCGTAGAGTACAGTTACTGAAATTAGCTAAACAAAAACTAGAAGATGCTCGAGTTTCAGTGCGCGGTGTTAGAGAGGATGTTATTAGAGAGATAGAACAACAAGAAAAATCTGGAGAGATAAGTAAAGATGAGTTATTTCAAAAAAAGGAGGAAATCCAAAAAGAGATAGAGTCTACAAATAAAAAACTAGAAGACTTGTATAAAAATAAAGAAACAGAGATTAATAAATAATTATGACAATACTACTTTTTCTGGCTGTTTTATTTGTCTTAATCCTGGTTCATGAGTGGGGACATTTTATAGCAGCCAAGAAAACTGGTATGCGAGTCGATGAGTTTGGGATTGGCTTTCCGCCAAAATTATTCAGCTTTAAGAAAGGAGAGACCGAATATAGTATTAACTTGCTACCGATTGGTGGCTTTGTCCGTATTTTAGGAGAAAATGGAGAAAACGGCGAGGAGCCGTTTTCTCCGGTCGCGAGCGTAGCGAGCGATCGCCGATCTGAGGCTTCAGCCGAAGCAGGCGAAGGTGGGACGAAATCCGCTCACCTGCAAGCTTCAGCCGAAGCAGGCGAAGGTGGGACGAAATCCGCTCACCTGCAAGCTTCAGCCGAAGCAGGCGAAGGAGGGACGAAATCCGCTCACCTGCAAGCTTCAGCCGAAGCAGGCGAAGGAGGGACGAAATCCGCTTCATTTACTTCTAAAAGCAAATTAGCCCAAGCCGTAGTTTTAGTAGCTGGTATAACGATGAATATAATCTTTGCTTGGTTTTTATTTGTCCTGGTTCTAATGATTGGAGTACCGACTGCAGTTGATGAAAATTCTGCTTCTTCCCAAGCTGATTTAGTTATCGTTGATATTGTTTCGGGAGGTCCAGCAGATCTTTCTGGTTTAAAGGCCGGGACTAGAGTTGTAGAAGTTTCTAGTGGAGAAACTACTTTGAGCCCAATTACTCCAACAGCTTTTAGTCAGTTTGTAGTTTCTCATCCTGAGCAAGAGATTTCTATCACTACAAGTGAGGGGGAAGTTATTAAAATGATTCCAGAAGTTGGACTAATTGAGTCTGAAATTGAAAAACCAGCAGTGGGTGTGCAACTATCGTTAGTAGAAAATATTTCCCAACCTTTTTTTGTTGCCCTCTATGACGCCAGCATAATGACAGGCAAAAGTTTGGTAGCAATTGTTGTTGGTATTTCGAAGTTAGCTGTTGACGGTCTGAGGGGGACGGCTGATTTGTCTCAGGTTGCTGGCCCAGTAGGTATTGTTGGAATGGTGGGTGACGCTGCAGAATTTGGCTTTACGTCGTTACTGATGTTTACTGCTATTATTTCTTTAAATTTGGCAGTAATTAATTTACTACCATTACCAGCTTTAGATGGCGGACGATTGTTGTTTGTAGCTATTGAAACAGTAACTAGGCGGAATATAAACCCAGTTTGGATGATGCGTGTGAACTTCATTGGTTTTGCCCTACTGATTCTGCTTATGATAATTATCACTATCAGTGATGTGTCCAAGTTGTTTTAAGTAGGATAGAAAGAGATTGTAAATAATGGATTCTATTATAAAATACAAAGACTTTAGATATTACATTGTCTCAATATTACTGTTATGAGACCTAGTAATTAGGTTCTGGAAGTGTTTATCAGAAGAAAATATTAACAGCTAAAAATCAAAATATGAGACAATCAAAACTATTCACAAAAACTAGGAAAGAAGCTCCAGCAGACGAGGTGGCAAAAAATGCTCGACTTTTGATTCGAGCTGGTTATATTTATAAAAACATGGCTGGTACTTATACTTTCTTACCACTTGGTTTGCGAGTAATGGATAAGATAAAGAATATTATACGAGAAGAAATGGATAGTATCGGTAGCCAAGAGATGCACATGCCTTCACTGCAGAGTCCTGAATTATGGAAAAAAACTGATCGTTGGGATGATGAAAAGGTAGATATCTGGTTTAAGACAGAGCTTAAGGCTGGTGGTGATGTTGGGCTAGCTTGGACTCATGAAGAAGTGATTACAGATTTGATGCGGCAATATATATCTTCTTATAAAGACCTACCATTGTTTGCTTACCATATTCAAACAAAATTCCGCAACGAAATGCGCGCCAAAAGCGGAATTATGCGTACTCGGGAGTTCGATATGAAAGATCTCTATTCTTTTTGTGCGACTGAAGAGCAACATAATGAATTTTATGAGGCTTGTGCTGATGCTTATATGCGAATCTTTGATCGATTAGGTATCGGCGATAAAACTTATAGGACCTTTGCTTCAGGTGGAGCTTTTACTAAATTTTCGCATGAGTTTCAGACGTTAGCAGAATCTGGAGAAGATGTTGTGTATGTCAATGAAGAGAAAGGAATCGCTATAAATGAGGAAGTGTTAGCTGAGGCAGATCTTTCTGAATTAGGAGTAACTAAAGAAGAATTGGTGGAACAGAAAAGTATTGAGGTGGGGAATATTTTTTCTCTAGGGACAAAATTCTCTGAGGATTTGGAATTATATTATAAAGATGAGTCGGGCAATGAAAAACCTGTGATTATGGGTTCTTATGGTATTGGACCTGCTCGAGCTATGGGAACAGTGGTAGACTTATTATCTGATGAAAAAGGAGTTGTCTGGCCGGAAAGCATCGCACCATTTAAGGTTCATTTAGTTGGTCTAAATGGTGATGATGCCGAAGTGAATGACTACACAGAAGGTGTCTATAATACCTTGACTAAACAAGGAGTAGAAGTTTTGTATGATGACAGAATTGAAGTCAGAGCTGGTGAGAAATTTGCCGACTCTGATTTGCTGGGTATTCCTTACCGCGTAGTAATTTCCCGCAAAGCCAAAGATGAAGGAAAATTTGAGGTCGTTACTCGTCGTACTGGAGAAGTTCGATTTTTAACGGAAGAAGAGCTTTATTCTGACTTTATTGACCAAGGCTAAAAGTTCGAGACCAGGTCTCGACTAAACCTTACTTCCTTTTGGACTGTAGATTCGCACCAATCTCATTGCTCAGTTGATTTAAAGTAAGAAAATAACCTTAAATTTGGGTCTGGTGTATTACTGTAGTAAAATTGTCTGTAATTAACTTTATGAAATCATTGACTAGATATTTTGATCAACTACTCGGAACAATTTCGACTGATATTGGTATCGATTTGGGTACAGCAAATACTCTAGTTTATGTTAAAGGAAAAGGAGTGGTGCTAAACGAACCCACCATCGTTGCAGTCAATAAGAAAACAGGACAGTTAGTAGCAGTTGGAAAGGAGGCAAAAAATATGCAAGGCCGCACACCCAACCATATTGAGGTAATACGACCTTTAGTGGATGGAGTGATTTTTGATTTTGAAGTAACGGAGCAGATGCTAGCCTATTTAATCAACAAGGTAAGAGGCGATATGCGTAACATTATTGCTCCTAGAGTCCTGATTGGAGTGCCTTCTGGAATTACTAATGTAGAAATGCGAGCGGCTCGAGACGCCGCTAAGAATGCTGGAGCAAGAGATGTCTTTCTTATTGAAGAACCGATGTCTGCTGCTATTGGTGCAAAAATGCCGATTGATAAAGCCACCGGTAATATGATTATAGATATTGGAGGCGGAACAACTGATATAGCGGTAATCTCACTTAGCGGAATAGTAGTAGCAAAGAATTTACGTGTAGCTGGTGACCACCTCAATGCATCGATTGTTACTTATATTAGGGATCAGTTTAAAGTTTTGGTGGGTGATAAAACTGCTGAGGACGCTAAAATAGTACTGGCTTCCGTAGAACATGAGGATGGCGGTAAGGATTTGGTTGTGCGCGGTCGTGACGTGGTAACAGGCTTACCACGAGAGGTGGTTGTGACTGATACAGATATTAAAAATGCCATATCACACAATGTTGACTCTATAGTTGAATCAGTACGAAATGTTTTAGAAAAAACACCACCGGAAGTTTTGTCAGATATTATGCAAAGAGGAATACATGTTTCAGGAGGAGGGGCTTTAATCCCTGGCTTGGCTGTACTTTTGGAAGAGGTATTACAAGTACCAGTCTATATTGTTCCTGATCCGTTACGTGCAGTTGTGCGGGGAACTGGTATTGTATTAGAAAACCTAGATCATTATGAAGAAATCCTTATTAACAACGAGGGTGAACTCTCGCCGTACCTCTCTGAATAAGTACATTGTACGTATTTTTCTTAGCGGCATAGTTATTCTGTTGTTGGTATTTTTTACACCTAAAATAGTAGCCAACGTATCCTCAGTCTTACTGTGGCCATTTCATAAAATTGAACTCTGGTTCACTGAGGCAAAAACTGGTTTACCGTATTTTATAAGAGATCGACAAGATTTGATCAACGAAATATCAGAGTTAAAATACGAAATTGGATTTGATTCTGATAGTAGAGTAGAAGAAGAGCTTTTACGTAAAGAGAACGAAGAATTAAAGTCTTTGTTGGGTGAAGAACTCAGAGAGGATACACAAAGAGCTACTGTTATAGGTCGTCCCAACCTAATTCCTTATGATGTTTTGATTATAGATAAGGGTAGTGAGAATGGTATTCAACCAAATGCACCAGTCTATAGTTCAAGTAGAACAGTTATTGGAATAGTCGAGAGAGTATCTAAGAATACATCAGTAGTGCAGCTTACTACATCACCGGCTTTTAAGAGTACGGTTTATGTTTATGGTCCCAACATTTATACGACTGCAGTCGGAGTGGGGGGAGGAGTATTGCGAGTCGGAGTTCCTCAGGGTGTGAATTTGGAAATCGGGAACCTGGTTGTACTCCCGTCACTTGAAGCAGGACTTTTTGGAGAAATAAGTGTTATAGAATCATTACCAGCAGACCCTGAACAATATGGTTTTGTTTCTTTGGAGATACCTATAAATAGTATTCACTTTGTAGCGGTAGGTAATAAGCCTATTCCTGAAGTTGATTTTGCCGCAGCTCAGGCGAATGTAGAAAAAATTCGTAATGATGTTTTTATCGTACCGGTTCCAAAAGATATTTTGGTAGACTTAAATGGTACCAGTTCGGCTACTTCGACAGATACTAACGCTACCACTACTAACAGTAATGAAATTTAGTATGTTGAGACTCAGTTTGTTTCTAATAATTGTATTTGGCTTGTTACATACCTCTTGGTTTCTATGGTTACCATTTTTGGTAATTTATAGTTTTTTGTATAGATGTTATGAGATACTCATATTTGCCGCTTGTGTGGATGCATATTATGGAACTGGCATAATGTCACCTTTTTATGTACTGATAGTGCTCGGAGTGATGTTTGTGACTGAATTAATCAGGCCTCGTTTAAATATTAATAATTATAATTCATTATGATATTTCGACCGGATGAACATAAAGAACCCATGTCCTTCGATGAAATATTTTTAGATTCATCTAATCTTCCTGCTTTCAATCGACACCGAATGGAGGGACGGTTGGAATTACCGATAAAGAAATTTAATGTTTTTGTGGTTGGTGTAATTTTTTTCTTGATAGCAGGAGTTTTCTTGTACAAACTGTTTTACATGCAGGCTGTTAACGGAGCCAATTTTTCAAAAATAAGTGAAAATAATAGTATAGATAGGACAGTCATTATTGCTGAAAGAGGAGTTGTGTATGACCGCAATGGTGAACTAGTGGCGTGGAATGAATTAGATAATACTGAAGAACTTGGTTTTCCGATGCGGGCTTATTCAGATAGAAAAGGATTAGGTCAGATGATAGGTTATGTTAGCTATCCGCAAAAAGACAGTCGAGGTTTCTATTATCGAACAGAATACACTGGCGTAAATGGTGTAGAAGCTTCGTATGATGAAATTCTGAAAGGGAAGAATGGTCAACAATTAGTTGAAACAGATGCTCTAGGAAATATTATTGGAGAACACGTTGTTGATTTACCCGAGTCAGGGAAAGAGGTTCACTTATCTATCGATATTGAGTTATCAGAAGCGATGTATAACATTATCGCCACCAGTACCAAACAAGCGGGCTTCCGTAGTGGCGCAGCTGCTATCATGGATTTAAGAACTGGAGAGATTGTAGCAATGACTAGTTATCCTTCTTATGATCCTGAAGTTATGTCTGATGGTAAGGATGTAGAACTTATACAATCATATAATAATGATGAAAGTTATCCGTTCCTGAACAAAGTTTTGGCAGGAGTGTATGTTCCGGGTTCGATTGTTAAACCGTTTGTAGCTTACGCTGGTTTGAAGGAAGGAGTAATCACAGAAAATACAAAGATAAGCAGTAATGGTCAACTTATTATTCCTAATCCGTATGATTCTGGTAATCCAACCCGATTCGCTGACTGGCGTTCGCAAGGAGAAATGACGGTGCGGGAAGCGCTGGCTTTTTCCTCTAATGTTTTTTTCTATTTAATCGGGGGTGGGTTACCAGAGATAGCAGTTCCGCAAGCTGGGTTAAAAAATCCCATGGATGGTCTAGGTATTAGGAAACTGGATGAGTATTTCGATTATTTTAACTTTGGACGTAAAACCGATATTATTTTAGCCAATGAGCAATCTGGCACAGTACCAACTCCAGAATGGAAGGAGGAGGTGTTCGATGAACCGTGGCGACTGGGTAACACTTATCACACTGCTATCGGTCAGTTTGGGTGGCAGGTCACTCCACTGCAGATGTTAGTCGCTTATGGTGCGCTGGCCACTAACGGTAGGTTCTTTACACCTCATATAATTAAAGGCGAAACTCCTGTGTATGTTGATAAACCGATGGATGATTACATTATGGATATAATAGAAGATGGTATGCATATGACCACTTACTTCGATCGGGGAACTGCTAGATCTTTAGAAAAATCATATGTCGACATAGCTGCAAAAAGCGGAACTGCTGAGATAGGTGCCGGGAATGCTTTTGTCAATTCTTGGGCGGCCGGTTATTGGCCGCTGCAGGATCCTCAATACTCATTTATTTTAATGATGGATAAAGCTCCTCGGAGTAATAGTCTGGGTGCTACCAGGATTATGGGTGACATTATGGATTGGATTAATGAAAATCGACCAGAGTATTTAGGTCTAGATGATGCTGTGGAAAACCTATCGAATTGACCCAAACTTGTTTATGCGTATAATTGTTGTCACTAACTAACTTTCATATGAATGACACACAAGCATTTTTGACCAAGGAAAAATTTGAGGAGCTAAAAAAAGAACTTGAGCACCTAAAAACAGTAAGACGTAAAGAGGTAGCAGAATCGCTCGAGTACGCAAGAAGCCTAGGAGATCTCTCAGAAAACGCCGAGTATCAAGAAGCTCGTGATATGCAAGCAGCTATTGAGGAACGAATCAATCACCTCGAACAAGTTATTAAAGAAGCCAAGATTGTTTCAGGTAAGAAGAATGAGGATGTGGTAGGCCTAGGTACCGAAGTATGTATTCAAAAAATCGGTGACAAGGCTAGTATTTGCTACACCATAGTGGGATCAGAAGAAGCTAATATTCATAACCATAAATTATCTTACCTCTCTCCTTTGGGCGAAGCTCTAGTGGGACGAAGCAAGGGTGATGAAATAGAGTTCGACACTCCTAACGGAAAACAAAAATATAAAATTCTTAAATTAGGTTAAATTTTTGCCAGATTTAAAAAGACGGCGGCCCAAGGGCCACCGTCTTTTTAAATAATAGCCATAAACAGCTTTGCAAATCGAATATTATTAGCTACTATTAGTTGCATTATGGCAGAAAATCAAGAATTACGTGCAGATAGGGAACGTAAGTTAGAACTATTAAAAGAGCAAAATCAAAATCCTTATCCAGCAGATACAGAAGTTACCCATACTATTTCTGCAGTGGTAGATAATTTTTCCGAGTTGAAAGACTCAAGTGAAAGGATTGTAGTAGCAGGACGTATTATGTCTATTCGTGAACACGGAGCAATTGCTTTCGTCGATCTCTTCGACGGTACTGCCAAAATTCAAGCTTTCTTTTCTAAAGAAAATATGGAAGAAAGTTTTGATAATTTTCTCTCTTCAATAAGTACTGGTGATTTTGTCGAAGTTACAGCTATAGCTTATGTAACGAAGCGAGGAGTAGATGCTCTTAGTGTGTCTGCCTGGAAGGTACTGAGTAAAGCTCTGGCTACCATACCAACCGAACACTTTGGTTTGAAAGATGAAGATGAGCGTCTTCGTAAACGCTATCTTGATATTCTAGTAAATCCAGAAATCAGAGAGATGTTTGATAAAAAAGCTTTGTTCTGGAAAGCTTCGAGAAGATTTTTAGAAGACAAAGGTTTTGCTGAGGTCCATACTCCTACTCTAGAGACTACAACCGGCGGTGCCGAGGCAAATCCTTTTATAACTCACCACGATGATTTTGACATTGACGTGTACCTGAGGATTTCAGTTGGTGAATTATGGCAAAAGCGTTTGATGGTTGCTGGTTTACCTAGAACTTTTGAAGTCGGTAGAGTTTATCGCAATGAGGGTTCCAGTCCAGACCATTTGCAAGAATTTACTAATATCGAATTTTATGCCGCTTACATGAATTTCGAAGATGGTCTAATTTTACTAGAGGAACATATTCAATATGTTTTAGATGAAGTTTGGGCAGGACAAAGAAAATTTTCTATGAAAGGTTTCGAGGTGGATTTCACCGGACCATTTAAGCAAATAGATTATGTTAAAACCATAGAAGAAAAAACTGGTATAAATGTAGTTTCTGCCACCTACGATGAAATGGTTGATAAAGCTAAAGAATTGGGAGTAGATTATGAGGGGGATAATAAAGAGAGGCTGACAGATACGTTATGGAAGTATTGTCGTAAACAAATAGCCGGTCCAGTCTGGCTTACTGGTCATCCTAAATTAGTATCACCTTTGTCTAAGGAGTCAGATAAAGAAGACGGTACTGTGTTGCGAGCGCAGCTGATAATGGCGGGAGCAGAATTCGATAATTGTTTTGCTGAACTTAATGACCCAATCGAGCAGAGAGATCGTTTTGCTATGCAACAGCGCTTATTAGAAGCGGGGGACAATGAAGCTATGATGCCAGACTGGGATTTTGTCGAAGCCTTGGAATATGGTATGCCACCAACATTCGGAGCAGCTACTTTAGGGGAAAGGTTTTTTGCTTACTTGGTAGATAAACCGATTCGCGAAACTCAATATTTCCCACTGATGAAACCTAAGGCTGATAACTCAGTAACAGACAAGAAAGAAGAATAACAACAATCGCCTGTAAATAGTCTAGTATAGCGATTTTTACTCGGACTTTACAATTGTAAAAGTCGTGTTATTGTTCTTGGCAGGAGGAAAAAGCAATGAAAGCAGATCTATATTTGGACCTTACCGACTTGGAGGTTCTGTCTACCTCCGAGGAAATGGTCGACGGAGAGAAGGTTACGACGATGACTATTCGTCTCGGAAGTGACCGACGAGTGATCATGGTCAGGTATAAAGACGAATTGCCATGCATACTCCTTTTCGGTCGGCCGAACCTGGAATGCTTCTAGGTTCGATAATTACACAACGAAAAAGACGGCGCCCCGGTGCCGTCTTTTCTTATTGTGTTGTGTATAACTGTGGCAGAGGGTGGGGTGAGGTGGTATATACTATAGGAGTGGTGGGAGATAGTGGTATACTGTGAAAACAGTATAACTGTCGAGATTATGTTAATAGGAGAATATACACATACACTAGATCCTAAGAAACGGCTGTCCATTCCGTCTAAATGGCGGAAGGAACTTGGGAAAAAGTTGATCCTTACACGGGGTCTCGACAACTGTCTCTTTGTATATCCGCTGCGTGAGTGGCAAAAGGTCAGTGAAAAAATTGGCCAATTGCCGCTCGGTCAGGCGGACACAAGAAGCTTCAATCGCTTCTTTCTTTCAGGAGCAGTAGAAGTAGAGGTAGATAGTGTTGGACGTATTCTCGTTCCAGATTTCTTAAAGGAATTTGCAGTACTAGATTCAAAAGTAGTATTAGCAGGTATCCATGATCGTGTGGAAATTTGGGATGAGAAGAAATGGACTCAGTACAAACGTGAGATCGAAACCAAAGCTGATCAGTTAGCTGAAAAGCTGGGCGACATCGGAGTACTTTAGTTCGTATCTTCTACCACACAAAACACTATGCAACACATAACGGTTCTAGAGCATGAAGCTGTTGATTTATTGGGTCTAAAAAAAGATTCAGTAGTCGTCGATTGTACCTTAGGTAGTGGCGGACATGCCAAGTACATACAAACAATACTTGGTGAAAAAGGACATTACATAGGTATCGACGCTGACCCAACTGCAATAACAGCTAACGAAGAGTTAAAAAATTCTTCAGTTGCTAAGGTCACATTATTAAAAGCAAATTTTCGTGACATAGACCAAGTGTTGTTAACAGCTGGTGAAAGTGAGGTGGATGCCATTTTGGCTGACCTAGGTTGGAGGATGGAACAATTCTCTGGTTCAACAGATTTACCAAGAGGTTTTTCTTTCCAGAGTGATGAACCACTACATATGACTTTTGGTGAGCCGAGTAGTCATCCATTTACTGCTTATGACATTGTAAATGACTGGGCCGAAGAGGATATAGCGAATGTCATTTACGCTTACGGCGGTGAAGGATTTTCACGACGGATTGCGACAGCTATCGTCGCAGCTCGTAAAAATTCACCGATAGAGCGAGCTAGTCAGTTAGCAGAGATTGTGGAAGAGTCAGTGCCTGCCTTCTACAGAAGACAAAAAACACATCCAGCCACCAAAACCTTTCAGGGTTTACGTATAGCAGTCAATGATGAACTGGATGCACTCAGTGAATTGATAAGTAAAGGTTTCTCTTCACTTAAATCAGGTGGTCGACTAGCCATCATTACTTTTCACAGCCTTGAAGACCGGATAGTTAAACACAGCTATCGAAATTTAGTCAGCGATCAAAAAGCAGTTTTAGTAAACAAAAAACCAATAGTTCCAAGTCCTGAAGAATTATCAACCAATCCCAGAAGCAGAAGCGCAAAACTAAGAGTAATTGAAAAAAATTAATATGAACAAGAAGAGAATGCAAACAATAAATTATGATCGGATAGTTTTTATTGTCCTGGCTTTTGCTTGCATCGGGATGGTTGCTTTATATATGTACTTTGTTAGCGCTTCGATTGTTCACGTTGTGATAAGAAAAGAAGTAGGGCAAGATTTAGTCAGACTTAGTTCTGAGGTTAGTGAGTTAGATTCCAAATACATAGCAGCGCAACACGCTATGAGTAATCAAATTGCAACTTTAGAAGGTTATCATGAAATAGAGAACAAGATTTTTATAAATAGAACTTCAGCCAACCTGGCTCTGTCCAAGACTATCGAACCGTAGCGCAGAATCTGATATGATTCTAATGAATTTTTCTGTATCAATCCGCTCACAGAATAATTTTCTGTAACTGACAATGAGAAAACAAGCAATAATTAGAATCCGAATAATCACCTCTGTAGTACTGCTTTTGGCAGTTATTCTTTTAATTAAACTCTATTATATACAGATATTTAGCCACGATAAATATGTAGAGGAAGCAGAGAGTCAGTATGTTCACACTGTAAATGATTTGTACTCTAGAGGTAATATTTATTTCACAGCCCGTGATGGTAGTAAAGTATCAGCCGCAACAGTCCAGGCTGGTTATTTGTTAGCTATAAATCCATCTCATATTAAAGATGATGAATCAGTTTATTTAAAATTGAATGAAATTGTAGAAATTGATCGTGATTCCTTTATGCGTAAAGCTGCTAATAAGGATAAGGTTTATCAAGAAATATTATCGCAAATAAATAAAGAAGAAGCGGATCGTATAGAGAAGCTAGGACTTGATGGTGTCCAGATGTATCGTAACCAGTGGCGTTACTATCCCGGAGATAGTCTGTCAGCCCGTACCATCGGCTTTGTTGGTTACTTTAAGGATTCTAATCAATTGACTGGTCGCTATGGTCTAGAACGCTATTATGATGATGTTCTTTTGCGTGACCGAGACAGATTGTCAGTTAACTTTTTTGCCGAAATATTTAGCAATCTAGGTAATGTGATTTTTGATAACTCTGACTCTCGCTCGGGAGATGTTATCACTTCTATTGAACCAACAGTGGCTAGGGTATTAGATCAACAACTCTATGCCGCCCAGAATAAATGGAATAGTGATCTCACTGGCGGTATTATTATTAACCCTAAAACAGGGGAGATATATGCGATGAATGTAGTACCTACCTTCGATCTTAATGATCGCAAAGGAGTGGACCTTAGTGATTTTAGAAATCCTTTAGTAGAGAACGTATATGAGTTTGGTTCTATTATAAAAGCTCTAACAATGGCTGCTGGTTTAGATAGTGGAGCGGTAAATGCTGCTACAACTTATTATGATAGTGGAAAGATGACTCTTGATGGTTTTACTATCGGTAACTATGATGGACGAGGTCGGGGAACTGTGTCGATGCAGGAGGTACTTAATCAATCGCTTAACACGGGAGTATCGTTTGTGGTAGAAACAATGGGTAAAGATAAGTTTCGAAATTATTTCAAAGACTTAAAATTGGGTAATGAAACAGGGATTGATTTACCAAATGAAGCTTTTGGTTTGATAGCAAACTTAGATTCTCCAAGAAAAATAGAATATGCGACAGCTTCCTTTGGTCAAGGGATTGCGATGACGCCAGTATCAATCGTTCGAGCTTTATCAGCTCTAGGAAATGGGGGTAAACTAATTTCTCCTCACATAGCGACAGCTATTGAGTATAAGGATGGTGAGGTTAGAAAAATAAGTTATCCAGAAGGTGATCAGGTTTTTTCAGCGGCTACTAGTGAAGAGATTTCTCGTATGTTGACAGTGGTAGTAGATGAAGCGTTGGCAAAAGGGGAGGTAGCTCTGCCAAATTATTCTGTAGCGGCCAAGACAGGAACAGCCCAGATCGCCGACCCGGTACATGGTGGTTACTATGGGGATCGTTATCTGCACTCATTTTTCGGTTATTTCCCATCATACGACCCGGAATTTTTGATATTTCTTTATACGGTAGAACCGAAAAATGTTAAGTACGCATCAGAAACACTGACAGAACCCTTTATTGAGCTAACTAAATTCTTGATAAATTATTATGATTTGCCACCAGATAGGTAGAAGTATTTATCTATACAAGGTAAAATCTACAAATGACGTGTCTTGAGGGAAGTGTGCTACTGAATATCCAATTAAACAATATACAATCTTTACGGTATGAAAAGAATCTTTAAACTAGTTGTAGTAAATATCCTAACTGCTGAAGCCAAAATAATTCTCAAAAAACATAAGCCGAAAATTATTGCCGTAACCGGTAGTGTTGGTAAAACATCTACTAAGGATGCTATTTATACGGTCTTAAAGGATAAAGTTAAATCACGTAAAAACCAGAAAAGTTTTAACTCAGAATTTGGAGTTCCTTTAACTATCCTTGGTTTGCAAACTGCATGGAATAGTCCTTTAGGTTGGATTAAAAACTTAATTGAGGGTCTTTTTATAATTTTATTTACCCGTGAGTATCCGGAGGTTTTGGTATTGGAAGCGGGAGTCGATCATCCAGGTGATATGGTCAGATTAACTAGCTGGCTAAAACCAGACATGGTTGTTCTGACGAGTTTACCTGATGTACCAGTGCATGTAGAGTTTTTTCCTAGTCCAAATGATGTAATTAAGGAAAAAATGAAGTTGGTAGAGGCTCTTAAAGAGGACGGAATTCTTATCTATAACAATGATGATGAGAAAGTCAGAGAGGTAGTGGCCAGTGTACGTCAACAGTCTTTCGGTTATAGTCGTTATTCGACTTCTCATTTTATAGCCACCGGAGATAAAATTATCTATGATGGGAGTAGTCCGATTGGGGTAGCTTTTGAACTCGAATCAGTCACCGAGAAAGCAAATTTTAAAGTAAATGGTTCGGTCGGGTTACCTAATATCTTTAGCTACAGTGCAGCGGCAGCTGTGGGTCATGTCTTCGAAATTAGTCTGACAGAGGCTGCTGTGGCGCTTAGTAAGCATGTCCCTCCACCGGGGCGAATGCGGCTTCTTGAGGGTGTAAAACAAACTACAATCATAGATGACACCTACAACTCTTCACCAACGGCATGTGAACGAGCTTTGCAAACGTTGAATGAAATTAGTAGCGCTAAACGTAAGATAGCTGTGTTAGGTGATATGTTGGAGCTGGGACAGTATTCAGTGCGGGAACATGAAAAAATCGGAGTTCTGGTAGAAAAATATGCCGATATACTACTAACTGTCGGGGTGAGATCAAGAAAGATAGCTGAAGCAGCGCTTGAAAATGGAATGGATGAAAGCAATATTTTTCAGTATGAAAAAACAGATAGAGCAGGGGATGAATTATATGGGATGCTTGAACCAGGTGATGTGGTGTTAGTTAAAGCTTCACAGAGTATTAGGGCAGAAAAAATAGTGGCAAAAATACTAAATGATCCAAAAAGCGCAGAGCAAGAACTAGTTCGGCAAGAAGAACGTTGGAAAAATATTTAGACTACTGAAATATAAATAAATAGCCACAGAAATGGATTTAGCTTGCAAAAGCAGGTTATTAAGAGTAATGTACAGACATAACAAACATGCTTATGTCAACAACAATTCAAAAAACTATTACTTTCGTACTTGGTTTGAGTTTGGTGCTAACTCTAGCTACTACTTTAGTGCCAAAAGCAGAAGCGAGTACGGTCTATTATCCTAATAGAGGCTCTGAGTCTGTAGAACAGATGATTGCGCGTCTATACCAACTGATAGCTCAGTTACAACAGCTACAAGCCCAGCAAAATTATAACTACGGATATACTTACGGAAATATGTACGGACAAGTACATGGAGTAAGTTATTATCCTTCTTATGGTGTAAATGTAGAAACTTTACTAGTTTCTAATACTGACAGAAACTCCACTACACTAAATGGACGAGTGAGTTTAACTGGTTCAGATTATGCTTATGTTTGGTTCGAGTACGGTATAGATGGAGATTTTGATTATCAAACTGAGAAAATACGGATAAATAATAATTACACAAATAATTTTAGTGTCAGACTTTATAACTTGCGAGATAATAAGCAGTATAGTTTCCGGGCTGTAGTCGAAGATAAAAATGGCCGTCGAAGTTACGGAGAGCGTCGTTATTTCCAGTTAGATAATTATAGTGGTTCTTCATATCGTGATGAAGAGCCAACCGTAAATACCAACAGAGCTGATGAAATATCACGAAATAGTGCTAGATTACGAGGCGATGTAGATATGAATGATTTCGACAAAGGACAGGTTTTCTTTGTCTATGGTGAAAGTAGAAATCAAGTAATAAATGTTGAAGATGAAAATAGTTATTACGACATAAATGAGAATAGGAGAGACTTAAAGAAAGTTTTGGTAGATAGGGGACTTAACGGTTTTAGAAGCTATTGGTACCGAGTTGGTAATTTGTACGATAACACAAATTATTATTTCCGACTTTGTGTTGGATATGATAATGACCGCAGAAACGAAACACTCGAATGTGGTGATGTCAGACAGTTTAGAACCAATTAATCAAAAAATAATGATGAACGCCCCGAACTGATGTCCGGGGCGTTTGGTTTCAGGCGAATCCCGCCGGAGAACCATAGAGTATAGAATCCATGATTTCTTCCGGTGTTACTCGCAAGGGCATCCCGCATACTTCCTGATCCTTGTTCAGTCGGAAATGGGGTTTGGTAGTCAAGAACACAGCGATATTCGGCAGGCAAAGCTCGTAAGAGCTTACCGCTATATCGACGAAATGGGAAATCGGATTTTCCGTCAACCCAATCTCACCGTCGAAGTGTAGCTGCGAGCGGTAAATGATGAACTCACTCGTATAGCCTTCCTCATCTGTCTCAACCATGTGACAGATTGTCCCCACGATCTCTTGGTTGATGAGGTTGAGCAGTCTCAGGAACTCATTCCGGAGAAAGGCTTGCACTGGCGATATCTGCACCAGTAGTTCCAAGGTCAGCATATTGCCAATATGGCTGATCTGGGCATCATGGATTCCTAGCTTCGATCGCGTAGTGAAAATGATGTTTTTCTGGAAGAGTTCATCATGTTCTTCTACCTCCCATCCTTTGCCAGCCAAGACATCGGCCACTGTCACGAGGGTTTCTGATTGGTGTATGTTTCCCATTTAAGAACTCCTTCTAGCTACTCTATTTCTAACCTATAAAAGAACTTTAAGCAAAGCAAAACTATTGGTAATTTGAGATTTGCAGATAATCTGTTACTATTTTGCTCACCGATATCGGTTTGCTGTATATAAATTGGTCCACCACAAGAGCATATCCATTTTTATGGTCGCTAACACTTCCTAAAAATTTGGTCCCATCGTCTAACGGCTAGGACACATGGTTCTCATCCATGAAATCGGGGTTCGATTCCCCGTGGGATCACGAGTACAGAAAAGAGCACTTAACATTTTGTGAAGTGCCTTTTCTGTTCGTGATCCCACGAGCAAGAGTGCCTAAGCACTCTTGCGTGGGAATCGAAAAGCTTTTGTGACAGATTCGACCAAAGGGAGAATATGTCCAAAAGGTGTACAGTTCATGTAATGAAAGATTTCCCCGTGGGATCACACAGACAAGACAGCAAGAGACTACTTCTTAAGAAGTAGTCTCTTGCTGTCTTAGAGGCTGAACTGTTTCAGCTTCGGTCTGTGTGATGGCCACAGCGATGTTTCTGTCCTGTGCCTTAAGGACAGAAACCGCGAGGCGAGTGAGGAGTGACTCAATGTCACTTCGCAAATTCGAATGAAAGGTTTTGTCTTTGGATAAAAGAGGGAGGGGCAATAGTCTTAAATCATAGTGCCTTGGGTGTTTAACAAACGTTATCATTCAAACTACTCCTTCCTCCCACAAACACCTTTAACCACGACTTCTAACTCTTGAATATCGAAATTTTCGAGGCCGAGGAGTTTTTTGATAGATTCATCTGGGGCAGTGAAGTGGATTACTTTATTGCAGTCGGTACAAAGGGCGTGATGATGAGGTTCTGTTTGGTATTCGTAATGCACCTCATCGCTACCTAAGTTGACCTCCTTGATTAATTTTTCTTGTACAAATAAATCTAAGTTGCGATAGATAGTAGTTAAATCTATCGCGGGTAACTTAGTATGAATATCTTTGGCAGAGAGGGTACCACATTGCTTTTTTAGCACTTCTAATATTTGCTTTCGTTTGGGTGTTAGACGTAATGACATATGCAAGTGATTTGCATTTTAACATTTGATTGTTATACTGGCAATTGCAAATCATTTGCATTCACTTTTTAAAAATTTTATCCTAGGAAATAGGATAAAATTCTACATTTTCATTATAATTTAAACAAATTACCCTTTATGGTTATCGAATCTTTATTAGCAGCTGGTGTCATTATCTTAATATCCTTAGTTGGAGTTTTTTTCTTCGGAAGTTCCGGTCGTCTCGTCGGTATTGAAAAGTATTCGATTCCGGTAGCGGTGGGAGTGTTTTTAAGTGTTGTGCTTTATGAATTAATCCCGGAAACTCTGGAAGCCTCGCCTGATTCAGGGGGCTTAGCGGTGGCTTTTGGTTTTATCTCTTTTTATATTTTAGCTAGTGTGCTCCATAAGACAATGCACAAAAAATATCAGCATTTAAAAGATGATGAATGTGATCGCAAAGGAGCCGCTATGCTTATCCTAATAGGAGATTCTATCCATAATGTGTCTGATGGTATTGTTTTAGGGGGAGCATTTTTAATCAACCCAGCCGCTGGAGTAGTGACCGCGATCGGTTTGGCCCTACACGAACTGCCACAGGAGATAGTCGAGTTCGGTATTCTGATGCGAGCCGGCTATAGTCGGTCAAGAGCGTCTTTGTATAACCTTATTTCTGCTAGTAGCATTTTGATAGGGTTAGGCTTAATATTTTACGTCTCAGAGTTAGCGGCCGGTTATATTTGGGTCATTACCGGTGTTGCAGCGGGTAACCTGCTTTTCATAGCAGCTAGTGATTTGTTGCCGCGCATTCATGGTAATCTTAAAAACTATGGCGGTATTTGGCAGGCTTCCTTATCTATCATAGTCGGCTTTTTATTGATGACAGTTATTCTAAGCTGGTCGCATGAAAGATTTGATGCACATCCTGAACATCTGGAAAACGAAAACCAAGAGAATTTGGTACACTGATTTATAAAATTACAAACATAATGTTTAGGCACCTAAAAGCAAAATATATATTCTTTGTCTTTTTATTTTTTTCAATTTTTACCTTTTTACCTCAGGGGACGATTGCTCAAGAAATATACAATGAATACCAAGGTACTTGGCACGGTAAAGTTGTAGAGGTCTTGGAAGAGGAGATGAGAATTATTCCGGGTACCGATACAGAACATTTATACCAGACCGTATCGGTTAAAGTTTTGGACGGACCCAAAGAAGGGAAAGTAATAACTATTGAAAACGATTTTTTAGAGTTGAAAAAAAGTGACAAGTTTTATTTTAATTATACGCGATATCGAGACGGTAGTGAGACATACGGAGTGGTAAATATTGACCGGGTTGGTTCATTATTCTTTTTATTTTTAGTTTTTGCTGGAGCGGTTGTTGTTTTTGGTGGCTGGCAGGGTATCCGTTCTTTGCTGGCTTTGGCAGGTAGTTTTCTTGCTATTTTTTATATATTGCTACCAGGAATTCTAAACGGCTGGAACCCGCTTCTTGCTAGTGTCTTGGTGGCGGCAGGAGTGTTGTTTGCTGCAATATTTTTCACCCACGGTTTCAATCGAGAGTCACTAGTCGCCTTTAGTGGGACTATGATAGCGGTCAGTATAACAAGTTTGTTTGCGATTTTTTCTGTCCATATAACGTCCTTATCAGGCTTCAATGACGACATCAGCACCTATTTAAATTTTAATACTAGAGGAGCGCTGGATTTTGTATCATTACTGCAAGCCGCTATCATTATCGGAGTTTTGGGTGTTTTAGATGATATAGCTGTCACCCAAGCGGCTGTTGTGACTGAGCTTTTCAATAGCAATAAAGATCTTACGCGACGGGAAGTTTACCAAAAAGCTATCCGGGTTGGTCGAGAGCATGTGGGAGCCTTAGTGAATACCTTGGTGCTGGCTTACACTGGTGCGTCGCTACCTTTGCTTCTGCATTTTTATATGGCTTCTTCTAGTCTAAGTATGGCTATCAATACCGAATTTTTTGCGACCGAAATTGTTAGAACTTTCGTGGGGAGTATTGGATTAGTTATGACCGTCCCAATTGTTACTTTACTGGCTGTTATTTATTTAAAAGATTACCGACCTAAACACACTCATTCGCATTCTCATATTCACGGACATACTCACTAAGATGTAAAATTATTGCTAGTTGCATGAGTTTTCCTATAAATTTAGACAAAATAAAACCGCCCGACTCAAGTATGAGCCGAGCGGTTTCGGTTCATCTCAGGTCAAGCGGTGGGCGCAATCAACGGATGTTGCGCACGTTCTCCCACTCTTCGACGGAGTCGTTCATGGTCCGCATGATCCGCCGCCGCCTGACCATTCTGCCGATCAAGTTGTTGACAACTATGATGATCGGAAATAATCCGATGACCATGAAAAGCAGCCACCCACTCAGCCACCCTGACTCGTTCGAGAACGGCGCAACCGTAAAGCCGTATAGATAGCTCCAGCAGAAGGCAGTAGTGGTCATTGTAAGTCCCACTCCAATTTGGGACTTAGTGTCGACATCCTGATTGACATGGTTGCGTTGTAGACCGGATACTTCCAGGCTCCAGTTGACGAAGCCGACAAGCCCGAAGAATAAGGCCATGATGAACAGCACTCCCGTCCAATCACCTGTATTTTCAACAGAGCTGTTCGCCCATACTTGGCTCGATATGTCCCCAAGATGGATTGCTATCGGAATAGCGGCGAGAGAAAAGATGACAAAGAGCATGATGATGCGCATGGTGGACCCTCCAGTTAACGCACTAAGTTCATTGAAATTTTAGCTATAAAAACCATAAATATCAATACTTCACTATATTTTATTTATGACTCAATAAATAAATTAGTTAGTTTTGCGTATAGAAGATTTGATGTCAAAACGGGGATTTACTTTTTTGCCCGGATTGAATATATCTAAAGGATCGAAAGTTCTTTCGGTTTTTTCAAACAGGTCAATAATTTTTTTGGTAAACATTTTAGACATATAGGGAGTACGAATAATTCCGTCATTATGTTCGCCACATATATTACCGCCAAACTTCTTGGCTAGAGAAAAGAATTCCTCAGCCATCTTTTCTACGAGTAGGGGAGTGGTCTTATTAGTGAAGTCTAGCAATGGATAGAAATGAAAATGACCATCACCTCCATGTCCATGGACGGTAGCTGGGACATTGTATTTATGTAAAAGCTTTTTAATTTGTACCAAAAACTTAGAAATATTTTCTGGTGGTACCGTCATGTCTTCTAAGAAAGCGGCCGGTCTTTTGGAGCTGTCTTGCAGTTTTGATAAGGAATAACTGGATCGACGAATTTGCCAGAACATTTCTTGCTCAGCTGGATTTTTTACTAGTCTGGCCCTCTTGCCCCCGTTTTTTTGTAGGCTTTTAATAATAGATTTTATTTTGCGGTTACCTAAGCGACTGGGATCTATAGTGATGAGCAGGGTGATGTCGGGAATTTTTCGTGCGTAGCGAACATGATAGAGGGTATACATTGATAGAATGACTTTGTAGTATTGGTTTTGGTTTAGTCGGATCTTAAAGAAACTAGGGTTACGTAAGGCAAGATCAAAAGTTAAGTCGTCAAAGAATTCAATATTGTTAGGATAAAAATCCAAAGCTTTAGAAATTACTTTACCAGCTTCCATCAAGTCAAAGACCGGTACGACTATTAATTTTGTCTCAGGGTTTATGGGAGTAGTCCGTAGGGTGATGGAAGTGATGATACCAATAGTACCCTGACTGCCAGAAATCAACTGAGTCAAATCGAAAACGGCTTTACCTCTTTTAAAGCTAGCCACAGAACCATTTAAAACACCCCATAAAGCATAACCAGAACTATTCTTTTTTACTTTTGGTTTCGCTTCTTGAATTGATTTTTCATTTTTTTCGATAATAGCAAAAGTTTTCTTCAAAATAGTAGCCAAAGCATTATCTTTTTCTGTTAACGACTTATATTCCTTATAAGTTATTGGTTTTAAGGTGTAGGTTTTTCCATCATAGAGAGTGACATTAAGAGAGTTGACCCATTTGGCACACTGTCCGTATTGTAGAGAGTCAGGACCGGCCGCATTGTTAGCGACGGAGCCACCAATAGAGCAGAAGTCTTTTGAAGCAGGATAAGAAGGTAAGTAGACCCCGTGCTTTTTTAAAATCGACTCAACATCTTTCCACATAGCTCCCGGTTCGACTGTGATCGTTACACCATCTTTATTTTTGATAGGCTCACCTTTGTGGTGCATATGACGAGAGACGTCAATAATAATCGAATCTGTTAAGGAACCACCAGATAAACCTGTACCAGCAGCGCGAGGAGTAAGAGAGATAGAAGGGAAATCCTTTTTCAATTTGTTGGTTACTTGGACGGCTATTTCTACGTCTCGTTGATTTTTAGGTTGGATTACTAATTGGGGACGAATGGAGAAAATACTTTCATCGGTACTGTATTCGTTTAATAGATCGCTATTAGTCGAAATATCCCCAGCAAAATTTTCTTCTTTCAATAACTTCGCTAAAAGCAGGTGACCTAAAGGATACTTTCGGTTCGGAGCTTCAATATTGAGAGATTTAATTGGTACTTTTCCTGTTTTAGGAATCACTTCTTTAGCGGTTGTCTTTTTGACAGCTTTAAGTCGAGGTTTGCTAATCTGGTTTTTAGTAAGAGAAGTCATGAACAAAGGAACTGGTAACATCCGAGTTCTTTATATTATAACAATTAAGCGGAGGTCTTTTTAGGTGTGTCCACAAAATTTAGAATGTTATACTGGTGTCTCGAGTTATATGACACAAGAAAGAGCATTAGAAATATTAAAGACTGGCGGTAATGTTTTCCTGACCGGTGAGCCGGGAGCTGGAAAGACATTTGTTATCAACCAGTATATAAATTGGCTTGAAGCAGCTGGGGTTAAGGTAGCCGTGACTGCTTCTACCGGTATAGCGGCTACTCATATCGGTGGTATGACCATCCATTCCTGGAGTGGCATTGGTATTCGTGACGGTCTTTCGCCGTATGATTTAGATATGATTTCTAGTAATGAAAAGACTTCTAAACGAATAAAAAAGACACAGGTTTTGATAATAGATGAAATTTCTATGCTTGACGGTGCAGTTTTGGAAATGGTTGACCAAGTGTGTCGAGTAATTCTTGGTAAGCCCGAACCATTTGGTGGCCTACAGGTTATTTTTGTTGGTGATTTTTTTCAGTTGCCGCCGATTACAAAAAGAGGTGATGTAATGCGCTATGCTTTCGAAAGTCGAACTTGGGAAATGACGAGACCGCTTGTTTGCTATATTACTGATCAGTATAGACAAGAGGATGAGTTATTTTTGTCGCTACTAAAATCAATTCGCAGTGGTGAAATTGAAGAAGAACACTTTACGCTATTGTCTGAACAAACAGAGATGGGGTACAGCGATATTGAACCGACTAGACTTTATACCCATAATGCCGATGTTGACGCTGTAAATTTGACTAAGTTAAAAGAATTAAAAACTCCGGTTAGAAAGTTTTCTATGAAAGGTCAAGGAAATAAACAACTACAACAAAGTCTCTCTAAGAACTGCTTATCACCAGAGTTATTAGAGCTAAAGGAGGAGGCAATGGTGATGTGCACCAAAAATAATTTTGAGGCTGGTTATGTTAACGGTACGTTGGCTAGAGTAATCGGTTTTGATATTGATGGTATGCCGATTATAAAAACTGCCGCCGGTAAGGAAATTACTATAAAGACTACCACCTGGGAAGTGCGGGAGGATAATAAAGTGTTGGCTGCGGTGGAACAGGTACCGCTGCGTTTAGCTTGGGCAATTACCATTCATAAAAGTCAGGGTATGAGTTTGGATGCTGCAGAAATAGATTTATCCAAGGCCTTTGTTTATGGACAGGGTTATGTAGCCCTTTCTCGGGTGCGAACCTTACAGGGTCTAAAAATGTTGGGTATGAGCCCAAATGCACTGCAAGTTGATCCTAAAGTAATCACTAATGATCAACGCTTCCGACAAGAAAGTGAAATGGCTGACGAGGCTTTTTCTGAGATGGAAGAAGTGGAAGTTGAAAAAATGCACCAGCAATTTATTTCTGCTTGTGGAGGAAAATGGCCATCAGCAGATGATTTAAAAAGGATTGAGGAAGCTGTTTTTGATGGAATAAAGAAAGAGAGTACTTATGAGATTACAAAGAATTTATTGTTAGAAGGAAAAACAGTTTCAGCCATTGCTAAAGAAAGAAAGATAGGAGAATCAACTATTTGGAACCATATTGAAAAATTAGTCGAAGACAAAGCTATTACAGCGTCCGATCTACAGTCTTTGCTTGAAGATAAGGATTATAAGAAAGCAGCACAGGAACTCCATATAGCTATCGAAGAATGTGGAATAGATAAATTAAAACCCATCTACGAATTTTGTGATGAAAAATATGATTATGATTTGGTTAGGCTGGCCCGTATTGAATATAGTTTGAAACAAGCTCAGTGATTTAAAGTATGTGGAAAGTAAGGAGAAGAAAGCAAAAGCGTAAAAGGGCCAGTAGTGTTACCAAGCATTATTTGGAGCATAAAGAAATTGCTCGTGCTCTGGTAGAAGCGAGACTAAAATATCATAATCAACATTATGGTTTTTTTTGGAATCGGGTAGCAATCCGAAATCAAAAACAGTGTTGGGGTAGTTGCACCTCTCTCAAAAATCTTAATTTTAGTTATCGCTTACTTTTTCTACCAGAACATTTGGTGGACTATATTATCGTTCATGAATTATGTCATTTAGCCGAACTTAATCACGGTGCAAATTTTTGGTCTTTAGTAGCTGAAAAAATTCCAGATTATAAAAATCGTCAAGCAGAGCTCCGGATATTAGAGAGGAAATTAGTAGAGCCTAAAAGTAAAGCTATTCGGAGATAGTGCTGGTTATATGATTATTATTTGCTAACATAATCCAGTATGAAAAATTACCTAACTACCTGGATGGCCTTTATTTTTCTCTTTTTGGCTGCTTTTTTACCGGTTGGCAATATTTATGTGGTGGCTGAAGGTTCAACCGAAGTGCCTATAGTTTATGTCTTTGGACGTGACGATTGTAAATTTTGTCTAGCTGAAAAAGATTTTTTAGAAGCAAATAATGCAGATTGGGTTTATTTAAATGTGACAGACGATGATAATGCCAAGGTTTTATTCAATCAAATAACAAAAAAGCATGATATTTCGAAAGTCACCCCCGTAACAGTTGTTGGTAGCGCTGTTCTGCAGGGCTACAATAGTGACGATACTACAGGTGAACAAATATTAAGGTTAATTGAGAAGGAAAGGGGAACACTTTTTCTTACTATTGAGGAGCATATTGCCGACGCTCCGGCTGTCGATGTGATGTTGGGCAGTGGTTGTGATGAAGATGGAATTGAGTGTGCTGATGGGGCAGGCTCTTACGTTTTCGATTTGCCTATATTAGGTCTGACTGATTTGAAGAGCTTTTCTCTTTTTACCTTATCGGTGGTATTGGGCACAATCGACGGTTTTAATCCGTGCGCGATGTGGGTGTTGATCACTTTTCTAGTCCTTCTCTCACAAGCCGGTAGTAAAAGGAAGATGATTATGTTGGCTGGTATTTTCATAATGGCTGAGGCTATTATGTATAACTTAATCTTAAATGTCTGGTATAAGACTTGGGACTTTGTAGCTTTAGATCAAATCGTTACGCCGTTGGTGGGGCTGTTGTCACTAGGAGGAGGAGCTTTCTTTGTTTATCGTTGGTATAAGAATCGTGACGTGGCTTTAGTCTGTGATATTTCGAATGTTAGCTCTCAAACTAAAACTATTGCTAAGTTCCAAAAAATAGTTTCCGAGCCGATTACAATAGCCACCTTGGCAGCTATATTGATTATTGCGTTTTCTGTTAATATTATTGAATTTGCTTGCTCAATAGGTATTCCGCAAGCCTACACAAAAATCTTAGACCTCAATCTACTGACCTTTATTGAGCGACAGTTTTATATTTTAGTTTATACAGTCGGTTATATGCTGGATGATTTCTTAGTCTTCGGTCTTGCTATTTGGGGTTATGACAAACTTGAATCCCATGGTCATAAGTATTCTCAGTTGTCTCTTATAATCGGCGGCGTGCTGATGGTGTTGCTCGGTGCTCTTCTGGTCTTTAAGCCAGAATTATTAGTTCTCTAGTGTACAATTGTTACTAATATGGAATTGTTAATATACGTGGAGTGGGCTGTTATCTTAGTTTTAGCTTTGTTTGCTTTAGTCAGGGGGTCCGATACCTTTGTAGTCGGTGCTAAACAAGTGGGAGCCAGCCTCGGTATGAGTAAATTTGCTATCGGTGTGTTGATAGTTGGTTTTGGTACCTCGTTACCTGAATTAGCCTCTTCAATCGCAGCTGTTCTAAATGGTGCTACCGAGATTGTGATTGCTAATGCTGTCGGATCTAATATTACAAATATATTGCTGGTGGTGGGTATTTTAGCCACCTTGGGTGGCCGAATTGTCATTAAGAGGGATTTGATTAAAACTGAACTACCAATTTTCTTCATTTCTACCACTCATTTTTTATTTGTGATTTGGGACGGGGTAGTAGATCGGGTCGAAGGCGTCCTCTTGCTCGGTACTTTCTGCGCCTACTTGTGGTATCTCTTTGTCGAAGCTAAAGATGAAGATAGTATCGAACTCATTAAAGAAAATGGTGGCCGACCAATGGTGCAGGCACGTTCTTTGGCTTTTATTATGCTAGGTATCGCGGCCGTCTTGGTTGGAGCACACTATACGGTAGAGATGGTAATCAATATAGCGACAGCAGCCAAGGTGCCGTTGGGTCTTGTTTCTATCCTAGCCATTGCTATCGGTACTTCACTTCCTGAACTCTCTGTCTCGTTGCAAGCTTTGAAATCCGGTGATGCTGAATTAGCGATTGGAAATATCTTTGGTTCTAACGCCTTTAATATCTTGGTGGTGGTTGGTATACCAGCCCTGATGGTTCCATTATTTGCTGATGAGGTTGTGATGAAACTCGGTTTACAAGTTTTGTTGGCTTCCTCTCTGATTCTTTTTGTAAGTGGTTTGTCTAGGCAAATTATGCGTTGGGAGGGAATTATGATGTTGTTATTTTTTGCTCTCTTTATAACTAAACTATTGGTTTTCTTCTAGTTAGAAGCAATTAGGTATTTTTGCTTTCCCTTGGTATTCCTATATGATGCAGATATGGAATTTAAGGAAGTTATGCTAATCGATAAAGTAGCCGGAATCACATCGTTCGATGTTATTAGGCGGTTACGGATTATCTATAAAGATAAAAACAAAACAAATAAAGCTCCTAAGATGGGACATGCTGGAACGCTAGACCCCTTGGCTACTGGTTTGATGATAATTGGGGTTGGCACAGGGACCAAAAAACTGGGTGAACTTATTAAATTAGATAAGGAGTATGTAGCTGAGATACTGATAGGGGAAAGTCGTACTACTAGTGATATGGAAGGTGCGGTCGTTGGAGCAGTGGATGCTGTTGAGATTTCGCCAGAAGATATAGTTACTGCTGTTAAGAAACTAATTGGCACTATTAAGTTACCAGTATCGGCTTACTCTGCCATTAAAAAAGATGGAGTACCGATGTATAAACGGGCGCGTGAGTCAGCTAAACTGGGTGAGATAGTAACTAATGTTCCGTGGCGGGAAATGACTATTTATGAAGCCGAGGTGGAGGATATATATGTTGTAAAAGTTTCTGGTATCAAACGAATGATAGTGAAGGTTAGATTTTTTGTAGCTAGTGGTACTTACATTCGTTCGTTGGCGGAGAAGTTAGGTTCGGACCTAGGTTATCCGGCCTGTCTTTATTCACTGCGACGCACTAAGATAGGGAAGTTTAGAGTCGAAGATGCTTTAGAAGTATAAAATAAGGCCCGGGTTGCTTAGTGTGCATCCCAGGCCAAGTGCTTATTCGTCGATCCGTTCCAACTTACCGTCGGCTGCTCTGATGCAAGGATGACCGTGCACTAGAACGATACCTTCAGGCAAACCGTTTGGATAGGTATGCTCGAGAAAGTCATCTGGTTTGGAGGTAGGGAAGATGTGTCGCTCATCACCTTCCTCACCAATCCAGTTTCTCTCACCTCTTTTTCGTTTGCTCATTTTAGACCCCCGTTTAAAGTGGTCCCCCCAGGCAAACATTACTAGTATTAAAACACTTTTAAAGATTTTGTAAAGACTAAATAGAAAAGGACGCCACACAGATGCGGCGTCCTAGGAGGGGCCTGAAGCCCAGGATAGGCTCAGGTCCATTCAATTCCGTCCTCGTCTACGATGGACAGATCAGGATCGTAGCAGCCCAACTGGTTGCCCGGCTGGTTTTTTCCGGACATGTCCGTCTGCTTACGCAGAGCAGTGTTGGCCGTGATGACCTCCTCCAGATCCTTCTTTTCTTTTCTGCGGCGGGCGGATTCTTTGCCACCTTTGCTGGAAAGGTAGCGGTGATGTTCTGGATCTTCTTCAGCCAAACGCCGAAAGAAGTCAGCAGATTTTTTACCCATTGGGACCTCCTTGTTATGGGTTCTGCTACTATTAAACAACAAATTGAACAAAAAGTCTAGACTAGTTGATTATGTAATAAATTATCCTATTAAACAGGTTTGCAGATAACTATAT
>Ga0265293_10001381_pt1 | contig 52948 bp, 48 predicted proteins | sample Munlanlewell138R_FD_192505 | JGI IMG/M metagenome (GOLD analysis project Ga0265293, IMG submission 192505) | Leachate microbial communities from a municipal landfill in Southern Ontario, Canada - Leachate well 138R | ecosystem: Engineered > Solid waste > Landfill > Unclassified | place: Canada... | reverse complement strand
TTTTAGAATACACCAAAACACAACCGCAGTAAACAAAGACGATAAACCATACACTTCTGCTTCTACTGCCGAAAACCAAAATGTGTCGGTAAAGGCATATGCGCTTGCACCTATAAAACCAGCACCTAAAATTACAATAATTGATGCTATTGTTAATTCTTGGTTATTAAAAAACTTTTTTGCCAAGTGGGTAATTGTCCAAAATAAAAACATAATAGTTGCACCACTTGCCACAACCGTAAATAAGTTAACATAAAAGGAAATCATTGTTACATCATTTCCTGCAAAAAGTGCAAAAAAACGAGCTAACATTAAGTATAAAGGAGCACCCGGAGGATGTCCAACTTCGAGTTTACTTGCTGTTGCTATAAATTCCCCACAATCCCATAAACTTACCGTTGGTTCCATTGTAAGAAAATACACGAGTGTTGCTCCAAAAAAAACAATCCAACCTAAAATAATATTATATAAAGAGTACTTTTTTTCCATGTGTATGATTTAAAATTTTTTACAAAAATATAAAAGCTTATGGTATTTCATAGTATAAAAGCATGTTTTTCTATTCAAAAGCTGTCCAACCTTGAGCTTGTATTGCAATAGGAGAACCCGAACGTGAAATCATATATAATCCCTGCTCTTGTTCGGTAATAGAACCTATAATATGTACATCGGGAATGGTTTTTATGTGTTCATGTTGTTCTATAGGAATGGTAAACAATAACTCATAATCTTCGCCCCCATTGAGTGCGGGTATAATTGCCTCCATTTCAAATTCCTGTGCTATTTTTTGTGTGTTTTTATGAATAGGAATTCGTTCTTCGTAAATACGACATCCAACATTACTTTGTGAACAAATATGTAAAAGTTCCGAAGACACACCGTCTGAAACATCAATCATGGCAGTTGGTATAATTGAAGCATCTGCAAGATTCTGAATCACATCAGCACGAGCTTCGGGTTTTAAATAGCGTTGAATACTATATTCATAGCCTTCTAATTTTGGTTGTGCTCCTTTACTTTGCTGAAATACAGTCTTTTCTCTTTGCATAATTTGTAAACCAGCATACGCTGCCCCCACATCGCCACTCACACAAATTAAATCATTCTTTTTTGCGGTATTTCTATATGTAATTGATTTTGGGTTTACTGTTCCAACCGCAGTAATACTTATTGCAAGTCCGGTAAGCGATGCACTTGTGTCGCCCCCAATAAGATCTACCGAATATGCTTTACATGCAAGTGCAATACCTTCATATAGTTCCTCAAGAGCTTCAACAGTAAATTTTGCAGAAACAGCAATACTCACCGTTATATGTTCGGGAGTTCCATTCATTGCATAAATGTCAGAAAGATTTACCACTACCGCCTTGTATCCTAAATGTTTAAGAGGAGTAAACATTAAATCAAAATGAATTCCCTCCATAAGTAAATCGGTGGTTATAAGCGTATGGGCTTGTTTTGTTTTTGCAAGAACTGCACAATCATCGCCAATAGCATATACGGTGTTTTTATGGGTAGCAGAAAAATTTTTTGTGAGTCGAGAAATCAGTTTAAATTCTCCCAATTCTGCTAATTCTGTTTGTTTTATCATATATTTATTTTTTTCAAAAATAGCAAAAATACTTAACTTTTGTGCAGCATATATACACGAATTATTGCCAAGATAAAAGGTATTATACTGACTTTATGCGGTAAAACAAAATCATAATTATAAAATTGTATATATTTGTACAAAACAAAAAAATATGAGTTGCAATTTATACTCGTTTGCAAAAGAATTATTGTGCTTACTTATTCAAACTCCTTCGATAAGTGGAAACGAAGAACATACTGCAAATCGTATTATGCATGTTTTTACAGAACGCAATATTCCTGTTGAAAGAATCAAAAATAATGTTATCGTTCGTTCCTCACATTGGGACGCAGCAAAACCAACAATATTACTCAATTCGCATCACGACACGGTAAAACCTGTTGAGGGATGGAATACCAATCCGTATGAAGCGGTGTGTGTAGAGGAAAAAATTTTTGGTTTAGGAAGCAATGATGCGGGGGCATCGCTTGTGGCATTAATATGCACGTTTTTACATTATTATAATGATTCAGATGTACCATATAATTTGCTATTTGTTGCCTCTGCCGAGGAAGAAATTTCGGGAAAAAATGGTATTGAATGTGTTTTACCTACATTAGGTGATATATCTGTTGGAATTGTGGGTGAACCTACGGGAATGAATATGGCAGTTGCCGAAAAAGGTTTATTAGTTTTAGATTGTGTTGCAAAAGGAATTGCAGGGCATGCGGCTCATTCTCAAGGAGAAAATGCAATTTATAATGCTATAAAAGATATTCAATGGCTGCAAACATACGAGTTCCCTAAAAAATCAGATTTACTTGGTGCGGTAAAAATGACCGTAACGGGAATTTCTGCTGGTAAGCAACATAATGTAATTCCCGATGAATGTACGTTTATGGTTGATGTGCGTACAAATGAACGATATGCAAATAAAGAAGTTTTTGATATTATTTCAGCATCTCTAAAATCACACACAAAAGCACGTTCTTTTCGTTTAAATTCTTCAAGTATTTCTCGTTCTCATGCTTTAGTACAACGTGGTGTTGAACTTGGCTGTGAATTGTTTGGTTCTGCAACTCTTTCAGATCAAGCAGTTATGAGTAATTTTCCAACAGTAAAAATTGGTCCTGGCGACACATATCGCTCTCATACCGCACAAGAATATATTTTTGAATCTGAATTATTTCACGGAATAGATACATATATAGCATTACTTAAAAATCTTACGATAACCAAAATATAAACATTATGACTGCTCTTTGGAAAAAAGATGTGCAAATACACGATAAGGTAAATTCTTTTACGGTAGGTAAAGATCAAGAATTTGATTTGATTCTGGCAAAAGCCGATGTACTCGGAAATTTGGCACATACTAAAATGTTGGCTTCAATTGGATTACTTTCTTCTGAAGAAATGCAAGAAATTCATAAAGAATTAAAAAACATATATCAAATAATTTTGCAGGGTGATTTTGTTATTGACCCGGGTGTTGAAGATGTACATTCGCAAATAGAATTTTTACTTACCGAAAAATTGGGCGATATGGGTAAAAAAATTCATAGCGGACGTTCGCGTAACGACCAAATTTTGCTCGATTTAAAACTCTATATTCGCGAAGCTTTAATGGAAACTGTTGATAGCGTTGAGGAATTATTTACACAACTTCAAATTTTAAGCGAGGCACATAAACACGTTATAATACCAGGATATACTCATTTGCAAGTTGCAATGCCCTCTTCATTTGGACTGTGGTTTGGGTGTTATGCCGAAAGTTTAACTGATGATTTGCAATTATTATTAGCTGCATATAAAATCACGAATCAAAATCCTCTTGGCTCTGCTGCGGGATACGGTTCTTCGTTTCCTCTTGATAGAACTATGACAACCGAATTGTTAGGATTTGATGATTTAAATTATAATGTGATGTATGCACAAATGGGACGAGGAAAAGTGGAAAAAACCGTAAGTTTTGCTTTGTCGTCAGTTGCATCTACGCTTTCAAAAATGGCTATGGAAGTGTGTTTGTTTATGAGTCAAAATTTTGCATTTGTATCATTTCCCGAAGAATTTACAACCGGTTCGAGCATAATGCCGCACAAAAAAAATCCTGATGTGTTTGAATTGATTCGTGCAAAATGTAATAGATTACAGGCTTTACCTACCGAAATAGCATTTATTACAACAAATTTACCGTTTGGCTACAACAGAGATTTACAAATAATAAAAGAACATTTTTTACCAGCCTTTACCGAACTCATTTCGTGTATAGATATGGCGGTGTTGCTGTTTAAAAACATCATAATTTCCGAAGATATTATAGATAAACCCATATACGATTATTTATTTAGTGTTGATGAGGTTAACCGCTTAGTGCTTGAAGGTATGCCATTTCGTGACGCATATAAACAAGTTGGTATGGATATAAAAAACGGTTCGTTTTCTCCTGATAAAACAGTGATACACACGCATAAAGGGAGTATTGGAAATTTATGTACGCAAAATATTCAAGAAAAATGTTCGCGTATTGTTGCCGAATTTTCTTTTGAAACTGTTACAAAAAAACTGAACGAATTGTTGGCTTTATAAAACAATCAAAATGAGTTTTATAACAATTGTAATTATTGCTATTGGACTTTCTATCGACAGTTTTGCCGCAAGTGTAACTATTGGAGCATGCAGTCCTAATATTACTAAAACACATATGTTTAAAGTTGCTGCTTGTATGGCGTTTTTTCAAGGACTTATGCCTTTATTAGGTTGGAAAATAGGAATAGAATGCATGCATATTGTTGAAGATTATGATCATTGGATAGCATTTATATTACTTTTTATTATAGGTGTAAAAATGATATATGAAGGTATAACCTATTCTGAACAGAAAGAGTGTTGTTTTTGTCCTTCAAAAACACTTGTTGTAATTGGAATATCTATAGCAACAAGTATTGATGCTCTTGCTGTTGGAATTGGTTTTGGAGTGTTGTTAATTAAAATAATTCCAGCCATTTCTATTATTAGTGCAACTACATTTGCTTTTGCAACACTTGGTATTTATTTTGGAAAAAAAATAGAAAATATCCTACAAGGACGCTTATTATTATTTGGTGGAATAGTACTAATAGGAATTGGAGTGCAAATTCTTTTTACACATATATACGGAATTAATTAACAAAACACACCATTGTCTCGGCGGTAAAAAGTGCACATATACAGGCAGTTGTAAATAAAAATCGCAGCTTTTTTATTGTGTTATAAACACTCATCTTATGATAAATGCACATTATCATATTTTTATATAAAAGCCTATTTGTTTATAAGTAAAAACGCCCTATTTTTGTAGAGATTAAGTAAAAAAAGTATGCTTAAAGAAAAAGAGCAAATAATTAATAATGTAATAGGATTAGTAGAAGTAATAGTTACATATATTACGTTTCTGCTGGCTATGTACATTCGTAAAGGTTCTCTTGAAATTTCTACTGATTATGCAGTTCTCTTATTTTTTCTTGGACCAATTTGGTTTTTTCTTTTAAAATTCTATAATATTTCGCGTATTTATAGAGTAAACCCATATTCGTATATCCTATTTGCATATTTTTTATTGGTAGCCATCGGAATAGGGCTTTTATTTTTTATAATTTTTATTTTCAATCTTGAATCGGTTAGCAGAATTATTATTTTATTATTTGCAGCAATAAATCTTGTCACATTATATCTTTTAAAAATTGACATTTACTACATATTTAAAAAATATAGAAAAAAAGGTAAAAACACAATCAATGCTCTTCTTATAGGTAATGAAGATTTAGAAAATCTTATTGAAAAAATCGAGAAAAATACGTTTTGGGGCTATCGCATCATTGGCATAATTACTGAAAATGAAGAAATTATAAAAAAATATACTAAAATATATAATTTATTACCTATTGACACTGACATTTCATTATACATAGAAAATCACACTGTAGACGAAGTATTATTTAACGATTCTATATTCGATAAAAAACAAATAGTTCCTATTATTTATTCATGTATGGAAATAGGAGTTTTGTTTCGTATGTCATCACAATTTTTAAATATAACACAAACAAAATCAAGCATACAATATCTTGATGAAATACCATTTTTTACGTTTCAAAACACACCAAACAATTATATTTATTTAAGTATTAAATCTATTATTGATTTTATATTGTCGTTTATTGTTTTAATCGTTTTAGTTCCTTTATTTATTTTAATAGCAATACTTATTAAAATAGATTCTAAAGGTCCTATTATTTTTAAACAAATAAGAGTTGGATTGCGTGGACGAAAATTTATTTTATATAAATTCCGAAGCATGGTGCCTAATGCAGAAAAATTATTACGCAATGATTATGCAGAATTGCATAAAAATCATATAAAAAACGAACAAGATGGACCAGTGTTTAAAATGAAAAACGATCCTCGAGTAACGCGTGTTGGCAAGTTTCTTAGAAAAACAAGTCTTGATGAATTGCCACAATTTTTTAATGTTCTCAAAGGCGATATGTCTATTGTTGGTCCTCGTCCTCCTATTCCTTCAGAAGTTGATAAATATGAACGATGGCAACTTCGCCGATTATCTATGAAGCCTGGAATTACATGTATTTGGCAGGTATCGGGACGAAATAAAATTGCATTTAAACGATGGATGGAACTCGACTTGCAATACATTGACACATGGTCATTAAAGCTTGATTTTATGATTATTCTTAAAACAATAAAAACTATTTTTAAACGTGACGGCTTATAAACAACCCTTTTTGTTTTTGTGTGTTTTTTTTAGTCTTGTATCACAAGCACAAAATTCCAATTATCAAAATCATTCGTATCGTCCATACGATAAATATGTGTACAATTCTGAACATCGTTTTCACACCTCTATTAAGCCCTATAATGTGCGTGATATTTCAAAAATAGTATCTATTGATACATTATTTGTTACCAATCCAAAAAATGCAATTTTGAACTATGCAACAAATCAAAACTATGTTCAATATCATTCACCTGACTTTAATTTTACTATTAATCCTGCGGGAAATTTTGAAACATCTCGTCAATTTGGAGATACGGTGCAAGGGTGGATTAATTCTCGTGGATTTACTATAGATGCAGATGTTCGTAACAAGATTTTTGTGCATACGTCATTTTACGAAATTCAATCAAATTTTAAAGATTATAGATATGATAGAATTAAGGAACTTGGAAGAAATACTATTCCCGGACAAAGTAGAGGAAAGCGTTTTAAAGAAGATGGTTTAGATTATGCGTTTGCAAATGCGTATATTTCATATGTTCCTTCTGATATTTTTGATTTTCAATTTGGACACGGAAAACATTTTTTGGGAGATGGATATCGCTCTATTTTGCTTTCAGATAATGCACATAATTACCCGTATTTTAAAATCACAACAGATGTTTGGAATATTAAATATATAAATATGTGGTCGCAACATATGTATATAGATAATCCGCATTTACCAAATACGCGTTTTCCTATAAAATGGAATGTGATGCACTATCTTGATTGGTCGGTAACAGATTGGCTCAACGTTGGTTTATTTGAAACTATTATTTGGAGCAATGAAGATACATTAGGAAATTATAGAGGATTTGATTTTAATTATCTTAATCCTGTTATTTTTCTTCGTCCCGTTGAATTTCAACTTGGCTCTCCTGACAATGTAATAATGGGGGTTTCAGGAAAAATCACTTTATTTAAAAACCATGTTTTTTATGGACAAATTGCTATAGACGAATTTAAACTTGCCGAAATTAAGGCTCGTAATGGTTGGTGGGGCAACAAATATGCTATTCAAATGGGATATAAAACATTTGATTTAGGAGTTAAAAACTTAGACGTGCAGTCTGAAATTAATCTTGTTCGTCCATTTATGTATTCCCATTTTTTGGAATCACAAAATTATGGACATGCCTTGCAACCGCTTGCACATCCACGTGGCTCAAATTTTTATGAATCTGTTTCTTTTGTTCGTTACAACATAAATCGTTGGTTTTTTGAAGCAAAATTCCAATATTTAGTATATGGACAAGATTCGGCAGGCACCAATTATGGAAACGATATTTTTAAATTATATCAAATAAGAACATTAGAATACGGAAACTCGCTTGCGGAACATGCTATTCAAAATACTGTTATATATAAGGATTTTTCGGTGTCATATCTCATTAATCCCAAAAATGCTATGAATATTACGGCAGGCGTTACACATAGAACACAAAATTCTGATATTCTTAACAAAAACCAATTTATGTATTATGTGGCGTTTAGAACCACATTACATAATTATTATTACGATTTTTAGCTGTAATTACATATACACTTCTAACAAAGTAACCGATGGGAGAGGAGTAATGGTGATTTCGTACACATTACATGGAATCAACATTGTTTGTCCTTTAGAAATAGAAACAGTTTGTTGATTGTGGTATGTAATGTTTGCAGAGCCTTCAACGCACATATAAATAACAAAAGAATCAATAATATAATAATCCTTCAGCATTGGTTGTTGAGCTGAAATAATATTTATGGTGAAAAAAGGACTATTAATTATTTTTTCGGTGCCGTGTTTTGGTTGTGTATATGAAATTTTTTGTGTGTTTGTAAGAGAAAAATCAATTGCTTGTATTCCATCGTCAATATGTAATTCTCTTGCTTGTCCATGTTCGTCAACTCTGTCCCAATCATACAGTCTATAGGTAATATCTGATGATTGTTGTATTTCAGCTAATAAAATACCTTTTCCAATAGCATGTACAAGTCCAGCAGGAATATAAAAAATATCTCCAGCAGAAACTTTTTGTACTGCTAATTTGTTAGTAATTGTGCGGGAATTTATAGCTTTTTTGAACTCTTCGGCAGTTATTTCTTTGTTAAAACCCATAATAAGTTCTGCATCTGGGTCAGCTTGAATAACATACCACAATTCTGTTTTTCCGTATGAATTATGTTTTGTTTTAGCAAGTTCATCATTTGGGTGAACTTGTACCGAAAGAACATCGTTTGCATCTATATATTTAATAAGGAGCGGAAAATCCAATCCAAATTTCTCATATATTTTAGCACCAACAATTTCGTCCATATACACTTCAATGAGTTCTTCAAGTGAATTTTGTGCTAAAAATCCATTTTGCACAAGAGAAACATGCTCAGGCAAAGCAGATATTTCCCAACTTTCGCCGCATTTTTGTTGCGGAGCATTTGTTCGCAAAAAAACCTGTGAGAATTTTGAGCCACCCCACACGCGAGTTTTATATTGAGGAAAAAAAGTAAGAGGATATAAAGATTCCATGTTTATTGAGAGTTGTATTATTAATCGCGTGTACAAAAATGAAGAGTATGTCCCATTTTATTTTTTTTCGTTTCCATATAAAATTCATTATATTTATTTGTAGGGATTTCAATTTGTACATTTTCAATAATTTCTAATCCATGTCCTTCTAATCCTGCACGTTTTCTTGGATTATTTGTGAGCAAACGCATTTTTCTGACACCTATTTTTCGTAAAATTTGAGCACCCACGCCGTAATCACGTTCATCATCTTTAAAGCCAAGTTTAATATTTGCTTCAACCGTATCAAATCCTTCTTCTTGTAATTTATATGCTTTTATTTTATTCAAGAGTCCAATTCCTCGTCCTTCTTGATTCATATATAACACAACACCTTTACCTTCTTTTTCAATACGCGTCATAGCTTCTTGTAATTGATGTCCGCAATCGCATCGTTTACTGTGAAAAATATCTCCCGTAACACAAGACGAATGTACCCGAACTAATACAGGCTCATTTTCTTCCCATTCCCCTTTAATAATGGCAATATGTTCTAATCCATTTGAAAGTTGCTTAAAAGGAATAAGGTCAAAATTACCAAAATCGGTTGGTAATTTTACCCGTTCTCCCATTTCAACTAATTCAACTTTATCAATTAAATAGGCAATTAAATCTCGAATTGAAATAATTTTTAAGTTGAATTTTTCGCTTATTTTTAATAATTCTGGCAAACGTGCCATGCTTCCGTCTTCATTCATGATTTCCACCAACACACCTCCGGGCTGTAAGTTTGCAAGTTTACTTAAATCAACCGCAGCTTCGGTGTGTCCAGCTCTTCTTAAAACACCTTTATTTTTTGCTTTAAGTGGAAAAATATGTCCGGGTCGTCCTAAATCTTCGGGTTTTGTAGAAGGATCTACAAGTGCTTTAATAGTTTTTGCTCTATCAAACACAGAAATACCAGTTGTACAGCCCTGTCCAATTAAATCTACTGATACAGTAAATGGCGTTTCAAATGTCGCCGTATTTTTACCCACCATCAGGTCTAAATCAAGTTCTTCACAGCGATCTTCGGGTAAGGAAACACAAATAAGTCCTCGCCCATGAGTTGCCATAAAATTTACAATTTCGGGTGTAATGCATTCTGCTGCACACACAAAATCGCCCTCGTTTTCACGATCTTCATTATCTACAACAATTACTACTTTTCCTTGTTTAATGTCTTGAATTGCTTCCTCAATTGAATTGAGTTTTTTATTGATTCCGCTTTGTTGGTTGCCACACATTTGATTCAACTCCTTTTAAAAATCTAAAAAAACCGACAAATAATGCAGTGTTCATACTATAAAAGTGTGTGAAGAATCGTAATACTGCATTATGAATATGAAACGATTTTAATATTACATCTATAATTGGTAACAAAAGTAACCCAATTTGTATAAAAAATAGGTATGAATACAAAATATTTTTTGAAAAAAGCAGGACACTGCATAGTATGCAAAGTAATAATAAAAATGGCGTAATCCAGCGTAACACCTTATGCGAGATGAAACTAAATCCTTTACTTGAAAATGGGTTGAGCATAAGTTTCCAAAAACTTGATAGGTTTTGAAAATTACCAATAGAAATTCTTACTTTTCGTTTAAATTCTTCTTGAATTATGTTTGAAATATCTTCGTGACAGGTGGCATGTAATTCGGTTATAGCTTTTTTTCCATCTTGAATTACGCACATAGTTATATAAAAATCATCCATAAAATAATTTTTAGGAACAGGATGATAATTTTCTTTTCTAATTGAATATACGCCTCCAAAGGCACCAATCATGGTGCCCCATAAAATGCCTTCTCTATATTTTATAAGAATTTCGTTGTTTAAATATGTTTTTTCTTGATATGATATGCCCGTTTTTTTAATATTAGTATTAATAATTCTGCCGCCTACTAACGCTATATCTTGATTTTTATAATGTTTTATGAGTTCATACATTGTATGAGGTTCAAAAAACACATTAGCATCGGTTAGTATTAAAATTTCCGCCTTTGATTGTTGAGCAAGAGGATTAATTATTTGTGCTTTTCCTTGTCGTTCTGTAAACGCATGTAAATGTAGGTTTGAATGTATTTCTGCGTGTTTTTGTATGATTTGATTTGTAGCATCAGTAGAATTATCTGAACCTATGTGCACTTCAAATCTATCATATGGATAGTTTGTATTGTATATGCTCGTGATTTTTTCTTCTATAACGGCTTCCTCATTGTGTGCTGCAATAATAATAGAAACGTATGGTAACGCATCAGAAGGTTTATATATATTGGTGTTTTGTTTTTTTGAAGTAGATAATATTTTCAAAAGCACCGGATATATGAAATATGTGTGAAGAACACTTGCTACACAAACCCAAAATATTATTTCAATTACGAGGTACATGTTGTTGGTAAAAATCTATAAGCTCTTGAATAATTTTATTATTATCGTACGTTTGATGCACAAAAGTAATTGCATTTTTTTCAATTGAACGAAATAATTCAGAATTATTTATAAGTTCTGTAATGCCAGCAACAAATTGTTCTGTTGTATTGGCAATATAAATTTCTTTTTCATGCTGTGCCGAAATGCCTTCAGCACCTACCGATGTGGAAATAATAACTTTACCATAGGCAAGTCCTTCAATAATTTTAATACGCATGCCACCTCCAGCAAGCAGAGGCACAACCATAATAGCATGATTTGTCATAAAATCTCGTGAACTTTCAACTTCTCCAACAAACTCAACACCTGGAGCACTCATTTTTTTAACAAACCATTTTGGAGCATTTCGTCCGGCAATTTTAAATGAAATATGTGGGTGTAATTTTCTAATATCTTCCCAACAGTTTTTTATAAACCATAATAATCCGTATTGATTTGGAGCCCAATCCAATCCTCCTATGTGAAATAAAGATATATCGCCCGAAAATGGTTTTGATTGATAATCCTTTACAAATACTCCCGTTGGAGCAACAAAAGAGGGTTTTGTGTTGCCAAGTTCTTTATATTTATTTAAATCGCGTTGTGTTATAGGTACAAGTATATCATAAACATTTATATATGATTTTTCAAATCGAGCGACACGTTTTGCTACAGAAAAAAAGTACGCCTTTTTAATAGGATTTTTGGTTTTTTTCCAAAGTCGCTCCCATATTTCAAATTCAATATTATGAGCGCGATATGCGATAGGTGCATTAGAATATTTTCGAATGTACGGTATGTACTGACACATGTACAAACCTTCTATTTGAATTATATCAAATGTGTTTGAAATGAAAATCTCATCAAGAACTTTTTTGAATTTTTTTGACATAAAACGCGTAGCGGTATATGGCTTGTTTGAAAATAACAAATTCCATAATGCTCCAAAAACATGAGGATTTGTATATTTATACATATCATAATAATTTGCCATTTGACCAATTTCAAAAGGCAAACTCGCTTTGTCTGTATAATGTTTTGATGTGTTTATTGTTGCAATTGTTACCGCATGTCCTGTAATATAAAATCCTTTTAACATGTTGTATGTTGCAATTACACCGCCATCTTTAGGAGGGTAAGGAAATTTGTTGCAAATCTGAAGTATTTTCACTTTGTATAAATTAACAATGTTTTTTTTGCGAATAACTTTGTGTTACGCGTTTAATAATTTTACTTATTCTATATTTTTTTAAATTTTCAACTAATTGTTTTGGCGATGTAATAATACGGTCTTTTGTTGCAAGAAAGGTAAAATAAACCCCAATAATAAACACTATAAATGTGGCAAACCACATTCCAACAACCGCATTCATTTCAGCAGATTTTACTCCTTTTTCGCCAATCATACTTATAATATAATATACTAAAAAGAAAATAAATGAAAAAATGATAGGAACACCTAATCCGCCTTTTCTTACAATAGCCCCAAATGGAGCACCCACAAAAAACATAATAAAACAAGAAAATGCAAGTGTGAATTTTTTATGTAATTCAATTTTATGTTTATTAAATTCAATGTTTTGGTCCACAATATCATCAACAGCGGTTGTTAGATATGATTCTGCGGATCGTGCAAAGTTTTTTGCTCTTGAAAATGCTTGAATTTTTTGCACTTCCGACATGTTTTCAAAGAGTGAATCTATTGAAATTGGTGAGGTTTTTTCGCTTCGAGTATTTAAACTTTTAAACACATTATATGTAAAAAAATGTTGAAATGCTTTGTCGTTTGAAACAACCTTGTTTTTTTTAATTGAATCAAGAGTTGTTACAAGTTGTGTCATATTTTGCATACGTGCATTATGGCGAAACAACTCTAAGTTTGTGCGGTTAAATTCGGTAGGGTCAAGCGCAAAAAGAACTTCTTGTTTTGAAAATTTCTGTTGACGAAATGGGCGCTTTTCACGAGTTTCACGCGGATTGGTATTGTCAAATAAATCATCATATCTAATACCATTATAGAGCGTTAACATAAGAAATTGCTCATTGGGAGTAACTTGCATAAGCGCAGAGTCAGCAATGGTTACATTGGTATTTCCGTTGTCGCTTCTGTGGTCATAAATCATGATTGAATACATCATGTTTGTCTGTGGATTTTTCTTTTCGGTTTTTATGCGAATTTTTTCAATACCATCAAAAAACACTCCTTCTTTTATATTTACTTCGGGACGTTGACGCCGAACATCAAACATAAGCGACCATAACCTAAGATTTGAATAGGGCAACACATTATTTGAATATACAAATGCAAAAGATGCTATAACTATGTTTACAAAAATAAGAGGACGCATCATGCGGGGAAGTGAAATTCCCGCAGATTTCATGGCAATAAGTTCATTGTTTTCGGCTAAATTGCCATACACAAAAATTGAAGCGGCTAAAATTGCAAGTGGAAGCGACATTTCTAACAGCCCCATAGAGGCATAAAAAAGGAGTTCTACTACAATGTTCCAATCTAAACCTTTTCCAACTAAATCGTCAATATACTTCCACAAAAATTGAAGTAATAAAATAAATGTGGTAACAAAAAAAGTAATTATGAAAGGACTAATATATGATTTTATGATAAGCCTATCGAGTTTTTTTATGCCAAGCATACAAATCGCAATAAATTACGAACCTAAAATTGTTTTTAATTGTTCAATTTGTGTTTCCCATAATTGAATTGCGTCGTCAATTTCGTCTGCTTCTGCAAAATCAGTAATTATAAGAGCCACATCACCGGTGAGTTCTTCAACATTTATTTTAAATTCAAAATATGCTTTTTCGTTTTCTTCGTCCTCCCACCGAAACCGAATAAATGTAAGGTCTTTTTGAGCAATAATATTAGCTTTGCTTTCGTGTCCGTCCCATGTAAAAATAAATGTTTTTTGATTGTTCTCAAAATTCACATCATCGGCAAACCATTCTGCTAAACCTGATGTTGTAGAAAGTCGATTAAATAAAATTCTTGGTGAAGAATTAAAATTAAATTCTAATTTAAATTGTTTCTTTTCCATTAAACAGTCTTAAAATAATGAATGTACACACAAAAAAATATTTGTGCGTTTTTTTTTGCAATATACTAAAAAAAAGTATGTGCTTGTTTTTTTTAGTGATTTATTATTGTTGATGTTTGCATGAATATTTTTTCATGCCTACACACTATATATCATATTTTCCCTTATTTTTGTTGCTATGACTAAAAATACTAAAACACATCTTATTCCATTAAAAAAAGTGTTTCTCGATAGCGATGGAATTCATATTTTAATACCATCTGATATAGGTGTTGATTCGTATTTTATTCTTGATACGGGTGCATCAAAATCTGTAATAGATACTGCTATTCTTGAACATGTAGAACATGAGAAAATTGAAGTAGAATCAATTGAATCATCGCATATACAAGGTATGATTGACGGTGAGTTTGTGCAGATAAAACAAATTCAATTTGGTGATTTTATATGTCATGATTTTCAAGCTGTTTCAATGTCGCTAAGCCATGTGAATTCTATATATTCACGCTTTGTAAATAAACCTATTGCAGGATTATTAGGAGGGGATTTTTTTGATAAATATAAGGTTGTTATACATTATGCCGATATGAGTTTGTGTATTCAAAACACTGAGTGATTTTTAGTTCTTTGTATAAAATCACATAAAATACTGTAGGTTTTTATATCTTTACAGCCCTAAAAAAAAATATATGAAAAAAGATTTTTGTTCTTTTTGTGGACGTCCAAGAGAAGAGGCTCCCATGCTTATTTCGGGCATGCATGCAGATATTTGTAACGATTGCGTTGAACAAGCACATATAATTGTTACAGAGGAACTAACATACAAACAAACGGGGAAAACTGGATTTAAACTTATAAAACCTGCCGACATAAAAGCACATCTCGACCAATATGTTATTGGGCAAGATACCGCAAAAAAGGTTTTGTCGGTGGCGGTGTACAACCATTATAAACGACTTTCTCAAAAAGTTGCTGATGAGGTGGAAATTGAAAAGTCAAATATTATGTTGGTGGGCGAAACTGGAACAGGAAAAACTTTGTTGGCAAAAACAATTGCCAAATTGCTTGATGTTCCTTTTGCTATTGTTGATGCAACGGTGCTTACCGAAGCGGGATACGTGGGCGAGGATATCGAAAGTTTGTTAGTGCGACTTTTACAGGCTGCTGATTATAATGTGCCTCTTGCCGAACAAGGAATTGTGTTTATAGATGAAATTGATAAAATTGCACGTAAAGGCGATAATCCTTCTATTACTCGTGATGTTTCTGGAGAAGGGGTGCAACAAGGATTGTTAAAATTGCTTGAAGGCTCTGTTGTAAATGTACCACCACAAGGCGGTAGAAAACATCCTGACCAAAAAATGATACCAGTTGATACAAAAAATATTTTATTTATGTGTGGCGGTGCGTTTGAAGGTATCGACAAAATTATAGCACGAAGGTTAAATACACAGGTGGTTGGTTTTGGCACAAAAGAACGAACTGCCGAAATTAATAGAGATAATTTTTTGCAATATGTTGCTCCGCAAGATTTACGTACATACGGACTCATTCCCGAAATTATAGGGAGAATACCTGTGCTCACAAATTTAAATCCGCTTGATAGAAATGTGCTTCGTCAAATTCTTACGGAACCTAAAAATGCACTGATAAAACAATATACTGCATTGTTTAAAATTGATGGAATTGATTTAGTTTTTGATGATGAAACCTATGATTTTATAGTTGATAAAGCTATTGAATATAAATTAGGTGCTCGTGGATTACGCTCTATTTGTGAGTCGATAATGGTTGATGCAATGTTTGAATATCCATCAAAAAAAGTGAAAAAATTACATATAACGGTAGATTTTGCACGTGAACGTTTTGCACATGCTCATGCTTCTGTGCGATCTGTGTCTTAAAAATAATAGTATGAATATTCCTTTATTAAAAAAATTAAGCGAAACGCCTGGTGCTCCGGGTTTTGAAGATAAAATTCGTGATGTTATTATTCAAGAAATTTCTGAACATGTAGATTCTATTACGGTTGATAATATGGGAAATGTGTATGCATTTCGAAAGGGTACGAATCCTAAAAAAGTAATGATTGCGGCTCATATGGACGAAATAGGATTTATTGTTACGCATATTGACGAACAGGGGTTTCTTATGTTTGCTCCTTTGGGGGGATTTGACCCAAAAACCCTTTCGGCACAAAGAGTAATAGTGCATGGGAAAAAAGATATTGTTGGGGTTATGGGATCAAAACCTATTCATGTAATGTCGCCCGAAGAACGTGAGAAAAAAGTAAAATTAACTGACTTTTTTATTGATTTGGGATTGCCCAAAAAAGAGGTTGAGGCTTTGGTGGAAATTGGAACTCCTATTACACGCGAACGCGAACTTATTGAAATGGGTGAGTGCGTAAACGGAAAATCTCTCGATAATAGAATTTCGGTGTATGTGCTTATTGAAGCAATGAAAAAAGCATCTAAAAAAACCTTGCCTTTTGATACCTATGCAGTATTTACTACGCAAGAAGAGGTGGGATTGCGAGGAGCACAGGTGGCTACTATTCAAATTCAACCTGATATTGCTCTTGCTCTTGATACAACTATTGCATTTGATTTGCCCGGAAGTACACCTGCCGAACAGGTTACACATTTGGGAAAAGGACCTGCTATTAAAATTATGGACGCTTCGGTGGTTACGCATCAAGGTCTTGTGAAACATTTGAAACAGATAGCTCAAACATCAAATATTCCGTGGCAAGCCGAAATTCTCCAAGCGGGAGGAACTGATACTGCAATGCTTCAAAAAATGGTGGCAGGTGGTGCTATTGCGGGGGCAATTTCAATACCAACTCGACATTTGCATCAGGTTGTGGAATCTGTTCATAAACAAGATGTTGCACATACAATTGATTTTGTTACGTCTGTGTTAGAAACACTTGATACATTTTAAATTTTCTTGTGAAATTGTATTTGTAATAATTGTTAATTTGCAAATCAAAAATCACATTATTTATATATATTTGTGTTCCTTATATATAGAAATTTAAAACATATATCATGAACGCAAAAAATGTATTGTTTCTTTTTGTATGTACTTTTTGTACTATAGGCGCATACGCACAACCTACACGATTTATTACTTCTGCTGATTCGAACATTCAGTATTTTGGACGAATAGATGATGCAAATATTGATGAAATTGCATTTGCTTTTCCCGGAGTAAGCATTAAAGCAAATTTTACAGGAACGTCAATTACGGCAATTTTAAGTCAAAATGGAGGTGGAGGTGCAAGTTCTACCAATTATTTTACTGTTATTATTGATGAACAAGAGCCTTTTGTACTTGCAATATCGCCTTCGCAAAATGAATATAATTTAGCACATAATTTACCACAGGGTGTGCATTCTGTTGAAATATTTAAACGTACCGAAAGTTTTGTTGGCACGGTGGTGTTTAAGGGATTTTATGTTGATGCAGGACATTCTTTGGTGGCACCCGATGCCTTGCCAAATACACGAATAGAATTTATTGGAAATTCTATAACATGTGGATACGGAAATGAAAGTTCGCAAAATCCTCCAAAATCTGGTTTTACTTCTGTAAATGAAAATAATTATATGGCATGGGGAGCCATTGCAGCACGTGAATTACAAGCACAATATTCTTGTGTTGCATATTCGGGTAGAGGATTATATCAAAATAATGATGGAAGTACAGCAGGTACGCTACCTAAAATATATGATCAAGTTATTGCAGATAACGCAACGGTAACATGGGATAATACACGATATGTGCCTGATATTATTGTTATAAATTTAGGAACAAATGATTTTAGTGCCGAAGCCGCATCATCTGCATACACCGTTGATTCTGCGCTATTTGTTGATACGTATATTGCGTTTGTTGAAAAACTACGTGGATATTATGCACATGCAACTATTATTTGTGCTGTGGGCGTGATGATGAGTGATTCGTATCCAGAAAATCAAAAACATTGGACGCGTATTCAGTCATATACCTCAGCTGTGGTAAATCATTTTGCAGATTCTGGTGATAATCATGTGTTTTTCTTTAAAATGAATCCACAATCTGCTCCTTATGGCGAAGATTGGCACCCAACAATAGCTACTCATGATAAAATGGCACGATCTCTTGTAAGGTTTATTGCATCTATTGATGCGGGAATATCGTGCACGGGTACCGTAAATATTGGTGAAGATTTAAATGTGTCTGAAATGAATTTTCCTTTTACAATACAAACAAACGAAGAAGCACATATTGATGTAACGTACACATGGTATAAAAATGGTGTAAAAACAGCAACTTCATCACAACCGTATCTTACGCTTACTGATGCAAACAATGCGATTGGGCAATATAGAGTAGAAAAAGATAGTGCACATTGTGTGTATCAAGATAAAATAACACTGCATGCACAAAATCCTTCTGAAATTGTTACGGTACATAATTCTGATGATGCTATTCGTATTGCGTTTGATAATGCTTACCTATGTACTATTTCATCTGAAGATGAAATGATACAGAGTGTTGAATTATTTTCTATCTTAGGCACGAGTGTTTTAAAAATGAATAATATAGCACAAAACACTGTGGTAATTGATTTATCTACCTTGCAAGGAGGAATGTATGTGGTGAAAATTAATACGCAATCATATGTGTATTATAAAAAAATGTTACGATACTAACAGAGAATCAAATACTATGTAATAATAGTTGCTTGTTTATATTTCAGCGTTTACAAGAGCAGTTCCGTTAAATATAGGCACAACATTGCAGCTGTCAAGTTGCAAACAGAAATCAATGCAATCATCAAGTTTATTTTTGCGTAATCGTTCTCGTTGTGCACATATATCTATTAAAGCACGCAAATCATGTTTGTTATGTTTCCATAAATCAAGAGCCGCATGTGCAGAATCGCAATCGGTATAAAATGCGTTTGTTGCAAGCAAGCGTTCGGTTAATGCACCTGCAAATACTGAATCTTCAATATTATACTTGTTTTTCCAACCCGCACATAAAATAATAACAGGAGCATTTTTTTTAGCAATCCAGTTAGTTAGTGTAGAAATATTTGAAAAAGCTCCTATTAAAACACCTTTTGAATGTGCAGCTATTTGAATAGTTTTTGTGCCATTTGTGGTACTATATACTACATGTTTGCCAAAAACATTTTCTTTTGAAAAATTATATGGTGAATTTCCAAAATCAGCAAAATCTAACTTTATGCCATCACGTTCGGCAGCAACAAGAAATCCCTTTTGTTTGTAAGCATAGGCTTCGTCGCGTGTTTTTACAGGAATAATGCTTGAAACTCCATGTGAAAATGCCGTGCAAATTGAACTTGTGGCACGAAGTACATCTACCACAACAACATAGGCATCTTTATTTTTATATAAATCAAATAATGCAGGAGAATAACAAACTTCTATACGATTCATAGTGATGAGGTATTTGCAATATTTTTTTCTTTTCGTTTTTCTTTTTCGTCAATATCACAACTTACAATAATTGCCGTGTATGCCCAAAACAAAGCCGCAATTTTATCTGTATCAAGAAAATTATTAAGAAATCCGTGAATATAATAGGTAATAAGTCCTAAAATTAAAAACAGCGAAATTTGTTTGTAAAACTCATTCGATGTATTATGATACAAGTTAAATGCAACATATACGGTTACAAGTATAATAAAAATAAACGAAAGCATGCCCATTAAACCCGCTTCAGAGAGCAATCCAAGATATTCGCTGTGAGCATTGCCTAAATCGGCTGCATTTGTACTAATAATAGTTCTGTCTTTCGAGTGTTGAAATGGTGCATATAAAAACATATATGTTCCCGGTCCCCAACCAAAAACAGGGCGTTCTTGAAACATTTGCAATGCACAATTCCAGCGATTAATCCGTTCAAGATTAGAGGCGTCGGTAGTAATATTTGACATGGATTTTACATGCGATGTAAAATCGGTACTCGACACCTCATCGTTTTTTGTAAGAGCAATCTGAATATCATGTGCAAATGGTAGCACGATGGCAATGCTAAGTACACCAATAAAAATAAACGAACGTAATTTTATTCCTAACGTAATCATAAGCCAAATACCAGCTATAATTACAACACTTCCCCATGCCGCTCTTGTGTATGAAAGCACTAATGCAATAAGAATAATTCCAATAACACACATGTGTATAAATCGTACATTAAAGCTGTTTTTTGTGAATCGTCGTAAAATAAGTATTGCAGGTAAAATCATAGCTAATGCTGCTCCATACGAAGTGTGGTCGTTAAAAAATGGATGCATAACAAAATGCCCAGCTTTTTGTGTAAATCCATGATTTGCATGCTTTATAATTGTAATGGCAATAACGATAAGCAAACCAAATGTATATGCCCAAATATATTTAGATATATATGTTTTATCGTGCACCAATTGCGTAACTAAAAAATAAAAAGTTACTATAAACCACATACGCACAAGGAGATATTTAAAAGAAACAAATGGCATTTCAGAAGTAATAGTAGTTAACACAAGCCATAGTAAATACACATAAATACATATAGAAACTGGATGCGTAAGTACGCGTTTATCAAACGTTCGCTCGGTGAGTAATTTAAGAAAAAAAATGCCCATAATTCCAAACAAAAGCGGCTCGGTTGGCAGGCTCATGTCAAAAGAGGTGTTAGGAACAAGCACCGACAATTCAATAGAAAAAGGTACACAAAAAACAAGAAGTAACATAGTGTGCCGTAACGAAAAAAAAGTCAGTAGTACAAATGCAATTATAAATGGAATAGCATGTATTAAAAAAGAATCATGATATGTGAAAAACATGCTTGCCGCTATAAAAAGAGCAGTAAACACATACAATTTTATAATTGTTGTTTGTTGCACCTAATTGTTTTCTTTAAATAAAACAGTTTCTTTTTGACGGAATTCTCGCAATAAATCAATTATAATGAGCAGTACAAATGCGAAAAGAAATGTAGAGATTGTAGAAATCATTACAATTACGATGCGTTTTGGTTTAGCTTTTTTATCTGCCTCGTATGCTTTATTTACCACAAAATAATGAGTGAGTTCACGTTCGGCATTTACTTTTGCATCTTTATAACGAGCATTTAATAAGCTCAATTGTTCTTTTTCATACAATAAAAAATCTCTGATAGATACATACGCACTTCCGTATTTTGCGAGCGTATCTAAATTTTGTTTTATCCGTTCGGCACCTCGTGTATTTCCCGCAGCCAGAGCATCAGCGTATGCTTTATTAAACACTTCTGATTGTGATTCAAAATCAAAAACCCCTTTTTTCATAATAAGTGCAAGAGAATCTTCAAGTTGTTGAATTTGTTCAACTTTTTCGTGATATTCGTAATGAACTATTTCAAACGCTTCTTTTGTGCGTTCTTTTATCATGGTATTCATCACAGAATCAATAAGAAGTGTAATGTCATTTGCTATGTCTGCTGCTTTTTTAGGGTCAGTATCAAACACTTCAATTTCGGCAGCCATATATTTTGTACGTCCAAAATTAATTCTACTATAAAACCGCTTCATCATTTTATCGCGAGGATATGCAATTTTATCTTTATCAATTTTATAATGATTCCACAAATCGTGTTTTTCAATAATTCGTTCACGCAATTCATCACTTTGCAAAACCTGAAGAATTTGCTCTAATTCTTCCTCTTCTCCAAACACCGATTCGGAACGATATGAATTATACGTTGAAATAAGCGATTGTGAAATAGAGGTTGAAGGAGCTGGGAATAATATTACACTTGATTTATACAAAGGTGTAATAACAAAAAAAGCAACAATAATAGAAATCACAAAAGCAATGGCAGACAGTATAAATAATTGCTTTTTATATAAAAAAACTCGAAAGAGTAAGTCATTTGAATTAAAAGAATAATGAGATTCGTTTTTCATTATAGTTTGATATTAAAGAGTTAAAAAAACATAGTATGCATTTAAAATAAACCAAACAATTCGGCATCAATTTTATTTACTATAGAACTAAAATCTTGTGGACGATCAATAAAATTGATAGCATCGGTATCTATGATAAGTATTTTTCCTAAATCGTATGATTTTACCCATGTTTCATATCGTTTATTAAGACTTTCAAGATAGTCAATGCGAATCGCATTTTCATATTCTCTACCTTTGGTTTGAATTCGTTTTACAAGCGTAGGAATTGAAGCTTTTAAATATATAAGCAAATCGGGTGGTTGCAAAAGCTTTTCTATTTGGCGAAACAAAGAAAAATAAGTTTCAAAATCACGAGTTGCCATAAGTTCCATTTCGTGAAGGTTTGGAGCAAAAATATAAACATCTTCGTATATTGTACGGTCTTGCACAACATTTTTTCCTGAGTCGTGAATATTCATAATATGCTGCAATCTGCTGTGCATAAAATAAATTTGAAGATTAAAAGCCCATGCTTTCATATCACGATAAAAATCATCAAGATATGGGTTTTCGTCAACATCTTCGTAATTCACATCCCAATCATAATGTTTTGCTAATAAACCTGCAAGCGTTGATTTTCCAACGCCAATATTACCTGCTATAGCTATATGCATATTGTAAATGTGTTAAAAATTCACTTCAAAAATACAATTTTTTTTTGTGGTACATATAAAAATAGTGGCGTAAAAATATTTATCAATAAAAATAGGTGTAATTGCTTTTGAATGTAACTTGTAAGCTCCCCAAAATCAGGACAGTTAAAAAAGGCGTATTTTTTTATCTGTAAAGCAAAAAACATTATCTTTGTATGTAACGTAATTAATCTTTTTATACGCTAAAAAACATCTTAAAAAAATACACCATGAGCTGTATTCACAATTTATCGCAACTAAGTTCCATTATTCAAAATATTCATTTAGAGCTTCAAACAACAGCTGCTCATGCAGTAAATAAATTTTTGACCATACGCAATTGGCTCATAGGATATTATATTGTAGAGTATGAACAAAATGGCTCCGACAGAGCTGAATATGGAACAAATTTTTTAGCCGAACTGGCACAACAATTAAACATTAAAGGACTTACTGCACCAGAATTATCGCGAACCCGAAAATTTTATCAGACGTATATTCATTTTCTTAGGACAGTGTCCCAAGAATTAGAAACTTCTTCTGGGACACCGTCCCAAGAATTCGATATTGAAAATCAGAAAAAAATAATACCTTGGTAAAATTTGCCACAGCCGGAATGGACGAAAATCTTTTTGTGCAAAAATGTGTTACAACCGCCTACATTGGAACAATTGAAGGTTTATATCGAAAATGAATTAAAAAACTTTGAACACTAATAAATTTGCACTTTTCAACCATTTTTTCTCTCATGAGCTACTTCGCATGATTGTGGTTTTAAAACATGTTTTTTGAAAAAGAAGAGGATAAGAATCCGTAGCAAAGAAAAAAATTCCATGTAAATTCATTTAGTAAATATGACAAAAAACGCACAGTATTGAAAATTGAGATGAGATTTAGTATATTTATCAAAAAAAAAACAATTAATTCAATAGTTACGAAACATGAACAAGTTAACAAATAGCATACTCTTCTTTTTTTTATATCTATTGTAAATATATCAGCTCAAAATGCTGACACAAGCATAAATTTTATAATATTTAAAAATGAAAAATTACAGATTTATAAGTCTAATGTTGAATTTAAAATTACAAATGCCGATTTATCTAAAACAATTATTTTCACAGGACATTATATCCCTGGAACATTAGTTTTTTCAAAAGAAATTATTCCATTTTTAAATGACACACTTTTTGAGATACATCTTATTCTTCAGTTAGGTAATGATTCATATACCATTCCTATTAATAACCAAATAATAAATCTTTTTGCTAATTGGGCAAACTCTGTTTCTAATATCTATTTTATTTATGATTTAGATATAATAAAATATAAAATAAGATTTAGTAAAGATGTGCAAAAGCAAAAAGAATATTTATTTGAGTACTACAAAAGTGGTTTATTTAATTATCTACCCAGAAGCTTTTTGAATAGAATTTTTCGGTATAAAATAAATCCATTGTTTTAATGTATAATGTAAAAATAATCAAATTCAATTTAAGTTTGTTTCATTGTTTAAAGTTGATGAAAATCAGCTTTATAAAAGAACGAGATTTTCTCGAGAAATATATGTATATTTACTTTTTATGAAACAATATATAATGAGTAAGTTTTGAAATTATTATTGCTATTTTAGAGGTTTTTCTTTACATTGTTGTCTGAATAAATTTTCAAAATGGCAAAAAAATCTTAATAAATATTTTTTCTATGCCCTGCATCTATTACATCAACAAGTAAAATTTTGTCATGTATTTCATATATAATGCGGTAATTCGCTACACGAATACGATACGCCTCTCTCCCTTTTAGTTTTTTTAGCCTACAGGGCGTGGAACTCGTCCTAAATTTAGAATTGCAGCTTTAATAGTAGAATAAAAAGGTTCAGGAATTTTTGATAAATTTTTTTGAGCTTTACGTTCAATGCGTACTTTATACATTACATTTTATTTTTGCGAGTTTCTTCAATTTCTCTAAAAGCTAATTCAGCATCTATAAATTCTTGAGTACCTTTTTTTGCAGCATCGTATAATTTTATATCTTCAAATTCATCTAAATCATCTATTATTTGATGATATTCTTTAATGGGAAGAATTACAGCAAGTTTTTCGCCTTTACTATCTGAAATATATTGTACGTTCATGATTTTAAACATTTTAAATGTATTACAAACATACGATTTTTGTATGGAAAAAGCAATGATTTCATGGCAAACAATCTCTACACTTATAAGTTCTCCATTTTCAAGATAGTGAATTACTATAATGTGTGCATCCCTCCGCATGATTGTTGTTTTAAAACATAGTTTTTAATCATTCCGTTAGGAATGATACGCTTGGTAGAGTAAAAAACACCCCGTGAACAATCTATTCCGTAGGAATGAAATCAACAGAAAGGACACATTCCGTTAGGAATGTGAGAAAAAGGGAAAACATTAAACTTCTACTGAGCGATGCATTCCTAACGGATTGCGAGATATAGCAATAATAAAATGTTTTTTCAATTACTATCTATCTCCTTTACATTTTAAGCAGAAAAAACCGATTATTCTATTTGAAAAAACCGAACGGCTTGAATGCTCATAATTTGAACGCCTGTAAAATAATATTTTATAATTTGATCGTAAGTGTATTGCAAATCTGCCATACGCATAGCTCCTTCTTGTGATAATCCTACGCCATGTCCGTATCCTTTTCCGTTGAACACAATTGTATTGTTGTTTTGTGTAATTGTAAAAAATGTAGAGCGTAATTTCCAATCGCTTCTAATTTCTCGTAAACGGAGCAGAGTGTCGCATTCACGAAACGAAAAATATTTTTTCCGATCTTTTTGTTCAAATGTATAATCTATGGGGAAATTAATTTGAGATTTTACATGCCAAATGGTGTCATACGTATATTGTTGACAGCTGTCAATTGTAACAATTGCAAGAGAGTCAGCAGAATACAAAGAATCACGCATGCTTTGCTCATCTTCAATATATACAAGAGAATCGCATGGCGTTTTTGAAGAATCTATGGTAAAAGGTGTGAATGTTTGGTATGGTTCAAATGAAAACCCTTTTGATTGTAAATACTGCTTCCATTCTTGTACCGATATTTCTTTATGCCATTCATATCCTTTCATGCCAATACTAAAGGTGTCTTGTATTGAACGTAAATATGGCACGGCGGTGAGCCAAACATCTTCGGAATTAACTGTTTGTCCTCCTGAGTTTGCATAAAATGTAGCGGAAATTAAATTTCGAGATGAATCAACTACCACTAAACCAGCAGTTTGCAGTGCAGCGTCAAGTATTGCTGGATTATAGGAACATCTACTTTTATATGCTTGGCAATGTTCTGCATCGCATAAATTAAAACCTTCGTGTAAATGTTTTGTATAATATTTTGATGCGTATGTTCTACATAAAATTGCTTGTGCTTTATAATATTCTAAAGGTGCTTTTGAGCCTCCTTCGGACTCAACTACGCCAGCAATATATTTTTCAAAATTTACATCATTTATAATTTTAAAGGAACCTTGTTCTAAAGAAACAAACATATCATTGTCATACGAACGTGGCTTGCCTTTGAGTAAAGGATGCGATAAAGTAAAAAAGCAAATGTCTTGTAATCCACGAATAAAAACGGGGCTATTGCTTGTTGTAGAACCTTTTTTTGATGAAACATGTATTTTGTTTCTTCGTATCGAAAATTCAACAACATCATTTGGTTCTAAGCTAAAAATCACTTCATTACCAACTAAAACATCATATTTTCCTTCGTGAACGGTGCAGGTAAAAGACGGTATAGAAACACCATGAAATAAGGCAATATTAATATTTTGTGCATACACATTACACGAAACAAAAAAAAATATAATTGTGATACGAATAATTTTTGTGAGCATGTATTGTTTATTTTGATGTGTTATACTGTTTTATGTTGTTTTAAACAGGCAATAATTTTATCTGCAAGAATTGAAGCTAATTTTTCTTTTGATTCTACTGTCCAGCCTGCAATATGAGGGGTGAAAAGCACTTTAGGAGATGTGCGTAAATATTCAAATGCTTCGGGCATTGCATCGGTAAGAAAATCTTGAAAGTTAAAGGATTCATATTCAAGAACATCTAAAGCTGCGGCACGAACTTTTCCTGATTGTATGCCCGCAACTAAATCATTGGTACACACAACTTTTCCACGTGCGGTATTAATAAGCACAAAGGGTTTTGCACATGCTGCTATAAAATGTGCGTTGCACATGGCAATGGTTTCTGGAGTTTGGGGTACATGAAAACTTATAATATCAGCGTGTTTTTGAAGATATTCTAAAGAACATTCTTGTGCATACTCATCAGAAAAATTTTTCTTGTATTTATCATACGCAATTACATGAGCACCAAATCCTGATAACTTTTTTGCAAATGCTTGTCCCATATTGCCATATCCGACAATTCCTATGGTTTTACCCATAATTTCGAATCCACGATTGCCTTCTCTATCCCAAATAGAGCTGCGAACTTCCTTATCGGCTTTTGTAATATTGTTGGCAAGTGCCAATAACATACCAACAGCATGTTCTCCAACAGCATCTCTATTTCCTTCGGGTGAATTTAAACATTGAATTCCTTTTGATTCAGCATACGCAATGTCAATTGTTTCCATTCCTGCTCCAATTCGTCCTATACATTTAAGATTGCTGCCAGCATCAATAAATGCGGCATTTGCAACAATTTTTGAACGAATAACAACTGCATCAAAAGCATGTATTGTGTTATATATTTCTTGTTCCGACAAGTTTTCATGGTATTCAACAATACAACCTGCATCGGCAAATTTTTGAAGCATAGACGGGTGTGCGTCGTCAATAATCAGTATTTTTGATTTCATAGTTTAGCGCGAAAAAATTAAATGTGTAGCTGCCTGAACATCATGAATTTGTCCGTTTGCATATACAAGCTGTCCGTTTACAAATGTTTTATCTATTGTTGACGAAAACGTATGTCCGTTAAATGGCGACCATCCGCATGTGTATAAAAGAGAGTTGGGAGTAACATGAGTTTTTTTGTGCAAATCAACCACAACAATATCGGCAAACATGCCTTTTGCAATATATCCTCTATTATATATAGTAAATAATTCTGCTGGAGCATGGCACATTTTTGTTACAATTTCTGATAATGAAAATATATTTTGAGTATGTAAATCAAGCATTGCAAGTAAAGAATGTTGCACAAGCGGTCCGCCCGATGCGGCAGATGTGTAATTTCCTGTTTTTTCGTTATACAGATGCGGTGCATGATCGGTTGCAACTACATCAATAATATTTGCACACACTGCCTGCTGTAATGCATCTCTGTCTTCTTTGTTTTTAATAGCTGGATTCCATTTAATACTTGCTCCTTTTGTGTGATAATCATCGTCAGAAAACCAAAGATGATGTACGCATACTTCTGCGGTAATTTGTTTATTTGAAACCGGTCCCGATTCAAAAAGTTGTAATTCATCGGCAGTAGAAACATGTAATATATGCAAACGAGCATTATGTTTTTTTGCTAATTGCACTGCAAAAGACGAGGATTTCATACATGCTTCACGACTGCGAATAAGCGGATGAAATTGTATAGGAATTGCATCGCCATATATATGTGTGTAATGCTCTAAATTTTTACGTATTGTGGTTTCATCTTCGCAATGCGTAGCAATAGGAATTTTCACATTTTTAAATATTGCCGTAAGGGCTTCGTCATTATCAACCAACATGTTTCCTGTGCTTGAACCCATAAAAACTTTTACGCCACATGTTATGCGTTTATCTATTGCTTTTAGTTGATCAATATTGGAGTTGGTTGCACCTATATAAAATGAATAATTTGCATACGAATCACGAGCTGCAAGGGCAAATTTTTCTTCGAGATTTTGAATGGTAGTAGTTTGTGGAATTACATTTGGCATTTCCATATATGATGTTATTCCTCCTGCTACCGCAGCTTTTGATTCACTTTTAATAGTTCCTTTATGTGTAAGACCGGGTTCTCTAAAATGCACTTGATCATCTATAATTCCCGGAAAAATATACTTGCCCGAACAGTCAATATATTCTATGCTATCAAGATTCATAGAATGGGGGATAGCACCCACAAACACCTCTTCGATAGTATTGCCAGAAATAAGAACGCTCCCTAAAAACTCTTTATTTTGATTTACGATAGTTGCATTTGCAAGAAGAATTTTTTTCATATAAAACTTTATTTACTCGAAGTAAACCAACTTGCTATTTTCATGTGAATAACACCAAAAACCGCTTCACCTATAATTTTTTTACTCATTTTTGAGGAACCTTCTTTGCGTTCGGTAAAAATGATAGGAACTTCAATAATGGAAAAACCATGTTTCCATGCTTTAAATTTCATTTCAATTTGAAAGGCATATCCTCTAAATTTAATTTGAGAAAGGTCAATTTTTTCAAGTACTTTACGTGTGTAACATACAAAACCTGCGGTGGAATCCTGTACTTTTAAGCCGGTAATAAAACGAACATATTTTGATGCAAAATATGATAATAATATTCTATTCATGGGCCAGTTTACAACATTTACTCCGTTGCAATAGCGAGAACCAACAGATAAATCTGCACCATCGTGAGCACATGCTGCATATAAATGCACAAGATCTTCGGGATTATGAGAAAAATCGGCATCCATTTCAAAAATAAATTGATACGAATGTCCTAATGCCCAGTTAAATGCGGCAATATATGCTGTGCCTAAACCTTGCTTTTCGGTTCTGTTTAATAGAAATAACCTATCTGCATATTGCGATTGTAAGGAAGCAACAATGTTTGCTGTGCCGTCAGGCGAATTGTCGTCAACAATGAGAACATGAAAATCTTTCTTGAGAGAAAAAACTTTATGAATAATTTTCTCAATGTTTTCTTTTTCGTTATATGTAGGAATAATTACTAAACTGTCTGACACGGTTTCTTTTTTTAGTTTTAACAAATATACAATCTTTACATAAATTACTATATTATTTTTTTATTAAAGTATGCAAAAAATGCAAAAAATGTTCCATAGCATTTGCTCTATGGCTTATTTTATTTTTTTGATTTATAGGCATTTGTGCAAATGAAACAGCAAAGCCTTGGGGTATAAAAATGGGGTCGTATCCAAATCCACCGTTTCCCATACTTGTATGTGCAATGCACCCATGCACCTCTCCTTGAAACAGATGTTCTTGTCCATGTAAAATGCAGGCAATTACTGTTTTAAATACCGCATCTCGTTGTTCAATACCATCTAATACTTTTAAGGTTTTTGCAATATTATCGGCAGAGTTACAGTGCAGACCAGCAAAACGAGCTGTGTGAACGCCCGGTGCTCCACCTAAGGCAGCTATTTCTAAACCAGTATCATCAGCAAATGTATTATATCCGTATTTGGTATATATGTATCGTGCTTTTTGTAAGGCATTTTCTTCGAGTGTTTGCCCCGTTTCGGGAATCTCATCAAAACAATGAATGTCAGCAAGACTTTTTATTTGAAATAGTGAGCCCACAAGAGCAGAAATCTCTTGAATTTTATGATTATTATTGGTTGCAAAAACTAATTCCATAGAAATATTATATATAATTATGCAAATTAATGAGATTTTTTGCATACCACATGCTCGTTTTCAAAATCAAAATAAATATTTTTATCTTACATGGTAATTATGTTTACATTTGCATGTCTTATATATTACACAATTATGTGTGTAATAGCTTAATAAAATATATATGCCTACATTTTTATTTGATGAAATAATATTTGGACCAGTTAAAAGCCGACGAATGGGCGTGTCTTTAGGTGTGAATTTACTGCCACAAACTGTAAAATATTGCAATTTTAATTGTGTGTATTGTGAGTGTGGTTTAACGCCATTGCCACACAAAGATATTATGAAATTGTTGCCATCACGCGATGAGGTGCGAAACGCATTGCAAACAAGTTTACGCACAATGCAACATTTGCCCGATGCTATTACCTTTGCGGGAAATGGCGAACCAACAATACACCCCGAATTTGTTGGTATTATTGATGATGTGATTGAAATGAGAAATTCTCTTGCACCAAAAACAGAAATAGTAGTGCTTACCAATGCTACACAAATTCATAAACCTCATATTATTGAGGCACTTAGCAAAGTAAATCGTTGTATGTTTAAATTAGATTCTGCTATTAGTTCTACCATTCAATCTATTAATCAACCGAATCAAATTATTGATATTGAGAAATATATTGAAAATATTCGGAAATTTACAGGGAAAATTATTATGCAAACTCTTTTTATTCGTGGTACACATAATGGAATTTCGTTTGATAATACAACGGATGCCGAATTAGGTGCCCTTATTAATGCATATAAAAAAATTGAACCTCACGAAATTGTTGTGTATGGAATACAAAGAGATACGCCTATTTCTACCCTTACAAAAATATCCAAAAACGAACTTATTTCAATTGCCAACAGAATACAAAAGGCTGGTTTTACGGTGTCAACATCATACTAAAATTATAGTGTAATGCATACAAGATTAACGAGTATAACACAAAAAACTGTTATCATAACACCTCTCGATTGGGGGTTGGGACATGCTACACGCTGCATTCCAATTATTCGCGAATTGCAAAAAACAAACACTTGTATAATTGCCACTTCTGGACGAGCGTTAGATTTGCTGAAACAAGAATTTGCTCATTTGCAAATAGAAGAAATTCCAGCATACGGCATTGCATACGGAAAAAATAAGTTTTTAACGATTATAAAATTATTGTTACAAATACCAAAATCAGTAATTACAAAAAATAAAGAAGTTGTTATTGCCGATAATTTGGTTCGAAAATACAATGCCGATATCATAATTTCCGACAATCGATTTGGTATGCGCAGTTTATTGTGTCGCTCTGTGTTTATAACACATCAAATTCGCATTCGGCTTCCATGGTTTTTGCGACCGTTTGAATATCTCTTTTTTTTGGTTAATAAAAGCATGATTTCAAACTTTGATGAATGTTGGATTCCTGATTATGAAGGAACAAAAAATTTATCTGGAATTTTATCACATAGTTGGAAAGTACCAAACATGCATTATATAGGTCCTTTAACAGCACGAGAATCTATTACTTGCCCTATTGTATATGATATTGTGGCTATTGTTTCGGGACCAGAGCCACAACGAACAATTTTTGAAAAAGAACTCCGTGCAATTTTACCGTATCTGCCTTATAAATCGTGCATTGTTCGTGGTGTTGTTGCCGCCGAAAATAATTTTACAAATATTAAAAATTGCAGAATTCAAACGTTTGCAACAAATCATGAAATAAATCATTTTTTATGCGGTTCAAAGCTTGTAATTTCGCGTGCTGGCTATAGTTCAATTATGGATTATGAAAAATTAAAAATAAAAGCCATTTTAGTCCCAACCCCCGGACAATCAGAGCAAATATATTTAGGAAAATATTTGGAACGAAAAAACACATATTGGTGTGTTTCTCAAAAAACAATGCATGCCGTCTTGCCCTCTATAATCCATGAAGTGCTTATGAAAAATCCTCTGTAACTTCTTGCTCTATTGTCTTGTTTTTTACAAAATAGATGTATGTTTTGTGGTAGTTTTTTATTGCATATCATACTATAACGTATACTAGTGCTTGTAAATATATTGCAACAATATGAAAATGATAAAGAAAAAATCATATTTTTGTAACGCAACACTAAAAATATACATACTATGAAATTTACCGATAATGAACACGCACTTACAACTATAAAGTTTATTAATGGTACGAATAAATCAATTTTTTTAACAGGAAAAGCAGGAACAGGAAAAACCACCTTGCTTCGCACTATTGTGTCTAATACGCATAAACAAGTGTTAATTGCAGCACCAACAGGAATAGCGGCACTTAATGCAGGAGGTGTAACATTACATTCGCTGTTTCAGATTCCGTTTGGAGCATTTATTCCATATACAGGTAGTACTCACATGGAAAACGTTCAATTTGAAATTACACCACTAGACCAACTGCCCCAAAAAATTAAATTACATGCAGCTAAACGAAATTTATTGCAACAAACCGAACTGCTTATTATAGATGAAGTAAGTATGCTACGAGCCGATGTGCTTGATGCAATTGATACGATTTTACGATATGCACGTCAAAAACGTACACTCCCTTTTGGCGGTTTGCAAGTGTTATTTATAGGTGATATGCTGCAATTACCTCCTATTGTGAAAGATGAAGAATGGAATGTTTTGCAGCAATTTTATAAAAGTCTCTATTTTTTTGATGCCTTAGTATTTCAACAACAAAAACCTATAACAATTGAACTGCAACGGATTTATCGGCAGTCTGATGTGGATTTTGTGAATATTTTGAATAATTTACGTAACAATATAATAACCGCAGACGATACTCGCATATTAAATTCATACGTAAAGTCGGATTTTGCAATGAATAAAAACGATTCTTACATTCATATTACAACCCACAACCGAAAGGCTGATACCATAAATGCCGCAGAATTACAGAAACTTACCACGCCATCATATTTTTATGAAGCATCAATTACGGGCGATTTTCCCGAACATATATATCCTATTGATATTACAACAGAATTTAAACAAGGTGCTCAAATTATGTTTTTAAAAAATGATTATTCTGGTGAATCTCAATATTATAATGGAAAAATTGGTGTGGTGCATGAAACAACTGCCGACAAAATTCTTGTTGAATTTCCTGAAACAAAAACAATAGTAGAAGTAGAAAAATATACTTGGGAACATAAACGATTTGAATTACACAAAACGACGGGTGAGATTCAAGAAAAAATTATAGGAACGTTTACGCATTATCCAATAAAATTGGCATGGGCTGTTACTGTGCATAAAAGTCAGGGGCTTACCTTTGCAAAGGCTATTATTGATGTTTCTGACGCCTTTGCTCCCGGGCAAATATATGTGGCACTTTCGCGACTTGAATCGTTAGATGGATTGGTTTTAACCACGCCAATTAAAGAAAATATGCCTAATCAAAATGCTCGTTTGTTACAATTTACTAACAGAAAATTAAATACGCAAGAATTAGAAAATGAATACAAAAACGGGGTTATTTCATATATAGAATCGCATATAGTAGAGTCGTTTGATGTGTTGCCATTACATACTATGATACAACGACACATTGCTACGTACACAAAAAGCGAAACTCATTCAAATAAACAAGCATTTAAACCAGAAATTGAACGTATTTGTAACAAATTAACGCCACTTATTGAAGTGTTGCAAAAATTTCAAAATCAAATCAGACGGTGTTTTTATACTAATGCAGAGTTGGATTTTATATTGCAACGTGTGCAAGCAGGGGTTGCTTATTGTGAACCTATTTTTGATGAGGTTTCACAGGACTTTTTTGCTCTTATTTCTGAACTTCAGTCAATACGAGGAGTTAAAGCCTATGAAACTGAACTTAGAAACTTAGAATTGTCAGCTTTTAATCAATTTCAAAAAATGAGAAAAAGTATTGAAATTCTTACTGCCATTATTTCAAATAAAACACTTGTAAAAAAAACGCCTGTGCCTGAATATATTATAGAAAAACGTGCACAGTATGAACAGAAAGCATCTGTTAAAAAAGCAAAAAAGCAAAAAACACCTGCAAAATCAAAATTAAAAGATAAGCGTACAACACAAGAAATAAGTTTTGAAATGTTTTCGGCGGGAATGGAAATTGAACAAATTGCAAAAGAACGAGATTTCACCGTAGGAACAATAGAAAAACATTTAGCTTATTTTGTTGCCGAAAGCATGATTGATATTGAAGATTTAATGTCAAAAGAAAAAGTGAATCTTATAAAACAAACAATTAAAAATGTTGAGAGTTTTTCGCTTAAAGCAATAAAAAAAGCTTTGCCCGACACTATAACATATGGCGAAATACAATTTGTGCTGGCTCACATAGAAGCAGGAGGATATTAATATAAAATCATTAATTTTGTATGAAAGAATAACTATGTTTTTTTCATACATTTTCCTAAAAAAGGTAAACGGTGTGATGTGAAAAGATAATAGGGAGTATATATTGCACCAAAACTTTTATAAAATTTTGCTATTCCTTTAATTTGTGAGCCTTCAAAATCAAGTATTGCATTTTCTTGTGCATGTTTTTGAATAAAGTTTTGAATAAGTAAAAACATACTGCTGTTTTCTTTGCCTTCTGCATTTGAATTTGCAAGTAAATAATAATATGTTTTTGGGGTTTTTAAAAATGCAACTGCACTATTTATCGAATTATTTTTTTTTGTTCCTATGCACTCTAAGGCATGGTTTGTATTGGCAACATCTAAAAGATGTGCTATTATTTTTTTGTAATGCTCTAAATCGGGGTATGCAAATAAGGGTATATAAAAATCTAAAAATTCTTGATGACTTATTGTGTGAGAAGTTATGTTGTTTTTAATGGCTTTTTTAATATTGCGTTTGCAGTTTTTATTAAAAGCATGTTCAATTTCCACATGATTTTTATGTAAATCTATTGTATAATTAGCCTGTTCTTTTGATTTTTTTGTGTTGAAAATAGGTGCATAAGTAGCATATCGCACACTTATATATTTAGAAAGTATTGTTTCAAATTTTTCATATATGTCTTTGGAAATAACATGTGGCGAAAAAACACCTAATTTTTGACACAAAGGTGGTTGAACCACATATCGTATTCCATATTTTGATTTTATTGGAAGTGGCATAACTGCCTCATAATCATTGTAAATCATGGCGTCCCATTGTGGCGAAACGCAGTTTAAAAACCAACTGAGTGCATATATTTCTGAATGTATGGCAGAAGAAACACATGCGTCCCATTTATTAAAATCAATATTTGCATGACGCACTAATTGAATCATTCGGAAAGATTATTTATGAGTGTACGTATAGGATTTGGTTTTTTTCTATCATTATGTGCACGTGATGCTTTTTTGTTTTTTTTCATACGTTTTTTTACTTCTTTTTGTTGAATCCTTTCATGATGTGCCTCATAATTTTTGTTTGCCTTTCTATCTCTACGGCGCATATTACGGCGAATTTGACGTTTGTTTAGAGGTTTTTCAATAGCCTGTTTTTCCTTACGGCGTTTTTCATCGGCTTGTTGTTGACTTTGTTCGGGACTGGCATCGGGAATATATGCACCTTTTCTTGCTTTACCTTGTGCATATGTAAGGCTTGTGCATAAAAATATAGTTATTATTGTATATGTAAATCGTTTGAAAATAACCATTGCTATAATAAATACAAGTTTTATGAATTTTGTATCTTTACAAAGATAAATATTTGTATGTATGTTTCGAAAATTCTCTCTATACTTTTTTGTATTCTTTAGCACATTGTTTTTGCTTTCTTGTAAAAAAGAGCAAAATCCTGTTCCATTTACTTCTGTTAATATACATGTTTTTAATATTGAAAGTGATCCTCAATATTCAGCATTGCGTTCTCCACTCAATTCTGTGTATGTTTCATCGTCAAATTGTGTGGGATATAATTGTAATGGAGTAGTGGTGTTTCGAGCAAAAGTAGAAGGAGGGCATGATGATTATAAAGCCTTTGACAGAACCTGCACGCACGAAGCCGATACCTGTGCTATGGAAATTGATAGTGCATTTCCTGATTTGTTAGTATGTCCGTGTTGTGGTTCTGTTTTTTCTATGATTGGTGGATATATGCAGCAAGGACCAGCAAAACATCCTTTAAGAGAATATAGCTGCGATTTTTATGATGGAGATTTGTATATTCGTTAATAATACTATCTCTCTAAAGTGGTAAATATTAGGTTTGTATAGCTAAAAGATTTGTAATAGCTACAAAATAATCTTTTTTCCGTCTTTTGTATGATACGTATATTCAAGAAAATTATAGCTGCTCATAGCATGGGTGCGAATAGAAAATGAATATAAAAATTTCCATTTTTGCAATAAAGAAAATACTCCTTTTGAAATATATCCAGCAATAAACGGATGTGCTTTTATAGTAAGATGTTTAATTTTAAGCACTTTTGTTATATGTCGTAAATCGTGCTCAATTTGATGCATAATGTTAATAGAAGGAGAAATATTTCCAGAACCATTGCATGTTGGACAAACTTCATTGGTATTTAATTTAAGCTCAGGGCGTACTCGTTGCCGAGTTATTTGCATAAGCCCAAATTTACTGAGCGGAAGAATATTATGTTTTGCTCTATCGTGCGACATAGCTTCTTTCAGCGTTTCAAACAACTTTTGTTTGTTGTCAGTGGTACGCATGTCAATAAAATCAACAATTATAATTCCACCTAAATCACGCAGTCTAATTTGTCGTGCAATTTCTATGGCTGCATGTTTATTTACATCAAACGCATTGGACTCTTGATCTTTTTCAAACTTGGTACGATTCCCACTATTTACATCAATTACATGAAGTGCTTCTGTTTTTTCAATAATAAGATATGCACCATTTTTTACAGGAACAGTTTGCCCAAACGAACTTTTTATTTGGCGTTCAATTCCAAATTGTTCAAAAATGGGAGGCGTTGCTGTGTATAGTTTTACAATTTTTGCTCGTTCGGGAGCAATAGTTGTAATATATTCTTGTAACTCATCTTTAAGTTCTGCATCATTGGTAAGTATATTGTTAAATTCCACCGTAAAAATATCTCGAAGCAATGCTGATGTTCTACTTATTTCACTTACAATAAGATGAGGTGTTTGATTTTTGAATTTTCGAATTTTTCGTAATGCGTTTTCCCATTTTTTTACGAGTTCTTGAATTTCGAGTTCTATGTCGGTAATTGTACTTCCTTCGGCAGCGGTTCTTACAATTACGCCGTAGTTTGGTGGTATAAGTGCACGAACAATACGTTTTAAACGAGCTTTTTCTTCGGGTGTTTCAATTTTTTGAGAAATAGAAACTTTATTCGAAAAAGGTAAAAGAACTATATTTCGTCCAGCAATTGATATTTCGGAACACAGTCGTGGACCCTTTGTAGAAATAGGTTCTTTTGAAATTTGCACAAGAATATGTTGCCCCGATTCAAGCACCTCTGCAATATTGCCATTTTTGTCAATATCTGCTAAGCGTTCATTTTTTTCGAATGCTTTTATTGGTTTTGTGCCAATAAGATCTTTTAATAAAGCAGAAAGAGAGCTGAATTGTGGACCTAAATCATGATAGTGTAAAAAGGCATCTTTTTCATATCCTAAATCAACAAATACCGCATTAAGTCCAGATATAACTTTTTTAACTTTCGCAATATATATATCTCCAACTGAAAATTGCGGTGTATCTGTTTGATTACGAATTAATTCAACTAAATGATTGTTTTCAACGAGAGCAATATCTATATTGGATTCTTGGCTTCGTATGATTATTTCTTTATTCACTTGAGTAGTGTTTCATTGAAACTGATAGTAGTACGTTTTTGTAAAAATTGTTAAAGAACAATGTTTTTGTAAAAAATTGAAACTATCGGCTTTACATTTATTATTATGACTGGCAGAGAAACATATTTTCTCTACTCGTATCATTATTAAGTATTAATCCTTTGAAGCAGAAGCAACAAAGGATTAATATATTTTAAAAACAAAAAGAAAATTTATTTCTTTTTATGTCTATTTTTTCTAAGACGTTTTTTTCTTTTATGGGTAGCTATTTTGTGACGCTTTCTTTTTTTTCCACTCGGCATATTATATTCCTCCTGATTTTATTTTACGTTATCTTTTACCGAATTAATAAATGTTTTTGCAGGTTTAAATGCAGGAACATTATGCGCCGGAATTATAATAGTTGTATTTTTTGAAATGTTTCTTGCTGTTTTCTTAGCACGTTTTTTAACAATAAAACTACCAAATCCTCTCAAATACACATTGTTACCTTGCGTTAAAGATTCTTTGATTGTTTCCATTGATGCTTCAATAGTTTTTTGAACTATTACTTTTTCGATTCCTGTTTTTTTCGATACTTCATTTACGATATCTGCCTTTGTCATATTTTTATAATTTTAACTATCAAATAATTAACCTTTATTTTTTTTGAGAAAGCAAATATAAGGTAATTAATTGAAATGGTACAATAATTTACAATAATTATATTTACGTTTAAATGTTTTTATTTGAGAAGTGGATCGTTCTTTTCTCTTGCTTTGTCTTTACAATTAGAATTATGATCGCGATATTTACTTGTAATAATTACAAATCTGTTTGCAATTGTGTCAAATGGAACTTGATGTTCTGGATCTTTAAATAATATAAGTTCATATTCATAAATGCCTGATTTTAATACTCGTGCATTGTATTCTTTATAATATCCTAAAGATGTGTCTGTAGCAACATATCCTTGAAACACGTTACCTTCATTTGTATAGTCAACATATCGTCGGATTTTAATAGTATCACCCGGTACCTTTATAAAAAGATGATTTGATTTGAATTTTTCAATACCATCAATTACAAATTTTGAATTGATTTGGTCGTTATGTTTATTTTGATTTTCTCGACACGGACATGCTGTGTCGTTTCCTTGACGAATCATTTCTAATGCATATTCTTCAGTGCATAGTTTTGAAGGGTCTAAATCATAAGGTTTAACCCAGTCGCTCGCAATAGTATCCCACACCATAGAATCGCAAAAATCATAATTGTTGGTTGTAATCACTGGATAAATAGTAATAACAGAGTCGGGGCCGTATGTTTTTTTGAATACTTTTATGCCTTCCATATCGCAATCAATACTACTTGGTTCCTCTTTACATGAGATAAAGTATATGCTTATTACTGTGCACATTAAAAACAAAATCTTTTTCATATCGCAATTATTTTAATTCGCTTGTTAAAAATCACATAGAATTTACAAAAATAAAGATAATTTTAGCTAAAATAGTAAAACTTCAATAAAAATACTATGATTTTCACTATTTTTAAATAAATTAGTGTAATGAAATATTTTTTCTCTTTATATACGCTTCCAACTGTCTTTGTTTTTTTAGTGATTTTTGTAAAAATTATTGAAGTTTTTGCCCATGTATCATGTGCTCAATTTGGCGTAATTCCTCTTTCTTTTCAAGGCTTTTGGGGGATTTTTTTATTTCCACTTATACACGGTTCTTGGTTTCATTTATTTTCAAACTTGGTTTCATTTGTTATTTTAAGTGCTTTTTTATTTTATACCTATCATTCGGTTGCATATATTGTTTTTTTTGTTGCGTATCTTATTCCCGGTTTATTTACATGGTTTATAGGAAATCCTTTTTCTGTGCATATTGGAGCAAGTGGCATTGTGTATGCATTTAGTGCATTTATGATTTTTTTAGGTTTTTTTAAAAAACAACGCACCGTCTTAGCTATTTCTTTTATTGTTCTGTTTTTGCAAACTGGCATAATGTGGGGAATAATTCCACAAAATGCTGCTATTTCGTGGGAAACTCATTTGGGAGGATTTATTGTAGGAGGTTTGTTAGCGTATTTTTTTAAAGATTTTGCTTTTGTTCCATTTTCATATGCTGCGAAACAAAAATATTCACCACAATCGTCAACAGATACTACTATTGAATTTACCTATACCGTACGAAAATATACAAAAAATTATATTGAATAGAATGTATTCTGTGGTTACATAAAAAAGAAAACTGTAAAGAATACAAAGAAAAATACAACATATTGAATAAAGCTACTTTGCGAACATTGCGGTTAAAAAAATGAGTGATTTTTGTCTGCTTTTATATTCTTGTTTCAAAAGCACATTCATATAGTTGTTTGTCGAATAATAGTGATTATATAAAAAAAGGGTGCTTCTTTTGAAAACACCCTTTTAACTAAAATCATTATTCTATTTATAAGAATCTCAATCGATTATCTACAATATTTGCTTTTTCTTTTAAATAAGGAAATATGTTATTTATTATTTTCATGCTTTTTGAAGATGCCATACGCATTTCTTTTTGTTCAGCATCTGTTTCAACCGTTTTAGAATCGGTAACCACAAGCATATACACGCCTGTTTCTCCTAAAATTATGCTTGACATTGTACCTACTTCAAGATTTGTTGCTGTGCCAATTACTTTTGGCTCTTTTCCAATATTTTGTGCTGTAACCGAAGCAAAAGTAATAGTGTTAGAAACTATAGGAGTTACATTAAATAATTCGCCAATTGCTTGCAAAGTTTTTTCTCCCGCATTATTGTTAATTATATTAGTAATGTAAGCTTGTTTCTTTTCAATACGTATAATTGACTGTATTTCATCTTTAACTTGCGCAAGTGTTTTTGTGCCTTTTTTAAATGTTTCTGTAACAACAGCAACTACAAAAGCATCACCGCAGGTAAAAATATCAGAAACCACTCCTCTTGCATTTTTAGAATCATGAGCCCATCGAATTAAATCACGTGAATCGGAAATTCCAGAAATAAATCTTTGATTTGGTGTAACATTTTCTGCTATACGCTTTACAAGTGTATTATTTTCAGCAATTGATATATCAAACTGCTCTTTTGTTTCATTTTTTGAAGCAAAATTTACAGCTTCAGAATATACTGCTTTTCGAGTATCGGTAGAGTATTGAATTTCTCTTGCTAAATATTGAACTTGTACTCGTTTTGATTTAGGACCTTGGTTTAGGATTTCTATAATATGGACACCGTATTGTGTAGGTGTTATGTAAAATTTGCCTCGCTCTCCAAAAAAGCAAGTATCCTGAAACGGTTGTACCATTTGTCCTTCATAAAACCAATCAATAACACCTCCCAGCGGAATAGATGCACTATCTGCTGAATACATACGTACAAGGTCTGTAAAATTTGCTTCTTTATTTGTAAGTACTTTTTGAAGACTGTCTGCTTTTTGCATTGCATCTTCTCCAATTAAAAGAATATGCCGAGCACGTGCCGAATCAGACGCATAACGAATGTCAGATATTTTCGCAATTTTATACATGTTATTTTCTAAATACATGTCTGTTGTGCTGTCTATTGCTTGCGAAAATGCAAAATCATCAATAACTTCGGGTAACACTCCTTTTTTGTAATAAGTTGGGTCAAATTTTATATCAGAATTAATATTTAAGAAACTTTGAATATTACGAGCGTTAATAAAACCATCACGCAAATTTGCTGTGTGTATTTCTGTATTACGAATATCTTCGGCAGTTGGATTAATAGCAAAACTTACATATTCAATAGTTACTGCATCATCTTCACGCATAAATTTTTTATCTTTTTTGTGAGCTTCATAATAGGCTGCTATTTCTTTATCGGTAATAGTTACTAACGAATCTGCAATAGAATTATAGTCAATTTTAATAAATTCAATAGTGTTTTGTTTTGATTCTTCAGCAATAGCCATTTCTATTTCGAGTGCTGTAGGATACATTGCTTTTGATACAATAGTGTTTAGTTTTGTTTCGAGCACTTTTTGATGCATTCCCGTTTCAAAATTTAACCATTCCATGTAAAAATCAGGATATTGCTCACGAATGCTTGATAAATTAGCAAGTGTTTGTAATAGAATATCTTTATCGAATTGGCGTGTGTCAGGATTTTTGAAAATATCGGCGTTATATACTTCTGGAGCAATGTTGTCTCCAATCATAATGTCTTCAAATTCACTTGATGAGATGCCAATAATAGAAAGCCATGGATTAAATATTCCGATTCCTATTTTTTCATAAGTGTCATCGTACACATTACGTGCAATAAAAGCATCCCATGCTCTGCTATATACACCTTGTTGTTGCATTTCAGATGCGTTTCCGTCTAATTGTTGTTGAAGACGTTCTAACATTTCATAGTATGCTTCATATGGGTATTTTTCACCTTTAATTTCTGCTATTACATTTTCGTTTCCTGTAATAGATGAAAACATTTGAGGGTCAAGCCCTGTAATTACAAATGCTAATAAGGCAACACCAATAAAAATTGTAGTGATCCCGGTTTTGCTTCGAAGTTTTTGTATAACTGACATTATCTGATTTTTATATTAATGTTTATTTTAAGTTTGCAAAGATAAAAAAAATACTAAATTCTAATGGGTATCTTGTAATATTTTTACATGAATTAATTCTATACGTGTCCCTGTGATTTTAAGCACCGTTAATTTTAAGTTATTAATGGTTATTGTTGCATTTATAGTAGGAAATTTTTCGTGATAATACAGGAAAAAACCTGCGAGTGTTTTGTATTCTTCTGAATCAGATAGAGACAGTTGGTAGGTTTCGTTTAAATGATCAATTTCTTGTCTTCCAGAAAATATAAATTCTTGTTCATTTATTTGCCGTTCTTCAAGTTCAATTTGGTCGTGTTCGTCTCTAATTTCCCCAAAAATCTCCTCAATAATATCTTCAATAGTAACAATTCCTTCTGTGCCACCAAATTCATCAACAACTACTGCAATACTTTGTTTTTCATTAATAAACTGAGCAAGCATTTTTTTTGCACTCATCGTTTCGGGAACAAACGGAATTTTCCGAAGAATAGACGAAATAGATTCAGGATTTTTAAGCATATCTGATGAGTGCACATATCCAACAATCGTGTCCACAGAGTTTTTATATACCAAAATTTTTGAATAGCCTGAATCTGCAAATTTTGGAATTAACGTATCTAATTCATTTTCAATGTTTATTGTAATTAACTCGGTTCTTGGTTTTAAACATTCCCGTAATTTTACCGAAGAAAACTCAAGTGCATTTATAAATATTTTAAAATTATTTGTCTGCTGATTTTTTTGTTGTGTTTCAGAAGATTTTTCAACAAAAAAATGCCTTAAATCGTGTTTTGCTCTATCTTTTATATTTTGTTCACCACGTTTTTTTAAACGAGTAAATTTGAAAAAAAACCGTGAAAGTATATGTGCAACAATGGTTATAGGATATGTTATAATAAAAATGATGATAAATGGAATTAAAAATATGCGAAGAATAAAATGTGCATGAATTTGAAAAACAACCTTAGGTAAAAGTTCAACTGTAAAAATGAGAATAATTGCAGCTATAATAATTTGAACAATTATAATAAGTAGTTGTGATGGTATCCATGCTGACAAAATTAATTCTACAGCATATACTATTAATAGTCCATATGTTACAAGTGTAATTGTTTTTGTTAATAATATACTTATAACACATATATCAAAACGTTTTAAAAAAAACGAGATGATTTTTGCTGATACATTTCCTTTGTGCACATCTATTTCAACTTGCAATGTGTTGGAATTAAAAAACGCAATTTCTAATCCTGACAAGAGAGTTAAAAGCAATAAACAAACAATAATTAGTAAAAAATAACTCATTGTGAATTGTGTTTATGTGTTAAAATGTTTTCTTTTTTTGATGAAAAATAGAATGCATGATATAATAAAAATCGTTAAAAACACGTAAAAATCTTTTGAAAATTGTTGTTTTTTATAAACATCAACAAGCGTAATGAATGATGCAATAGCTATAAACAACCATATATATGTAAGAATTTTTTTTCGCATGTATTATTGTGTTTCTGTTGCCAAAGAATCGGTTTCTTCTGAATCATAAAATGAAAAAACTCCTGTAACATTGGTTATTTCCCAGTTATCAAAATTTTCATCAGATGTAAAACCTTGTCCAATAATAATATCTTCGGAGGTGGTTATTTGCACATGTTCATGAGAATATATTTTCCCTTTTGCTTGTTCCCACACTAAAAATTCGGTATGCAATATTTCGCCTTTTGAGTTTTTAGCAATTACATTTCCTTTTGCTTCCCATTTGTCTTCTTCTTCATACTGAATGGCATAATTAGCTTTAATCATTGCACTTGTGTCGGGATAAGTGCTAAAATGAACTACATGAATACCATCGGGAAAAATTGTTCGAGGAGATTTGTACAAGGAATTTTCTGCGGAATATTTTTGAAGTGTTTTGGTAAATATTGATAGTGTTACATTGCCATATTCTGTTTGTTGCAGATACAAATTTTCTCCTGATAATTCGGGCATTTGTTCAATTTCCGAAATTTTAATAATATTTTTCATGTCGTTTTTACACGAAACAAGCATCATTATAGCTATAACGATGCTTGTTGTATATATATGTTTACATGAATGCATGTAATTATTTTGCTTTTGCTGTAGTTGTTGCTGAAAACCAGCAGTTTATTGTTTGAGTTGAACCTTCGGTTATATCGTATCCAAACATTGTTTCTATATCAGGAAAGTATTTTCTATATTTTGAAATGTCTGTATTTGCTTGTGCTGTAACACTTGCATCTATGTTTTTTGCTTTAATACATAAATCTTCGGCAACCCAAAATGCTTTCCATTTTTCCACTTCATATTCATCGGTTCCTTTTCCACATTCTGAACTTCCAGCAACATATTGCCGAGCAATAAGAATATATGCTATTCCCATATTTGGATTTAGTGCAAGTGCTTTTTGAGCATAGGAAACACTTAAACTTGGATTTGAACTTACAACATTTGCCATAGTATAATATGTTGCTGCTTTTTGTTCGCTACTTTCTTCTATGTCAATAGATTGTTGGAAATATTGCAGTGCAAGCGATGTCTCTTTTTTTGAAACATACATTTCTGCTATATTCCGTTTTGACAATGCAGAAGGCTCTATTTTATCAAGATTTATTGCTGCTTGTAGGTATAAATCAGATTCGGTGCAGTTTTTTGCCAAGTACGATGTGATTTTTTTTAACAGTTCTGTATCTTCAGGATTGGCTTTAAATTGAGGTTCAAATGTAGCAATCAGGTCAGAACAATCTGGATTTAAACGTAAAAAGATAGCTTCTAAGTTTTTTCGCCAACTTTCATGCGTGTTAGAACCTTTTTTACTGTTATATTCTAAAATACCATCAAGTTGTTGATATAATGCAATTGCTTCAGGTTTTTTCATAGTATTGTTTGCTACTTTTATAACAGCTGTTTGCATTAAAATAATAATAGTTTTAACATCAGAATTATTGCCTAATCCATCAACAGATTCTTTACATAAGCTGTAAGCCTCTTCAAACAAATTAGAGTTAAGCATAAAAATATCTGCACCTTTATATCCAAGATATCGTTCTTTTTCACCAAAATATTCAATACGTCTGTCGTATATTAATTTAATAGTGTCTATGTATGCAGCTTTAAGTGTCTCATCTTGTGTGTTTTTAAATAAGGTTTCAAACATTTTTACTCCATGAGGGCTGTACATGTTTTGTGAACCTTTAGGACACTGAAAAAATGCGTTTCGCCACGCTTTCATCGTTTCTGGAGCAAAGTCTGATGTTTTTTCTTCATTTCTGTATCGATTTTGATATACAGATAAATTTTGTAAACATCGAATACTGTCTTCTCCGCTTCCGTAATCATATGTTTCGCTTTGAGCAAATATGTGTAACGGAAGAGTTGCTATTCCTATGTAAAGCAATATTTTATTTGTTAGTTTCATAATTATATATTTATAGTTTATTTAATCAATTTTCCGTTTAAAAAACCACGCTTCATGAAGCCGTATAGTACATTTCGTTATAAAATAGGTTTCTTGAATAGAATGAGAAACAGTAAAATCTCCTCGTTTTCCTAAAATAAATGATAGGGTAATACTGTTTCCTGTTTGTTTTAGCATAAAATCTGTGCCAAAACTAACGCCAATATCTATAGGTTTGTTTTTTTCTGTTCCAATTGTTTCAGAAATAGGTAGTTGCGAGTAATGAAATCCAATTCTATAGGGCAATCTTTTAAAATATGCTAATGAACGTGTGTCTGGAATATATTCAATTCCTGTATTCAAAGATATACTGTTTGAAAGATTTTTATTTGTTGCTCCATATACAAAAATTTTATTCCAATTTTCTTGTGAAACATCAAGCGAATATTCAAACTTGTTGGTAATTGTATATTGAATTCCGACCCCAATTTTCTGAGGAAAATCTGTGCGTATGTCCGAATTATATGAGTTTGAAACTGTATCAATAAAAGTGATAGCTTCTTCTGAATCTTCTAAATTCAAAAATGTAGCTAAAAAATTCTTCTGTGTGTATGCTGCGGTTTGTTTGTCGCGATATGTTGCTGCAATTGAAATATTTGACGTTTCAGAAAGGGGAATTGTGTATATAAAACCAAAATCCCAAATAAGCCCATTTGTTTTTATAGTTTCGCGTTTTTCGGTTGAAAAACTTGCCGAACTTTCAGGAAATAAAACAAATGATTTTGTATATGATTCGCCAAAAAGAAACCGTGCATGAAATCCTATAGAAAAATTTGAAAATGGTGTAAACGCATTTCCCCATACAATTTGATTTATGCCGCCACTTCCTTCATATAAGAAATCATTGCTTGTGCTTGATGCGGTTATTTCATACCCAACTGACGAAAAAGGCAAAAGTCCAATTGCACTGTTCCACTTTGATGCAAGTATTGGAAATGCAAATGCAAGGTATTCTAAGCCAGCTGCATTTGTAAGATTGCTTGATTGTTCTTGTTGCAGTATTCTCATATTGTTGCCTATGCCTGTTTCAAAAATAAATCGTTCGCTTTGCACCCCACTATGACCTGCCGGATTTAAAAAGCTAATATGGTGTTTGTTACGATTTGCAATGCCCGCACCTCCTTTTCCGTCAAGCACATGCAGACTGTTTGTGTACATATCCCCATACCCAAACATGCTATATGGCGATGTGGTTACTCGTTGCGCAAAACTTGAAACGTTTATTGCAAAAAAGCTTATTGTAAGTAAAGTTATTTTAATTCGTAACATTATATGCGTATATTGTTTGTAACCCAATTGCTAATAAATTTGGTTCTGCAAAGATGCGTTTTTTTAGGAATTTTTCAAAGAAAAAAGCATCACCACCGCATAAGAACACCTTAATATCGGGATATATTGTGTTATATGTTTCAATATATTTACGTATTTCAAATACAATTCCCTGAATAACACCGCTTTGTATGGCGGATTCGGTTGTGTTAGCATGTAAATATATTTTTTCATCTTTTGCAACTAAAGGAAGATTTCCTGTTTTTGAGTGTAATGCATCAAACCGAGTGTGCATTCCCGGTGATATTACACCACCTTTAAATGTATTGTTTGCATCTACAAAATCAATAGTTATTGCTGTACCTATATCAATAATAAGTTTATTGGTATTAGGGCGTAGTGTTACGCTACCTACCGCATTTGCTATTCGGTCAAGACCTAAGGTTGAAATTGTTTGATATTCAATTGTAATTGGCACAGCATGTGAATGCGAAAATAAAAAATAATGAGATGGCAGTTGAGAAAGTATGGAAGTATCAATTCTCCCCGAAACATCTGAAATAATAATCGGAAGGTGAGCGTGTGTTTGCATTTCCAAAACAAATAATGCTATTTCTGCATACGAAAATTGTATTTTTTTTGTAACCGTTTGGCTCGATAAAAAAAATACTTTTATATATGAATTTCCCGCATCTACAATTATTTTCATACTTTTAATTAAGCTTGTGCAATAATACTGTAATTTTTTCAAATTAAAATTATTGATTATATTTTTTTGATGACATTTGTATTCTATAAAAACATGTATATTTGTCGTGTTTTTAAAATAACGTACATGGTTCGAAATATAAGTTTTGTTTTTTTCTTATTGATTAATTTGTGTGCTTTTTCGCAAAACGTGAGCGTTGCTACTGGATATGTGTTGCCTGCAATTGTTATAAATGATGATACTTTGGCACTTGTTAAATTGCCAAAAGTTACGGTGTATCCACCTTTGCAATTTAATGATCACGAAGAATATTTAAAATATAGGCGTTTGGTACGCGATGTAAAAAAAGTGTATCCATATTCTCAAATTGCCCGAAACACGATGATTGAAATTCAGTTAAGCTTAGAGTCATTGCCAAAAAATAAAAATAAGAAAAAATATATTAAAGAAAAAGAAGCTGAATTAATGCAGGTGTATGCCGAAGATTTAAAAAAATTGACGGTACGACAAGGGCAAATACTTATTAAATTAGTTGACCGCGAATTAGATAAATCATCATATGAACTTATTAAAGAAGTGAGAGGAAGTGTTCAAGCTTTTGTGTGGCAGCGAGTTGCTCGAATGTTTGGTGAATCTTTAAAATCAGAATATGACCCCGAAGGAGAAGATAAAATGATTGAAAGAATTGTGGTTATGATAGAACAGGGGCGTTTATAAACCTTTCCCAAGAATTACTGTTTTAATAGTATAAATCAGAATTTTAATATCTACATAAATAGACATGTTTTCAATATAAATTATATCATATTGAAGGCGTTCTAACATTTCATCAATGTTTTTTGCATATCCATATTTTACTTGTCCCCATGATGTTATACCAGGTTTTACACGCAGTAAATGTAAATAATGTGGTGCGTGTGGAAGTATTTGCTCAATAAAAAACTGACGCTCTGGACGTGGTCCTACAAGCGACATATTGCCAATAAGAACATTAAAAAATTGTGGAATTTCGTCTATACGATATTTTCGAATAAATTCACCAAATTTTGTTATACGAGCATCATTTATTTCAGCTAATTGCGGTCCGTTATTTTCTGCATCTATATACATCGAACGAAATTTGTATATATAAAATGGTTTGCCATGTAAACCAATGCGTTTTTGTTTAAAAATAACAGGTCCGGGTGATGATAATTTTACGCCAATTGCTATGAATATATAAAAAAGAGAGCCTAAAAATAAAACAAGTAAGGAAACAAAAACATCTATTGCTCGTTTCATGTTTTCTTGCCATGCAGGCATTAAATCATGATGTATTAGAATTAACGGTTCATCATAAATAGAATTTAATGTTACTCGTCCTGATATAATATCATAATTGTCGGGTATTATTTTAATTATTATTTTAATTCCTTCTAATTTTTGCAAAATAGTTTCAAGATGTTTATGTTCTTTTGATTCTATTGCAATAATAACTTCTTCAATAGCATGTTCTTTTATAATATCATGAATATCATCAATATATCCTAAATGAGGAAGGTAATTGTTTAAAACATACGATTGTTGTTGTAGTACATTTACAAATCCTACAAACATATTTCCTGATGACTTTTTTGTTGATTGTAATTTTTTATAAAGTTTTTCTGCTTTTTCATTGCTTCCAATAAGAACGGTATTGAAGCCGATTTTTCGTGCATGAATTTTAGCATTTGTAATGCTTGTAATTATAATTCGGGGTATGTAAGTTGTTGTAAAATGTATAATAAATAAAAAAAGAATAGATTTATAATATGATTGATATGTGTCAACAATATCATCAATAAGAATAGAAAAAAACATTATAATACAACCTAATATGGTAATTAAAAATGTTTGTATAAGTTCATTAAGGCGTGATTTCTTATAAATATTTTTATAATAGCCATTTATGTAATATAAAAATAACCACATGAATGGGATGGATGCTAACCCATAATAGTAGTTGCTATCAAGAGAAACGTTTTGTTGAATACCCCCAAAAGAGCTGTCAATAAATCCTTTGCGAAACAAAAAAAATGCAGTCCATGATATAATTGCAGATAAAATATCAAAGGTTACGTATAAAGCTACTTGTCTTTTTTTATGTGTTTTATGTTCCCTCATATTGCTTGCAAAAATAATAAAATACTTAAATTACAGAGTGTTTTTTTATATTTTTATGATGAACAATTCGTGCACATTGGTATTCTTTTTCTATTGCTGTGTACCAAGGTTTTAAAAGCACGTGTTTTTTTTGATTGTAAAATATCATTAAAATCTTCTGTATTACTGTTTCCGTATGTATAGGTGTGATTTTTGTCAAAACAACATGGAACCACATCGCCATTCCAAGCACAAACAACAGAACTCCACATGCGCCAACATTTATTTTTTAGTTTGCGTTTATATGTAAGCGTATTTGCATCTTTATTATGTATATATCTGCTATGTTTTTTTGTAGGAAGCATGGCGATATTTTCTGGTGAATAAAATTGTGCTGTTTTAAATACAACTATATCGGCACCATGTTGTTTCCCTATTTGCTTTATTTCTTGCATGTAATTTTCGGTGTGTTTAAACAATAAGCACTGCACTTCAATAAGTGGTGTTTTTGATTCATGTCGTTTTTTAGCCGCTTGTAACAGTTCTAATGCAGAAATCACCGTATCAAACGAACCTTTTTTTCGATATATTTCATAGCTTTTTTGATCGTATCCATCTAAGGAAATAATTATTTTATGTAAACCTGATAAAATAATCGCATCAACATTTGAAGAATCTATAAAATGAGCATTTGTTGAAGTGCTTACCGTAATACCTGCTTTTTGTGCAATAGAAATTAATTGGGGCATCTTTTCATGCAAAAATGGTTCGCCTTGAAAATAGAGATTTAAAAAAATCAATTGTTTCTTTACAGCTGAAATGATATTTGTATATGTTTCAACTGAAATTTTTCCTTTTGCAACCTCAGAAGTTTTATTTCCTGTAGGGCATTCTGGACATTGAAGATTACACATATTTGTTGGTTCAATGCTTAAAAACGCAGGCTTTCCCCATATAACATGAATTTTTAATGCCCATGATAAAAAAAATGAAACTCGTAATAATACAAGATTAACAAGTTTTTGTATAGTAAGTGATTTTGTTACACTAATACTATACCTATATATATAGTGTAATCTATTCATATTTTTTTATAGTTATGCAAATCTAATTTATTAGTTTTGTTTTTTCATAGTTTTTTCTTTGAATAAAATAGTATCATGTCGAATAGAGAATTACAATTAGAAGAACAAATATTTTCTATAAAAACCCCACATGACTTTTTAAATTGTGCATTACAGGTTTTTAAATTTCAATATTCTACCAATTCTGTTTATAAATCGTATGTTGATGCACGTAAAATTAATCCAAATCATGTTGATTGTATTCGAAAAATACCGTTTTTACCAATTTCTTTTTTTAAAACGCATGTTGTAGTTTCTTCAACGATTCCAGTAAAAAAAATATTTGAAAGTTCAGGCACAACTGGCGATATTCCCAGTAAACATTATGTATGTGTGCCCGAAATTTACAACAGAGCTTCATTAACTATGTTTGAATCTCTGTATGGAAAACTTTCAGAATATGTTATTATTGCCTTGCTGCCTTCATATCTTGAACGAGAAAATTCATCACTTGTGTATATGATGCAACAGTTTATGAGTCAATCGAATTATAAAGAAAGTGGTTTTTTTTTAAATGCTGAGCATGAATTTATTTCTTTATTTTCGCAGTATTCTCATGCTAAAATTTTGTGCGTGGGTGTGAGTTTTGCACTTGTTGATTTTGCACAAAAACATTCAGTTTCACATCCGCATACTATAGTTATGGAAACAGGTGGCATGAAAGGTCGAACGCGTGAAATAATTCGTGAAGAATTGCATCATATTCTAAAACCTGCATTTGGCGTTTCGTCAATTCATTCAGAATATGGAATGACAGAGTTGTTGAGTCAATCGTATGCTAAGCAAAATGGAGAATTTGTGCATCCTCCGTGGATGCATGTGCTTATTCGCGATTTGTATGACCCTTATGCATATCTTCCAAATTCTGTTTCTGGTGGATTAAATATCATTGATTTGGCAAATTTATATTCGTGTTCGTTTATTGAAACACAGGATATTGGTCGCAAAATTTCTGATATATATTTTACTGTTGAAGGACGAATAGATAGTGCTGATATACGTGGTTGCAGTCTTATGATTTAGATTTCTCGGAAGTTTTTGTGTTATTCGCCCAACTTTTCGAGCGCTTCGTCAAATATTTAGTATTATCATTTTTTCAAACTCATGAGTTCTATAAATATGTTATACATTTGAAAAAAACGTATTATATTTTTTTATATAATAATCTTCTCAACAAACCTTTCTTAGGTTAGTATTTATTTAGGATGCGAGGCAGGGATTTCTTCTCTG
>Ga0265293_10001380_pt1 | contig 52950 bp, 48 predicted proteins | sample Munlanlewell138R_FD_192505 | JGI IMG/M metagenome (GOLD analysis project Ga0265293, IMG submission 192505) | Leachate microbial communities from a municipal landfill in Southern Ontario, Canada - Leachate well 138R | ecosystem: Engineered > Solid waste > Landfill > Unclassified | place: Canada... | reverse complement strand
TGAAAACGTTGACGATCTAGACGACTAAAAATATCAATCATCAGACGCTCAGCTCCACCGACAAATAAACGCGGAGTCAAGCAAACTATTTTTATCGGCTGATTATTATTTTTTCTTTTCATAAGCTAATAATCGGATAGCTGCTAAACTAATCGCCACCGGTAGCCAAACCTTACCCTTATAATACGAGGTATTAAATAATTGAAAAAATAAACCACCAGCAGCTCCTAAAATCAAAGGCGTCAACCATGGCCGCGACTTGGGGTTACTTAACCAGGCTCGCCACCAAATCAATAGCAAGCTAATAAATAACACCAATAACGCCATTAGACCAAGACTGCCATTTTCTGCAGCGACTTTTTGCAATACCCCGTGTGAATCTATTGGATCGCCATATTTGGCCCGAAAACGCAAATTATCATCAACTAACTGCAAAAACTGACCACTGCCCCAACCCAAAATCGGTTTTTGCTTTAAACCTTTCCAGGCAATATCAGTTAATAAAACACGATTCTCAGTTGAACTATAATTAGCCGTTTGCAGACTATCCATTTTCCACCACAAAGGAAAAGCTAAAACAATTAATAAAAACAAAGCAATAAGCCAATTAGTCTGATTACGGCGACTATCAAGAGACGCCCACCAAATAATTAATTGAACGGCTATAACAATCCAAGCAGCTCGAGAAAAAGTTAATAGGGCAGTGATTGATGAAATAATAAAAAGAATGTCTAGGATTCGATAATATTGATATTTATCTTTATTAAGTCGTCCCCAAGCAATTAAGAAAAAATTACTAATAACCAAAAATTCCGCTAAAAGGTTATGATTACTACCCATCCACCAACGACCAAAAATAGCCATCGGCTGAACTCTAAAAAAAGCATCATTTAAGTCCTGCCACTTTAAAGACAATAAACCGATAATCGAGCTATAACCACCAGCTATAATTACACCAGCCAGTGGCCAACGCCACTTTTGCCAAGAATCTAAGGCATTAAAAGGTAGTGCTAAATAAAAAATATAAGCAAACACAATAACCCGTAGTGAATATTTAAGAGCCGGTAATGGCCAAGGACTAAAGGCTGAACTCAATAGAATAATTATTAAAAAAATAGCTATCGGCCAACCCAATGGCCAGCGCCAAGCCTTGGTCGATTGACCTCTTAAATAACTAAGTAAACGATCAATAAAATAAATGACTGCTGTCGACAAAATTAAAAAATCACTAATATTAAATTCCAACCCCTGAATAAAAAAACGCCAATCCAGCAACGGCAAGGAAAAAGCAGTTAAAAATAAACCAATCATAACTAACCATTGGCCTATACTGACTCGCTGGCGACGAAAATCTGGTTTAGTGACTAAATTATTTGTCTGTTTGATCATAGCTCTAAAATGCCATAAAATATAGATAAAGTCAAGCTTTAGCCAAGAAAAAACCTGCCAGTCCCACTAGCTTAAAAGCTTAATGGAACTGACAGGTCAGTTAGTCGGAAGTTTGACGATTCAGTTGAACCTGAATCACCTCGCCTCCTAATTGCCGCTGATAAGTATAGGTAGCGGCGTTATATGTCATCTGACTGCGCTGGCTAGCTGCTAGTTTTTTCAAACCGTTCAGCTTAGTCAGCATAGAATCAGGCACGGCCATGTTCTGACCGAAACAAAAATAGGCATTGTCCAACAACAAACTGCTATTGAACGCCAAATCTATGTTTTGGCCCTTACCCTGAAAAACAACCGCAGGTAGTTGTTCAGAAATGGCCATGGCCTCTTCCCAGGACCAATCCTGGGTGGGGAAGTCTTCCAAAAACCGACCATTAACAGTACCGCTCCAAAAGAGGGATAAATGGTTACCCCAAATCTGAAAGTACTGACCCTTGGCTTGGCGGATGCCATTCAAAAATTGAGACACTCCGCGATACCACTGATAATCAATGGTTCTGGAATCTTCTTCTTGACCATCACGATCCAAGTCTAAAGACCCAAACCAAGATATCCTGTTCCACAAATTGTCCAGGAATATTCCATCCCAAACCCGATCATTTAGAACATTCTCTAAGAGAATTTCTTGAATGTATCGACTATAGGTATAGTCCTGAACAACTGGACACAGGCTGCTCAAATTGAGTGGTTGCATCCCCGGCCAAAAGCTAACCGGCTGACCATCAGGTCTGACCAATAACCAATCCGAGAATTGGCTAGTGATGGTCTGAGTCAGCCTGGTTCCAAAAGGACGGTGCGGCGGGATTGGGCTCTGCCAAACTTCAAAAAAGTTGACGTAGGCCAATACCCGACACTGGGGATTAATCTGTTTAATCACCCGAAGATTTTCCGGGTTATTAAACAAATTTTCTACATCTACAATAGCCAGATCATGCCGAGCGATTATTGTCGCCTCAACCTCATTAATAGTTGGTTGAGTCCAATAAATGGCTGATCCGATGGCTGACAGTCCGGCAACCGAAATTATGGTCACAATGACCACCAAAAAAATCTTCTTCATGATTCCTCCTCCAAATAAAGAGAGGGAGAATGGTTTCCAGGCCATCCTCCCTCAGTTGAAGTTGTTGTATTTTTCAGAAGCGGTAGACGAAATAGTCACCGCTCCTAGTCATTAATCGGTTATTCCAACCGCTCTTATTGGAGCGGAGGGCCGGACGGAAATCCGACGGCATCGGTGTGCCCATAATCTGGGCGTACCAATTGCCAAAGGAGACAACACTCATTCTGAGCATCTCTCCATCGAAAGAAATACCATCCGCAGAACCACCGGGTGACAGCTTCATATTGGCTGACTTTCCGGTGAAATTAGGAACAACATTGGAGATGCTATATCCTAATCCATTGACCAGCTCCCAAAAAAGAAATTTTTTGGTGCTATCAGTGGATTTATTTGGCTCCAAATCGATACAGAACTCTAAGTCCTGTGGTCCAGGAGTTGCCCCAGGAACAATAGTCCCAAATTCTGGTTCTGAAACTTGACGAACTTGAACTATTGGTTGAGATACTGCCGGTGTAGATGGCTGAGGTTGTGAATAATACGGCTCAACTATCTGACTGGCTGGTTGCTGCACAACCACCGTTTTTGTCCGATAAATTGTTTTCGGACCTTTCCGGTTTTTCAACTCGCGAACATCAACCTTGAGCATGTCGACGTCAGCAGCCAATTGGTCAACTTTCTCATTCAACAATCCAAGTCCTTCAAGAACCTGAATTACTAAATTATTGGTAGTTGGCTTCCTTGTTATGTTGTGACAACTTTTAAACCACAATAACAAGAAAACAGCGACGACAACGACAATAATAATTTTTTTTGTCATTTTTATACTCCTTAGAAACTCAATTGAGCTTCTACTTTTTGTTGTTGTTTTTCACCTACTTCCACTTGGTACAGAACTTTCGCCCAACCGAGCTGGAAGTTAACACCATAAAACACCCGATCTTTCTCTGGATCAGCCTCGCCATCAAGATGGCGATAACCCAGGTTCACATTCAGCGAACCATCTCCCCATTTGTAAAGGGACTGCTCTAACGAGCCTTCCCATTTGACTGGGGAGTATAGTGTGATTGGTGCATACTGACCGTTACTGCCGCCGACAGCGTCGGTTGCAATTAGACCAGTATATTCAGCCGAGATGCTGGTCTTGTTGAACCAATGTCTAGTGCCCTGATGAACACCAATCCATAGGTTTGTTGACCAGGTCTCATCCTCTTGGGTTTTGCTCCAAGCCCCATCACGGGAATCCGCATGACGGAAACCATAATAGGTCTTGATAGACCAAGAGTTGAACCAATAACCAGGACTATAAAAGTCCAGGACTGGTCCAACCTTAAACCCTAAGGAAGTTTGTGACCAATCCCCATCAATTACTTGGCAAAAATCGTCGCCGATCTCTCCCCAAGCACCAACGGAAACTTTGGACGACAGATTCAATGGTTGCCACTTAGTATTGGCATACCGATAGTATCCATCAGCGGCATCATTCCAGAAATAACCAACGCCGCCGCCGGCCGATGGCTTCTTACTCCAAACAAAAACCTTGCGGTTTACACTTGGAGCAATAACCTCAGCGCCACTATCAACCAATGAATTTGGTAACAATAAATTATTATCATTATTATAGTTAACAACGGGTGCTGGTCGACTAACCGAATTTACTTGTGGCAAAACCAAGACCTGTCCCACCCAAATTATATAGGGTGAGTCAACATTGTTGACAGCGGCTAATTGCTCAACCGCTACTCCGTTCGCCGTGGCAATCCCTTCCAGGGTATCGCCCTGTCGGACAGTGTAGGTCGCCCCAAAGAGAGCGACCCCGAAAACGATGGCCACTAGGGCCAAAAGGATCTTCTTCATTATAACTCCTTCGCCCTCCCCGAGGGCTTTTTATTTTTTTGTTAATGTTCACTACTCCCAGAAAAGAATCTAGTTGCAGTTCCTCAGCCGATCAGCAACTGGTCGACTGGAAAACTTAACTAGCAAAAATATTATCAATATTACCGCCGTGCAATAATTGCTCGGTAATATCTTGACCATCACTAGCGACTCGCTCCATAGCTAGTGGCCGTTCTACTAAATTATTAACCGTCTCTAATGGATTACCACAATCTTTGTTGTAATTAAATGATATTGACTGTTCATCTTTTTCTGGCACTATTGATTGATCGGCCAAATCTTTAATCGCCTCCGAACTAGGCCAGTCCATCGCTACCTCCGACCAATCCTCATTATTATAATTAACACTAATTACATAAATTTGAGCTAAACCAATTAATATACCCAATACAATAGCTAAACTAAAATTAAGTGGTAAATTGGGTTTAGCCGGCCAATTAGAAATCAATGGCTCATCAATCACCTTTAAAGTTACTTTGTCGCCTAAACCGTGATAATAATTATTTTTAGTAATTAGATTATAATTAATCGCTCGCACCAATTTTTCAGCTTGTTGTTTATCAGTATGATAAACTTTGACGCTAATAACACCAGAGTCGTTGATTGGCTTAATTTTAATAGTACTTCGCCAGCTAGTCATTCGTTTCTTGGCTGTATCACCAAAATAAGTAGTATCCACCTGATATTCTGGTTTAACAGTTGCTTCAAAAAATGAACTAGAGTAAGTAATTTGTGCCAACAAAGAACTCAAATACTCATTAGTCCGAGAAATCTGATAAGGATCACTAGTTTGTTGATAGTCTGGCACTACTAAGATTTGACTTTCAGCTGAATATTTTAAAGGTTGCAAAAAACTAACCAGCATGGCTACGGCCAATAGGCCGACTAACCACCACCAGACAATTGATTGTCTATCTTTTATTATCTGCCACCAAGAATAAGGCATTGGAAATCAATAAAAAAATTAGTTGATTAACTAATTTAACATAGTTAACATTTTTTGTCAATAGCAAAAGCACCGCCTCAACTGAGACGGTGCTAGTAATCTATCGGCTTATTTATTTAATACTCAAACAACCAAAAATACTATCAGCTGCTATTGCCCCCTCACTACAAGCAGTCACAATCTGTCTTAAACTATTAGATGAAGTTGTTGCATCACCAGCCGCCCAGACACCCTTAATACTAGTGGATTGATCGGCCCCCGTAATAATATAACCTCGATTATTAACTTGTCCATCAAGTTGTTTTAATAAATCACTATTGGGGTCACTGCCAATCTCCACAAATAGTCCATCTAAATTAACTTGCTCGGTTCGTCCTGGTCGTTCAACTGATAAACCTGACAAACGATCTTCCCCTAACAGTCCAATAATCCGGCTATTAGGACTAGTCTCAACATTACTACGCTTAGTTATTTCTTCCATCCAGCTTGGCTCAACTGCGCTCGGCTTGTCACCAGAATAAAACCAAATAATCTTGGTGGCTATCTCTGATAAATACAAAACCGCAGTTGCTCCACTATTACCTCCACCCAATATACCAACTACTTTATCTTTAAAAAATGGACCATCACAAGTAGCACAATAAGCTAAACCCTTACCTAAATATTTATCTTCATTATCTAATCCTAACTGACGACGCTTGGTACCGGTGGCTAAAAGTATCGATTTGGTCAATAATTTTTGACCATCATTCAATTCAACCTGAAAGCTAGGAAATTGACCAGTAACCCTAATCGCTTCTGCTGCAATTATTTCAACCCCTAATTGACGAGCGTTATTTTCAATTTTTTGAGCCAATTCCCAACCACTAATACTAGCCTCGCTAGGAAAATTACAAATCTTATGAGCTTCAGTCATGGTACCACCAGGCAAACCACCAATAATGGCATGCTTTATTTTATAGCGACTAGCATAAATACCGGCAGTCAGACCAGCCGGTCCAGCTCCAATAATTAACAAATCATACTTCTGATTATCCATACTAAGCTATTTTAGCTAAAATATCCTGACGCAAACTATCTTGCTGACGCATACCAACAAAGTCAGCAATCTCTTGACCAGCTTTAAATAATTTTAAATTAGGAATACCTTGGATACCATATTGGACAGCTAGTGATTGATTAGCTGAATCATCAACATTAACTTTAACAATTTTAATTTGACCAACTAGCTCGGTGGCTAAATTATCCAAAATTGGTGACATCATTCGGCATTGTCCACACCATGGTGCCCAAAAATCGACTAAAACCGGCAATTCGCTTTGTAATACTTCAGCGGTAAAATTACCAGGATTCAATTCTAAAACCTGTGACATAAACTTATATTTAACTTAATTAACAAAAAATATTTCGATTTATCGGCGCAAAGCTTGGCTAAACATTTTTTTAACCTCAGGCTTACTCTTGGCTGTTTTCAAACAACGATCTAATTGCTCCGATAAAATCTTTTCCAAGACTGCATCCAAACCAGCCTTTGTTGCTTTAATTTGAGTAATTAAAGCCGAACAATCATAGCAACCATCACCAATAACCTTTTTTAAGCTATTAAGCTGTCCAATGATAATATTCAAACGCTGTTCTGGTGTTCTTGTTCCAGAAAAAAAATTATTAGCCATAAAATTTTAAAAAATAATTATATTACTAGTTTACATCATACCCCTCTGGGGTGTCAAGAGAGGTAAAATACCACTGCCAAAAATCTTTAGCAATCGGCACAGCCGCATCAGTGCTTTCACCACCTTCTTCAACTAAAATTGTCAAAACCATCTCTGGATTATCAAATGGAGCAAAACCAGTAAACCAAGAATGAGTCGATTTACGACTATCAAATTGAGCAGTGCCAGTTTTTCCAGCCACCATAACTGGTAAAGTTTTAAGACTTTGAGCACTACCAGATAAAACAGCTTGTCGCATTCCTTGTTTAATTATTTCAATATTTTCAGGCTTAACCAAATTTTGAGCAATAATCTTTGGCTCAATCGTCTGATAAACTGACTCATCACTGTTTAAAATTTCTTTAACTAATTGAGGTTGATAAATTTTACCACCATTAGCAAAAGCTGAGGTATAATTAGCTACTTGCAATGGCGTTACTAGTAAATAACCTTGACCAATTGATAGATGATAGGTATCACCAATATACCAAGCTTCGCCAAATGTTTTTTCCTTCCAAGACGCTGTTGGTATAAGTCCACTAACCTCGCCAAATAAATCAATACCACTTACTTGGCCCAGTCCAAATGATTGTAAATAGCGACCAATATTTTCTAACCCCAGTCCAATAAATTTTTCATAACCACCACCAATATAATAGAAAAAGGTATTAACTGATTCAGCGATTGCCTTACTAACTGTTGTCCAACCATGACCGCCGGATTTCCAATCAGGAAAAAACCAATGACTAATCCGTAATCCACCAGAGCTCATTAGTCCAGTTGATGAGTCAATTATTTTTTCTTGCAAAGCTGCAGCTGCCATAACAATTTTAACAGTTGACCCAGATGGATATTCACCACTAATTGACCGGTTAAACATTGGCTTATCTTGATCATTAATCAATTTATTATAATCAACCTGACTAATACCTGAAGAGAAACTATTATTATCAAACGATGGCTGATTAACCATGGCTAAAACTGCACCATTATTTGGATTTAAAGCAATCACCGAGGCTCGTCGACTACCAACTCTAGATAAATGTTGACGAACAATTTCTTCTAATTTGGCTTGGACACGGCCATCGATATTTAAAATCAAATGATGACCATCTAATGGATTTTGCTGACTAATTTTTTTCTTTTCATTACCAAGAGCATCCACTTCAATTTGCTTACTACCATTAATACCACGTAAATCTTGTTCATAATAAGCCTCTAACCCAGTTTTACCAATATAGTCAATCGGCAAATAACCACTGTCTTTATTCCTAGTCAATTCTTGATTATTAATTTTGCCAATATATCCCAAAATTAAACTGAGGCTATTCAGTTTATTAACCGATTCACCGGCTACTAACCAATTAGACAAATCGGCATACTGTCGTTTATGACGATTAGTCAAAGAAACGCCTGGCAACTGATGAGTTTGGATAGTTAATTGAACTGCTTGCTCATAAGTCAAATTATCACTTACAAAAATTGGCTGATAAAATTCTAAAGACCATGGTTTAATAGCAACCAATTCATTTTCTAATTTAACACAAGCTTCTTCACCCAAAACTGTTGCTAACCTAGCTAAAACAGCTTGGCGTTGAAGTGGTTGTTCTGGTAAATTACTCGGCGTTACATAAATCAAAAAATTAGCCACATTTTGAACTAGTGGTTGATGTTTACTATCATAAATAACCCCTCGTTTTGCTTCTAACCGCTCTAGCCTTAAACGATTGCCCTCAGCTAAGCCATAATAATAATCACCACGCCAAACTTGTAACCAGGCCATTCTAATTAATAAAATCAATAAGGCCGCTAAACATACTTTAGAAAAAATTCGACTATAATTAAAATTAAAATTATGGCCGACCATCTCACTGGCTTCCGTTTGACTCAAAAAAACTTCTTCAGTCCAATGTTGATGATTCGATTTTAAAGACAAGCCCTTTTTACCCTGTTTATTCGATATAAAATTATTAGCAAACAAATCAAACCGATTATTTTTGGTCATACTAATTCTTTTTCCATAAAAAAAGCGGATTAAGCCGCTTATCTAACCAATATAAACCATAATAAAAAATAACTAACACCAACCAATTAGCCACTACTTGACCAACCAGTCTAATCAATAAATCGGCTGCTAACCAATCATTAGCCAGTGCAACTAAGCCAAACCATTGAATAATTGTTCCGATAATAATTAAACTAGAAAAAGAATAAAAAGACTTATTAGTAAAAAAATTAACTAATAATAAATTAATCAAATTAATAGTAATTAGCCACAATAATAATTGACTACCAAACGGATAAATCGCTAAATATTCTAAAATGATTATTAAGGCTAATAACCAAAATTTTAACTTATGCCAGCCTTTAATTATTAGCCAAATTATCATGATCACTAAAATTAAATTAGGCCGTGGCCATAATTCAGGCAATTGATCAATCCAACCCAATTGAATAATCACAACCCCAGCTAACCAAGCTGCGTTAATTAAATTAAGCCAAGACATAAACTATGGAATTATCACGCTAACAAAACTCAACTGATTAACATTGACCGCTGGCTCAATACCAGCATCTTGCCAAAGAGCATTATTTTCCTTAGTAATTTGACTAATTCGACCGATTAACAGGTCTTTCGGTACAGCCGGCTCTAATCCGGATGTAACAATTTCTTGATCTTCTTGTAAAAATTCATTTTGCGGCACTAACTCTAAACGAATGGTTAAACCAAGATCACCGCGCGCTACACCAATAGTTCCGCCGCCAGCTGTAGCCACTGCTAAACGACAATTTTTATTAGTAACCAATAAAACCTCGGCTGATTCGGCTCTGACTTGACCAATCTTACCAACCACCGCTCCCCGCTGATCAATTACCGCTAAATCTGCAGTTATTCCTTGATTAGATCCTCGATCAATAATTAAAGTCTGACCAGGCGCCAATAAACCACCAGCCTGGCCACGATAAATTATATTAGCAGTTACCATTTTAAAATTTCTGGATTGCTGAAAGGACAATAATTGACGTAAATTTTGATTTTCTTCCAATAATCCGCTCAAACCAATCGAATCAATAGTTAATTGATTAATCTTATTTTCAGCTTGATGTAATTTTTCTTGACAACTATCTCTTTGACGCCAATCATTGAACCAAGTACCAATCACCTGATTATTCTTAGTTAAGCTAGAAATAATCGGTCCAGTTAACTGGCCAGTTTTATTCCCCAAAATAGACCATAGACCTAAAAAATGGCCAATAATGAATAGAGCAATGATCAGCCAAAACCAAATTGAAGATTTTTTGCTGAATAATTTAATCATGGGCAACTTTATAAATCAGCCAAACTAGGCACTACAATTTTATTAAGCAAATCTGAATCACTCAATAAATGACCAGCCCCACGCACAACACTACTAATTGGATCATCAACTATATGAACACCGATTTTAGTTGCCCGAGCAATCGCTTGGTCAAATCCAGCCAATAAAGCGCTCCCACCAGTCAACATAATGCCTCGCTCATAAATATCAGCCACTAACTCTGGTGGAGTTACTTCTAAAGTGGCTTTAATATTATCAATAATCTGACTAATCGGCCGAGCAATCGCTTCACGAATATGTTCATCATTAATAATAATTTCTTTGGGCAAACCATTAATTAAATCACGGCCACGAATAGCCATAGTTAACGGTTCGGGACGAGTAGTAGCCGAGCCAATTCTTATTTTTATTTCTTCAGCTAATTGTTCACCGATTAACAAATTAAATTCCTCACGGATATACTGAGTAATTTCATTATTAAAAGCATTACCAGCTAGTCTTAAGGTTTTCCAAGCCACACAACCACCCAAAGCTAACACGGCTATTTCTGTAGTTCCACCGCCAATATCTACTAGCATGGTTGCAGTTGCTTCCATAATCGGCAAACCGGCACCAATCGCTGATAACATTGGTTCTTCTACTAAAAAAACTTGACGAGCACCAGCTGATTTAGCCGCATCTTCTACTGCTTTTTTTTCTACCTCAGTAATATCTAGTGGTATACCAATAATTGCCGCTGGCTTAGGTGTTAAAAAAGAATTATTTTCTTGGGTTTGATCAATAAAATATTTTAATAACTTTTCAGTTACCTCAAAGTCAGAAACTACACCATCAACTAATGGTTTAACTATTTCAATATAGCTAGGATTCTTACCAATCATCGCTTTAGCTGCCGAACCGACTGCCAATATTTGATCAGTTTTCTTATTAACTGCCACAATTGTCGGCTCGCTTAAAAATAAACCACTTTGGGGCTCACTAAGCATTGTTTTACAGGTTCCCAAATCAATAGCTAGATTACGAGTTAATTTTTGGCGAAATTTTTCAAACATGTTTTTAGTTATCACCAAAATAGGCGCTGACTTGGTCTAGGCCAACTAATCGGCCAGCTGTATCTTGGCGTCTTTTTATCTCAAAACTCTTTTGTTCAATAGTTTTATCACTAATGACTAACCGATAAGGACAGCCAATTAAATCAGCCTCAGCAAATTTCGCACCAGCTGGCAAATTTTTTCGATCATCCCACAATACTTCCATACCTAATTTTAACAATAAATCATAAAGCTTTTGCGCTTGACGATGACCACCCTCAGTAGTAGCTAAATCCAATAAATGGGCCTTAAATGGGGCAATTTCTTTTGGCCAAATTAAACCATGGTTATCATGATTTACTTCAACCACCGTCCCCATTAAACGATCAATTCCCAAACCATAACAACCCATTAAGACCGGCTGCTTACCACCATCTGCTCCGGTCACCATCATATTGAAAGACTTACTAAAACGCGCCCCTAATTTAAAAATATTACCAATTTCAATAGCTCGCCGTTCTAATAAATCTTTTTTACCACAATTAGGACAAACTGATTGCTCATTAATAATCTCTTTATTAATCGCTAAATTACATTCTTCGCAAACAAAAATGGTGTCCTCACCAGCTTCAGTAACCGTCTGAAATTCATGTGAATATTGACAAAAATCTCCACCAGACGCAAAAGTCAAATAAGTTTGATCTAATAAACCACATCGTTTAAAAATCTGAAAATAAGCCTTCTGAGCTGATAAATAATAAGCATTAAGGTCATCTTGTTCTAAATGAAAAGAATATAAATCTTTCATTAAAAATTCACGACCACGCAGTAATCCAGATTTAGCTCGCAATTCATTACGAAATTTAGTTTGAATCTGATAAACTCCCACCGGTAAGTCTCGGTAAGATTGAGCAAATTTTTTAACTAAAGGAGTAATTATCTCTTCATGAGTCGGTGCTAGAATATAGCTTTTTTTATCAGTACCACTAGTTTTAAATAAAACATCAAAAGTTTCCAGCCGACCAGTTTGCTTCCAAGGCTCTTCGGTGGTTAAACTAGGCAATAACACTTCTTGAGCACCCAAAGCAGCCATTTCTTGACGAACAATCAATTGAATTTTTTGCAAAACACGCAAACCCAATGGCAAATAAGAATAAACCCCGGCTGACGCCTTATCAATAAACCCGGCTCGCATCAAAGTTTGAGCATTAAAGCTGGTTTCATCTTTGGGTAATTCTTTTAGGCTGTGAGTAAATAGCTGGCTTTGACGCATAAATATAATTATAAATAATTAATAGAACCTATCTTGGCTCCAACCTGGAGCTTAACAATTAAGCTCTCTTGCGATTTTGCCAATTATTCCAAACTACCAATAATGGAGAAGCAATAAGTATGGAACTATAGGTTCCGAATAAAATACCAATTGACAGTGCTAAGGCGAAGTTGCGAATCGAAGCTCCACCAAAAATAACAATAGCTACCAAGGTCAACATGGTTGTCAATGAAGTATAAATTGAACGAGCTAATGTTTGATTCAAACTTAAATTAACCGTATCGGCAAAACTTTGACGAGTACGAAATAGATTCTCTCGAGTCCGATCAAAAACTACAATTGTATCATTGACACTATAGCCAAGAATAGTTAGCAAAGCAGCTACTGAAGATATATCAATTTGATAACCATAATATCGACCCAACAAAGCGAAAAAACCAAGCAAAATTATAACGTCATGAAACAAAGCAATAACTGCACAAACACCATACTTCCAAGAACTAACTGGCTGAGAAACTTTACGAAAAGCCCAAGCAACATAAACAATAATAGCAATTAATACTAAAATTATTGAAGTGATTGCTCGACTACGTAAATCACGACCAACCGTTGGTCCAACCGAATCATAGCGCAACTCTTCTAACGACGGTTGACTATCAATTTTAGGCGATAATTCAGCTAGCTTACTCAAAACTTCTTGATGCTTAGCTTCGTCAATTGCTTGAAAACGCAATTTAATATCATTATCGCCAACTGGCTGAACGATTAAATTACTTAAACCAATTGGTGCTAAGCTCTCTTTGATACTGACAACTATTGGACGATCTTGAAGATAACGAACCTCTAAAACACCGCCGCCAACAAAATCAATTCCAAAACGCAACCCCCACACTGCGATAGCCGTGATTGACATGACTACTAAGACCGCTGAAATGGCTAACCAATATTTTCTTTTTGCAATGATCTGATACATATAATATGGTAATTAATAGCTTATTTTTCTTCAGTTTTGCCGATATTGGCACCGAATAACCAAAGCTTATCGGCCAATTTTGGATTTATTAGCAACCGCAATAAATTGCGAGTTACCACAATAGCACTAAACATTGATACTAAAACACCTAAAGCCAAAGTAATAGCAAACCCCTTAATTGACCCGGTTAGAAATTGAGTCAAAATAAAACAAGTGATTAAAGTGGTATAATTACCATCTCGAATCGATGGCCAAGCTCGACTAAATCCCTCATTAATAGCATTACCTAGCGGTTTTCCTGTTTTTAGCTCTTCCTTAATTCTTTCAAAAATCAAGACATTAGCATCAACCGCCATACCAATCGACAAAATAAAGCCAGCAATACCTGATAAAGTCATGGTAACCGGCCAAATTTTAAAAATAGCCATCAATAAAGAACCGTAAATCAGCAATGAAACAATAGAAAGTATTCCAGGTAGTCGATAAAAAATCACCATAAAAATAGCAACCATAGCTAAACCAATTAGACCGGCGGTCATACTATTATTAACTGATGATTGACCTAGACTAGCTCCAATAGTCTGTTGATTAACTAAATTAATCGGTGCTGGTAAAGCACCAGCGTTTAAACGCTGAGCTAATGTTTTGGCCTCAACGATATTAAATCGACCAGAAATAACCGCTTGTCCTCCAGTAATCTTCTGACTAACATTAGGTTGGCTAATAATATAGCCATCTAAAAATATAGCCACTGGTTTATCAATATTTCGCCCAGTAATATCTTCAAAGATTTTTCCACCCTCACTATCAAAATCTAAAGCTACTTCTGGTGAATTGTCTTGTGGGTTAAATTGAACAGCTGCTCGTTTTAAATACTTACCAGTTAACTCAGTGGTCTTCCATTCATCAATATTACCAAGAATATCAGCAATTGATTGAGTTTTAATAAAAATATGCCTCAATTTATAATCAGTCACTGGTCGCTCATCTTGCTTATAAATTAAATGATAACCAAATTGACTCTCCACTGGACCAGCAATTTCATCTTTACTCATAGACATAACTGCTTCTTCAAATTCTTTAACCATCGCTCCATTACTAAACCAACCCAATTCTCCAGCACTATCACGAGCCCCAGGCTCAGTTGAATTTTGCTTAACTAGTTCAGCAAAATTAGCACTAGTCGCCTCTTCTTTTAATTTACTAATCTTATCTAGGGCTTGTTGTTTATCTAAACCACTCTCACAACTAGTAGCTCCTTGATAACAAATCAATAAATGAGCTGCCTTAACCTCAACAACTGGTTGGCCATCTTGAGTTTTAGGACGCTTATCTTCAACTTTAACAATTTCATAGCCCTGCGAAGTTTTTTGTAAATTGGTATTAGTTTGACCAACTTCTAGTTTTTCAGCAATGATCACAATTTCTGGATTTTCTCGGCTAGAAATCCAACCTAGCGATCCACCATTAACTTTAGTATTTTCATCTTCACTAAAATCTTTGGCTAATTCTTCAAAATTACCACCAGATAAGACCTTACCCAAAACATCTCCAGCCTTAATCTCAGCTTTCTTATTATAATCATCCATTAACGTTTTTTCTTCATCAGTCAATTCTTTGCGCTCTTCATTTAATTCTTTAAATTGCAATAACGGAGTCTCACCAATCATTTTAATCGCCTGATTAACATCTTTGACTCCAGCTAATTCAACCGATATCTGATAATTTCCCTGGGCGGTTTTATTAATTTGAACATTCGGCTCACTAACACCAAACATATTAACTCTCCGCTCAATAACATCACGAGCCCCCTGGGCAGCATCTAATCGATCGCCAGTTGCGATGACCGACAAATCTAAATCATAGGTCAAACTGGTTCCACCGGATAAATCAAGCCCCAAACGGAAGGGTGCTTCTTTAATTTTTGGTAATGGTAAGCTGTGCTTGGCAACTAAATTATTATAATTTGGTCCCAGATTAACTAATAAGCTAGCTATCACCAAGACCGCTAATAGCCCGAAAAACTGCCAAGCGCGGCTTTTCTGTCTGACTGATGTCCTCATCTCTGTATGAGCCATAAACAATGTTTAAAAATAAATACAGCAAAAATTAAATTAACTAAAGTCAATTTAATCCCATCATAATTCATTTTATTAAAAAAATCAACGACTTAAAACGCCACCCCCAAAGGGGTGGCGTTTTAGTTATCAATCAACTATCGATCAGTTAGAAACTGTGAGTAGAGTGATTGTCCCAGTTGTTGGTTCGGGCGGGGCGATCAGTCAAAGGGCGAGCCTCATTGACAGTCACACGGCGTCCGGCGATTTCCTGGCCATTGAACATGTCAATTGCCTTCTGAGCTTCTTCCTCAGTAGCCATTTCCACGAAACCAAAACCTTTAGAGCGACCAGACATCTTGTCAATAATGACAGTGGCTGAGTCAACAGTTCCGGCTTTAGCAAATTCCTCTTTCAAGGCTTCGCTGGTAAGGCTGTAGGATAATCCGCCAACATATAATTTTTTGGACATACAAACTTGCGAACTTATACTTTTAATAAAAGTAAGTCGACCTATTTCTCGGCGACTTTTTAAGAGATCACACTAAGAAAAACTTACTTGCCCAGTATAGCACAAAAACCAGCTGGAGTCAAACTGACCACAGTCTAATAATTAATATAGATTATCTATCGATTTTCTAAATAATTCTTAATCCCCTCTAAAAGTCCAAAAATAAAAAAATCGCTCAACTCTGCTTTAGCCAAATCTAGCCACTGATAACCGGTATGCTCATGACTAATAGTTATTTTACCACCTAAATATTCAGCTTCAAAAAGAATATGTAAAATATTAATAGTTTTCCCGGTAACGCTAACAGTAGCAGGAATAAAATGACGAAAAATCGCCACTGGCTTTTTATTTAATTTAAATCTTATATCCCCAACTTCTTCGTTAATTTCTCGAGACAAAATTGAAATCAAATCAGTATTTAACTCATCTTCATCAATCCGACCGCCTGGCAAATCACAATAACCAGAATAATTGCCATCGTTCAAGGCCTTCAGGACCAAAGTCTCGCCCTTATCATTTTCTAATAAAACCTTGAGTGACACCTAATAAAGTCCTTTTTCTTGAGCCATATTATAACTTTAACAATCAATATGAATCAAAGCAGTTCTAATAGCTTCCTTGGTATAGCTTTTTCTGGTTAATCTTCCTTTAGTCACTATGCCGACTAACCCCTCGGCTGATCCAATTTTTTTATCCTTAGTTAAACCCGCTTTAAAGGCAGCGTCATTCATGTCTAACCCCTCGTTAACCATATAATCAACAACTTTAGTCGGTGCCTCCCAGGCTGAAGACAGTCCTAGATGATAGTTGCTACCATCAAAAATTGAGCACACACAAACATCCATATAGCCAGTTTTGGTAAATGGAACAGCCATCAAACCTGACTCTAGGCCAAAACTAAACTGGCAATCACTAAAAGCATTGCGCGACCTATTCATAGCCCCACTGATAGTTTCTTTCAAAGATTTCGGCTGATCGCTCACTTCAGAGGGAACACTAACAGCAACAACATTAGCTATTTTTAAATCAGGATAATCTTGAATTATTTCTCGTAAAGCTTCAACCTTAATTTGATTTTGTGAGGCTATTTTAATTATCATATCTCTAATAAAGCTTTAAAGAATATTATCACCTTTAATCTACTTAAAACACCTCCTGCCATTGCACCCCTGATTGAAAAGCATTTATATCTTCTTCAAATTGTTGACGAGTTGCTTTAATAATAATTGAATCCACATGCCAGCGACTAGGATCATCATTCAAGGCCTTCGCAAACCTCGCTTTATTCATATCAACCCAATCAGCTATAATTGAAAAACGAATTGAATCATCCTGTTTAATTAATTGACGCAAATAGCTCGTAAAATTGATTGGATCCAATTGATTAAATCTTAAACCAAGTTCTTCTGGAGTAATTTTTGAATCTTCCATTGTCTCCCCTAACTCAGTTCTTGAAAATTTTTCCATAGATTTATTGACATCTCTATATAAAGTAACTACACTTACTCTATCCGCAGAAAGAAATAACCGATTTTTCTGCTTCTCCTAAAAGGAGTGACACGGGCAAGGTTGCCGCAAGAATCAGAGGGTCAAGTAGTGACGAACGAACGACTACTGTGTTCGCATGAACAACCATGTACCACAAATCTCTGATAAACTCTTGCGGCTTTTTATTATCCACAGCACTTCTTATATTTCTTACCACTACCGCAAGGACAAGGATCATTACGACCAACCTTGTGACCATCATCATCTTTAAGCTTGGTCGCCACTGGAGCAACCGCAGTTTGTCCACTAGCGTTAAAAACTATCTTTTTAGGTTGATCAGCCCCAGCAATCATTTGACCAAGTGCCTGTTGATTACTACGACTAAAATCAACTATCTTAAAGATAGAATAAACTACTTGTTTTTGAATTAGAGAATTAAGCTCATGAAATAAACGATAAGCCTCTTTTTTATATTCGACCAAAGGATCGCGCTGACCATAACCACGCAAACCAATACCACGGCGCATATAGTCCATAGCGTCCAAATGATCCATCCATAAACTATCAATTGATCTAAGTAGCACTGACTTCTCAATAGCCAGCCAATCTAAATTTAAATCTTTCGATAAAGATAATAACTCCTGATAAGCTTGATGGACCAAATCAATTAAATATTTAACAATCGCATCGCGATAAATTATTTTATCAGCCTTGGCCGCTGATTTTTCACCCAATGCCATAATATCTTTAATCAAATCAGCCGAATCTAAGTCGATTATCGTACTCATGACCTGACCAATCTCTTGAATATTCCAATCATCAGTACTTTCTGTTTGAGTATGAAAAATAATTACCTGTTCAATTTCAGCATCAATCATTTCCAAAACCAAATCGCTCAATGGGGTGATTATTAAATCATCTTTTGCTTGTTCTGGCTCGGCTTCACTTAATTGTAAAATCTGCCGACGTCGACGATAAATACTTTCCCGGTGTTTATTAATAACATCATCATATTCGACCAAATGTTTACGCAAATCAAAATTATTACCTTCAACTCTTTTTTGGGCCGACTCAATTGATTTAGAAACAATACTATTTTCAATCGGCATATCTTCCGGCAATTTAAGGGTGGTCATAATCCGCTTAAGCCGATCGCCACCAAAAATTCTCATCAAATCATCTTCAGTCGAAATATAAAACTGACTAGAGCCAGAATCACCCTGACGACCAGCACGACCCCGCAGTTGGTTATCAATTCGTCTAGCTTCGTGTCGTTCAGTACCAATAACATGCAATCCACCTAATTGACGAATTTCTTCTTGTTCTGAATCAACTGGCGGGTTACCACCTAAAATAATATCAACACCTCGACCAGCCATATTAGTAGCAATTGTTACTGCTCCTTTGCGACCAGCTTGAGCAATAATTTGAGCCTCACGATCGTGATTTTTAGCATTCAAAACTTCAGCCTGAACTCCTTGTTTAGCTAATAAATCAGCCAAAACTTCACTCTTTTCAATAGAAATAGTACCAACCAAAACTGGTTGACCTTTAATTTGTCGATCTTTAATATCATTAGCCACGGCCTGAAATTTACCAACCTCAGTCGCGTAAATTAAATCATTATTGTCTTGACGAACATTGGGCCGATTAGTCGGGATAACCACTGTTTCTAAATTATAAATCTTGGAAAATTCTTCGGCCTCAGTCAAAGCCGTACCAGTCATACCAGCTAACTTTTCATACATACGAAAATAATTCTGGAAAGTAATCGTTGCTAATGTCCGACTCTCTTTTTGAATAACCACTCCTTCTTTAGCTTCAATCGCTTGATGCAAACCCTCACTATAGCGACGACCATGCATCATGCGACCAGTAAATTCATCAACAATAATTACTTCACCGTCTTTAACGACATAATCTTTATCTCGCTTAAAAAGAACTCGAGCCTTAAGAGCTTGCTCAATATGCATAACTTCACGAACACCACCTTCAACATAAATATTATCAACTCCCAACCATTTTTCCATTTTATTAATACCAGCTTCAGTTAGGGTTGCTGCTCTCATTTTTTCATCAACATTATAATCAGTTGCTTCATCTAAACGAGCAACCAATTCAGCAAATTTATAATACTTATCCGTTGAATCTTCACCAGCACTAGAAATAATTAATGGGGTTCTGGCCTCATCAATTAAAATAGAATCGACTTCATCAACAATGGCATAATGCAATGGTTTTTGCACCATCTGATCTTGATTATTAACCATGTTGTCACGCAAATAATCAAAACCAAATTCATTATTAGTCCCATATAAAACATCACAGGCATAGGCTTCCCGCCGACTAATCGGTCGAAAATGACTCAACCGTTCATCATATTGACTATCATCATTAAAGTCTGGATCATATTTTAGGGCTTGTTCATGAACAATTACTGCTGTAGTCAAGCCTAAATAGTGGAAAACTTGCCCCATCCAGCCAGCACCAACTTTAGCTAGATAATCATTAACTGTTATTAATTGAACACCACGACCAGTTAAAGCATTTAAATACAATGGTAATGTCGCCACTAAAGTTTTACCTTCACCAGTCTTCATTTCAGCAATTTGTCCACGATGTAAAATTATGCCACCAATTAATTGGACATCAAAATGTCTCTGACCAATCGTCCGTTTAGCCGTCTCACGCATCAAAGCAAAAGCTTCGGGTAAAATATTATTAAGATATTGATCAGCCCCCACCGGACCCTTATCAGCTAAAATTGACTGATACTCTTGTTTGAACTGAAAACTACGTTGACTGATTTGCTCTTCAGATAATTTAATAATATCTTCTTCTAAATCATTAACCGCTTTAATAATCGGTTGCAGATCTTTAATAATTCGTTCGTTGGGATCGCCCAAAATCTTTTGGAAAAAACTCATAATCTAAATTTATAACTATTGGATAAGACCGGACTAGGTCAGCCGGTTCTTTTTATTATAGTGCAAATAAAGCAAAACGCAAGCCATTGGCTTGCGTTTTGATAAACTATTTTTTAAAACAAAGGTCATTAGCGCCCTTGTCTTTTTTGCTTATATTTAATAATCATTTGGGCTAGATGATCTTTAACTTTTTCAATTGCTTTATATAGGTCAGGTTCGGTTTTTTCAATTCTTAATAATTCACCTGGTAATTCTAAGTTAATTTCAGCTCTAAATATATCACCATTTTGATGATGGCGAGTAATCATTTCCACCTGAAAATCACAAGCGATTGGTTGTAAATCCCCCAAATATTTTTCTAACATAACTAATTTTTTTTCGATATATTCAGTAATCGCTGGTGTTAATTGAAAATTACTAGCTTTGATATTGGCTTGCATAGATATATCATTAAATAAATAAACTATTTTTGACGACTATTTGTTTTTTTAGGACTGGTTGAGGCTTGTAGTCGCAAAGCCTGTTGAACTGTTTTACCTTCATAAATTATAGCCGACAATACTTTCAGTCGACGATTGGCTTCAACTAAAGAACATTGATGAATATTACGACCGATAGCCAACCCGGCGGCTCCGGCTTGAATCTGATAATTAGCATCAGTAAATATCTTATCAGCAGCTTGACTAGATCCACCAGCAAAAACCACCTTAGTTAATCCAGCTGCTTGAACAATTCTTTTAATATTTTTAGTGTTCAATGGTTTAGGTGATTTTAATTTAACAAAATCAGCCCCCAGACTAATGGCTACCCCAGCGGCTCCAGCAATTACTTCTGAACTATTTTCATTCTTAACATTAACTCCCTTAGGATATATCCAAAGAATTGCCAATAAACCATTATCATGAGCTTCTCTAACTATTTCAGCAGCTTCAGCTAACATCCGTCCTTCATATCGACTACCCAAATAAATAGTATAGCCCACCCCAACCAAATTAAAACCAGCCTGCTTAGACAATTCAATCGACTGATCAATACTAGCCAGACAATGACTATCCGGATCATCAGCTGTCAAATTTGTCTTACCGTTTAATTTAATAACATAATTAATTTGGCGGTAATTAGCAGCATAACGACTAGCTAAACCATAATGAACAGCAGCTGCACCAATTGGTGCCTGATTAGCAATTTGAAAAAAATGTTCAGGATCATTATCGGCCAAATCAATGTTTGGACCAAAAAAATCTTCATTAAGATGTTCAATTCGCTGATCACCAGCCAGCAATAATAATCGACCAGTTCCGTAAGTTAACCGTCGCCAATTATTAAAATAAAGATTGCGTCGATACTTCGGCACATCAGCCGGATAATTTAATTGGCTTGAATTTTTGGACATAATTTAATCAATTAAACTTTAATTGATTAAATTATATCATAAACTTGGCTTTCCCGACAATTTTCTATATAATAAATAAATCGCCTTAATCGCATTTTATTTTATGCAAAAAACCAAATCAACTTTTTATCTGATTTATTGTCTGGTGTTTATTACCACTATAACCGAAGCAATAACCGGCTATATCCAATCATCATACTTAAACCGCTTTTTGCCCCTAGGTTATATCGGACTATTTTTATCATTAGTAACAATTATAACCCTATTCGCTTCACTAGGTTATCCGCGATTGGTGCGACGCTATTCAACTTATCGATTAACCATAATCACCTATTTTTTGGCTATTTTGGCTAGTTTTGTCATGTCAGCCGAAACAGCCCCCTGGCTCATTTTAACTGCCTTTATAATTCGTTACCTGTCTTTCATTTTTATATTAATTAATATGGATATTCTCTTAGAGAATATTTCCGATGATGGTTGCACTGGATTGATTAGAACAAAATATTTAACAGCTATGAACATAGCTTGGCTCATTTCTCCAATCTTAATGAGCAAAATTGTTGGAATCAATAATGATTATTCCAAAATATACTATATTGGTGGCTTAATTTTAATGCCGGCCCTATTTTTACTAATTTATAAACGACGACAATTAATTGATGCTAAAAATCATTATCACCAACAAAATATTGGGAAAACTATCGGTCAACTAATCGGTCACCGCGATCGACGCGGTATTTTTTTATCATCATTGTCATTACAATTTTTTTATTGCTTAATGAATTTATACGTACCAATTTATCTACACCAAACTATCGGCCTGAGCTGGTTAACCCTTGGTCTTATCTTTACGGTCATGCTTCTGCCCTTTGTTTTAATACAATTACCGGCCGGTATTATTGCTGATAAATTTATCGGTGAAAAAGAAATGTTAATTGCTGGCAATATTATTATGATCATTTCAGTAATTGCCATCTTTTTTGCTAAAACCACCAATCCGATTATCTGGGGAGCTCTATTATTTCTTAGCCGAATCGGCGCTGCCCTAGCTGAGAGCATGCAAGAAACATATTTTTATAAAAAAATCGACAGCCGTGATATGGCTTTAATCAATTTATACCGACAAAATCGACCATTAGGTTGGTTAATCGCCTCCCTAGCTGCCTTTACTACTCTTAGCTTTTTCAATTTACCAATAATTTTCTTGGTTTTAGCTGGCAGCTTAACCATTGGCTTAATTCCAATAATGACTATCCGCGATACTCGCTAAGCTAAATAATCTTTAGCCGATAATTTGTCTGGCCAATAATTTTGTCCAGCGTCACTTTCGATTGGAGTATATTTATAGCCCTGGCCATAACCAAGTTGTTTAGCTAATTTAGTGCTAGCATTCAATAAATGAAGTGGCACCGGCAAAGCACCAAATTGATTAACATCATCTGAAGCTCGTTGATATGCCTGATAAGCAACAATACTTTTAGTTGATTTAGCTAAATATATTACTGTTTGAGTTAAAATAACTTTACATTCTGGTAAACCAATTTGCCGACAAGCCTCAAAACAACTAGTGGCTAGAAGTAAGGCAGTATTGTTAGCTAAACCAATATCTTCACTAGCAAAACGAACCAACCGTCTAGCAATATAAATTGGATCTTCTCCGGCCTCCAACATTCGAGCTAACCAATAAACCGCAGCACTAGCCTGATTACCACGCATTGTTTTATGGAGTGCTGATATTAAATGATAGCGTTCATCACCAACCTGATTATAACTAAAAACAATTTGTTGACTAATTTTATCAATATTTTCTAAATTAATCGTTAGCCCAGTTTTAGCAGCTGCCTCAATTAAATTAAGGGCTAAACGAGCGTCACCATCGGCAATTTGAGCAATCCTAACTAAAGCTGGTTGGTCAGCTTTAATTTTTAATAATCCTAAGCCATTCTTTTTGTCTTTTAAAGCTCTTTTCAAAAGACCAACAATATCTTCAGTAGTCAATTGTTTAAAAACCACAACCTGACAACGAGATAACAAAGCAGCATTAACTGAAAAACTCGGATTTTCAGTGGTAGCCCCAATTAAAATAATAGTACCATCTTCGACATAGGGCAAAAGTGCATCTTGCTGACCACGATTCCAACGATGAATTTCATCAACCAATAAAATAGTTTTCTGATCAGCAATCTGATTACCTCTAGCCTGATCAATAACTTGACGTAACTCTTTCAACCCACTAGTAACGGCCGATAAGGCAATAAAATCAGACTTTAAACTATTGGCAATAATTTTAGCTAAAGTAGTTTTACCACAACCAGGTGGACCCCAAAACAACAAAGAGGGTAAATGTCCATTGGCTAAAGACTGACGTAAAAAAGATTGTTGACCAATAATATCTTCTTGACCAACAAAATCATCTAATTTATTCGGCCTCATAATACTAGCTAGTGGTTCAGTCATAAAATTTATTGTGAGTGTTTGCTTTTTTTGCTACAATCTCATTGTATGACTACTAAACCTTTTCCGCAACCCATTCCCTTTGTTAAAATGCTTGGTCCAAGCTTCGTGATTCTAGCTCTAGGTCTAGGATCAGGCGAAGTTATCTTATGGCCATATTTAGCGGCCAATTATGGCCTAGGCATTGTCTGGGGAGCTTTACTGGGATTAACTTGCCAGTATTTTATTAACATGGAGATTGAAAGATACGCTCTAGTTAAAGGCGAAAGCGTTTTTAGCGGACTAGCCAGACTATGGCCCTGGATCCCCTATTGGTTCATCTTATCCACCTTTCTTGGCTGGGCTCTACCGGGCATTGTCGCCGCTAGTGCTCAAATATTTGGGCATCTGCTAGGTATCCAAGATTTTCGCTGGCTGGCTATCGGTATTTTATTAGCTATCGGGGGTATTTTAACTTTCAATCAAAGTGTCTATAAAACTTTGGAAAAAATAACTAGAACTATTATTTTAGTTGGTGTGCCTTGTCTATTAGTTTTAGCTATAATTTTAGCCAAGCGCAGCGATTGGTTTGATTTACTAAAAGGCATTGTCGGTCGCGGCTTGGATTATCAATGGTTACCGCGTGGAGCCAATCTAGCGGCTTTTTTAGCTGCTTTTGCTTATTCAGGAGCTGGTGGCAACCTTAATTTATCACAATCAATTTACATTAAAGACAAGGGTTACGGCATGGGACTTTATGCTCAAAAACTGGGTGGCTTATTCACCTCTAACCAAGAACAAATTATTAACTTATCCGGCACTGATTTTGTTGTTAATGATAAAAATTTATCACACTTTAAAAAATGGTGGCGAATGATTAGCTTGGAACATTTGCTAGTCTTTTGGCTAATTGGCTTCTTATCCATGGCCTTTCTAATGATATTATCATATAGCACCGCTTTTGGATTAGGCGGTAATCATGAAGGTATTGGTTTTATTTTTAATCAAAGCCAATTAATTGGCCGAACCCTACCCCCCTGGATTAGTGTTGGATTCTTGGCTTTACTGGGTTTAATGCTAGCCCAAACCCAGCTTGGTGTACTTGATTCAACTTCTCGAATTATGTCAGAAAACGCTGCTTTAATTAAATTAAAAAACAGTCAGGATAAACGACTAAATCTATCTAAAATTTATTACCGCTTCTTGTGGGGTCAAATTATTTTCGGCATTACCTTGTTTTTACTTAATTTCCATGAACCTAAACAGCTAATAATCACCGGCGCTATTATCAATGCCATGGCGATGTTTATTCATATTGGCTTAGTTAATGTCGGTAATTGGAAAATACTTCCCAAAAAAACCCAACCAGGTTGGATTAGGCGAATAATTATGGCAATAATTTTCTTACTCTTTGCCGCTTTTGGTTTTATAACACTTAATAGTTATTTATAGTTATTCCGCTCTAAGTGCTTCCACTGGATCTAATTTAGCTGCTTTTTGAGCTGGTCTAAGTCCAAATAATAATCCGCAAGACAGAGCAAAAACAATGGCGGTTACAATCCCTGACCAAGGCATAGTAAAATGCCAAACTATACCAAAATGATTAGCTATTAGACTCAATAACCATGACAAAATAATTCCTAACAATATACCAATAAGCGATCCCCAAATAGTTATTAAAACAGCCTCAACTAAAAATTGGCCAACAATATCACGATAAGTCGCTCCCAAGGCTTTGCGTAAACCAATTTCTGGAGTACGTTCAGAAACAGTTACATACATAATATTCATAATACCAACACCACCAACTATTAAAGAAATAACAACAATAGCTAATAATAACAAGGTAATCGCATTAGTAACCACATTGAGAGTATCCATCAATTCATCCATAGTAGTCACTCGAAAATCATCCTTAGCTGGATCATCAATATTATGACGCTCTCGCAATAATAACTTAATTTCTTCAGCAGTTTCATCAGCCCGATTGATGTCCTTAAGTTGATGCATCATATACAAAACATAATCAACTCCCAAAATTCTTTTTTGCAATGTTTTTACTGGCAAATAAACTGTTTTATCAAAATCAATCATACTAACCACCCCGCCCCGTTCTTCTAAAACACCAATTACTTGAAATTTATTATTACCTATTTTTACCGATTGACCAACAGCCGGTTGATCACCAAATAAATCCTGTCGCAATTGGTAACCCAATACAACAACCATTGCCTGATTTCGATCCTCTTCAGCAGTAAAAAAGCGACCCTCAACTGGTCGACTTTTTTTATCAATCTCAGTATAAGGTGCACTAATACCAAATAAAAAAACTCTCTGGTTCTGACTTTGCCAACTAACTTTTTGTTGACCTAAAATAGCACCATAACTTTGACGAATATTATCCAATCGATCAATTGCCTCCATATCACTAAGCTTCAAAGTAGTTACTTGAGCTAATGGAGTAGTGTTTTTTTTGCTAGGCACTTTAGTTTCTGTCTGAATGGTGTCAGTTCCATAAGAAGCAACTTCACCAGTGATCAGACTACTAATACCATCACCAGCGGCAAAAACAACCACAATAGCGGCAACACCAACAATTATTCCTAAAACCGTTAAACTGGTCCTAAGTATATTTAAGCGTAGTGACCGAATTGATAATTGGATAGCAGTATTTAGTCTCATATTATTCGTAGCGCAAAGCCTCAATTGGGTCTAATCGACTGGCTCGCCTCGCTGGATATAATCCAAAAATTATACCAATAATCATTGAAATAACAACCGCTAATAATAGGGCTGGCACAGAAATAACAAAAGACCATTTATATTCCAAAAGATTAGCAATGGTGGCCACCAAATAAGAAATGACTATTCCACCAATTATCCCAATCAAGCCGCCAAATAAAGTTAAAAAAATTGATTCTAATAAAAATTGCCTTAAAATCTGATTACTGGTTGCCCCAATAGCCTTACGCAAACCAATTTCTCTGGTTCGCTCAGTAACGCTCACTAGTAAAATATTCATAATACCAATACCCCCAACTAATAGTGACAAAGCCGCCATAGCCGCTAAAAAATATTTTAAAGCATTGGTAATCGTAGTGATCATAGCAATTGCATCACGAAAACTGCGAACTGAAAAATCATCATCAATTGCCTCAATTATATTATGCTGTTCTCGCAAAGTTTGTCGAATTTCTTCCATGGCCTGATCAACATCACCATCTGGCGTTAATCTTAATCTGATCGAACTAACATAATCCACTCCAGCAATCATTTTTTGTACAAAGGTCAGCGGTGTAAAAATTTGATCATCATAATCCTGAAAAGCTACTTTGCCACGACTTTCCAGAATACCGATAACTTCTAGTGTCTGATTTTTGACTTTAATTTTTTGACCAAGTGGATCAGTTGGTCCAAACAATTCATCGGCAACCACGCTACCCAATACCGCAACTCGCGATGCGCTATTAACTTCTTCCTCAGAAAAAAATCGGCCGTATTCAATAGCACCACCCTCCACCTCTAAATAATTAGCAGTTACACCATTTAATGTTGTATCATAATCATTATTTCGCCAACTAGTATTAACCTGAACCTGATAATAAGCCGCCACTGCCTTAACATTGGTCACATTTTTAGCCTCACCTAAGGCTTTAGCGTCACTATATTTTAAAGTAGTCACAGTAATGCCAAAAGCTTGGCTAGGCGGACCATTCTCGTCGGATTGACCAGGTAAAACACCGATTAAATCACTGCCAAAACCCTCTAATTGGTTTAAAATAAGCGATTGAGCTCCAGCACCAACTGACATAATTAAAATCACCGCACCTACCCCAATAATGATTCCTAACATGGTTAAAAAACTGCGGACCTTATTACTTATTAGGGCCCGCCAAGCTAAAACCAAAGATTGTTTAACGTCATCAATCATAAAACTACTTCAAAATCTGACCATCATCAGCCGTTCGCCGATTAAGCACCAACTCATCACCGACTAAATTACCATCACGAACTCGAATAATTCGTTGAGCATGTTCAGCAGTAAAAGTTTCATGAGTCACCAAAATAATTGTCCTACCCTGTTTATTTAAATCTTGAAGAATTTTCATAATCTGATTACCCGATTTAGAATCTAAATTACCAGTCGGTTCATCGGCAAAAATAATATCTGGATTATTAACCAAGGCTCGAGCAATCGCTACACGCTGTTTTTCTCCACCAGAAATCTGATTAGTAAAGTAATTAAGCCGATGACCTAGCCCAACACTAGTTAGAACCTCAGTGGCCCGCTCATTCATTTGAAGTTTATTTTTAGAATATAGTAATGGCAATTTAACATTGTCTAAAACACTGGTTCTAGCTAATAGATTAAACGCTTGAAAAACAAAACCAATGCTATGATTACGTAAACCGGCTAATTGGTCATCAGATAATTCACTAATATTTTGATCATTAAAAAAATATTGACCACGAGTCGGCCGATCTAATAATCCCAAAATATGCATTAAAGTCGATTTTCCTGAACCAGATGGTCCCATAATCGAAACAAATTCTCCCCGATTAATATTAAAACTGATATCATTTAAAGCATCGGTAACTAAATCACCACTTTCATAGGATTTGCCTAGGTTCTTCAATTCTATCAATATTTGATTGGCCATAAATTATCTACTATTCAATTGCTTCTTTGTTATTCTTAGGGTATTTAATAAAAGTAATTATCTGCTCACCAGTCTGAATATTACCAATTGATTCAACCAGGCCATCATCACCCCGTAATCCAACAGTTATTGGAACATCTTCAACTTGATTATTTCTTAAAACTCGAACAATTCTCAAACCATCACCTTTTTCAATAATTGCTCGGCTAGGTACTTTAATCACATTATCCCGTTGATCAGTAGTAATTGTAACATTAGCAGTCATTCCCGCCTTGATTATAATCTGACGATTATTAGTCAATTCTTTAATCTCCTGAGAATTATTAAAACTAACTTTTACTTTATAATAAACCACATCTTGAATAACGGTTTGGGCTGGTTCAATAAAATAAACCTGACCATGAAAAATATCATCAGGACCAAAAGCATCCAAGGTAATTTCAGCTTGATTACCAATTTTTATTTTATTAATATCCGATTCAGTTACATCAACTTCAATATTAAAATTATTATTAACTAAAACAGTAATTAAAGCTTTACCGGCTGGCGAAAATTGTTCACCAATCTCATAATTAACCTGAGTAACCATACCATCTAGCGGTGCCACTAATCGACTATCGTCAATTTGTTTTTGAACGCTAGCTAAATTAGCCTGAGCTTGGCTAATTTGCCCCTGAACTAAAGCAATATCAGCACTACGGGCCGGTGCTCTAGTATTATTAAGTTGAGCTTGAGCTACCTCAACTGCTTTAATTGCACTATCTAATTGAGATTGAGCAACACTAATTTGACGCTCACTAGCTAAACGTATGTTGACCAAATTATTTTGAGCAGCCAATTGAGCACTATCTAAATTAACTTGAGCTTGATTAAGATTATCTTGAGCCACTAAAACAGAGGTTTCATTAGTCATTTGAGCATTATAATATCCTTGCCGGGCCGATTCAACCGCGGTTATAGCACCATTAATTTGATTACTTTGACTACTGATAATTCCCTTATAATTATCCAATTTAGCTTGAGAAAAACTATTACTAGTAATAGTCGCCTCAAGCATAGAATAGGAATAATTTAAAGCTTGGGCAGTTCGATTTAAAAATTGTTTAGTCTTGTCCGCTGCTACACTAAAAGAATCACTACCTAAAGTTGATTTAGCTAAAGCCACCGCCTGACTAGCAGCTGAATAATCTTCCAAAGACAGGTCTCGAGTATTTTTAGTTTTTTGCAAATAAGAGCTATCCTTAACACTTAAAACATATTTAGCAGCATCATCATTAAGAATTGTATTAATATTATCTAGAGCTATTTTAGCAGCCAATATTTTATCGCTAAAAACAATTAGACCAGAACTACGACTATTATCAATATTTCTTTGACCAGTTCTTTGAGTATTGGTCAAATTAGTCTGAGCTGTTACTATCGCTTGTTCTTGACTGGTTATTGTATTAGCACTACTGTCCATGAGATCATATAAGCTCTTTTCAGCTTGTTTAATGTTTTCAGTTGCCGTTTTTTTAACCTTATCTAGCTCAGATTGAGCCATTTTTTGGTTAGTTAGAGCCTGATTAACACTAGATTGATTAACCGCGATAGTTTGCTGACTAGCTCCCGATAATAATTTATTTAAATTAGCTTGGGCAATCTGCAAACCGGCTTCAGCCTCATTTTTTCTTAATATAAGTGCACTATAATCTAGCTCAGCCAATAATTGACCAGCTGAAATATTATCTCCGGTTTTTATCATCAGATCACTAATCCGGCCAGCCGACAAAAAATTTAAAGCCAATTCTTTAACTGGCTTAACTGTACCAGTTAAACTGACCGTTTGGCTTAATGGACCAACTTCAGCTTGAATTGTTGTATATTGAGGTTGCTGATTTTTTTTATTTTGCCAAACAATTAAAACAATTATTGTTAAAACTAATATTGCAACAATGCTTAACCAAATTTTCTTACGTTTTTTCATAAAAGTATTTTTTTCGAATATCCTTTATTATAACAGACATTAATTTATAAAGGCAACAAAAACCCCGAACTAGTTCGGGGTAATTTATTATATAAAGAACTTTTCAACCATCGATACTCTAACTGATTTATAACAATAAGAAAATGTTTGACCATATTCAAACGGATTATTATTATAATTTTGCTTATGAATTAGAGCACAAAAAAACTTCGGACACTTACCGCAACAAATTTCCCAGATTCTTTCATTAATTAGTTCCCAAGAGATAATATAACCACGGGGTAACCAATTATCAATGATTTGCCCTATAATGTCTTCCTGGGTTAAACCTAATTGAGCCTCTTGCCATCGACAATTAAAAACAATTTGCCAGGCCATTTGTTTGTGGGCCGTATTAAATAACTCATCCGACATTAATAGAACCTGAGCACAGATTTCTTCTGGCAGTAAATTAAGAAACAGTGTGTGCCAAGCGTCATGAATACGCCAAGGCACTCTTTTCAAATTAGCTTTGGACGAGTCTCCACCCCGACTACGCGGAATAAGATGATGAACAGTAGACTTGTTACCATTGCTACTCACAACCTTTCCTCCTTAATCAATCCAATTTCAAGTTTTACAAGGTACTAAGGATACTATTCTTAAAATAAAACTTTAAATATTTTTTGTAAACCCCATAGCCACAAAACTAATTTTCAATTATAATGAAATTGATAAAATAAAATATATGACTTATCTCTATTTATTGTTAGCCCTAATTATTATTACTGGCGTATCTCTAGTTGGAGTTACAACCCTAAATTGGTCATCAACTAAGATTACCAAAATAAATTTTTGGTTAATCAGTATCGCCGCTGGATCATTGATTGGCGATAGCTTCTTCCATCTACTACCCGAAGCAATTGAACATCAAGCTGGTTTATCACCCTGGCTTTATTTAACCGCTGGTTTACTGGGTTTCTTTATTTTAGAAAAAATAATTCATTGGCGACATTGTCATATACCAACCTCTGACAATCATCCTCACCCACTGGGAGCTATGAATATCATTGGTGATTTTTTCCACAATTTTTTAGATGGATTAGTTCTAGCTAACGCTTTCTTGGTTAGTCCAATGCTTGGCTTAGGTGCCGCCATTGCTATTTTTATTCATGAAATACCACAAGAAATTAGTGATTTTGGTATATTATTACACGCTGGCTATTCACGAATTAACGCTATTAAACTTAATTTTTTATCATCTTTATCAGCCTTTCTGGGTGCCGCAATAGTTCTTATTTTTCAACATAATTGGCAAACTGCTAATTTACTAGCTTTTACCGCTGGCGGCTTTATCTATATTGCCACTGCCGATCTATTGCCGGAAATGCAAAAAGAAACCACCTGGCAAAAATCAACCAAACAATTGATTGGCCTGTGCATTGGAATTTTTATTATGCTAGCTATTAAATTATTTTTAGAATAAATATGGAGTTAACCTACCAATCAATCAAGCAAAATCAGAAAATTAATGATTTCATTCGAGCTACAGAAAAATACTTAGATCAACTTGGCTTTACCGATCATGGTTTTAGACACTTAACAATTGTGGCTGATCGAGCTAAAAAACTAGCTCGCCAATTAGGCCTTACCACTCAAGAGCAAGAATTAGCAGCTATCGCTGGATATTGTCATGATCTGGGTAATTTTATGGGACGAGAAATGCATCATTATTGGTCAGCCCTACTTTTTTCTCAAGTTATATTGCCAACCACCGAACAAACTCCATTAGTAGCCGAAATAATGCAAGCAATTGTTAACCACGATAGTAATAATTTAAAAACTGATGACAAAATTGCCGCCGTACTTATTTTGGCCGACAAATCCGATGTCCATCGCAGTCGAGTTAAGCAAAAAAAACTAGATAAAATCAAAGAAGACATTCATGATCGGGTTAATTATGCTGCCAATGATAATAATTTATCTGTTAATCACAAAAATAAAGAAATTCTATTAAAATTGAAAATTGACACTAAACAAGTTGACCCAATTGATTATTTTCAAATATTTATTGACCGAATGACTCAATGTCGTCAAGCTGCTAAATTGTTTAACTATAAATTTGTCTTGATTATTAATGGTTTTCGCTTTTAAACAATACCAGGCCAAAAATTAATTACCAAACCATCAAAACCAACTAACCAAATTTCCAAAAATCCACTATTCGCTAACAGCGATAAATTATTTTTTTGCCAAACCGTGAAATCAGCAGTCTCTAATTTATCAATAAAATCAAGTAATAAGATTAAGTCGGCTTTCTTTTTAGGCGAATATAATTTTTGTTTACGTTTAATTGCTGCCGACAATGAACCGAGGTCAACTCTAGTTAACTGCAAACGAAGCGGTCGACCAGACTCACCGTCACGATAAACATAAACATCAACTTCATTTTGAAAATAATTAGGTTTCAACTCAGAATAACTCGACTGATTAACTTCATTATAAAATGGTAACCAACGCTTAACACATTCCAGTTCAGCGGTTTTTTGTCGATCATTATGACTATTAATTTTACCAGCTATTTTAATCATATTAATCAATAATGATAATCTTTTTGAGCACCAATCATTAGTCCCCGATATAATTGCTCTAATAAAAGAACTCTGGCTAATTCATGTGGCCAGGTTAATTTAGACAAAGATATTTTTCCATCAATTTTTAATAAATCAGCTTCTAGACCAGGCGCTCCACCAATAATTAAAATAACCCGGCGACCACTACTATCCCAATTACCTAACATCTTTGACCAGGCTATTGAATCAATTTCTTGACCTGACTCAGCTAATAGATAAGCACTATCATTAGGATATTTTTTTAAAAAATCAACCAGTCGCAAACTATCTTGATGACGAGCAATTTTAGCCTGACCGATTGCAAAACGACCACCAGATAATTCAACCGACTTTATTTTAGCCAACCGTTGAATACGCTGAAAATAATCATCAGCTAATTGTCGACAGGCTAATGACCTTATTGAACCAATTGAAACTATCATCAAATTTAACATGTCTTTTATCGACTACTGGTTAAAGAATAAGCAATGCTTGAAATTAAAATCAAAGCAATAATAGCCGCCATTACTCGATAAAATATACCAACGATTAATTTCCATTCTATCGGACTAAAAGTAATGATTATTATTCCAAAGAAATTATAATATTTTCTCCAGCCAAATAATCATTAGTTTCTCTTTCTAAATTAAATACCAATCGATATTTATCATCAACTAACAGACTATAAGAATAAGGTTGTTTAGTTTTAGGATCACTGGGCATTGGTGATAAATAAATTTTACCCGATGGACCCGAAAACGGCTGGGGTGGTTCTGATAAATTAACCGGATAACCACCCTCTACCTCCTTATAGTAATTCAAGGCCTGACGAATCATATAAACATCAGCTAAGCGACGCGCATCTCGTGCTCTAGCTCGAGCATTCTCCATAGAAACATAGGCCAAGGTAGAAATTATTGCAATAATAAAAATAACTACTAATAATTCGAGTAAAGTAAAACCGGACAGTTTATTTTTCTTGATAATCATAATTTATTTGAATTAATAATACTTATTATACAAAAAAAATAAGTTATTACCAAACACCCTACTAAACCAAGCAATTGACAAGCTAGCCAGCTCATTCTACAATAACAGTCGGTCAAACTATTATACCGGCTCGCCGGATTTTTAGCCAAGCTTACTAGGTCCAATCAGGCCGATAAGGGGCACCCCCCTTGCTGATTGGGCCAAACCAAGACAGCTTGGCGATAGTTTGACCGCTCGGGGTGTCCCTTTTTGGCAAAAAAATACCGAACTAAGTCGGTATTTTATTTTTATTAATTAACTAGCTTTAAAATTACTATTTGATAATAATAATCGATTTAGGGGATAATCTTCCTGGTACTCGACGCCGGCCAAAAAATCCATTACCACCTTTAATTGGCATAATTCCCCTGGCCTCAAATCGATTAATCGCTGTTACTTTACCACTCAAACCAATCGGTTGATTAATTAATCGATTAAAATCAATTACTGGTAAACCAACTAGCTGATTAATTCGACTAATATCGACCAACCAACTATTATTTTGAGAGTCAATCAAGCTTAATTGTTGGTTTTTAGAGCTATAATCAACCATTATCCCAGCCAAACGACCACGATCATTATCTAGCCAAAAACTAACCCGTGGATTAATAACATATTCATAAAAAGGTAATTCACGACCCAAAATATTATCAATTGTTCGACTAAGCCCCAAATTATAAAAAACCAATCCACCAACTAAACTAATAATCACCACAATTAAGCTAATCAGCCAGGGTGAATAACGATAGCCATTTTCAGTTTTCTTTAGGTTAATATAGGCCAGATAAATTAAAATAGCTGAAGTGATTAACCAAAAAAACGGTATCGCTAATAACAAAAATTCAGCTAAACTAAAACCGATTCGTCGATGAGCTGCCAAATTATTATCAGCCGCTAAATAAATAAATAAAGCTGATGAAATTGAACCAAATAATAAGGTTAGACCACCGGCTAGCCAGATACTATAATTCTTCAATAAAAATAACCAGCGTGGTCTTGGCCAAATTTTTCTATTTTTAATTTGATCAATTATTTTTTGATCAAATTCTTTTCCTTTTATCATATTTTTTCAATTTTAAAAAATTATCACGCAATTCTTTTTTAGCTCGATCTAACATTGATCCAACCGTCCCAACTGGTTTACGGATAATATCAGAAATCTCCTGATAACTCTTTTCTTCAAAAAACCTTAAAAAAATTACTTCCCTATATTTAGATTTTAATCTAAAAATAGCTTGACTAATCTTCTGATGACTTATTTCTCTATCGATTATATCTATAGCGTTAATATCGGTTATTAATTGTCTAGAAATATTTTCATCTAAAACATCAGCATGTCCTTCAGGACGAACACTAACCTTACGATGATGACTAAATACTTGATTACGAGCGATTGCATAAATCCAAGAAGAAAATTTCATCTTCCGATTAAAATTATTAAGATTAAGATAAACTTTTAAAAAAATATCCTGCAATAAATCTTCAGCGTCTTCGTCGCGAATATTAGTTAATCGCTTAATATAACTAAACAGCCTAACCTTATACCGACCAGTAATTAGGACAAAACTATCTTGATTAGATAAAGCCAATCCGACTAATTGCTCATCCGATTGTTGCTCAATTGATTGATTTATATCAATAATTAAATTTTATTAAATACCCAAATGCTCTATTATTATATACGCAAACAAAACAAAAACCTTCAAAAAATTTAAATTATTGGTTGACCATCTGGAATTTTTCCTAGTATCCCCCAGTCAATAATTTTTACCTGAGAAAACTTAAAGCCTAAATGAGTAAAAACAACTTGATTAACAAACGGCAGTTTACGACCATTGGCTATTAGATAAACCGTTCCACCATTCGGTGATTTAGCTAAGCTATAATTACTTAGCGGACAACCATTAGTTAATTGATTAGAGTGCTTAATTAAATCACCGGCTCGATAATTATTTAAAGCACGGTCTCGATCAATTATGATATCGCTAGCCTTATAATTTAAATATTTAAAAACTAACCAATTGGCAATCGGCCGTTTATATTGACCATCGATTACATAAACAGTTGACCGATCAGCCGATTTAACCACTTGACCATCATGATAAGCCCCCCAATAAGGCTGTCCTTCTTGATAATAATTAAAATATTTTTCTTCAATAGTTTTAGCCACCTTTTTATTATAACCACGACTATCTAGACTATTATTATTAAGTTTAATTGTATAATTATTGTATAAATAATAGTAGCCACTCCGATAATTTAAAATATTGCCACTTTGAAAATGTTGACGCAAATAATCGTTAGTTAATGGAGCGGTTTTAAGGCTATAAACTTGGCTTTCAAAATTTTTACGATTAAGATCGCTAGCCATTTTTATTTTAAAATAATAAACAGTATCTGGCTTTAAATTAATCAGCTCAGCGCGATGACTAAGCTGATGAGTGACTGAAACCTTAGCTCTACTTGATAAATCTGTCGGCTTGATCCCATAAATAATTTCCGAGGTTGCCAAAATATTACTATCCCAACTAACAGCCGCTCGCTCCGGTAAAAGTGGCGCCTGATCAATGTTCTCTGGCACTAAATTAATTATTTTTATCTGATCATAATTATTATAAACATCAGTTGAAAAATCATCACTTCGTTCAGCTAAATTACCATCATCATCTTTAGCAACAACATTAAAATAATATTTACTACCCGGAGTCAATCCAGTTAAAATAATCAAATGATCATAACGCAAACTATTATTTGATTTTCGTTTGTCTAATTTATCAAGACTAGTTCCATAATTTAAATCAACTCGACTCGGTTCATCGGTTAGAAAATAAATAACCGCAGCTACATCAGTCGCCTGAATCAGTCTTAGTCCATTAATCTTCGGTGCCACTGAATCTTTCATGTCCTTTGTATTAAAATACTGAACAAATGATTCAGCTCTTTGACCACTATTATCGGTAGCAATTATTTTATAATAATAATCAGTCTTTTTCTTTAAACCAGTCAGATCAGCCCGATGACTAATTTTAAATTCAATATTACCTAAACGCTTATCTAACTGATTATTTTGAGTACCAAAATATACTTCGGTTTGTGACGGCTGATTAGTATTCCAAGTAACCACCGCCTGCCCATTATCTGGGGAGCTTATTTGAATGTTACTAATTAATATTTGAGCATTAACTGATTTAGCAGCTAATAAACAAAATAAAGCAATAGTAATAATTACAATGTTTTTTAAATAATTAATCATTTATTTTTTTCATAATTAAATAAAAATGATTGACGAAATGGATCAACTAACAAATCAATATTAGAAATAATTACCGACTCATCGTTTCTAAAAAAACCACCAGCACTCCAATTATTAGTCCCAAAAATAGCAATATTATCATCAACAATTAATAAATGGTGATGTAAAAATGAATTTAGCTCTGGCTCATTAAAAACTTGGCTAATTTCTTGATTACGCTTAGCATCAGTTAAAATATCTAACTTGGGTAAATAATTAACCTCTAAAGTATTTTTAACCGAATCTGGTTCATCCCAATTAAAATCATCAACAATAATAGAAACTGGGTATTGCCTAGCAATAGTCAATAATTCTTTGGCAATCTGTTGATCAGTAAAATGCCAGGTCATCCCCTTAATATTTTTTTTAACCGATTTAATCAAAGAAATCATTCTATTTTTTAAACCACTTCGACCAGATTGAGGCGGAAACCAGATTTCTAAAAATCCATTAGGATAATTAAACGAATCAACTAAATAGCCTTGCCCAGCTGCTAGCTTGGCTCTACCCTGTTGACCAGATAATAGTCGATCAAATTCTCGACCAAACGAATCAATCAGCTCCAAACGCTGACTAATCAATAAAAAGCTTGGATCGTATTTATCCTGTAATTTAGTAAAATTATAGGAACTAAACAACAACTGACCAGTTGGCCGACCACGATCAACTAGTAAAAATTTATGGTGCATATAGCCCTTGTCAGAGGCTATGTCTAGTCTGACCATATTACTGGGCATATCGGCAAAAATCCGATCATGGATTGCTTGTCGTTTATCGCTTAAAATCATTTTTATCAAAACTCCTCGATCAGCTGCTCGATAAAGTGAATCACGAATATTTTCGTCACCAAATGAGTATAAACTCAATTCAATACTCTCTTGGGCTTGATTAACTAAATCAATAACCAAGCTGGATAATAAATTTTGACCAAGCTGATCATTAAAATAAAGCTGACCAGTAAATGGTTCATCAATCTGCTGAATCGGTTGAATCGGTTGAATCGGTTGACTAAAATTATTCGGCCAAATTAATCTAATCACCAATGGACGAAGCAATATCGCCGGCACAATTAGAATCAATAGCCAGCCTAAAATAATAACCACCGAATAATTTACTGGACTATTCTTAATTTTTGATTTGATTAATTTGATTTGGTCCAATTTCATATCGCTGTCGATAATTTAAATAATCATTAGTCTTTCCTGAAAAACAAATTATAATACTCTGCGGCAACGCTTGATTTAGTATATTTAATATCACTATTATATCATCATAAGCCAAATCAAGCCAAAAATTATCAATCACAATTAAGCTTGGCTGATTGATTAGACAATGTGCTGCATGTAAAGCAAATAAGGATAAATCATTTTCTAAAATAGAACCAACTCGATGATTAAAATTACCATCTTGAGCTAATAGATTAAATATGATTGGCTGACTATTCAAGACCATTAGGGCTTTTTCAATACCAACAAAATCAATATCTCGACGATCTTTAGCTAACATAAATTCCATCAAACTTCTATCCGATGAGACTCGACGATTTATTAAATAGGCACCATTAAAATTTTGTCGCCAGTACTCATAGCCCATTCGGCAACTATTCCAATTAATATTTATCGATCTAGCTAAATAAACAGCTCGACCGGCCAACAAATTAGCTAGACTGGTTTTACCAGACAAATTAGGTCCAACAAATAAAACACGATCACCGGCCTTAAAACTCAAGTTTAACCGACGATAATAGTGACCATTTTTAAATAATTTAGTTTTTGGAGAAGAAAATATTAATTCTTTAATAATCGCTTTGTTTTTTCTATGATTAGCTAAGCTAGTTGATTTAACAACCGTCAAAGAAAGGCCAAGTTTACCCGGTAGCCAATATAGACCAATCCTTAATGATTCATTGGCTAGTCTGGATAAATAAATTAACAAGAAAAGCCAAAGCATCCCACCATCACCCTGCCAATTAATTAAAAATGATACTTTATCAAAGTTAATTCTTAATAAAATTATCAAAATTATCAGCAAAGCAAATAATAATCGAGAACTCATCTTTAACCAAATGTCTCGTCTTATTCTAAAATAGGAATCCATTGCTACAATTTCATCAAACTCATTTAGAACCGCTCTTTCCTGATTAAAATATTTTAAAAAATATTTATCGTTTAGATTAATATCTAAATACTTAATGAGCTTAGAATAAAAAGTAGTCTCCTGGGCAACATACTTAGATGAAATAAAAAATGCTACCCTAGCGATTATTATTGATAAAAACAATAACGATAAAATAATTATCCACCAACTTAGTCCCACCCAATAGCTAATCAAGCCAATAATAACAAAATAAACCAACCATCTAACCACCCCAAAAAAAGAATTAGACACACCCATTGAGGCTAGTGGTATCTGATAAACTATTTTAGCCAATAAATCGGCTTGACTACCCACGCCCATGCTCTGCAGGCTTTTCTTTAAATGAGACTTTAATAAACGACGACGAATATCATTAGCTAAAATTACTGAAAAAGTTTTTTCCAACCTCAAAGCAAAATAAGCTACCAAAGCAAAAATAATAACCAGCCCAGCTAGTAGCAACCAAAATAACCTACCCCGCCCCAATAGCTCCCAGCCAAATTGAAAACGGCTGACCGCCATTAATCCAATTTCAATTAGCCCCTGTAAAACTAACAATAAAAAAGAACTAATAACCAAAGTCCGATATTTCTTAAAAAAACCAAATAAATATTTAATTTGCCAAACTTTAATTAATCCACCATAAACCTGATCGGCTTGTCGACGAATTTTCCTTAATAGTTCGGCTTGTTGTCTTAAATTAGTCATAATAAGCTTGTCGATAAAGCTGATAAGGCGAGATTATTCCAATATTTTTTAATCGGGCCATGGCCAAACGTCGATGCCGTGGCGAATAATGGCCATAAATAAATTTGGTCATTATCTTTAAAAATGTTTCGGAAATATTTCGAATCTGCTGATAATCATTAACCTGTGGTTTACTTTTAAGAATTAATCGAAACTGATTATTATAGTTAGTAGCTGGCGACTTCATCTTGTTTTTCAATAAATTAATTTTATGTTGTTGATTAATATTTTTATAGACCAAAATACTTTTCCACTGATCAATTATGCCCTTAACCAAGCTACCCGGCAAGCTTATTTGCCCCTCATTAAAACTATAACCTAAAAAATTATACTCACCTCGGGCTTGACCACTATAAATCTTATCGTCATTAATAATTAAATCAAGTCTTTTTAAGTCGGTCAATAAGTCATTTTTCACTGACAAAATTCGTTCGGCCGAACAATCTAACATAGCAATATCATCACCAACTCTAACATAAAAATTAACCAATTTTTTATATTTAAAATCTAATTCACTAATATAAAAATTAGACAAAATCGCATAAAGTGGAATACCAACAACTACACCACGCGTCATTAACTGAACTACACCTTGTCGATAAACTGAACCACCAATAAATAATTTAAGTAAATCAATCACGCCCTCATCTTCAATAACTACCTTTAATTTATCAATTAAAATCTGATGATTGATTTGATTAGCGTAATTTTTTAAATCCAAAATTAAAGCTTGATCAGTTTGACAATGGAGACGATAATTGCGACAAAATTGCTTAGCTGCCAAATGGGGCGATTGGCCGGGACGATAAGAAAACAATCGATCAGATAAAATTTCTTCAAAAAATGGCAAAAGAACCCGATAAATTGCTTGGGCTTTAACTCTTTCTTTGATTGAATAGATAAAAATCTCTCGCCAATTGTTCGGTTTATTTTTTTTAGGAATTAAAACTGAAATCGGCGGATCAATTGGCTTTTGATCAATTAATTCCTGACGCCAAGCTGATAATAAACGACAACTATCTAGTTCATAGTCTTTAAGAAAATGATTATCTAAACCATGATAGACTAAGGTTTTTTGCTTAACCGAAAAGCCCTTAACAACCTCTAAATAAGCTTTCTCCAAATTAATCCGGTCCAATATTTTTTCCAGCATATATTCTTAAGAATCACCCCCAGAGAGTCGGGTGGCACGCCACCGGACACGAATAAAATCTAAAGAGACGCTTATAACAGTCTGCTTGCCAGACTGGCATTAGTCACTACACCACTAGCAACCGACCAAGCCTATATCAACGGCTATTAACAAGGCCATAGCTAATGATTTTTGATATCCCAATTGGGTTGTGGGGATGATTCTTAAAAATACCTAATTAATTATAACAAAGACCCAGATTTATTACCATTAAAAATTAAGGCTGAAATAATTCAGCTGGCTCAAAACTGACTGAACTAACTTCTGGAAATTGTTTAGCAACCGCTTCAAGTTGTTCCCTTAAAATTGATACACGACAAGACCCGCCAATAGTTTTATTCTCTGGATCTGACAATCGTATCGTCAAATTACCATCACGAAGGGCTAAATCATCTAATAAAACTCCAGATAAAGGAAATTCGCTAGTTAATCCAGTCGCCTTAGCTGATTCCGCTAATGGACTACTTAAAAATAATTTCAAAGTATCCTTAATTGGAGAAATAGATGTTGGCATCAATTGATCTACTGCCACTAAACCAGCCTGACTACATTGAATATTCCCCTGTTCGTCTTGATCACGACTAGCATCATAATAATAAAATTTGACTGTCCGTTGTGGTAAAGTAGTTGTCGAACTAGTATTAAAATCAAATTTAATCGGTAACCTTATTTCATCATCATTTTCTGGTAGTCCAGACGGATTATCCTTAACTAAAACTATAAAACCAGAACTAGTTGAAGGTTGAGAAAATTCAACTATCGCTTCAAATGGAACAAAATCAGCAGTCATCCAATCGGCCTGAGCCTGAGCTGGAACAATCCCTAATAATTGATCATTAGCATCAACTATTTTAATTGGAAAAGATGCCTCAAAAAACCACCAACCACGAGCTTGACCACTAATAGACACTGGACTATTAATAGTCGACTCAGCTAAAGGACTGAAAATCATGGCTGGTGCCGCCACTCCTAGATTATTAGTCGAAGTTGGGTTAGTTGGAGCAATTCCCCGATCAGAACTACCTAAAATCCACAACGCTAAAATAATTGAACTCGCTAACAAAAATAACACTAAACTAATAATAATTTTTTTCATATTATCATAATTAAAATTCAGCATTTTTAGGTGTACGTGGAAATGGAATGACATCACGAATATTAGCCATGCCAGTCAAATACATAATCGCTCGCTCAAAACCTAAACCAAAACCAGCGTGTTTAACTGAACCATATTTTCTAGTGTCCAAATACCACCAATAATCCTCCAACTTCATGCCCAGTTCCTTAATCCGTGCCTCTAGCACTTCCAATCGTTCTTCTCTTTGACTACCACCAATAATTTCACCAATCCCTGGCACCAATAAATCAACAGCCGCCACCGTCTGACCATCATCATTTTGGCGCATATAAAAAGCCTTAATATTTTTAGGATAATCAATAATAAACACCGGCTGACCAAAGATTTTTTCAGTAATATAACGTTCGTGTTCGGTTTGTAAATCAATCCCCCAAGTTACCGGATAATTAAATTTCTCACCACTTTCTAATAGCAAATCGATTGCTTTAGTATAGCTTAATCGAATAAACTCAGACTCTAAAACATTATGCAATCGATCTAATAAACCAGTGTCAATAAATTTATTAAAGAATTCCATTTCCTCCGGTAGCTCATCTAAAACATATTTAATCAAATACTTAATCATTTTCTCAGCCAAATCCATATTATCATTCAAATCAGCAAAAGCTATTTCGGGCTCAACCATCCAAAACTCACAAGCATGGCGAGTGGTATTAGAGTTCTCAGCACGAAAAGTCGGACCAAAAGTATAAACTCGATTCAAGCCAGCAATTAAAGTTTCAGCTTCTAATTGGCCACTAACTGTCAAACCAACCCGTTTACCAAAAAAATCTTGACTATAATCAAGCTGTCCTTGATTATCTTTAGCTAACGGCTTATCTAAATCTAGCGCAGTAACTGTAAACATCTCCCCAGCCCCCTCACAATCACTGCCAGAGATAATTGGCGTATGAACATAATTAAACCCCTGTTCTTGAAAAAACTGATGAATAGCATAGCTCAAAGTTGACCGTAACCGAAAAACAGCTGAAAAAGTATTACCCCGTCCACGTAAATGAGCAATTTCTCTAAGAAACTCAAAACTATGTCCCTTTTTTTGCAAGGGATAATCGGCTGCTGCCTGATTAATAATAATTATTTCTTGAGCCGATAATTCAAACGATTGACCAGCCGCTGGGGATTCTATTAATTGTCCAATAATCTCAATAGAAGAACCGACACTTAATTTTTCTACCGCTGCAAAATTATTTAAATTATTATTAAAAACTACCTGTAAATTATTAAAAAAAGTCCCATCATTAACTTCAATAAAACCAACCCCCTTGGAAACACGCACCGTTCTAACCCAGCCACCAACTCTAACCTCTTTATTCAAAAAAGCGTTTGTTTGGCGATACAGATTCTTGATTGCGGTAATTGCCATATAATTAATAAGTCAATAAAACTAAAATATTTCAATAAATATACTCTACTATTTACTTCTTAAATCGTCCAATCTCTTTTTTAACTGGTACGGCTGTCGAACATGTTTTAATTTAACACCACCACCAATGGTCCCGGCAGTAGAAATGGTTAAAAACCCAGTCTTAGTTAAAATTTTACTAAAAAAATGCTCTTCAACAATTGTGTCAGTTATTTGACTATAATCAATACTCACTAAACTAGTAGATAACCACCCTCGATAAATTAAAATCCGTCGATTAGTCAAGGCATAGACATTGGCAATTCTTAAATAAATTGCATAATAAAAAATCGCTACCGCAAAAATAACAGCTGGCATAGCTGGAGCTATTTCATAATAAATCAAGATTGATCCAAAACTTATTATTGCCCACAATAATAAATTAAAGACTATATAACCCTGACCAATAGAAAATTGATATTCAATTTTTTCATTTTGACCAATAATTTTTGACCAAATTTTATCATGATTCATAAATAATCATTATAAAATTAAAAAATATCACCCTTATTATAACACAAGATCATCGCTTAAAAAACAAAAAATTACCGCAAAGTCCAACCACCATCAACTACAATAGTCTGACCAGTTATATAGCTAGCTCCGGCTGAGGCTAAAAATAAAACAGCAGCAGCAATATCTTCGACCTCACCAAATCGACCCAACGGAACCATCGCTATTGTCTGACGCTTAGTCTCATCATTCATCCCCTGACTCGCCCCTGGGGTAATAATGCCTCCTGGAGCTATACCATTGACAGTAATCTGGCGTTGAGCTAACTCTAAAGCTAATGCTCTAGTCATACTATCAGCCCCTCCTTTGGAAGCACAATAATGGACTAGACCGGAAAAACCAATAATTGAAGCAATTGAAGAAATATTAATAATTCGTCCACCATTTGGCATTATTTTAATAGCGGCCTGAGAACATAAAAAGAGACTCTTTAAATTAACCGACATCACTTTGTCCCATTGTTCTTCAGTCATTTCCGCAAAGGAGACAAACGGATAAATTCCGGCACTATTGACTAAAACATCTAACGATCCAAATTCAGCAACCGTTTCTTTAAAGATAGCCTCGACTGACTGACGATTAGAAACATCACCAACTACTGTCTTTACTTTAATTCCTAATAACTTAAGCTCGACTCCAACCTCCCCCAATAATTTCTGATTAATATCACTAATAACCAAATCATAGCCCTGACTCGCTAAAGCCTTGGCAATTCCCCGACCAATCCCCTGGCCAGCCCCAGTAACCAAAGCAATTTTATTTTTAGATGACATATTATTTAATTTAAAGATAAGCTTATTACTAGTATAACAATAATTGAGGCGATTTCAAACTAACAATAAAATATGTTAAAATAAATTTATCTAATTAATTGTCCTATTAACATGATTCACATCGACAAAAATTCAGCCAAAATTGCTTATTTTAGCATGGAAATTGCCCTAGATAATCAAATCAAAAGCTATGCTGGTGGTCTTGGTGTTTTAGCTGGAGACACATTAAAATCGGCAGCCGACTTAAAAATACCGATGGTCGGTCTAACCCTATTAAATCGTCATGGCTATTTTAAGCAAATAATTAATAGTCGCGGTGAACAAGAAGAACTTCCCGATAAATATAATTACCGCCAGCTTAAAAAAATAGCTGCCCAAACTTATATTAAAATAGGTCAAGATCGAATAAAAATTCGTGCTTGGCAATATTTCATAAAAGGTCATAGTGGCTACCAAATTCCAATTTATTTTTTAGATGCCGATTTAACCGGCAATCCTAAAAAATATCGTCAACTCAGTGGTCGACTTTACGGAATTGAACCTGAATATCGCTTGATGCAAGAAATTATTCTTGGCCGAGGTGGAGTAAAAATCTTATCTGAACTAGGCTATAATAATATTAAAAAATATCATCTCAATGAAGGACATGCTGCCTTAGCTGCAGTTGAATTATTCCATAAATCTACCAGTAAAACTAAGGCCGCTAAAATCAAAGAAGTCCGAGAAAAATGTGTTTTTACAACCCACACCCCAATTAAGGCCGGTCATGATGTTTTTCCAATTACTTTAGCTAAAGAATTACAACCTGACCTGCCTGATTATCTGCCAGGCCTCATCCACAATCAAGAGTTAAATATGACTGAATTAGCTCTTTATTTTAGTTCCTACGTCAATGGGGTGGCTCGCAGTCATCAAGAAATATCCAAAAAAATGTTCCCTGGCCACTGTATCTACTCAATTACCAACGGAGTTCATTCAGAAACTTGGACATCGCCTGAATTTCAAAAATTATTTGATCGCTATATTCCAACTTGGCGTGATTGTAACTTATCACTTCGCAATGCTTTTAATATTCCAACTAAAGATATTTGGTTAGCTCATCAAAAATCAAAACAACGATTAATTAATTATATCTATAAACAACAGGGCATTAAATTAGATCTTAATATTTTTACTATCGGTTTTGCTCGTCGTTTCACTGGTTATAAAAGATCGGCTCTGCTTTTTTATGATATGGCTGAACTGATTCGCATCAATAAATCAGCCGGCCCAATTCAAATTATCTATGCCGGCAAAGCTCATCCCAATGATGATAATGGTAAAGAATTAATAAAACTAATTCATCAAATAAAAGAGGCTTATAAAAAAGAAATCAATCTAGTTTTTTTAGAAAACTACGACATGGAAATAGCTAAATTAATGACTGCCGGAGTGGATGTTTGGTTAAATACCCCCCTACCCCCTAATGAGGCCTCAGGAACCAGCGGAATGAAAGCGGCTCATAATGGTGTCCCTCATTTTAGCACCTTAGATGGCTGGTGGATAGAAGGTTTTGTTAATCGTAAAACTGGTTGGTCAATTGGACAAAGACGAAACACCCTAAATCCTCGAGAACTCAACAAACAAGATGCTATTAATCTATATCAAAAATTAGAAACTAGAATATTGCCCCGTTATTATAATTCTCCGGATAACTGGCGAGAAACCATGCGCTATACCATTGCCATTAACGCTTCCTTTTTTAACTCCGAAAGAATGCTCCAGCAATATATCCAAGGCGCTTATCTATAATTTATATTCTTCTAGTTTTCTTATCCACTCAACCGGTAAACCATTTTCTTTGGCTCCAACAATTATTAGATTCTCTAAATAATTTTTAGCTGGACGCCCACCAGATTGATCGGCTGGTTGAATATAGACAAAGGCTCCAATATTTTGATCATCTAAAATAACCGAAATATTTTGACGATCATACATTTTTGGGTAACCCTCATAAATATCCAAAGCATCAACACAGGCCTGATCTATTTCCCAAATCAAACCCCAAACATGCCCTGCTTCTTTAGGAATTATATTAGCATACCCTCGACGATCAAAAGTTAATTCATAATTATTTAATTTAGCTGGGCCAATAATTTTAATATGATCACCACATCGTCGATGCATATTGTTTGTATTCAAATTTGATCCATAAGCAAAATAAACTATGCTCGGAGATGATGATGAAATAACCCAACTATCTTGTACCATTTCTTGGTGTTCTTGAGTTGGTTTTAAAAATAAAAAAATCACTACCACTAAAACAACAACCAACAAACAACCCACCAATACTTTTATAGGCTTTGCTGTAAACATTAATTTATAACTAATAATAAGTATAAATTATTATATCATAGCTTAAGCAAAAATTATAAAAATTAAGATAATCAGCTTGGCCGACTTAACTATATCTGATATAATTAAAACCAATTAAAACCAATTAGAAATTATCTATGACTCGCTCGATCAAGATTAATATTGCTGGTTTACTAACCATCTCCGCCTATTGTCTAATATGTTTAACTCAACCGATTCAAGCCGCTCCTCAACAGCTCAAAGATAACCTAACAGCTCCTAATCAAATAATAAAAGAACCAGTTAATCCGGAGTTGGGCCCAATCCAACCAAATACTACTAGTTCAACTCTTAATCCTGACGCTATTGCAGTTAGGGTCTTTGATAATTCTCAGAATCTAAGTCCCCATGATTGGTATCGACAAAATATTAAAGCTAACCGCTCATTACAATCCTTAATTGTTGATGGCTATGACGCTATTAGAGATGATCGGACAGTTTATGTGGCTGCGGCCAATGTTGAACCATGCGGTTCATTAAATACTGGCAACGACTGTTTAAAGTCAATCATGGTAATTATTTCTTTTAATCAAAACATTTCTAGTAAAACTATCGACATCTTTGGACAAATTCTTAATAATTGGCGTTTTAATCAAAATATTAATCATTACGGTGGAACTTGCTCAGCTGGCCCTGGTCATACATCAGGTATTAATTGTCTGTCTGGTAAAGATTGTCCAACTGGGCAATATTGTAATAATCTTAAATCTAAATTAGTTAGAGATACTAAAAGAATTATTAATCTAACAGCCATTAAAACCAAATTAGAACAATATCGTCAAACTTACCAATATTATCCTAATCTAGAGGCTGGAACTTATCTAACTAATAGAACTCTGTCAGTCTGGCCAAGTTGGCAAAAAGCTCTAGCTATTAAACTAAATTGGGCCCTACCAATTGATCCAATTAACTTACTAGGAGAATGCCCAACTGGTTACAATGCCACGACTTGTTGGAATGAACAACAACGTGCTTTTGCTACGACTTGGCCTGATTTACCAGCTGGTAGTCGTACCTACCAATATGAATTTATTAACAGTACCAATTACCGAGTCTGTGCTAACTTTGAGACTAGTTACCAAAATTTAACTAGTCTAGCCTGTACCGGTGGTAGTGAGAATAATGGGCCGGTAATAAACTGTCCAGATGCTCGTGGAACGACTGGTCAAGCGTTTGTTAGCTATGCTAATATATCTGATCTAGAGGGTGATGCTATTCATAATAATATCAGCCTACAAGCCGTTACACCAATGTCTGGTTGGCAACCATTATCTACAGAGTTAGTTAATAACCGTCAACAAATTAAAATAAGCTCACCACTGACCGGATTATCTGGGCGCTATCAAATAAAGCTAACTGCTCAAGATAGCCTCAACAACACTAGCACTCAAACATGCACTATAATTATCAGCGATGTCTGTATGACTACATCAACCATTAATTATTTAGCTGGTACTAACGGCACAATTACTGGATCAACAAACCAAGTAGTTTGTCGTGGCGATAGCGGCTCAACAGTAACTGCAGTCCCTGATACCGGCTATACCTTTGTTAAGTGGTCTAATAACTCAACAGCTAATCCTCGCTATGAGACTAATGTTTTAAATAATATATCTCTTACCGCTCAATTCGCTCCCAACGCTTATACTATAACTTTCAACCCACAAGGTGGCACAGTAACTCCAACCACCAAAATGGTTACTTATAATTCAGCAGTTGGAGAATTACCTATACCAACTAAACCTGGCAATACTTTTAGTAATTGGAATACCCAAACTACTGGAGCTGGCTCTAATTATACCAGCAACACTATTTACAACCAGCTTGGTAGTGCTAATTTATATGCCATCTGGACAACCAGTAATTATAGCCTTAATTACTCAGCTGGTCCTGGTGGATCTATCTCTGGTAATTCTTCACAAACTGTTGTACATGGTGGTAATGGAACCAAAGTCACTGCAATACCAGCTGCTAATTATATTTTTCATAAATGGTCAGATGATTTAACAACACCAACTAGAACAGATATTAATATTACTGCTAATAAATCAGTAGTAGCTGATTTTATTTATAACGACACTTTTACCTGTGGAATTAATACTATCACAGATATTGATAACAATATCTATAATACCGTCTTAATTGGTAGCCAGTGTTGGATAAAAGAAAACCTTAAAACTACCAAATTTAAAAATGGCAATGAAATCCCTAAATTAACAACAAGCACTATACCACCGAACACATATTCGTATTATGCTTGTTATAATAATGACGATAATAATTGCAATACCTACGGGGCACTTTATAGCCACTATGTAGGAAATATATGCCCTGACGATTGGCATATTCCAACTGATAGTGAATTAACTATATTAAAAAATTATCTGAACACTACCCCTGGAACCAAATTAAAGGCTACCGCTACCAATGTTCCATCATGGAATGGCAATAATCAATCTGGTTTTCAAGCAATACCAGCTGGACATCTAAGTAGTATAGGATTCTCTAACAAAGGGGGATCAACCGGCTTCTGGTCATCTAACAATACTCCTAATGGCTTTGCCTACGGCTATACTTTAGATAGTAGCCCAAATTTTGATAGCGGCACATACCATCGTTGGCAGGCTATTTCTATTCGCTGTTTAAAAGACTAATAACTCCTGACTAATTTCAAACTTTGGCTTTTTTATACATATTATAATAAGCCAACTTAATAACTTCCGAGAAAACAAAATAAACAGCAACTACTGATAAAATAATAGTTAAATGTAACCAACTAGGACGAGTAAATTTAAATATGTTTTGTCCAAGCGCTGTAAATGGCAAGCCAACAGTAATCAACACAGTTGCTAAACTCACCAAAACAATTGATCGAGATGGTCGCATCGTTTTAATAAATAATGATCGAGTTCTAATTGAAAATAACAAAATAACCTCTGTTAAGATACTAGCAATAAACCAATTTGTTCGCAGAATTGGTGGCGATGATTTATAAAACAATCCAAATACAATAAAATCAAAAATAGCACTGGTTACTCCTAAAACAATAGCAATAGTAACTATATCTCGAACTTCATATTTCTTAGGCGATCTTAATTCATTTTCATCAACATTATCAGTTGAGATAGAAATCATTGGTGTATCAGACAAAAGATTAACTAATAAAATCTGAAGTGGTAACATCGGTAAAAAGTCAACCATCAACGACGCTGTTGCTACTGCAAAAAAATTACCAAAATTAGAAGATAGGGTCGATTTTATATATTTAGTGGTATTGGCAAAAACACAACGACCATCTTTAATCCCTTCAATAATTACCATTAAATCTGATTTTAACAAGATAATATCGGCTGCTTCACGAGCTATTTCAGCGGCACTATTGACCACCAAAGAAACACCAGCCACTTTAAGAGCTGGGGCATCATTAATCCCTTCCCCTAAAAAACCAACCGCATAATGATGGCTCATAGAGTTAATAATACTGAATTTTTGTTCAGGGGAAACTCTGGCAAAAACAGAATTATTAATCAAATAATTTTCTTTTTCAATATCATCAGCCTTCTCCCATTCATCACCAATTATAACTTGATCTGATGATTCAATTATACCTATATTTTTGGCAACTGCGCCTGAAACTTCTCGACTATCACCAGTTATAACTACAATTCTAACACCAAGCTTTTTGGCTTGCCGAACCGCTGCAGCAGTACTTGGTTTAATTGGATCAACAAAAGAAATAATCCCGGCAAAAACAAAATCATCATCTATCGACTTCTCCCAAGATTCAAAATTTTTCTTATTAACTTTTTCTTTATAGGCCACAGCAATAACTCGATGCCCAAGATATCCTTCGTTGGCTATCCATTCGGCGATGTCCCCTTTTTTGTCTTTATCTAAATCTTTACAGTGGCTGACAATTGTTTCTGGCGCTCCACGCATTATTAGATAATTATCACGACGATCTCTAACCATTGATAAATTAATTCTTTCACGAGGATCAAATGGTTTATCAATAATTTTAACCGCTTTTTTTATTGATTTTTTTTGCCTAGTCGATAAACCAGCATCTAAAGCAATATCAAACGGTTCTGTTTTATGACGACAATCAAACGAAGCCGCTAAATTAGCCAAATAGATCGTCTTATCATATTCTTCAGAATAAAAATTAGCTATTTTTAATTTATTTTGAGTTAAAGTGCCAGTTTTATCACTGCATAATACCTCTATACCCCCCAAGTCTTCAATCGCCGACAACCGCTTAACAATTACCTTATGTTTTGCCATTCGTTTGGCACCACGAGCTAAAGAAAAGGTAGTGACCAGTGGCAAAGCTTGAGGTATAACGCTAACCGTTAGAGCTACCGAAAAAACAATTAAATCAAAAATATCAATCTTACCTCGATCAATTATCAAGTGACCAGCAAAGACTACAAATAAAGTTAACCCGACTAATTTCATTATAAAATTAGAAAATTTAGATATCCCTTTTTCAAATTCACTTTTCTTTTTAGTCTCTCCGGTTAACTTGGCAATTTTACCAAAAGAACTATTCATTCCAGTTGCTAAAACCAAACATTTTGCCCAACCCTTTAAAACATTAGTCCCAGAAAAAATTAAATTTACCGCTTCATGATAGCCCACTGGAACAATATC